>Ga0208410_1000440_pt1 | contig 24151 bp, 10 predicted proteins | sample ETN02SmetaG_3_FD_185787 | JGI IMG/M metagenome (GOLD analysis project Ga0208410, IMG submission 185787) | Marine microbial and viral communities from oxygen minimum zone, Eastern Pacific Ocean - ETNP2014F10-02SV257 (SPAdes) (version 2) | ecosystem: Environmental > Aquatic > Marine > Oceanic ... | reverse complement strand
CGAACCGGTGGAAGAGGTGAAGCCCGAACCGGTGGCAGAGGTGAAGCCCGAACCGGTGGAAGAGGTGAAGCCTGAATCGGTCAAGCCTGAGCCGGTGCCCGTCGTCGCGGCGGCGGAGGCAGCTCCCGCCGCGCCGACTCCCACGGAGAAAAAGCGAGTGGACGAGTGGGAAAATGCGCTGCTCAAGTTACAGTATAGCGAACAAATCATCGAAGACATTCGTGTCGCGGATGCCAACGCGGTCGAGCGCGCGCATGCGCGACGACTTGGGTTGGATTTCACTCCCGAAGTGGCGAAGAAAATGCCCGGGACCGAGTACAGCTTTGCGGACGCAGGCTCCGTCCAAGCCGGTGCAGTGATTAGCGCTTTGAATAGTGCCGACAAGGGTTATTCCTCCAGCAACAACCGTGCTCGCTCGCAGCAACGCGATGCGGACAAGAGTGTCAAGGATGTCGTCAGCTCTGACGAGACGCCGACGCCGTGGTGGAGAAAGGTGATGGATTTCATCGTCTCTCTCTTGGTGTTCGCCGCTATCGGCTCGATGCTCTACTTTGTCGCTCGCACTTTCATGTAAAAGACGCGCACTTTGCAACATACATTTAATGAACAAGCTTTCAACTACAACTCATCACTGTCACGTCTTCAGTAGAATCTCTAACACGCTATCGGGCGCGATGCGCATGACGTCTTCGTCATCCGCGATGAGCGTGTCCGGCACTTTGAAAATTTGCAAAACCTGCACCGGTTTCACTCTAAACTTGAGCGCTATTTCTTCGCGTAATTCAAGATAGGTTTGACAACCGAACGGGATCTCGCGGTAGAAACGCTCGTTGGGAACCTTCACCTTGAGGCACACCGCCTTGTCCACCGGTTGTCCCACGACTTGGTGCTCCGCCTTGTCTCGCATGCGACGAGTGTTGTCTATTACCATCGCCGCGTCTTCGGGCGAGAGCACCGCGGTTTCTTGAAGCTCGGTAAAAAATCTAATCTTTAAAGTCTCTGGACGAAGCTTCGCCGGCACCGAAGCCCGCCTATTGATTGTGAGGTGGACGTCCAGCAAATAGCCGTGCTTGACGTCGTAGAGGAGCTCCACTACAGGTAAATATCCTTCCCATCGAGTGACGTCTTCTTCCTGCCATCTAACGCGTTGAAGCGTGACGTCGCCGTCCGCGACGCCGTCTTCACCTATGATGGACTTGAAGGCTAAATATTCGTCGAGCGCATCGAGATTGAGGGGCTTATTCACCTTGATGCGGTAAGAAATCTCCCCTGCCGATTTGTCGTTGATTTGTCGAACGAGATAATACACGGCGAACGCCACGCCGACCCAAACACACAGGCTGAGGGTGAACCACACCAACGGTTTATTCATGAATGGGTTGACGATGTACGTTTGCGCCCAGTCCGTGTGTACGACGCTCCATTCACCGGTGATTCTATCCAACAACTCGAAGGCGAGCAAACCTGCAAAAATGAATTGCATTGCGTACAAGCTCGTGCCCTGCTTGCCATTCGACTTCATCTGTATCAACATCTCACCGCTGCTCCCACGAATGTCCTCGTGCACCCGCAAGGTCTGCGCGTCGGCGATAGTGTCCACCATGATGCGTAAACCGTTAATTTCTTCCCGAGCCGCCTCGAGAATTTTGCGCATATCCTCCACGCGCACTTTCAAGTCATTCAACATCACCTTCAATCCGAGAATCTCGTAGAGTCGTTGGCCAGCCGGTGAGTCTGGAATGGCGTAAATGCTCTCGTCTTGATCGATCGATTCTCTCAGGTACACGAGAATTTCCTCGAGAAGGATGATATCTCGCGAAGTCTCGGCGAGCGTGTGTCGAATGTTGGCGACACTGTTAGGATCTTCCTCGTGATGTCTGATCATCTGTCGAACGAGCTTGAGGATATCATCCGTCATGAAAATTCTACTGAAGACGTTGTTGACGAACACGTCTCTCGATCTGATGGATAAATACATCAACATGACTGGTTCTTGAGCCTTGGCGTTTGGGCCGCTGAGTAAGATACCGTGAGAACCCGTGATGACGACATCGCGATCGGTGATATCGTAAGCCTGATGCGTGTCGCCCAAAACTTGCCTCAACTCGTTCTCGAACGCATCTTTGTCCATGTACATGTCGGCCGCTTGTTGTGGCGCGATGCGCTCGGTGATGATGATGTTGATTTTGTCTCTTCGTTCGGCGCTGCCTAGGAAAACTGTTTGCAGTAAATCCCGCTGATGCTCACTCAAAAGTGAGTCCAAAATCGTGCTCGAGTCCATGTGAACGTCGACGAGGAGACGAGCCAAGTTGTCCAACGAGATGTTTTCGAGAATTCTATCCATGACGGATTCAACCATCAACCCGTGCACCACTGTGCCGTCCTTGCGCAAGTGGATGCCGAAATGCTCGACTTGTACGATGCCGTCGTCCTCGGGATAGTGAACTTGTGCCTCTATATTGGTGAAACTCGTCGTGTCGTGATCGAGGATGCTCACATTCGTCAAACCCGCGGGGATTTCACACTGCGTGTTCGTGGACTCGGCGTCGACCTCCGGCGAAAAGAATCCCCCTTGGCAGCGATCGTTTGAACCGAGTTTCATGTTGAGGTTGACGATTTGATTCACCCCAAACGGCACCCACTCACCGACAAGGATGGTGACGTTCGAAAGCGTGATGACTTCGTCCAATTCATCGCGAATGGTGCTGTCCTTGGTGGCGCTCTCCGCCGCGCGGTGGGAGTTGGACGATGTCACCGGACCGCCGACCCGTCGCAAAACCAGAGGTAAATAGGGCGAGACGACGTACGACACGTCTTCGACGTCCGTGATCGTGGATTCGAACGAGATAGTCTCGTTTCGCAGGTGAAACTTTTCGTCTTCAAACACAACTTGCAAAAGCTTCCCATCGGCGACGCACAGCTCGTCCACCAGTTGCCGATTCTCTTCGCTCATCCTCTTACTCACCAACGCCAAGCCCGCCGTGGTGATCTGAAACGCCAAGACGCTCTGATGTTCCGTGCTCTTCAATCTCAATCCGCGGATGAGCTCACCCTCGATCAAATCGTCCAAATCATCCACGCCCTCCTGCGACACGTTGAGATACAGGCGCGTATTCTTCACCATTGTCGACTCGGGCGCGTAATCGTACTCGAACACCTTTTGCACGATTCCCTCGTAAATTAAAACCAACAGCGGCAACTTCCGCACCCACCGCTCCTTGTCATACACCGTCTGCGCACAATTCGAGTACTTACTCACCAAGTACAACAACTTCAGATGACTCGCCGTCCAATAGTCGTCGTGAAACCGCCGTCGCTCTCTCTTCACCAACCTCGCCTCTCCAGCCCTCGGATCCATCAACGGTCGATCCTCATACTTCATCGCCAACGTTTGCACCCCTTCCCTCTCCTCGCCCCGCCCTCGCGCGCGCGCCCATCCCTCGCTCGCGCTCGAATCACCCCGCGGCTCGTTCGTTCGCCTCCTCGCGCGCGCGTCCCCTTCGTCGTCGCCGCGCGGCACCGCCCGATTCCCTCGCGCGCGCTCTCGCGCGGACGCGTCCATCGGCGTCTTCGCCTTCTCTCCTCCTCCGCGCGCGCCGCCTCGGTCGTCCTCGACGCGGTCGACGCGCGCGTCGGAGTGTCGTCTCTCGAGCAACGGATTGGATTCCCCGAGGCATGAGAATGCGTGAGAATGCGTGAGAATGCGCATGCGATCGGCGTTTTCGGTGCGCGTGACGGGACACCCGCGCGCGTCTCGAACGCGTCGGTCGACGGGAGTCGCGCGACCGACCGATGGTGGCGTGTGATGATCCGAAGTGGGCGCCCGGTGAACGCGCGGGCGCCCCCGTCGTCGTCCTGCACACGACGCACGGAGACGTGACGCTCGAGTTGTATTACAAGCACGCGCCCAAGACGTGTGAAAACTTTTTTGAGCTCGCGAGGCGAGGGTACTACGACGGCACGGTGTTTCACCGCGTCATCGCGGATTTTATGATTCAGGGAGGCGATCCCACGGGGACGGGGCGAGGCGGGGAGAGCGCGTTCGGGGGGAAGTTTGAGGATGAGATCAGTAAAGGATTGCGACACGTGGGGGCGGGGATCTTGTCGATGGCGAATAGCGGGCCGAACACGAATAAGAGTCAGTTTTTTATCACGCTCGCGGCGACGCCGTGGTTGGATGGAAAACATGCGATTTTTGGACGCGTTGAGAACGGTATGCACGCGGTTCGGGCGCTGGGGGCGGTCAAGGTTGATAAGAACGACAAGCCGCTGAAGGAGGTGAAAATTCTTCGCGTGACGTGCGATGATAGAGGGTTCTCTTGGTACTAGAGGGGTTGTGAATGATGATACAACGGTAATGTAGACAAGGCTGTGGTTTGGACGCGCATCACGTTAAATCGTCGCCTCCGTCCGCGCCTTCGTCGGTAAATTCGACGCCCATCTTTCGCGCCATGTCGCCGAGGTCGTGAGACGCGTTCGGCAGTCTAGTCGCCAAACGCGCGAAGGCAACGTCTAAGAATCGCACGCACGAGCCGCTTTCGATCGCATACTTGATGTTATCGATGTTCGATTCGCGATACGCGCTGAGCAACTTGTACGCCACCTCTCGTTCCTCGCTCTTGTCGAAACCGGGAACTTCGTGAATGTCGTTAAACGCCGCCTGCGCGTTCAATCCATCTCCATCGTACAAAAGCGCGATGATGGCGCTCAGATACGCCTTGGACAACGAATGCATCTGTCCCGCGCGCGAACACGACTCCGCGTACTTCATGCACGCGTCCGCCGCGTCTTGATACTCTCCCATGTGCAACAGTATCGCACTCAACCGACGGTGATGGTCGTGCGCCGCCGTGTCCTTCCCTTCCTCGCTAAAAACCTCCACCGACCGTCTCAGTAGCGCCACCGCTGTCTTTGGATCTTTCGTCTCGATCCCTTTCGCCGCTCTTCCCAGCGCCTCCGCGCCCGCCTGCCCTCGATCCGCCAATGCGTACGACTCGCACGCGCGTTCCGCCATGGCCAACACCGCCTCCCCCTTGATCGGTTCACACCTCGCCAAGGCCTCCGTCCCTCGCTCCAGCGCTTTGGCCGCGTGCCAGTAATCGTCTAATCGCGTGTGCGCCTCCGCGCTTCGCTCCTCGGCGTCCGCCGCCATGACAAAATTGTTCGATCCACGATACGCTCGCGCGGCTTCTTCGTAGAGTTCGATCGCCTTGTCGAAATCTGGCTTCCATCGCAGCATCGACGGCTTCATGAACCCATCGGCTTTCTTCACGATGTTCTTGGCGTTGATTTCGTTCGTGCTCGCCATCGCGCGCGACGGTTTCGCGGCCTCGCGGGCGCGCAGTGGCGTCGGCACCTGGAATCTGGATTCTTTCATTCGCTCAACCGACGCGCTCGTCGCGGCTTTGAACTAAAAAACGGTTGATTACAACTCTATATCTGGCGTCTCAGTCTGAATTTTTGAAGGAACTATCGTACGACGCCGCGGGCTCGAGTTTCTTCGCCTCGACGAGCTTGCGAACCGCCTTCATAAAATCATCCTGCACGCAGTAGTCTCTGTCGTCGCGAATGGCGAACATGCCCGCTTCCGTGCACACGTTTCGCATGTCGGCGGCATTGAATTCCTCGGCAATCTTGGCGATGGACTCGTAGTCGATGTCGCCCTCCTTGTTGAGCTTTTGCGCGTGGATCTTTAAAACCTCCACGCGACCTTGCTCGTTGGGGAGCGGGATTTCAATCTTTCTGTCGAGACGTCCGGGACGCATCAACGCGGGATCCAAGACATCGGGCCTGTTGGTGGCCATGATCATCTTCACCTTTCCTAAGACGTCGAAACCGTCGAGCTGGTTTAAGAGCTCCATGAGCGTGCGCTGAATCTCGCGGTCGGCGGACGTACCCTCGGAGAAACGCTTCCCGCCGATGGCATCGATCTCATCCATGAAGATGATGCACGGCTCGTGGTCGCGAGCGTACCCAAACATCTCTCTGATCAATCTCGCGGATTCACCGATGTACTTATCCACTATAGCGCTAGAAACAATCTTCAAAAAGTTCGCATCGATGTTACTGGCGATCGCCTTGGCGAGCAAGGTCTTCCCCGTCCCCGGCGGACCGTAGAGCAACACGCCCTTCGGCGGCGCGATGCCCACGCGCACAAACAACTCCGGGTTCATGAGCGGTAATTCGATCGATTCGCGAAGCGCGCGAATCTGCTCGCCGAGACCACCGATGGAGCTGTAATCTACGTGTCCCGTGGATTCGCTCAACATGTTAAACACCAACGGATCCACCTCCCGAGGAAGCGCTCGCATGATGGTGAGCGTCGTCATGTCCAGCGTGACCCGTGTCCCGTTGACGAGTTTACTCTTATCCAACTTGGTCCTGCACCCGACCACGTATCTCGGACCCGAGCTCGCCTTCACGATGAATCTATCTTCGTCCAACTGTCTCAAAACCTCTCCGATAATCTGTCCCATTGACTGCAGCGCCTTCAAATCGTCCTCCGTCTTGTCAAACGTCTTTCGAATCTCAATCAACTCGAACCTCGACGCGCGCACTCTCGCGTCCAATTCCTACGTTTTCGACCGCGCGCGCGCGATACCATCGTCAGTCTCTCTCTCGTTCGCCTCGTCTCTTCTCTTCTCGCGCGCGCGCCTCGCTCGCCTCGTCCCGACTCGCGATCTCCCTCGACGCACCTTGTGCTGTAACAACAATCCCGCATACTTTCTCAACGCCTCGCGTCGAGGATCCGGCGGCGGCGCCGCGGGTTCGCTCGGCGTCGTCGCCATCGCGTCCGCGTTCGTCACCGGCGTCGCCGGCGTCTGCGCCTGGTCCTCGTCGCCGTCCGTCGTCGTCATCTCGCCGTTCGATCGCTCGCGCGCCCTCGCGCTCTAATCCTCGCGCCTCGCCTCGCCTCGCGTGCGTCTCTCGTTCGCGTCTCTCGTTCGCGCGCCGCGTCGCGCGCGAGTCCTCGGTCGCGTCGCCGGCGCTCGATTCGTCGGTCGCTCGACCGCGCGCGCGCGCGTCGCTTCGCCGTGCGTCGCGTTCAGGCGTCAGTCTCTCGCGTTGACCCATCGACGACGGGCGCGAGACATGGCGTCGACCGCGCGCGCGAGAGACGCCGGCGGCGACGCGTTCACGCTTCGCGGCACCACCGCCGTGGTCACGGGAGGGACGCAGGGGCTCGGACGCGCCATCGTCGAGTCGATGTGCGCGAGAGGCGCTCGAGTGTACATTTGCTCGAGAACGAAAACCGACGTCGAGGCGGCGTGTGACGCGTGGCGCGAGCGGGGGTACGATGTACAAGGGTGCGCGTGCGATGTGAGCGATCCCGATCATCGAGAGGCGTTCGTCGCGCGCGTGCGGGAGGCGTTCGGTGGGACACTGCACGCGTTGGTGAACAACGTCGGGTTCAACGTGCGCAAACCCACGACGGCGTTCACGCGAGAGGAGTACGGGAGATTGATGACGACGAATTTAGAGGCGTCGTTCGAGATGTGTAAATTATTTCACGACCAATTGCGGTCGAGCGGGGACGGGAAGATTGTTTTTAATTCATCGGTGGCTGGTTTGACGAGCATTCAGAGCGGCGCATTGTACGCGATGTCCAAGGGGGCTATGAATCAGCTCACGCGATCATTGGCGTGTGAATGGGCGAAGGATAACATCAGAGTCAATGCGGTCGCGCCCTGGTACACGAACACGCCCTTGGCGGCGCAGGTGTTGAAGAATGAGACGTACAGAAGAGCCGTCGTCGACCGCACGCCCATGGGACGCGTCGGCGAGCCGCCAGAGGTGGGAGACGTCGTCGCGTTTCTGTGCATGCCGGCGAGCTCGTACGTCACCGGCGTTATCGTTCCCATCGACGGTGGGTTCACCGTGCACGGCTTCATTCCGCCTAAATTGTAATATTTCACGTCATTCTTTCGCTTCCAGGACGGCGACGGCGCTCCTGAAAAATGGGCGACGTCACGCGAAATCGCCGACACTTTCCGACTGGCGTCATGTCTGCGCGCGCGTTCGCCGCCTCGGCACCCTCAACGATGAACGCGACGCGTGGCCGACGCACTGGCCACTCGGTTCGCGCGCGTCACGTCGTCGCGCGCGCGGGGAACGCGAAAGATGAGGGTGGCAACTTCATGGATTGGTTGCGCAAAGAGATAGACATCACGTTCAACCCGCGCACGCCCGGGGCGAAGATCGCGGGTAGGTGTCCAGACACGCAGACGCAACCGAGCGAGGTGTCGCGCGACAGGCTGAGCGCGGACGACGAGGCGGTGTTGGCGGCGGCATGGGACTTTGACGTGCGGGCGTTCGCGGAGGAGCTCGAGCGCGCAGTGTCCGAGGACGGCGATCGAGGGCGAGAGATGGCGGCGACGGCGGCGGCGACGAAATCGGCGGTGATGTCGACGGAGATTCTGGAAAATGAGGCGAGCGCGGTCGAGGCGGATGAGGCGGAGGACGATGGGTTTGATTATTACGAGTTGGACGGCGAGAGCGAGGGACCGCTCACGGGTAGAGAGTTGGCGTTGCTTTGCATTAAAAAGTACGGCAAGGCGCACGACATGGCCATCAAGCACGTTAAGATGGGGTCGGGCATGAAGCGTTGGGTGTCGCTGAACCTGTATGTCGGGCACCTCGGGCAACGCTCGTACCCGCAAACCGAGGAGGCGTACTTGGAACAACTCGACGTCATCTCCTATCTCATCAACAGCTGGAATCAGGAGGATTACACGCGCGCGTTTTTCCGCGAGAAACCCATCGCCCGAAGAGGTCTTCCGTCCCGACCTCGCGTAGACACGTGCGTGACGCTCCAATTTAGCCGCAGTCCCACGTGGGACGACGAATTGGGCGACGAATTCTTTGACTTTTGATCTACTGGGTGTACTGTAATTCAACTATAAATCTGGCTTGGCAAGATTTGGCACTCGTCCCCACACTGTCTTCGGCGGCTGCCCAGAGATCTCGCACACTATCCTATTGACGTCTAAACGCCACGCTACGTCTATGGACTCGACGCTCTCTCTCAGCGCGCGAACGGTCTCATCGCTCGCCCCCGCCACCCACAACAGAGACACGTGCGGGTCCGGATCGTCGTAATATCTCGGAAATCCTAAAGGCTCTATCGCCGCGTTCACTCGATCGATGGCGTCGATCAACGCCGTCTTCGACTCGCTCGTCGTTCCCTCTCGAAAGCCCGCAGCCACGAAGGCGCGCGTCCCGTCGTCGTTCGTGAACACCCGCAGCGCGTCGAACACCGCCTCGAACGGCCTCATCGACGCCAACTCTCGACGCACGCTCTCGTACACGTCGTTCCAATCCTCTCGCCTGATCGGAAACACCCTCGACAGCGACGCGTGCGGCCCTTTCGTCGTCAACGCCTCGCACTCCTCGAGCTCGGGGAACGCGTCGACGAGCGCGCGCAGCGCCTCGCCGAGCGCGCCGTCGCGCGCCATCGCCCCCGCGGGCGCGCGCACGTGCGTCGCATAGTTTCCCTCGACGTGCGGGAACGACCGCGCGCGCGCGCCCATGGGCACGAGCGACGCGGAGTCCCGCGAGTCGGCGTCGGCGTCACAGCCGCGCGCGAAAAGGTACTCGTCGAATGGCGCACGGTGACGACGCGCTCGCGCGCTCGCTCGACGCGCGTGACGCGTGAAGCGAGAGACGTCGCGCGCGATGCGTTTTGGGCGTCTCGGTGCGCGCGCGTCGCCCCGCCGCGCGCGCGGGGGGGGATGGGCGCGCTCGACACGTCGCGCGGGGGAACGTTGTACTTTTGCGAACGAACGCGCAGACTGACGCCGTCGCGACTCTCTCGCGCGCGAATAGATCGGGATGGGCAAAAAGTTATTGATTCAAATCTTGCGGATCGTGCCGCTGGCGCTGTACCTCAGAAGCGCGGCGTGCAAGTTCGGCATTCCGATCGGCGGTTGCGACGGCCCGCTGTGCCCGGTGGCCATCGGCAAGGCGGGCGACTGCGTGCCGACCGCGAACACGGCGGAGCAGTTGGCGTGGTGCCAACACGCGTGGACGCCGTGGGCGAATGGTTTGTTGGCCATGGTGAAGGTGCCGTTGAAGGTTCGGTGCTCGGCGGCTGATGGACACGAGTTCGCGAAGATTATCGGCGCGTTGGAGGTGCTCGGCTACGCGGCGCTGTGGACGAACCCAGCTCAAGGTGCGTTCATGCTCTCGGTGATCATGGCCGGAGCGATTCACTTCCACATGACGTTCCTCAAGGATCCCGTGGGGAGACTCACGATTCAATTCGCGTTGCTCTTCGCGTCCTTGGCCATCATGTTCTTGAGCCGACCGACCAAGACGACCAAGCCGAAGACGACTCGACGCACGTCGAGCCGAAAGACAAAGCGAAGCTAATTTAACACGCGATGATTCGCCCGCAAGTTGTGAGGGGCTGATTGTTATGAAAAAGTAAATTACAGTGCATTTATGTTACACATCTGATTCGAGCGCTCTCGCGAAAAATCCATCCACCGTCGGGCACATCGCATCCGCGAGACACTCACAAATATCCAAGAGCTCTTGCGCGTCTTGCGCGTCCTCGACCTCATCCAGCCATTCGAGCGTATCTTTCGCGCCATCAAGCATGGATGCTATGTCGCACAGGCGTTGACTGAGTGATTCGCTTTGCGAAACGTCAGTCGCCTTTTGACGAGTCCTGGACAATATGATACTCATCGCGTTTTGAGGTTTTTGTTTGGGTTTCAACCACTCGTACATCTTGTTGATGAGACCAAAGTAAATCAATATTGGTTTGAGTAGTTTGAATCGTTCCGTGGCGTCGAGCTCATTCCAGGAAGCGTCCGCCGCCGCGTCGTCGCCCGAGGAGTGGGACGCGATTCTCGTACATTCGTACTTCTTCGCGTGTCTCACGATAGCAATCAAGACATTCTGACGCGCTTTCTCCCACTGTTCGTTGGACCATATGGTGATAGAAAGAACCAAACCCGCGGGAAGAAGCTGAAGATGACACACGTCGGGATCATTCCAGAGTTCAGTGTCGCAAGACAGGCGGGTGAGGAGTGCGTTGTACTCCTCCAAACCTTTTTGGGGACAGAGAGAAACCTGATGGAGTAGCAAACGCATCATGTGTGGCAGGAGATTCATGTTACTCTCTCTTCCTCCCCCTCGACAGTCTGTGCTAAACGAAACATTCATCGCGAATCTTCCGAGAAGCAAGCTTATGTCCACCGCCACTTGTCGCGCGCGTGTCGGTGGCGAGATGAAAGCGCCGACGGCGAAACAATTCTGCCACCAGGTGTCCACGGCAGAGATGTAAGCCGTGTCCGCGATCATTTCACCCATCACTGGAAGCAAATTATTGCACAAAGTTTCACTGTTGCGCAACGCCGCACCTTCCCATTCTCTTTTGGGTGTACGCAACGCGACATCCGCTCGTTTCGCAGATTGATGACACGAAAAGTGAATCGCGTTAAAGTGAGACACCGTGCAAAGCGTCTGCGACAGCTCTTCACTCGTGTACGGTGTATTTGTGAGTTTATTGAAGCAATATATACCGAGGAGCTCAGATGGTTTGAGTTTGTAACCTTCGAAACAAACTCTGCAGACGATTGACTCTTGTTCACTCTCGGTGACCATATTCGTGTAGCCTTGCAAAGATCTCGGCGAACGGGAGACCCCTATCGTCGACGCGCCCGGACTCGATGAATTAGCGACAACTTGCATACCCATTTCACAGAGCATTTGCTCCCGCTTAGCCAACGCCTTTCGTCGATTCTCTTCTCTTGTGGCGGCTCGTAAATCATCCAGATGCCGAGCAACAATCTCAGACGCGCTCGCAAAAGTTTCCAAACAATTTTCTGCAAAACTCCCGATATCGTGTTCGATGACGGACTCGAGATGATGTAAAAGATCAATCACTTCAGCGTGCTCTTCCAAATCCAGCCTGTATCCACGCGTGATGCCGTTAAGAATTTCAAGCGCAATGGGTAACGCAAATTCTGTGATGGCCGAAGTCCAAGCCTGAGTCCCACGAACTCTTCCATCAGAGTCTTTAAAAATGTCATTGATGATGAAATCAATCACGAAGTTCACCGTTCCTTCGGACCAAACAGCCTCGAGGACGCGATGACCCGATTGATCCATGGGTATGGCTTCCGCCAAGCGAGCCGAACACTCAAGTTCGAGCTTCAATGCGCTATTCTCCTCGTGTCCATGCAACTGGACGAGCTTACGGACTGAAGCGTCAAAGTTTTTCACAAGTATCGTCGTAGACTGAGTCGTAGAACCGGCGAGACGTGGGATGACCCGCGCCAGAATGTCAGCCTCATGTCGTTCTTGACTTTGAATGAGCTGCTTGAGCTGCGACAAGAAGATCTCGACGTGATTCATCTCGTTTTCGCGAACCGACATCTCGATTGCCTGTAATGAAGAGCTATTCTTGATGAGCATGGGAGAACCTGGACGCTTGGACATGCTCGCGCTCTCCACAAGTTCGCGACTTAGAATACCAGATTTGATCGTCGGCGCACTGACTTCACCTTCAGAGCTCTGCATAGTCTCCTCTTGTTCCTCCCTCAGAAGCATCTCTATGACGAGAAGAAATTCTTTACCGGAGTGCGAACAGTCGCGAGTGAAGGCTTGCGCAGTTTCGTCGAGTAACTTCTCCAACGCTCCGATCTCGAGCATGTCCCTTCTGTTCTTTTTCAAGTAGCATGCCGAACGAAGTATTTCAAGCAATTTAGCGAAAACGTCTTCGTTCCCGGTGTACAGCACCGAAGTATCGCGTCTGATTCGAGGAAGCAGCTCAATCAGCGTGCTAAAACCATCCCCTTGCTGGAAAATGGTCGTACCAGCGAACTTGAGTTCAATATCTTCGTCTTCTTCCTTCGTCGGTGGAAGTTCATCGATTCGCTGTTCTGTCGCTTCGCCGTCCAAACCACTCAAACGGAAAGTCACGGGCATCGGCGGACCAATCGCATCGTCTGCGTTTGTGCTTTGACGAACTCGTGAATCTTGAAACAACGACGGTAGCCAAATTCGTTCGAAGACGTCCTCCACGGGCAGATCGAGACTGATGATTTGATTCGTCACGAGCAACTCCATACCAAAATCATCCTCAACGAGACCAACCATGTCGAGTTCCCTGCAGATGAGGTTCTTCACGTCCCGCATCAGTGGCTTCGCACTCATGTTGGCGGTAGAATATGGATTACGAGACATGACACCTGGAATAAACTCTTCTTGCGTGGGGCTCTTGAGCATCCTAAGAAGATACACCTTCAGAGGTGGAGCCCGCGGTAGAACGTGATACGCCAGTTCATTCAAGATGAGTTGTAATGGCAACTTGGGCTCTTGCGGCACGCCAGACACGTGGATTTGCGCCAGCTTTAAGCATACTTTTGCTATGTTCGGCTGTAACGACCCCGATGATTCGATGATGAGAGAGAGCAGAGTATCAAACGTTTCGGAAGCTTTGATCGCTGCAGGACTCTGGCAAATTTGAAGCGCTCTCGCGTACAAAACGGCACGCACAATCGCCTCTAATCCCACTGTAACGAATCTTTCCATAAACGAAGATGACTCTGCAAAGATGTCTCTCAGTAACATAGACACAGAGTGCAGACTAACCCCAGTATCTTGGTTCGTCGAGGCAAAAAGAGCTCTCTCCGATACCGTGTACTTCGAGTTTGCATCCAGTTCTCTCTGCAGCATTGAAAGTAGACAAACCGAGAGTTTATTCGATTCGTTCACTCGTGAAATTATGGTTTCACTACAGAGTGCCAGGCTTAAAACACTCAGAAAATCACTATAAGGCTCACTGTCCAGGTTTGGTTTCGTTCCGAGCATGAAATTCGCAATCTGAACATTAATTTCATCACCGTTACGAAGTAAGATGCTGAACACCTGCACCACCTCGTGTCTCACGAATCTGGATCCACAATTCAACGCTGCGGCGAGCCAGGGAATCAATTGCACAGTCTTTGGTAAAGGCGTTTCTTCGCCTATAGCCTCAGGTTCCAAAGATTCAAACTCTGAAAACGCACTTATCGAGGTCAGGATCTCCTTGAGAGTACTGGAATTTGTCATCGCTTGCCGGACAAACTCCAGTGCAGGTAACACTGTGTTCTCAACGACCACCGCATTCGAAACAAGCTGTTTGGAAGTGATCGCCTTACATGCAAGACTCATTAGTGCAGCGCGCTCTGCACCTTTCGCTTCGCTCATACCGGACTCGACGCGATATGTGCTTACGTGAACCAAATCCTTCAGGAGCAAAACGTCTTGATTGTTTTGCGAAATCATGCTCCCTTGCCACGTGTTGACAGAGAGTAATGCATTACCAGCACGTTCGAGTGCAGAATTGCAAAGAAAACGGGCCACGTCCTCGTTAGCAGCAGCCATATTTGACAAAATTGTACGGACAGTGCTACAGCATGTGAGACCAAAAACGTGCGGGTTGAGCATGCGATTGAACAAGTGTTGATGAATATCGTATCCGCTCAAAGCTTTCATCCCTGCTGGAGTGCGCGATAAACTTGTGCAAAGCTTTAACGCGCAAAACAGGTAGTCTCGACAGGTCCCGTAGTTGTCATTCTGTCCAGGGGGTGAACTCGATATGTCTTCATCCGTTTCAGTGGGCAAGTATTGGAGAATGGCGTCGTGCACCGAATCACACTTGCATCTTGCGGCAACCAGATCCATTCTTCTGCCTTTACTCGTCACGCTAAACATTCGTTCAACATCTTCGGAGGAGTCTCCTCGTTCGAATAATGCGGTTCGAATAGAGCTCTCTGCAGATTCTATGGATTCAAGTATTTTTGCGATTGCTTGAGACTGCGCCTTCAGTTCTTGCACCGCGTCGGAAAGATCTTCTGCGTCTTGAAGCTTTGGGTGGCGCAAGCACAACGTGGCATGCGCAGATAAAGTCGTTTGTATTTTCGCGTAACGACAGTACCCACACTCGTTACATATGAATGCGTCGAGCTTCTCGTAGTTGATGTTTCGGCAGTATCGGCACTGATACGCATTCTCTCGACAATTCGTGCAAATTCCATGTTTGACATCAGTGACCAAACGAGCACAGCGAGGACAGTGCAAAGCCATCGTCATCTTTGCCTGTAAGTTCTCGTGAAAAGATCTGAAGACGATTTTGAGTGCCGATGCGTCCACTGGAATTTCGAATTTAAGTTCTGCTTCGTTTGCCGATGCCGGGAAGTAAAGCACTCCGAGAAATTGCCAAGACAAGCAGTCGTATGCTCGCAAAACACTCAAGTCTTTTCTACTCGTCGTGCGCCACACCTCGACCTCCTTGACGCGAATGTGAGATTTTAATTCAGTCACGTTCATAGAGATGGATTCAATAGTCATGGCCTCTCGCAACTTTGAAAACGCAGTGTTTTTGGTGAAAGTCTGATTCTTCTTCAGAGAATCGAGGGAGTGAGCAGAGAATCTGTGACAAGCGAGATAAGACACGGCATCCCGCGCGCTCGGGCTTTTTTCCAACCAGTACCTGTCGAGCGAATCACTGCCCAAGATTTGCTGTTGCTTCAGCGCACGGTAGAGATCCGCTCTTGGATGATCGCTCACGCGTAAAAGCACGTCCCGCATGCCGTGACAGAACTTGTTGATACTGTTCTGATATAGAGACACAACGTCTGAATCAGATAGCATAATGCCCTTTGCGAACTCCATCAATTCACTGCCACGGTGACCATGGTTTTGTGAACTCTCCAAAACTGACATCAGCACAACAAGAACATCATCTCGATAGTGTTCGAATGAGTACCAAATTGTTTTCAAAACGTGCGCCGCAGCGGCGCGCGTATCGTCTTCCATGGCAGCTAAGGCACATTTATGCGTCATAATGTCAAGTCCTTGAATGATCTCTCTGAGCAAGTCTCTCTTCGTAACACTAGTCTCGGGCTCACCGTCATTATACGATTCCACGGTGCACGAAATGACTTTGCATATGTTCGTAGAAATGGGAGCTGGAAGATTGGATGCCGCCATCATCAACGCACCTACCAATTCAGGGGCAAAGTCGATGTTTTCGTAAAAGTGTTTCAGACTCCTCTTGTTATCTATCGCCACCTCAAGGAATTGGTCAACTGTCTCCTTCGTATGCTGTAATCCTGAATACGGAACTTCGTCCACGAGCCAGTGCGAATTGACATCCACCGTGACGATTTCGCGCAGAGCTTTTGACAAATTGAAAAGTCGACCGGCTTGACTCAACGCGCGAATCTCGATGTCATCGTCCCCAAGAAATTGCTTGAGTAAGAAAATTGCCTGCGACGAAAGATCTTTTGGTTTCATCGCCGATATACGAGCAAGAACTTGAGACCACTCCGACTTTTCTCGCTCGGGCAACTTACTCAGAGCAAACGAGCGAGAATGTGCCGATGCATAAAGGAGCACCGATTGAAGACAATGAATGATGCGTTGCTCTCGATTTCGCGCGTTTTCTTCGCTTTGCAATAGAGCACCGTATCCCTTCTCTGACGGATACACGTCTGTCTCACGCACATCGAGGCAACGCAAGAACTCGCAAGCCAACGCGTACGTGTGCAAAAGAGCTTCACGAGCTTCACTCGTCGGCATATCTTGTAACTGCATGCACTCCGCCGCGATAGCCAATCGACTACATATCGCATCTTGCGCAAGGATATCACCATGCAAAGGAGGAAGCTTGCACAATTCCAAGTTTAGACATTCGGGATAAGCTTCACTCAAGGTACGAATGAGTGTGATTTGTGACTTGTACAGCGTTTTCTTCTTGACCTGCATAATTGATGATACCAACTGGCGAATTCCACTCGATGCTGCGCACTTGTCGTTTCTGAGCTCCACTTTGGGCGCAAAAATACGTCGCGCTGGATTGACATCTGATGTGGTGATTGAATTCGTCGTCAAAAGATGCCAGAGTAAAGTTTCAGTAGCCACGTCGCGAACGTCTTCCCGAGTGCAGGTAACCAATCTGACTGTGGACTTCACGATTTCAGCGTCGTGCTCGTGTATCAATACCGCTACCAATGCGTGTACGATGCTCGGTATGATTTCGTTCGCATCCCACGCTTCCGCAGCCACGTCCAACATAGCAGACGATGTGTTCGCTAGTGTCGACAGATACGGCGAAGAGTCAAGAAGAGTGCTCGGTCTTCGCAGTGCGAGTCGACCTAGCTTTCTTACCGCACAGAAGTACTCAAAAAGGTCAGCGTCAGCGATACTAAAAGGGCTCTCGTGAAAGCGAGGGCAAATTCGCTCCGTCACCTTATGACCGAAAAGAAGAGTAGAGTTATCTTTAATGTGCATCACCGTGAGCATGGTGTCTCGCGTTTGCACTCTGAGGACTTTCCAGGCGACAAACTTGGCGTATTTATGATTCGGAGTCTGGAGCGTGATAAACTCCTTCTTCCGCAGCATGGCCTCATAGCAAATGCGCAACTTGCTCGATTTCAAGTCAAGTTTGCAATAGCGTAACGCTTGAATGATTGAAATGGTACCACTCAACCATGCCATCGCGCTATCATCGAGACCATCATCACGAATCAAGTGCCTTCTAGCGCGAGACGCACTAGAAGCAAGAGTGTTGTGAGTGTGTTGGACATCACTTTTTTGCTCGGCTTGCAGATCCTCTTCCAACGTGTTGCCATCGCACGCATACACCTCCATTCGATGAATGCAGATACTCACTTGGCTCATGGAATCGACGGAAAACTTAAATTTGGGTGCATGCACGCTATCTTTCAAGGCTTTTGACTCCGCACACGTAAACGGGATATCGTACCATCTCTTTGTTTCGCGTTCAAACGTGAAAATCCTGCCTCCCGGAAGCACAAGTTTAGACGGGTTGTACGACTGCATCGTGATTCCTCCGATGTAAATCCTGATCCCCCGAATGATTCGATTGTCATCCGGTAATTCAAGAGTGAGATATGCCTCGATAGAGCTGGGTGACGCTATCGATCCATCTTCTGATTGTAGAATACTGCGCAACACCGCTGGAGTCGATCCTCGATTGAAACTTCCACCGAAATCAACGCTTGAAGTAACTCTGGTGAGCTTTTCGAAAAAGTTGTATGCAAACTTCATCTCATTCGTTTTGATTCCATTCTTCCTTTCATCCGATCTCATGGTTTTCGGTGTGGGTAAGGACTCTACGCTACTGTATGTGTGGATCTGCATTGAACCGTCGCCGCGTAAAACAATGAGTGATGAGGGAAAGTCTCCCGATCCAGTTTTTTGATACCCCGCGTAGCCTACAATGCTCGCTGTAGATGTCTCAGCAACGACTTTGTCAACCTTTGTGTCACCGACGGCTAAAAGTGCTATCGATTCACCGATACATTCCGCCTGCATGAATACATGCTTTGGCATCAGTAACGTCGCGTCGGGACCCGGTTTGTTTGGTAGACAAAAGTCAAACACTTTTGATGGTTTACGCTCACACACCTCGACAGTCTTCAAGATTTGAACATCGATGTCTTCATCAGTATTTACACTGACGCGCGTAAAGATGATCTCGCCGGCAGAAGAATGCACGATTGCGATGCCATGACACTGCGAATACGTAACCGCGCGAACCTTGTCGCAAACACCAACTTTTGAACTTTGATCCAATTGAATGCTTTTCGCTTTCGATGTTACTTTCACGTAAAATGCATGTAAGGTACCATCTTCTGTAGTGAGCAGAGCGCACAATCGATTTTTGTGTCGAGAATTGATCCAGACAGTTGAGGTGATTGGTGTCGCGCTTTGAATAGTGCATGCGGGCACACACGTGTTTCGCGAGAGATCATAAACTGCACAAGTGTTCCGTCCAGTGATAGAGAACAAAGACGTGGAACTAGGAACCCAACTTGCATCAATGATCAAGTCGATGCTCTCTGGTACTTGTATCGGTAATCTATCAAGAATTTCACCGCCATCGCTGAGGGTAAACACTTGCGCGTGATGCAAACCGGTCACAGACAGATACTCTTTGCGCATGTGATTGAACTCGAGCTTGATGATTTCAAAGTCGACCAAGTTTCTCGAAAGTGGGCGAATGCCAACCTTATCACCGAGTTGAATGGATTTACTCTCGCTGAGTTCTGACTGCGCGCCGACGACGACGTTAGCATCGAGGATGGATATTTTATCACCTTCAGCGATAGCCAAGTGACCGTCACGCGAGCACGCGGCGCCATTCCGCACGACAACTCCAGAAAAAAGCAATTCTTGTACTTTTACTTTGGCTTGCATCTGTTCCATTTCGAAAGATCCAGCTTTGAAATTTCGCGCCACTGGCAACGTGACCATGCTTTCATCCATCACTAGTACAGATTTGCTCGCATCGCGACGTGAAAAACGATCCGACGACGCTGAGTCACTCTCATGAAGCGGTCTAAACCAAGATATAAGCACGCTCTCTAACTTCTCCGTGATTTCGGCGCGTTCGAGCGTCAACTTGAGCTCCTTGAGCGCCGTAGTAGAGCACAACCTTCGGGCGAGATTTGGTTCTTGCGATTCTTCCATTTCATCTTCGCCCTCTGAGTCACTCTCTGCATTAATCTCAAAACTCCGACTATTCCTTTCTCCCGCAACGCGACGTTCATCGTCGAATTCTGAAACATCGCGTTCACTCAGGCAAAAGCACTTATGCCGAGGAGCTGGGCTGGCACCGTCAGCGCCACAGTCGCAGAAGAATCTCGACTTTCTAGAGTAAACAACGCGATGACCAGTATGGCACGTTTTCGCGCAGTTGCTGCAACATCCACGACTAGCGACAAGGTTGCAATCGTAGCAAAAATACCAATGCTGTTCTTGAAACGACTCGCCGCTCGTGACGAAAGTGCAAAGGCCGGAAGAGATGTTCAATCTGTCTTCATCAAGACTATTGGTATCAGTCTCGTTTTCTCCGGTGCCACTCTCCAAAAGAATCCGTTCTCGTAAATGATTTTCAGATCCGATTAAACGTCCCCAGAGTTCGGGTAAGGTGCGCCCACCTGATTCCGGTTCCCTTGGTTCGTCAGCGCCATGAGGCTCTACAGCGGCGTCGAGAACAGCGTCTAGACGTGCAAGTCTTCTTTCAAGTAACTGATCGCTCGGATTGTCTTCCATCAAAGTCTCTGGCATTGCGAATAGCTCTGCCAAATCTCTTTGATTATTCGTCGCATCTTGCCTTGGTTCGACGTCTTCGCGTTGTTGAGATTCTTGAGAATGAGAAGTGCCGCGCAGATTTGTAGACGTCAGTTGCTCAGCGAGCGTCGCTATCGGTCCACCTCCATCCACAACAGAGTCACTGCGTAAAACAAAGCTAATGAATCGTACAACCGCAATGAATCGTAAAATGTCGTCGTCTTGAGAGAGCATTTTGGCTCGCTCCAGAGAAGCAATCAAGCACGCCGCAATAGTCTGTGCCCCATCTCGTCGGCAACTGAGACCAAGGCGAATCAAGGTCAATAGCGCGGAATCCAGAATCAATTTACTTGCTTTAGTAGCGTCAAAGCGCTTGTCCAAGAGAGATGCTTCTGGAAAATCATCCAAAGTCATGCTGAGTAGACTCGTGACGCAGCCGTGCGTCTCATCGTTGACATTGTCGTCGCTGATACTCGCCTCCAAAAGCTTCACCATGCAATCACGCACGTCCAAGTCAGCGCTACAGAGCCTCTTCATCACGCTCGCCGCAACGCGTTTACGTGGAAATAATGCAAAAGCTTCTTCAATGATGCGCCAATTCGCTGCGTTCGAAATGGTGACAGAGTACAACGCGTTTGACAGCGCGCAAGACGTATTGTCGGTCAAATGTGTCCATTCTGACGACGTCACGAAGATTGATACGATGTCTTTGACGAACCCACACTCATCAAGATTCAATTCGGAACCCAAAAATGTGCACGCGCGTTCGCACTCGAGACAGACAGCTTCGATTAAACGAGCATCCGTGCTCGCGCTCATCACCTCTAAACATAACTGCGCCAACATCCGTGGGAGAATGGCCAAACTCGGAGTCGCTCTCGTGAGCTTTTGACGTAAAATGCTTACGCACACGTCTAAGATTGCTCGATAGAGATCAACGATCAACGTGTCTGTCGGCGAGGTTACTCTCGACGTCTCACCCACGATGGCGCCGTCGACGCTCTCCGCGGGCTCTGCGAGAGCGCTCATCAACGCCGACTCATCACTCGCGCTGAGCACGGTCTCGTTGTCTACTTTCATTTCCCTGCACGCGCGCTCATCCTCGGTCCGCAATCGCTCCACGATCGTTACCGACCACCTCTCCGCGTACCCTCTCGACACACACGCTCGAAGCACGTCGCTCCAACTCGCCGCCGCGTCCACGTCTCGCGCGTCCAACCGCTCGAGCGAAAACACCGCCATCTTCACCACCGCGCAGTACATGTCCCGCACCACGTCATACTCATCCTGTAACGCTCCTCGCAGCGCATCCGGGTGCGTCGTGAACGTCGCCACCGTCGCCTCGCATGCGCGCAGCGTCTCGTCCCGCGCCTCGCTCGTCGACGCCTCCCCCAACGCCTCTTCTAATCGCTCCCCTCGCGCGATGAGCGCCTTGACGCAGTGCGGCGCCAGCGCGTGCGACACCATCTTCTTCCCCAATCTCCCTCTCGCGCGCGCGCTTCGTCGCAGCGCGCGCACGAGCTCCTGAAGCTCGCTCCCTCGCGTCCCCTCGCTCGAGCGCCCCTCTGGCCTGGAGGATTCCTTGTCGGTGGCCCGCGTCGTCCCCGACGACGTCTCGCTCGCGTCGACGAGCACCACCGCCCCGCTCGCCGCGCGCGCGCGACGATGGGTTTCACTCGTACCGTGTCCTCCGTCGTCGCGCGCCATCTCGCGGCGCGCGTCGCCGTCGTCGTCGTCGCCGTCGTCGCGCGCGCGTCGCGTCGCATCCGCGTCGATTTCTTCGGGACCGAGCCCGCGTCTCCACGCGGTGGTCATCGCGTCTCGCGCGCGCGATCGGCGACGGATCGGGAGCGAACGAAAACGCCTCGATCGCGCGCGACGATCGCGTCGGCGTCTGGCGCGTCGCGTCGACGTCGAGGCGCGTCGACGCGCGCGCGCGCGGCCTCGGGCTTTACGTGCGAAACAGTTGCGTACATTACTGTTTTTAGCGCCAACACGCGTACGCATCGGTGACGCGACGACGCGCGTCGACCTTTCGGTCCAACCCGAGTGTTCGACTCGAGTGTTCGTCGCGTCACCGCGACGCGCGCGAGCGTTCGTCGCGGGCGAGGAACGCGAGGCGCGCGCGAGGGAAATCTTCGCGTGAGGTCGTCGCGCGAGATCGCGGAGTTGAGGACGGAGGCGCGCGCGACGGGCGGTGCATTCACCTCTCGAACGATCGTCGTCGAGGCGCGCGCGAGACGCGGGAGGCTCGAATCGCGCGCGCGAGACGGGCGAACGGGCGAGGACGGCGAGGAGGATGAAGACGGAGACGGTGGAGACGGTGGTCGAGCGCGCGGGGAAGGATGCGTGTTCATCGGGGAGAGATTCCCCGGGCACGCCGCCGGCGGAGGACGCGGCGGCGAGACGAGGCGCCGCGGCGAAGAACGGCGCGAGGAAACGGGCGAAGAAGGCGCACGACGTCGCCGTGGACGATGAACCTGACGTGGATGAACGAGGTGAATTGATGTTTGGGTGCGGGAAGTGTGATTACGATCCGGATGGGTGCGAGGGGTGTCTCGGCGGACCGCCGATTCGGAGCGCGTGCGAGTGGGACAAGGCGCTGCGGAGAGACGTGCCGCCGGTGAAGACGTACAGGCCGACGGAGGCGGAGTGGGCGGGCGATCCTCTGGAGTACATCGACTCCATTCGCCCCGAGGCGGAAAAGTACGGGGTGTGTAAGATTGTTCCCCCGGAGAGTTGGACGCCGGGATTTTGCCTCCCGGGGAAGGAAAAGTTGCGGTTTCGCACGAGAATACAGGCGCTCAACGAGTTGCAAAATCGTCCGGCGGGACCGAGCGCGCGGGCGCGGGCGAAGATGCGAGAGGAAGAGAAGAGTGGGAACAAATCGTCCGGTGGAGGCGTCGCGACTGGAGGCCGCATGGGAGGCGGAGGCCGCATGGGGGGCGCTTCGCAGGCCGACGCGAACACCATCGCCGAAAAGTACGGATTCCAACAAGGGCAGCGACACAATTTGGCAACCTTGGAGCGATACTCTGAATACTTCAAGAGGAAATATTTTAGCAAGAATGGCAAACCGGTGGAGGATTTGACGGTGCGAGACATGGAAGGGGAGTTCTGGCGACTCATCGAGCAGAGCGAAGGGCGGAGCGTCGAGGTGATTTACGGCGCCGACATCGCGACGATGGACGTCGGGAGCGGATTCGCAAAAAAAGATGACTCGTGTCCACCGGGACAAGAGCGATACGCCGAGAGTCCGTGGAACGTATGTAACATGCCTTACAATTCGGAGAGTTGTTTGAGTCACGTCGAACCGACGACGGGCATCACCGTTCCGTGGCTGTACTTTGGCATGACGATGTCGGCGTTTTGTTGGCACGTGGAGGACCACAACTTCTATAGCGTCAATTATCATCACTTTGGCGCGCCCAAGGTGTGGTATTCCATTCCCGCCACGCACTCGAAACAGTTCGAGGACGTGATGCACAAGAGATTACCTCACCTGTTCCAGTCTCAACCCGACTTGCTTCACGGCTTGGTGACCATTTTATCGCCCAAGGTGTTGCAAGATGAGGGCATCCCAGTCTACCGCGTCGAACAGGATCCCAGAAGCTACATTATCACGTTTCCGTACGCCTATCACGCCGGTTTCAACACCGGTTTCAACTGCGCCGAGGCGGTGAACTTTGCGCCCATAGACTGGTTACCGTTCGGCGTCGGCGCCACAGAGCGATACGTGAGCGACAAGCGATACCAATCCGTCGCGCACGATCAGTTGTTGTCCACGCTCACGTCGAGCGCGCACAAACACGCGCGCTTCCCGCCCGTGTTGGCAACAATCATGCGCGCGCGCGTGGACGAAGAAAAAGCGCGTCGAACCTCGGCCAAAGACGAAGTCGGTCAGGAGACGCGCATGGAGGGCACACCCGAGGCACCGGATTTCAACGAACGCGACTGCACGACATGCCTGGCGGATTTGAACTGGTCGTGCGTCACGTGCGCGTGCACGTTCGCGAAAAACTGTGGATACACCTATTGTCTTCGGTGCGTCAAG
>Ga0208410_1000437_pt1 | contig 24222 bp, 20 predicted proteins | sample ETN02SmetaG_3_FD_185787 | JGI IMG/M metagenome (GOLD analysis project Ga0208410, IMG submission 185787) | Marine microbial and viral communities from oxygen minimum zone, Eastern Pacific Ocean - ETNP2014F10-02SV257 (SPAdes) (version 2) | ecosystem: Environmental > Aquatic > Marine > Oceanic ... | reverse complement strand
CGCTATCTAATATTTTTAAGTTATGAAAAAAGTAAGCGATATAATAATAGTTGGAGGAGGACAAGCAGCTGGTCAGGTGCTTGTCTCGCTCAAACAAAAGAAATTTTCAGGAAAAATAACACTTATTGGCAAAGAGAATTTGTACCCATATCAGAGGCCACCCCTATCTAAAGCCTACTTAAAAGGTGAAATTGAAAGAGATAGATTATTTATTAAGCAGCCTAACTTCTATGACGATATTGATATTGATTTTGCACTTAACAAAGAAGTCGTCAAAGTTGATACAGAGAGAAAATCAGTTCAAACACACGACAATGAGTTTCACTTTAAAAAATTGGTTTTAGCTACAGGGTCAAGACCAAGAAAGATTGATATTGATGGATCAGATTTGGGCAATATATTTTATTTAAGAAATATCAGAGATGCCGAAAATATTAAATGCGCAATGCAGAAAAGTGAATCTCTTGTAATTATCGGTGCAGGATATATCGGACTTGAGGTTGCAGCAACAGCAATCAAATATGGCCTCACTGTAACTGTACTTGAAAAAGAAGAGAGAGTGATGAATCGCGTAGTCTCAAAAGACGTATCAAGATTTTTTCAATCTGAACATGAGGATAAAGGTGTCAGATTTTTATTCAATCAAAATATCAATTATTTTTCAGGAGAAAATGGCAATGTTGCAAAAATTCATCTTTCTTCAAATGAAACTATACAATCAGATCTTGTGCTAGTTGGTGTCGGAGGTGTTCCCAATATTGAGATTGCCGATAATACAAAGATAGAAATAGATAATGGCATTAAGGTGGATAGCGCATGCCGGACCAATGTTGAAGACATATACGCAATTGGAGATTGTACGAATCATTGGAATAACATATATCAAAGGTATATTAGGCTTGAATCTGTTCAAAATGCTATCGATCAGGCGAAAGTGGTTGCTGAGAATATATCATCTGGGGATCTAAGCTATGATTCGGTTCCATGGTTTTGGTCTGATCAATATGATATCAAACTTCAAATTGCTGGTGTTTCTCAGAATTTTGATGAAGTAATCATTAGAGGTAACGCATTAGAAAAATCATTCTCATGTCTATACCTAAAAAATCGAACTTTAATTGCTGTTGATGCGATCAATCGTCCAAGAGATTTTATTCATTCAAAGAACCTTATTTATCATAAAACTATCATCGACGATGACAAGAACAATATTAAAGAAATTGATTTGAAAGAATATTTGCATAAATCATGAAAAAAATTTGCATGTGGTCAGGGCCCAGGAATATTTCAACAGCAATTATGTACAGCTTTGCTCAACGCGATGATACTGTCGTTATTGATGAGCCATTATATGGACACTATCTCAGAGTAACGAATGCAGATCATCCAGGAAGAGAAGAAGTCATCGAGCAAGTTGATTGTGATGGCAATAGAGTGATGCGGTCAATTTTGGACATGAAGGGTCCAAAGAATAAAATCCTATTTATGAAACAAATGTCACATCATTTACAAAAAATGAATCAGGATTTTGTATTTGAAACTGAAAATATTTTTCTTATAAGAGACCCAAAGGACGTAATTGCATCCCTCACAATACAGCTTCCGCATGCCAATTTGAGAGACACTGGACTGGACCTTCAATGGAGACTATTTAAAGATTTGAGATCAAGAAACTCTCATGCCATTGTTATTGACAGTAAAGAACTCTTAAATGATCCTAAAAATATTTTATCAAAATTATGTGAGCGTCTATCTATTCCATATTCTGAATCAATGTTAAGTTGGGATAAAGGTCCAATTAAGGAGGATGGTGTTTGGGCTAAATATTGGTATAAGAGTGTACATGACTCAGAGGGATTTCTTCCTTATAAAGCAAAACCGCTTTTAGCAGAAAAATTCCTGAATCTTCTGGATGAGTGTCAACCCTATTATGATAAACTTTACAAATATGCTTTAAGAAAGGACTCCTAGAATGAAAGTAGACCCAAGAAACGATAATCTTATTGTATTCATCAATGACGAGTTACTCTCAAGAGATGAAGCCAAAATATCTGTATTTGATAGTTCTGTTCAGGGTGGTGATGCTGTATGGGAAGGACTGAGAGTCTATGATGGAAAAATTGCAGCTTTCAATGAACACTTAGATAGGTTACATAATTCTGCAAAAGCGCTTGCATTTGAATCCATACCCTCCACTGAAGATGTTGCTAATGCTGTTTTTAAAACGCTCGAAGCAAATAAAATGTGGGATCAAAGTCATATCAGGCTTACGCTGACGAGAGGCGAAAAAATTACCTCTGGAATGAACCCAAAACTCAATCAATCAGGGTGTTCTCTAATCGTCCTTGCAGAGTGGAAACCACCTGTATATGGAAATGATGGAATAAGGTTAATTACATCTTCGATAAGGAGAAATACGCCTGAATGCTTAGATTCAAAGATACATCACAATAACCTTCTTAATAACATTCTTGCTGTGATAGAAGCCAATGTAAGTGGTGTAGATAGTGCAATTATGCTTGATGTTAACGGATTTATATCTGAAACAAATGATACGAATTTATTCATAGTCAAAGATGATGAAATTTTCACTCCATACGCTAATAGCTGCCTTCCGGGAATAACAAGAAAGATGATTCTATCAATTGCAGATAATGAAGGAATTGCAAACCATGAAAAAGATTTATCTCTCACTGAGCTCTATACATCTGATGAGGTTTTCACATCAGGAACAATGGGTGAATTGACTCCCGTGCTCGAAGCTGATGGAAGAATAATTGGTAATGGCAAGGTAGGTGAACTTACAAAAAGAATGCAATCACTCCATCTAAAACATGCCATAGAAAATGGAACTTCACTTCCTTTCAAGAAGCCCGACTGAATTAAGATTCAAAATATTTTTTCAAGTGGTCACTGAAAGGCTCTCTTTCTTCTGATTCAATATCTGACTGTTTTTTTATTGAATCGTTGGCCTCCTTCTCAAAAAGAGTATTCTTCGATGACGATAGATCCATCAGTCCCTTGAAGTATTCTTTATTTTGCTTTGACAAATCTAGAATGTAATCAGAAAAAGTCATCTTTTTTTCTGATAACTCTCCAAGCATCATGGCCGATGGTGTTTGGTCGGGATCATCAACTAACCGAGATTGCTTCTTAACTGATGATTCGTATCCAGAACATTGAGCTCCTTTATCTATCAGGGATGCAATTTTTAGTACACCATCTATTATCTCAGTTGCCCAGGATTTCAATGAGACTGTCTTTCCATCTCTTGAAAGATTAAAACCTGGCTTCCTGCCATGACTAGATGTATCTGAATAATTCTTCATTATTTCTCTGTTCTCTACTTCATCAATCAATGGGCTTTCCTCAAGCAAGCAAAATATCATGAAAGACTCGATGAATCTCATGGTATCTTGATTAATGCCAACAGGATCATAAACATTTACATCCAAAGATCTTATTTCAATATACTCTATCCCTCCTCTTTTTAGAGCGCTTGTTGGCCTCTCGCCTGAATTTGCAACTCTCTTTGGTCTCACAGTGCTGTAATACTCATTTTCTATTTGTAGTTTATTTAAAGAAAGTTGTTGGTATTTTCCATTTTTCTTAAATCCGAAATTTTGGTAAGAAGGCTCTGGGGTCTTCATGGCTGTTGTTAAATCTTCGATATAATGATCTAAATTATTCAGTGAGATATTGATATTGGACTGAACAGAACTAGTATAACCGAGATCGCTCATCCTCAGTGAAGTACCATAAGGCTGAAATAAAGTCTTTTTATCAAGTGATGGCATAGACGTATTATTATCGCTCAAAAAAGACTTGCATATTGCTGGTGAGGCTCCGAAAAGGTAGAGTATCAGCCATCCAAAACGCTTGAGATTTCTTATCATGTCCATGTAGCTTGATGATATAAAGTCTTCCGCAGCAGAGTTATTATTTTCAATTTTTTTGTATACAGGCCAAAAATTCTCTGGAAGCGAGTAATTAAAATGTATTCCGGAGATTGCTTGCATATTTCTTCCATATCTCAAGCCGAGACCACTTCTGTATATAGATTTCATTTTACCGATATTTGAACTTCCATAATCTGCAATCGGAATTGATTTATCGCCATCTAATCTACAAGGCATACTTGCAATCCATAAAATCTCATCATTTATATTGTTATATGTAAATTGATGAATATCATTGAGCATGCTAATCACTTCCCAACTATTCTCATAAGCAGGAGTTACGAACTCCAGTAGCGCTTCAGAAAAATCAGTTGTGATGAATTTATTTTTTAATGCTGAGCCTAAACTCGATGGATGCCTCTTAAGTGAGAGTGAGCCTTCTTCGTTTACCCTTAATGATTCTTTTTCCAATCCTTTCTTTCCGCCGCAAAATATGACAGGCTCATTGTTCTCTGAAAGTTGTCTTAGTTTCTTCTCAAGAATAGTACTCATAATCTAATGCCATTATTGTCCATCGGTATTCAATATAATTCTATCACCTTTGTGTTTTAGAAAAATAATTTCCTAATTTGAATATTTTGACTTCACTTGCGAAATATAAAATGATTAAATTAAATCTCGATAATCAGATAAGGTGTGATGGACAAAACTTAAGATACCATCTAATAATTTTATGAAAAATTTGTTTAAAATATTTTGCTTAATCAGTGTTTTTTTCTCTTTCTCTGCATATGGTGCTTGTGAATACCCAAGAAAAGCTGAAATTCCGAACGGCACGACAAGTACTACAGATGAATTCATGACAGGTTATCAAGCGGTGAGACAGTGGATAGAAGATATGAATGATTACATGGAGTGTATCGACAAAGATACTGTTGCTATGATTTCAATGCTTAAAATTAACCAACAACATACGCCTGAAGCAGAAGCAACGATTATAGAGCATCAAGATAAAAAATATAATGCGGCTGTTGAAGATCAGCAAAAGGTTGCTGAATTATTGAATATTGAAGTCAGAGCATACAAAGCTAAAGAACAATAAAACCAAAAAATAAAGCTCAGATGTGATGATCTAGTTGGCAAGGAAGAGGTCAAACGTAAAAATCACTGAGCTTTTTTTCATATGAAAGGATAAATCATGAATAAACCTGTTCGTGTAACTATAACTGGAGCAGCAGGACAAATAGGTTACCAATTGGCATTTCGAATTGCTTCTGGGCAAATGCTAGGCTCAAATAAGAAAATCATACTGCAATTACTTGAGATTACTCCAGCACTTCCTGCCCTTCAAGGTGTCCTTATGGAGCTTGAAGATTGTGCTTTTCCTACACTTGCTGGTGTCATAGCCACAGACAATGCAGATGAAGCTTTTAATGAAACAGACTATGCTCTGCTGGTTGGAGCAATGCCAAGAGGACCAGGAATGGAGAGAGCTGATTTGCTTGAAGCAAACGCAAAAATCTTTACTCATCAAGGTTCTGCCATAAATAATGGTGCAAATAAGGATGCAAAAATCCTCGTGGTTGGAAATCCGGCAAATACCAATGCATTGATTGCAAGTTCAAATGCACCAAATATTGATCCTTCAAACTTTTCTGCTATGACTAGACTGGATCACAACAGAGCAAAATCATATTTAGCAAAAAAAATCGGGGTCACCACTACAGAGATCAAGAAAATGATTATATGGGGAAATCACTCAGCAACTCAGTTTCCTGATCTTGATCATGTGCTCTGCAACGGCAAATCTATAAATAATGAGATTAATCATCAATGGTTAATCGATGATTTCATTCCAACAGTACAACAAAGAGGGGCAGAAATTATTAAGGCCAGAGGCGCATCCTCTGCCGCCTCTGCCGCCTCAGCAGCTATTGACCATATGAGGGACTGGGCGCTGGGAACTCCAAAAGATGACTGGGTAAGCATGGCGATCCCATCAGATGGAAGCTATGGAATTGAACCAGGTATCATATTCTCTTTTCCCGTTAAATGTGAAAATGGGAAATATGAGATTGTTCAAGGGCTTGATATTGAGGCATTCAGTAGAGAGAGAATCAATATTACAGAAGCGGAACTAAGAGAGGAAAGAGCTGCTATAGAGCATCTTTTATAAATTGCTAAGATCATAATCAGCAGAAAACATAATCGGGTACTGATTTGTAATTCTATGATGTTGATATATCATTGATGTTAATCAAAAAGAGACAATATTCATTCTATTATGGAAAACTAATTTATGTCAGATATAGCAATTAATCTAATCTGGTTATTACTATTTTTATCTCTCTTTTTAGGTCTACCCTATTACAGAGTAAATCTTCTGTTTTCTTCTATAATCATCATTTTATCAACATATATTTATACTGTTTTTGGAAAAGCGGGAATTGTGATGAGTGTTTTCCTGTGGTCTGTAGTGCTTATTCTTATACTGATTAATATAGTGCCTCTAAGACGTTCCAGACTCTCGAAACCATTACTGAATGTCTATAAAAGAATGGTTCCAAAAATGTCAAAAACAGAGAAGGAGGCACTCGAAGCAGGGGGTGTTTGGTGGGAAGGTGAGCTTTTTTCTGGCATGCCAAACTGGGACGTCCTCATGACAATGCCGCAACCCGAATTGTCTCCAGATGAAAAGAAGTTTTTAGATGGCCCATGTGAAAAGTTATGTGAAATGCTCAATGATTGGGAAATTTCGCATCACAGAGGTGATTTACCCGAGGAAATATGGAAATTTTTTAAAAGTGAAAAGTTTTTTGCAATGATCATACCGAAGAAATATGGAGGTCTAGAATTTTCTTCGTATGCTAATGCAATGGTTACCGCTAAAATTGCCAGCAGAAATGCTGTAGCCTCTTCAACGGTTGGTGTTCCTAATTCATTGGGTCCAGCTGAACTGCTTCTTCACTATGGCTCAGAAGAACAAAAAAATCATTATCTGCCGAGGCTGGCCAGTGGAGACGAGATACCCTGTTTCGCCTTAACATCAACTGAGGCTGGTTCGGATGCATCTTCAATAATTGACTCAGGGATTATCTGTAAAGGCACTTGGAATGGTGAAGAAATAATTGGCATCAAGCTCAATTGGAACAAAAGATATATAACTCTGGCTCCAGTCGCCACAATACTGGGATTAGCTTTCAAGCTTTATGATCCAGAAAAATTAATCGGTGAAATTGAAGATTATGGTATCACTGCAGCGTTAATACCAACCAATTTAGATGGAGTCACAATAGGGAGACGTCACCTTCCAATGAATGTTCCATTTCAGAATGGACCGACTTCAGGTAATGATGTTTTTGTTCCCATTGACTTTATTATCGGCGGGAAAAAAATGGCAGGAAAAGGTTGGAAAATGCTTGTTGAATGTCTGTCAGTGGGAAGGGCCATTACACTTCCTTCAACAGCGACCGGAGGTGGGCAAGCTGCATCATATGCAACTGGAGCTTATGCGCAGTTAAGAAAACAGTTTAACTTGCCTATCTCACAATTTGATGGGATAAAAGAATCGCTCGCTAGAATTGCCGGTTATACCTATATCATGAACTCAACGGTTTCAGTAACCTCTGGAGCAATTGATCATGGTGAAAAACCTGCTGTGCCTTCTGCTATCCTAAAATATCATTGCACAGAGTTAGGCCGAAAAATTGCTAACGATGCAATGGATGTCCATGGCGGGAAAGCAATTATGATGGGGCCAAAGAATTATATGGGAAGAAGCTATATGGCTACACCCATTGCCATCACTGTTGAAGGCGCGAATATTCTTACTAGAAGCTTAATCATCTTTGGGCAAGGCGCAATAAGATGCCACCCTTTTGTTCTAAGCGAATTAGAGGCAACAAACGAGGAAGGTCAAGACGGATTAAAAAAATTCGATAAAGCATTATTCGGTCACATAGGTTATGCAATCAGCAACATTACTCGATCTTTGATCCTTGCAATAACTAAATCAAAATACAGTAAATCGCCTGTAAACACGATAACAAAACGATATTACCAGCACATCAATAGATACAGTGCGGCATTTGCAGTTGCATCAGATTTTGCCATGCTCTCATTGGGCGGTGAGTTAAAGAAAAAAGAGCTGTTGTCTGCAAGATTAGGTGATGTTCTAAGCTCACTCTATCTTGCCTCTACAGTATTGAAACATTATGAAAACCAGGGTTGCAAATCTGACGACTTACCACTTGTAGAATGGTCTGTTAGAACTTTGATGTATGAAGCTCAAGAACAGTTGCATAATTTTTTAATAAATATGCCAAATAAAATACTTGCTCGTTTCCTGAGGTTAATCATATTTCCGAGAGGACGCTCCTATTCCCCCCCTGCGGATGGTCTTACAACTAAAGTTGCGCGAATAATAACATCAGTTGGTGAAAGCCGAGAGCGTTTAAGCGAAACTGCATATACATCAAAGGGACAGAATAATCCTTTAGGGTTGCTTCAGGAAGCACTTGAACTTTCAGAGGAAACTATCCTAATTGAAGCCAAGCTTCAACAAGCCAAAAAAGATGGCATCATAACGAGCAACTATCTAGGTCATCAAATAGAACAAGCTGAGCTGCATGGAATTTTAAAAAGTGATGAAATAAAAAAAATGACGGATCTTTATCATAGGGTTTCTGAGATATTATCTGTTGATGACTTTGGTCCAAATGAATTTGGAAAACAATGAAATAATTATTTAATTACTTAAGCTAAAAATAATGGAGAAGAAATTTGAATAAATATAATATTTTTTTAATATCAATCTCATCACTATTTCTCGCATCTTGCAGTAATGAGGAGCAGAAAAATATTGAAGCCGATAAAAATGAGAACATTTTTTTGTCTGCACCAACCATTGAGAGAAAGGCTTCTCCGGAAGATGCGACTGTATTTTTTATCAAACCTCGAGCAAATGAGAGATTTTCTGGGCCTATAGAGGTTGAGTTCGGTGTTAGCAATATTGAGATTGTTCCCTCTGGACAAGATCAGCAAGGATCAGGACATCATCATATAATCATTGATGCTGAGCTACCCGATATGAATCTGCCTATACCAGCTGATAAAAATTATGTTCATTTCGGTGACGGAAGTTCAAAGACAACCCTTAATCTGGAGCCAGGTGAACACACACTTCAACTCTTGTTGGGAGACTACCTGCATATTCCTCACGAACCACCAATTATGTCAGAGAAAATAACTGTATTTGTCGACTAAGATATTTTGATGAAAACAAACCAGACACCAATAGGAATAAGCGGTCTTGCAGCATATGTACCTCCATATCGAGTATGGTTAAAAGATTGGTGTGAATGGACTGATAATCAGTGGCCAAAAACCAGAGAAGTGGTTGGTCGAAGCTTCAGACTTCGTGGCTCTCATCAGAGTGTGTATACAATGGCAGCAAATGCTGTCATCCGATTAATCCAGCAATATGATGTTAATCCATCAGCCATTAAATTCCTTGCACTAGGAACAGAGTCAAGTACCGATAACTCCGCTGGAGCCATCATCATCAAAGGTATGATAAATGAAGCCCTAGCAAGTAAAAATCTACCTCCAATACATAGAAGCTGTGAAGTTCCTGAGTTTAAACATGCTTGTCTTGGCGGTGTTTATGCTATGAAAGGTGCAATCAGACATATTGCCCTCGATGGAGCTGGAAGCGTTGGCATTGTGGTGTGCTCTGATATTGCTGAATATGAAATTGGGAGCAGCGGTGAACCTACACAAGGTGCTGGAGCAGTAGCCATGCTCATTGAGGAGAACCCTAAACTAGCAACCATTGATCTCAACCATTCTGGATCAGCATCTGATTACAGAATTCTTGATTTTAGGAAACCAATGATCCGATATTCAAAGCAAAATAGAGTATTAGGTCAACAAATACAGGATTTTCCAATATTTAATGGCAAATACTCAACCACATGTTATTTAGATGAAACACTGCATGCACTCGATGATATGTTTAATAAAAGAGATCTAAATCCCATTAATTATTTGCGCTCACTAAAAACAATATTTATGCATAGGCCTTACAGAAAAATGCCTGAAACTGGTTTGGCAATCGCTTATTTATTCGCATTAGCTAAGGGAAATACGGACGACCAAGCAGAGTTTAATTCATATTGCTATGAGGCAAATATGAATCCTTTAGAGGTCATTAGTGAGATGAAGGCATCCTCACTGGATATAAAAAAGTTTGCTAATCCGAACGATCTCAATAAAGACGCATTTCCACTTTCAATGAACGTGTCAAAAATATTCAGAGAATCAAGACATTATCGCAGAGAAATCCTAGATAAAATGGCGCTTGGTAGCGATAAAATGTTAGATCTGGGAAATTTATATACCGCCGCTTTACCAGCTTGGATTGCCGCAGGCTTCGAGCAAGCATATGAAGAAAAAATCAGCCTAGAAAATTCCGAGATTCTTACACTTGGATACGGAAGTGGAGATGCCGCCGAAGTCATTCCAATGCGTGTTACAGAAAATTGGCGATCGGCAGCTAAAAAGATTAACTTTTCAGATGCTATGAATTTTGCAATTGACTTAAATAAAAAACAGTATTTCGATATGCATGAAGGGTTAGATTCAAAGGACTTAGACTACGCGAAAAAAAATGAATTCGTCATTGATCAAGTTGGCGATATAAACCGAAAAAATTATCAAAATTTTGGTATTGAGTTTCATCGTTATATCAGCTGAAATTTACAAAAATGTTTAGATGTATTTTTCTAGCTCCCTAGAGTACTGATCCTTTATAGTCCTCCATTCCATTTTAAACCAAGGTGTATAGTCACTATTCAAATTCATCTCTTCTTCTAAACTTTCACAATCAATAAATCTTATTCTTTCAATTTCGTTCTTATTGAAAATAACATCGCCATTTATTGATCCAATAAATACAGAACACATTTCATTTTCTGATCCGATGTCTTTATAACTAGCTTGATAAGAAAATTTATATAGATATTCAAGATGTACCCCATTTATTCCGAGCTCATCTTCTAATCTTCTCATAGCAGCATCCAAGATATCTTCACCCTCACGAGGGTGGCTACAACAAGTATTGGACCAATATAAGGGCCACAGTCTTTTTTGCGAACTTCTTTTTTGAATTAATAAATGGCCTTCATCATTGAATAGAAAAATGGAAAAAGCCCTATGTAAAACACCCTCATTCTTGTGACATTCAAGCTTACTTAAATATCCAATTTCCTTATCTTCTGTGTCTACAAGAATTAAACTCTCATTATCACTCGAAACTATTTTATTTGAATCTTGTTCCATTTAGTCATTATCCTCATTGGTAACAATTGTTTGATAACCAGCTCTGTTCAAACTATTTATGACTTCTATTTGATGATCTGGACAAAGAGCGATAATAGATCCTCCTCCACCCGATCCCGTCAATTTAGCACCTAATGCTCCTGATGACCTTGCTATGTCGATCATACTCTCAAGTTCAAGTGTTGATACTCCAATTGAATTAAGGAGGCCTTGATAGATATTCATCAAATCCCCCAATTGATTAAAATCTTTCTTCTTTATTGCATCTAAGCCTTGTTGTGATATTTCTCCCATTTGCTTAAATATCTTTTCAAAAATTTCCTTATTTTTATTTCTGGCATCCGCAACAGATGTAACTATATCAGACGTTTTTGAGGGCGATTTACTCATTGCTATGATAATTGGAAGGGATTTAGAATACTTTTTAGACAATACGTTAATAGGCTTATTTTTATTATAGAAGACTGCCTTGCCAAAGGAAGCAACAGTATTATCAATACCGGATGGGAGGATATGATTTATCTTCTCACATTCAAAAGCAATTTTATTTATTTCTTCAGAATTCTTTGATAGTCCAAAATAATTGTTAAGCACACTTGTTAGGGCAACTGCGATTGATGCTGATGCACCCAAGCCCATTGCAAGAGGAACTCGGCTATTGATCTCAAAACGAACAAGAGGGACATCAACAGCAAAACTTTTACAAATAACATCCAGGAGTTTTTTAAAATAACTAAAATATTCAGATCCCTCTAAAATTTCTTGCTCTAAGAAACCAGAAAGAGTGAAAGCAAGTTTTTTTCCTTCATTATTAATGCTAATTTTGACTGCATCATTAATTGGATAAGCAATAGCATATTGATCATAAACCACCGCATGCTCACCTAATAGAATAAACTTTGCTGATGCTGAACCTACTATTTTCTTTTTATCTTGAGGTTTGATTTTATTCCTCTCTGATAGTTTTTTTTCAAGCAACTCTTGTGCTTTCCATTTTTTAATTTCTTTAGAATTAATCATGTCTTTTATCACTTCAGAAAAATATTCTTCTGGTATACCTGCACTGAGTGCAACACTTCTTGCATGTAATTTCATATGAGCCTGTTGAATGCCATTAGTTGCAAGAGCTCTTAGTGCTGCGAAATTTTGTGCCAATCCAACTGCACCAATTAGCTCTGATAACTCTGTAGCTGAATCTACTTTTGTTATATTGAGACCCATTCTTGAAGCAGGATTAGCTGACAATGATCCACCAACAATGCCTACTTTTATCGGCATTAAAAGCTCGCCTTTGAGATTGCCATTACCACAAATATCCCAATTTGAGAGGGATTTATATCTCCCCGTGGAAGATGCATAAGCGTGAGCTGCAGCCTCAATTGCCCTCCAATCATTACCAGTTGCAATCGCTACTGCATCTACACCGTTCATTATTCCCTTATTGTGCGTAACAGCTCTGTATGGGTCAGCATTAGCAAAATCACATGCATTTATGATTCCATCTCTAACTTCAATGCCGGTAAATTCATTTTTTTCTAAAAGATCAGGGTGTATCTCCATTTCAACTTTAACCAAAGATTGATCTGTGTAATTTGATAATATTTTTAAACCTACATTACCTGCAATCATCCCTTCAATAACGTCAGAGAGACCTTCACAAATGGTATTTACAAGATTTGCACCCATTGCATCAGCCGTATTCACATGAAGATGAAGCACAAGATCTACTCTATTCTGAATATTCACTTCACGAATATCTATATCTTTAACACCGCCACCTCTCTCATTTAATCTAGGTATAAGCTCATTGGCTTTTTCAATTAAATTCGATTTGTTTTGCTGTAGAATTTTCTTGGCTTGTGCGGTATCTTCCAGGTTGCGTATTTGAATTTGACCAACCAATAATGAACTTTTGAGTTCTGATTTAAAGCCGCCAGATGACTTAATAATTTTAGCGGCATTATTGACTCCAGCAACAACTGATGGCTCCTCAACAACCATTGGTACAAAATAATTTTTATCATTTACTAAAAAATCTGATGCAATCGCCAGTGGCAGACCAAACACACCAATTACATTCTCGACCATCTTATCTGCTTCATTAAGAGACAGAATTTGATTTTGTCTTTCTAATGAGCATCTTTCTTCGCAAGAAATTATTCCCATTTCATTGAGAATTTTTACTCTTTCCTTCACACCAAGTTTATAAAAACCGCTTATTAATTTTTTTTTCAATTTTCTAACTCAATTAAGTACCCAGACTGGTCACAATGCAACTCAAAGGGTTCCATCCCAATAGATTTTGCATAACGTACAACAGAATTAAGATCTGATTCAGATGATGCAATGCAAATACCGATATCTCCGCCTGCGCCACACGGTTTATATATGGCTTCAGTCATATTTTTAGTGTATTCAGAAAGATAGTTGTGGTTCGCGCCAAATAAGTCAAGACCAAAATCCATACTAAATTCTTCAAGGCATTTCACATATGTTTTCATTTCAGCAATTAATTTTTTCGGATCATATTTGCACCAGTTATTGCTTAATTTATTTGATATATCACAGAGTTGCCTAAAGCTTTTTGCATTGTAATCACTAAATAATTTTAATTGATCAATAGTTTTTATTTCTTCACCACTCCAAAAAATCTTAAATCTCAAATCAGACCGAAGTTTAATGTTTTTGGAATTTGCCACTTGATGACGATTGTAAACAAGCATACCACCCTGGAGTGACGTCTGAACATCAATACCACTTCCCAATCTACCCTGAATATCCGAATGAATCTCATGCGCCAAATAATCAATTCCTTTTGTGCTGTTAAAGAGTTTTAAAAAGGCAGCAGTCATTGCGACTATCAGTGCAGAACTAGAACCGAATCCAATTTTTTTATTTTTCTTTCCATCAAAAAAAAGTGAGGAATCCAAGGTAAACTCATATTTTAAGTTTGATTGAACCATAAATTTCAAACAAAAAATTTCGAGTAAATTTCTGATGTTTTTCGGGGTAGTGCTATCAAGCCATGACAATTTTCTTTTTTTATCAATATTGAATGGCCAGTCACCCTCCTTATAACCTATTGTTCTTAACAAATGTGTATCGCCAGCAGACTCTTTTATTGTCACAATGACCCTCTTATCAATGGCCATTGATATTGCTGAAGCTGAATCCAATACTGCAAACTCACCCAAGATGACAATTTTTCCTGGTGCAGTAGTTCTTATACTTTTCATTGTATCTGAGGTTCTTGTCCAAGTCCTGATTGCAAAATTGACTTGACCCCTTTGATTTCTTTTAAAATATTTATAACTTTAGGTTCGCTCTCAGGCAAGCATACAGCTTTGATTTGGGGTCCAGCATCAATAGTGAAGAAAACAAATTCACCTTTCTTTTGTAGCTCTCTAATGGCATGCATGCACTCAATAGTAGCAGAGTTCCAATAAACAATTGATGGTCTAGATGTCCACATAACTGAGTGCATCTTCATGCAGTTATGCTCAGAAATCTCAGCAAGTCTTAGAAAATCTCGAGATAATATTGCTTTTCTTGCTTCGTCAATATCTTCAGATTGATTTTTAACCCATGAATTATAAAAAGGTGAAGTTTTTGAACTTAACTTCATGCCTTTAGAAGAAGAGACCGCTTTTTTGCGAGAATCAGTTATTGCTATTACAACTCTTAAAGGCCAATCTTCCGATAGGAGCAACTGATTTATCTGTATTTTATTTTTTTTATTTTCAAGCTCCACAAAACCACCCAACATTGACCTCGCTGCTGAGCCAGATGCTTTCCCAGCCTCATTTGCCAAATCTTGCAGTTCATAACCTTTATTCACAGCATGATTTATAGCAGATACTAAAGCAGAGAATGCAGAGGAGGATGAAGCAAGCCCCGCTGAAATAGGAAAATTACATTCACTCGAAACGCTAGCAAAGTTTCTTTCCTTTCCGCATATTGAATCAATGCAATCGCTGACTCTCTGAATATTATCTTGCTGAATGTTATTAATTATTAAAGTATCGCTCTTATGATTTGGAGAAAATTTTATTTTAGTTTCAGTCCAAATGTCATCTAACGTTATAGAAATCGAGCTTACAGCAGGTAGATTATTTTTTTCATCTCTCTTACCCCAATATTTAATTAATGCGATATTAGGTGAGGCTCTTACTGTAGCTTGCATTTTTATTTTCCTTAATAGCGGGCTAAAATTATTCAAAGATTGTATAAGTAGTATTTATCTCATTTTAATACAATACTATGCTTATAAATCAAAAAGATTAATTACGAAAACAATCAAATCATCAGATGTCAAACGAAATAAAAAAAGCAATTGATAATTATCTTGAACGAATCAATAAAATAATAGATCAATCACTACCAGAATCAAATGGAAGTCACTCCTCGCTACATGAAGCAATGCGATATTCAACGCTGAATGGAGGTAAACGAATTAGACCATTATTGATATACTCGTTGGGTGAATGTCTGAAAATAGAAAAAGAAAAATTAGATGTTCCCGCCCTATCTATTGAACTCCTTCATTCATTTTCATTGGTTCACGATGATCTACCTTCAATGGATAATGATAACTTAAGGAGAGGTTTACCAACAACGCACAAAAAATTCAGTGAATCAACAGCAATACTGGCTGCTGATGCACTTCAAACATTGGCTTTTGGAAGCATAGCAGATGCAAAATCAATTACTGATGAGCAAAAAGTTCGTCTCATATCATTGATAGGTGATGCCTGTGGTGCAAAAGGAATGACTGGAGGACAATCGATGGATCTTGCCTCTGAGGGAAAAACACTAAAAAAGAGTGAATTATATTTAATGCATAAAATGAAAACCGGAGCGCTCATTCATGCTTCAATTATGGCACCATTTTGTTTTACTCAGGATTATGATGAAAAAAAAATTCAACAAATGGACAGATTTGGATGGGCAATAGGAATTGCATTCCAAATTAGAGACGATTTAATTGATATTGAAGAATCACCTGATGTGACAGGAAAAGACCAAAATTCAGATATCAAGAATGACAAGGCTACATGGCCATCTCACTTTGGAAAAGAAGCATCGTACGAATATTGTTCAGAGTTGTTGAATGAATGCCTAAAAAATCTTGATATTTTCAATAATGAAGCTGAGCTATTAAGATGGTTAACAAAATATTTAATTGATAGAAAAAACTAACTCTCATGTATGAAGAATATTTTGGATTAAATGCAAAACCATTCAGGATCACCCCTGATCCTCGCTACCTATTTATGAGTGATAGGCATAAAGAAGGTCTCGCTCATTTACTTTATGGTGTTACTGATAGTGGTGGTTTTATTCAGCTAACAGGAGAGGTAGGAACTGGAAAAACAACACTTATTCGCGCTCTTCTGGAACAGTTACCAAGTAAAGTAGAAATTGCATTAATCATGCATACACAAATTACTGCTAAAGAGTTTCTAAGTGAAATATGCAATGAATTTAATATTGATAATCATGGCGAAAGTACTATCGATTTGGTTAATACCCTAAACTCTTTTTTACTTGAACAGCACGCAAAAGGAAGAAAAATAATACTGCTTATTGATGAAGCACAAAACTTAACAACTGATGTGCTTGAACAAATTAGACTTCTTACAAATCTAGAGACTGAAAAAGACAAATTACTGCAAATAATTTTAATTGGACAGCCCGAATTAAGGATGGTGCTTGCACAAAACAATCTCCGTCAACTTTCTCAGAGAGTTACCGCTAGATACCATCTAAAACCACTCTCAAAAGCAGAAACATTTCTTTATATCGAGCATAGACTGAGAATCTCAGGATCAACAATTAAGATTTTCAAAAAAAATGCAAAAACAGAGGTATTCAGGTATTCATCTGGAATCCCTAGGTTGATAAACATCATCTGTGATCGTGCGCTTCTTGGTGCATATAGTATAAATACTCGTGAAGTTGATAAGAATCTTGTTATCAAAGCCAAGAATGAGATACAGGGGCATGAAATTATACCGAGAAAAAGTAACTGGACTGCAACCTATATATTAATTGTCATGATCCTAATAATAATTTTCACAAATGAGCTTGGTTATATTGACTCACAATATATTCATGACATTACAAAAGCTTTTTTTAAAGGTAACTAAAATAGACTTATACCATGTCATTTATACTAGAAGCATTAAAAAAATCAGAGCGAGAAAGGTTAAAAAATAAACCACCTAAATTCTCTGATGCCTTGATGGAAAATAAAAAACCGGAAAACAACAAACTCTATTTCATAGTAATATTATCACTGGTATCGATAATCTTTTTATTGTTGTATTTCTTGATAACGCCAAAAAAAATACAAGTTTCTAAAACCAATAAAAAAAGTTTAGAATTTAATCAGGATATAAAGTTAACTGAAACCAAAAAACCTGAGCCTGTGAATCTCTTGAGTGCTAATAGTATTAATAAAGAGCAACGCAGCATAGAAAAAGATTCTGCTCCGAATAATTCTAATGAAATAATGGACATTGAAATAGCAAAAGTATCTCATAATTTTTATTTACCAGACCTCCATATCGATATTCACGTATATAGCGAAAATGCTACAGAACGCTTTGTGTTTGTAAATATGAAAAAATATGATGAGGGAAGTTTTCTTGATGAAGGTCCGCTTATAAAAGCTATAACAGAGGAAGGTGTAGTTCTTGAACAAAATGACATTTCTTTTCTGCTGCCAAATAAATAGAGTTTAAAAAATGAAGAACATACAATCCATTGGGACAAAACTTTTTTCAGAAAGTTTGAAGAATGGGATCTATGCTGTTATCAATGCCCAAGAGGAATTAAACTCCATTAATGTGTTTCCTGTTGCGGATGGAGATACTGGAACCAATCTTTGCCTTTCACTCTACCCTCTCATCAATTTCACAAAAGATAATAAGTGCGATGACATTTGTGAACTATTGGAAGGAATTGCCGACAAACTGCTCGATCATTCAAGAGGTAACTCAGGCAGTATAATGGCTCAATTTTTTCAAGGCATGAGTGATGGTGTGAATGATGCTAAAGAGTTCAGTCCAGAGGCGTTTTCGGATGCAGTTAATACTGGAAGCACTTATGCAAGGGAAGCACTTATTAATCCAGTTGAAGGGACAATATTAACGGTGATAGCAAATTTCGCTGAAAGTTTTAAAGATATTTGTGATAAAAATAAAACAGGAAACTTCTCAGATATACTCCCAAAAGCATTAGATGAGACAAAATCGGCACTTACAAATACAAAAAATCAACTAGCTGTCTTGAGAGACTCAAATGTAGAGGATGCAGGGGCAATGGGCTTTTTCTTGCTTATGCAGGGATTTATTGAGTATCTCGTATATGAAAATACCCAAAAAGAGCCCGCACCTGATAGCGATGTTAATCAACAAATTGTGGAATCCCATCATGATAATGATGAGGTTGATTTTCAATATTGCACCGAATGCATCATCGCAGGAGATGACATAGACAAAAGAAAGCTAAAAGAGTCGTTGCTTAGTTGGGGTAACTCTATAGTTATTGCCGGTACAAAAAGAAAAACAAAGATTCATATTCATACTGATGAACCTCGGTCAGTATTTAAAATTGCAAAAGAATTTGGTTCTGTCTCATCAGAAAAAGCTGATGATATGAAAAAGCAAAGCAAAATGACCAGTGATCAGTCACGAAATTTTGCTGTAATTACTGATTCGGCGGCTGACATTTCAGAAGAAGACATTGAGAATCTTGATATTCATATTGTGCCAATTCGAATTCAATTTGGCAGTAAAAGCTATCTTGATAAAGTAAATATTACCCCTCCAGAATTCTTTGATGAAATAATAAAGAATCCAATACATCCAACAACATCTCAACCATCAGTTGGTGACTTTAGAAGACAATTTGAGTATCTGGCAAGTCATCATGAAGATGTGATATCTATCAGTGTAACGGGCACTATTAGTGGAACAATGCAAGCGGCTGAATCAGCGGTAAAACGAATCAAATCAAACGGTAAGATTCATATCTTCAACTCATTGAATGCATCTCTTGGCCAAGGGCAAATTGCTGTTTATGCGGCAAAATGTTCCAAAGAAGGAAAAAGTATCCAAAATACTCTCGAAGAATTATCGAAAATCAGAAAAAATACAAAAACTTTCGCTTACATCCCAAATCTTAAATATGCGGTTAAAGGAGGAAGGGTTCCAAAATCAGTAAAATATGTAGCAGATTTCTTTGGTTTAACTCCGGTGTTAGTATCGACACACGATGGTTTAATAGCTACAAAACATTTTTTATTTGGGAAAAAAAATCTAATAAGAAAATTTGCTAAATACATCGCCAAATTTGCTAATCAAGGTAACAAGATAAATATATCTATTGGTCATGCAATAGCCGAAGAAGAAGCTTTATATCTAAAAAAATATCTTCAATCTAAAGTGCCTAATGTATCCGAGTTTAAAGTCACAGAGCTGGGAACAGCCATTGGTGTTCATGGTGGTCCAGGCGCTATTGTTGTTGGGGTACAAATACTCTCTTAAGAATGAGATTATTCCTTTGTTCCTGTTCCCATTTTGAGGAATATAAGACTGGTGCTAAATAAGAGCACCAGGAAAAAACACACCACAGCATACGCATACACAATCTCTATATCAGAAGTGCCTAAAACACCATATCTGAATGCATTCACCATGTACAAAATTGGATTAAATAAACTCACATTCTGCCAAAAATCTGGAAGCAAATTTATTGAATAAAAGACGCCTCCAAGATATGTCAATGGCGCAATAATAAATGTTGGAATAATAGCAATATCATCAAAATTTTTTGCAAATAATGCATTTATAAAACCTGCAGTTGCAAAAACCATGGAAGAGAGCACTACAATGGAAATTGTGACCAAAGGATGAGTAAGCTCAATATCTGTGAACATAAGCGCTATGAGAGTAACCATTGTGCCAACCAAAAGACCCCTTATGACACCACCTGTAATATGACCCAAGATAATAGTGGTATTCGAGATTGGCGCAATCAATAACTCATCAATATAGCCCCCATATTTAGCGCCAAAAAAAGATGAAACAACGTTGCCATATGAATTGGTAATGACTGACATCATTATTATTCCTGGTGCAATAAATTGCATATAGCTGTAGCCTTGCATCTCTCCAATTCTGGTACCTATCAAGTTCCCAAAAATGAGGAAATAAAGCGTCATAGTTATTGCCGGTGGAACAATGGTTTGCACCCATATTCTCAACATTCGAAGGATTTCTTTGCGAACAATTGTATAAAAAGCGACAAGGTTAATTTTTAAATTCATGGAATCCTTTATTTTTTGTTTTCAACGACCTTGAGAAATAGTTCTTCCAGTCTATTTGTTTTGTTTCTCATGCTGCTTATATTTATATTTTGTTTATTAAGTATGTCAAATAGTTCATTGATTTTATGCTCTGAATCAATCACTACCTCAATATTTTGAGAATCTATCTTGCTGCACTGAAAGCTTCCAATTTTTGGCATGACCGAAATATTGTCCTCTAACGTGAGGATAATTGTCTCCTGCTTGAGTTGTCTTAGAAGTTTATTCATAGAAGTATCTTGAATAATTATTCCTTCATCAATGATGGCGACATTTCTACAGAGATTTTCAGCCTCCTCAAGATAGTGGGTGGTGAGAATTATTGTCGTTCCAGAGTCATTAATTGATTTTAAAAATTTCCACATTGAACGCCTTATTTCAATATCAACACCAGCTGTAGGCTCATCCAGAATTAGAAGCTTCGGATTATGCATTAGTGCGCGTGCAATCATTAATCGCCTTTTCATTCCTCCAGATAAACTTCTGGCTATATCGTCTTTTTTCTCCCAGAGCTTAAGTTCCCCAAGAAATTCTTTTGCTCGTTTAAATGCGATGTTTCTATTGATGCCATAATAACCAGCCTGGTTTAGAATTATATTTAGCGGAGTATCGAATGAGTTAAAATTTACCTCTTGAGGAACCATGCCAATATTCAGTTTTACTTCCTCAAGATTTTTCTGAATATCTTTTCCAAAAACAGTTATTGAACCATCTGTTTTGTTAATAAGAGAGCAGATAATTCCTATCGCTGTTGTTTTTCCTGCACCATTGGGGCCCAAGAGAGAATAAAAATCGCCAGAGTCTACTGTTAGGTCAATCCCTTTCAATGCCTCAAAACCATTGGAGTATGTTTTTTTAAGATTTTTTATACAGAGCGCTTTCATGATCCAAGAACTCCTGAAATCCATTGGCCAATATCTTTAATTTCTCTTTGACTAACCGAATGTTCAATTGGGTATTCATTCCAATCAACTGTATATCCAAACCTTTCAATAAATAACTTTGTCTTCTCTCCATAACCAAGAGGAATAACTGGATCATAATTGCCATGTGCAATAAAAATAGGCAGCTTCAATGACTGTATTTTATTTGAATTTTTTGCCAGGTCGATAAATGTCTTTTCAAGAGGCATATAGGTTGATAATGCTATTAATCCTCCCAACTCAGAAGTCAAGGTTAAGGCTGCATATATTGCAATTGCACCTCCTTGAGAAAAACCAGCAATGATAATTTTGCTTTGAGGTATGCCGCGATCCAATTCTCTATCGATCAATCTTCTTAAATATCCGACACTTTCATGTATCCCGTCCTCATCTTGATTGCCATTTCTATCTAAACTCATGATGTCGTACCAGCCCCGCATAGTCATTCCGCCATTTATAGTAATGGGTCTGTATGGTGCATGAGGAAAAATAAATCGAACGCCGATGTCACTGTTAAGATTAAGTTCACTAATTATTGGCAAGAAGTCATTGCCATCTGCACCAAGACCATGAAGCCAAATAACAGTCCACTCAGGCTCACCATTTATTTCTCTTTCAATTGGATCAGAATTACTTTTTTGCATTGAGTTTATTATTGAGAATATTTATGTTTAACCATCTAAAATATATTACAAACAAGGGAAGATGGATTATAGAATTACATTATTATAATTAAATAAATATCTGTAATTATACATTACGAGTAAAAAAAGATTTAATAGAGGGTAAAAAATAATATGATCAAAAAAACCATCCAATCACTATTTTTATTTTGCATCCTCACTTCAATAGGTTGCGGCCAAAAAGGAGCTTTAATACTTCCAGACAAACAGACACCCTCTGAGGTTTCAAATAATCTAGCCACCAAAAATCAACCATCATGAATGCGCTCCAAGATAAACCCAAAGGAGGTAAAATTGTTTTGGTTGATGGGTCATCTTATCTTTACAGGGCATATCATGCGTTACCTCCATTATCGAACTCAAAAGGTTTTCCAACAGGAGCGATTTATGGGGTTCTGAATATGACAAGAAAACTGTTAGTTGATCAAAAAACAGAATTTTTTGTAGTTATATTTGATGCCCCAGGAAAAACATTTAGACATAATATTTTTCCAGAATACAAAGCAAACAGACCTCCGATACCAGATGAATTAAGACTGCAAATAGAGCCGATTCATAAAGCCATTGTCGCTATGGGAATTCCTCTCATATCAATCGAAGGCGTTGAAGCAGATGATGTTATTGGAACGCTCGCTGAAGATGCAAAAAATAATGATATGGAAGTATTGATCTCTACTGGCGATAAAGACATGGCACAACTCGTTGATGAGAGAGTTACGCTTATCAATACTATGAATAATCAAACTCTTGATATTGAAGGTGTAAAAGAAAAGTTTGGGGTCTATCCCAATCAAATTATCGACTATCTCGCTTTAATGGGAGATAAATCTGACAATGTTCCGGGCATACCAGGAGTTGGAAAAAAAACTGCCACAAAATGGCTAAATGAATTTAAAACTCTGGAAAATTTAATTGATAATGCTGAGAAGATTACGGGCAAAATTGGACAAAAATTAAACTCTAATCTCAATCTACTTCCAACTTCAAAGGAATTGGTGACCATCAATAAAAAGGTAGACATAAGAAAAGAGGCTTCAAATCTCACCATAAAAAAACAAGACGATTCAACTTTACGGGAAATATATGAATCACTGGAACTCAGCTCCTTTCTTAAAGATCTAGATCAGAAAAATACAGAAATTCAAACTAAGAAAAAAACAAAATATACAACAATATTTAATTTCAATGATTTGGATTTATGGATTGAGAACTCCAAGAAAAGTAAATGCATCGCGATTGATACCGAAACTACCAGTCTTAACTATATGGAAGCAAAATTAGTTGGAATTTCAATTGCGATCAATGAAGGTGAATCAACGTATATCCCTCTTGGTCATGATTACCCGAATGCACCATCACAGCTGGATATAACTAGAGCACTTGAGAAATTAAAACCTATTCTTGAAGACAAAAAAATAAAAAAAATCGGTCACCATCTCAAATATGATGCCCATATATTTTCAAGGTATGGCATTGAATTGAATGGCATGGAGTATGATTCAATGATTGAGTCTTATGTCCTAAACAGTGTTGCCACTCGTCATGATTTGGATTCAGTGGCAAAATTTTATCTAGACCGCAAAACAACTCATTTTGAAGATATCGCTGGAAAAGGTGTTAAGCAATTAACATTCAATGAAATAGACATCGATATTGCATCAGAATATGCTGCGGAGGATGCGGAGGTAGCTCTTTGTTTACACAATCATTTAAACAAAAAACTCAGTGAAAGCCCCTCTCTGAAAAAATTGTATGATGAGATCGAAAAACCCCTTATTCCTGTACTTCATCAAATGGAAGAGTCTGGGGTTCTTATTGACGATATTATGCTGCAAGATCAAAGTGATGAGATTTCAGTTACCCTACAAGAGCTTGAAACAAAAGCTTACGAATCTGCTGAAAAGCAGTTCAATCTTAGCTCACCAAAACAACTGCAAGAAATTTTATTTGATAATTTAAAGCTTCCAGTAATTAAAAAAACACCAAAAGGTCAGCCGTCCACA
>Ga0208410_1000436_pt1 | contig 24253 bp, 25 predicted proteins | sample ETN02SmetaG_3_FD_185787 | JGI IMG/M metagenome (GOLD analysis project Ga0208410, IMG submission 185787) | Marine microbial and viral communities from oxygen minimum zone, Eastern Pacific Ocean - ETNP2014F10-02SV257 (SPAdes) (version 2) | ecosystem: Environmental > Aquatic > Marine > Oceanic ... | reverse complement strand
TAAATAATTTTCTTGATCCTGTATCAAAAGCAGTTTCTAGCATAGTTTTCTACAGCTTACCTATAGGAACAACCAATGTTGAATTAATTGTTATATGGTTAATTCTAGGAGGGCTCTTTTGTACATTTTATTTTCGGTTTGTGAATTTTAGTGCTTTTAAGCATTCCATCGCTCTAGTCAGTGGTAAGCATTCAAATAATGATTCTACTGGAGAGGTTTCTCATTTCAGAGCACTTTCAACAGCCTTATCTGGCACTGTAGGTTTGGGAAATATTGGGGGTGTTGCAGTTGCGATATCTCTCGGAGGTCCCGGAGCAACATTTTGGATGATATTGTCAGGTTTACTAGGAATGTCTCTTAAATTTTGTGAGTGTACTCTCGGTGTTAAATATAGAAACATAAACTCTGATGGGAGTGTATCTGGCGGTGCAATGTACTATCTCAAAAAAGGTTTATCAGAAAAAGGAATGCCTGTTTTAGGAAAATTCTTAGCCTACATGTTTGCCATTTTTTGTATATTTGCCTCATTAGGAGGCGGAAATATGTTTCAGGTAAATCAATCATTGGATTTAATTATATATGTCTCTGGTGGGCAAGGTGGCTTTCTAGATTCTAATTCATGGGTGTATGGTGCAATTTTTGCCTTACTTTTAGGTGTAGTTATAATTGGAGGTATCAAAAGGATTGCCGCTGTCACTTCAAGATTAGTTCCGAGTATGGCAATTATCTATATAGTTGCGGCACTAGTAATTTTGATTGTAAATATTGATCAAATCCCGCTAGCAGTAAAATCTATTTTTGTTGGAGCGTTTTCTCCTGAAGGAGTTACTGGCGGCTTCTTAGGTGTTTTGATTTTAGGATTTAGAAGGGCGGTATTTTCTAACGAAGCTGGTATTGGTTCTGCACCGATTGCCCATTCAGCCGTTAAAACAAGTGAACCGGCAACTGAAGGTATTGTTTCTTTGCTTGAACCATTTATAGATACCGTTGTGATTTGTACAATTACGGCTCTAGTAATTATTACAACTGGAGTTTTTAGTTCAGGAGCCGGCATTGAAGGAGCCCGGATGACATCTCAAGCTTTTGGATCAGTTCTTCCATGGTTCCCTTATATATTAGCTGTAGTTGCAATTCTTTTTGCTTTTTCAACAGCTATTTCTTGGTCCTATTATGGTGTAAAGGCGGTAACATTCATTTTTGGAGAAAAAAAATCAATTGAATTATTGTATAAGTTAATTTTCTGTTCGTTTGCAATAGTAGGAGCATCTTTGGATCTTACAAAAGTAATTGATCTATCTGACTCATCCCTTTTCTTAATGGCAATCCCAAATTTAATCGGTGTTTATCTTCTTGCCAGTGTTGTTAAGAAAGAATTTACCAAATACAAAGAGAGGAACATAATTAATTAATTAATAGATGCTCATGAAAAAAAATATGAAAACTCCTCTATTTTTATTGATTGTCTTCATTATTATGTGTTTTGGAAATTCTTCATTTTCTCACCCTGGTCGAACAGACTCTAATGGAGGTCATTACAATAGGTCGACCTCACTATATCATTGTCACAGTAGTGCTTGCTTGGACCTTAAGGGTGATGACATTGTCAATAATAAAGGGATAAAGCGATATAACAGAAAAGACTGGAGGCATTGGATAGATGAAGATGGTGACTGTCAGAACACTCGGGCAGAGATATTGATATCCCAATCACAGGTAAAGGTAGAATTTGCCACTTCAAGAGATTGTCGAGTAATTAAAGGTTCTTGGATCGGCCGTTTAACTGGAACTCTTCTTTCCGATGCATCAGATATAGATATAGATCATATAATACCACTTAGCTATGCTCATCGACATGGAGGTTTTTCCTGGTCGCCTTCCAAAAAAAAACAATTTGCAAATGATCCAATAAACCTTATCCCCGCATACGATGTCGAAAACAGAAAAAAATCTGACAAAGGGCCATCTGAATATTTACCATCAGACAAAAAACTTGCCTGTGCTTATATAAAAAAATGGGAAATGATAAGAATTAAGTATGACTTAAATATTGCTCCAGATGATAAGGTTATTATCAGAGATATGATGTCTAATAACTCTATGGAGCGCTCCTGCTAATGAAACTTCCTTCCCATTTAAATTCCGTTAAAGGTTTTCTTGATCATGATGAAGGGATTTGCCTTTACAATCATGCATTAAGCTCTTCAAAAAAAGGTCCAATATTAGAAATTGGATCGTATTGCGGTAAATCAACAATTTATCTTGCTACTGCCGCTAAGGAATATAATTGTTCAGTTTATTCTGTAGACCATCACACTGGATCAGAAGAAAATCAAGTAGGATGGGAATATCATGACATTGAATTGTTTGATGAAGAGACTGGAAAAATAAATTCTTTTCCTGAATTCATGAGAAATTTACGTAAAGCTAATTTATTAGACACAGTTATACCAATAGTTTCAGATTCTTCATTGGTATCAAGAGATTGGAAGATACCTCTTTCAATGGTTTTCATTGATGGCGGCCATACAATGGAAGCGGCCTTTAATGATTTCAATAACTGGAAAGATAAAATTATTAAAGGAGGGATATTAGCAATCCATGATGTTTTCCCAAATCCTGATGATGGTGGAAGACCACCATTTGAAATTTACAGAAAAGCATTATCAGAGAATAACTTTAAGAAAGTTGAGGCTGTTAAATCACTAAGGATATTAGAGAAATTAAATGAGACGATCATCTAAAAAGATCTTTGATCCTTTTGAAAAATTATTTAATGCATCATAAGCTAAAATTACAGCGGCTGAAGTCCATCCAGGTTTTTCCATAGGCCAAAAAACTTTTTCATCAACTTGTCTACCCATCCAGTAAGCTCCATCAGCATCTATATATTTCTCAATCCATGAGAGTAATTCTCTAGCTTTATCTTTTTTTTCGATTTTAATTAAAGCAATAGCTAGCTCTGCTGTTTCAGCAATAGTAACCCATGGTTGATCCGACACACATAAACATCCTTTTTCATCCAAGACATATTTATTCCATTGCGAGTTAATTCTTTCTTCTGCTTTTTTTCCATCAATTACCCCACAAAGAACAGGGTAATACCAATCCATTGAGAATCTTTTTTTAGATTCCCATGTCTTATCAAAGCTTTCAGGTTTATTTCTTATAGTATTTTCTAGTTTTTTTAATGATTTTGTCCATTCAGGTTTTTCTTTGTTTAATTGAGTGGCACAATTTATTGCGCAAATCATACTTTTATAGATAGAACAACAACCAGTTAAAAGTGAATCATCTTCAGGGGCCTCACGACTCTTTGCGGCCCACCTAATTGATCCATCATGCATTTGATTTTCTATTACAAAATTAATCGCATTTTCAATCATATTCCAATTTTTAGTTAAGTTATTTATTGACTTATTTACTAAAAAATCATGCCAACAAGCTGTTGCAATATACGCTGCAAAATTTGTATCTCTAAAGAAAATTTTTGAATTTTTATCTCTATTTATAAAAGTTCCTCTGTTTTCATCAATTTCCAATGTGCTTCCTAGTTCACCTAGCCAAGAACCATCTTCTAACTGATTTTTTTGTAAATAAGTAAATCCTAATTCAACCTCTCTTGAATGACCAAGTGTATTTAAAGCCATTACGCATTCAAGATGATTCCATGCGTCAAACACACCATCCTCTGTCCACGGAATACATCCATCCTCTCTCTGTAACAAGATAATGCGTTTTATTGGGCCTTCTAAGTTTTTAGTTAGTGAATTCATTATTTGTAATTAATTATTTTTTTTAAAGTAAAGAACGACAGATTTTCCTATTAAGGGATCAAATAATTTTTCTAAAATGCGAGTTAATATTGGTCTTTCAATAATATCCCATTCAAGAAATTTTTTATAAAAATTAACAATTGTATTATCTTCTTTCTTCACACCAACATAACATTTAAGCCACCAGTAAGGAGAGTGTAATCCGTGCTTATGCTCTTTACCTTTAAAATTAAATCCATTCTCTAAAAATGCTCTCTTTAATTCGGAGTATTTAAAAATTCTTATATGACCTCCAGGCTCGTTGTGATAATCATCAGATAAAAACCAACAAATTTTTTCTGGTAACCATCTTGGAACAGATATTCCTATGCTAGCCCCAGGTTTTGAAATTCGATATATTTCATTAATCACATTCTCAAAATCATATATATGCTCTAACACTTCAGAGCATATTATGTGATCAAAAGTATTATCCTTAAACGGTAGTTGAAGGGCAGTTCCAGCCATTAAGCTAAATTTTCTATCACTTGACTCATTGATATCAGGGTATTGTTGAAATCCTTTATAAGTATATTGCAGCTCTTCCAAAGAGAGGTCTAAGCCTATTACATGACATTTGCTATAATAATAAAGTTTATGAATATGACGCCCTTTTCCGCAGCCAAGATCTAATATTTTAGAGCCATCAACTATATTCAATTTATCCAAATCAATTGTTAGCATTAATTATAGCCTCTTTATAAACATCAACAAGTTCCCTTGCAGCTCGTTCCCATGTGAATTTGTCTAAAACTCTATCTCTACCCATTTTTCCATACATCAGTCTCTTCTCATCATCATCAAGGAGTTCTTTGATACCCTTATATAAGGAATAAGGATCCGAATGATTTACAACTATTCCTGCATCACCAACAACTTCAGGTAGAGATCCCCCATTAGTTGAAACTAAAGGTATTCCGCAAGACATTGCTTCGCCAGCAGGAAAACCAAAACCTTCATAAACTGAGGGTGAAACAGCTATTGTCGATTCCGCATAAAGTTGAGCAATTTCATCGCTTGTTAAATCGCTTACAAATTTGACTTTTTCTTTAATTCCTTTTTTGTCTAATTCTTTTGATGTTGGTCCTTCTCGTAATTTTCCTATAACAACAAGCTCTAGTTCAGGAAAATCTTTTAACAACAAATCATATGCACGAATTAAATATATTAGTCCTTTTAGAGGAACATCAGCGCTTGCAGTAGTGATTAATTGATTTGGTTTTCTTTTAATTTTTTCGATTGGTCTGAAAGTAAGATGATCTATACCATGAAGAACCTTTCTCGTTTTGCTAATATCAATTTTAAAGTCTCTAGCAAGATCTTTTCTTGTATTTTCTGAAACTACTATAATTGGATCTAGTTGTCTTGCGACCTTCATTTGCATATTCAAAAAACTGTACCATCTCCATTTTAAAATTTTTAGCGTTATTGTTTCAGCATGTTTAATATCTATTTTTTTATCCATTGTAATAGGGTGATGAATTGTACCGACAACTGGAACGCCCAATTTTTTAAATTTTAAAAGTCCGTAAGCCAGAGTTTGATTATCATGAACAACATCATATTTTGTGTAATTTAGTTTAGCCCATCTTGCCATTCTTTCTCCAAAAGTATATGGCTCAGAAAAACCTCCTGTTAAATGACTTATCCATTCATATAAATCAATTTTGTCTTTAAATAATTTAAGATTAAAAGCTTTTATCGGGTTGCTATAAGAATAAAGATCGAGAGAGGGAAGCTTAGTAAGCTCAACTCCTTCATCTAATATAGGGTAAGGCTGTCCAGAAACAACTTCCACTCTATGTCCAAGGTCTCTCATAGCCTTAGTAACTAGCCTCATATAAATACCCTGACCACCAGTATATGGGTGGCTTCTATAGCTTGGCATTAATATGCTCAAGGGTCTATTATCTAGACTGTTTATCTTTTCATTCATTTTTATATTTCTTTTAATCTTAAAATTGTGTATTTCAAGTTTGTAATAAGTAAAATAATCCTTGTAAAGACATAGGTCTTTTCGTTAAAAGGCATAATAGAGATTGAATTATAAGAGGTAAATTTATTAATGGTAAAAGTTACATTCATAGAATTTGATAAAACAGAACATTCTATCGATGCAGACAATGGAATGTCTTTAATGGAAGTTGCTATTCAAAATGGTGTTCCGGGAATTGATGCTGACTGTGGAGGTGCATGTGCATGCGCAACTTGCCATGTTTATGTTGATCAAAATTGGGTTGAAAAAACCGGAGAGGCTGAACAAATGGAGCAAGATATGCTTGACTTTGCTTTTGATGTAACTGATCAAAGTAGACTTTCCTGCCAAATTAAAATATCTGATGAATTAGATGGTTTAATAGTAAATCTCCCAGAAAAACAATTCTAAAATGCAGATAAATAAAATTGAGACAGATTGTTTAATTATTGGAGCAGGACCAGTAGGTTTATTCTCTGTTTTTGAATTGGGTTTGTTGGATATCAAATGTGATATTGTTGATATTCTTGACAAGCCGGGTGGACAATGTGCTGAGCTATACCCTGATAAACCCATATATGATATTCCAGGAATTCCCGAAATTTCAGGTGAAGGATTAGTAGACTCACTTTTAAAGCAAATAAAACCATTTAATCCAGCTTTTCATTTATCAAGAATAGTAACAGAGATAAAAAAAGTTGATGACACTTGGGAAGTCAAAACTGATGCAGGTGATGTTTTTTCTACTAAAGTTATCGTTATTGCTGCCGGAGGTGGAAGCTTTCAACCTAAAAAGCCACCAATTAAAGAAATAGAGAATTATGAGGGCTCCTCAGTTTTTTATTCAATTAGGGATAAGCATAAATTTAAAGATAAAGATATTGTAATTGCTGGAGGAGGTGATTCAGCTTTGGATTGGGTTATTGATCTTCATGACTCCGCAAAGTCTTTGACACTAGTGCATCGTCGTAAAGAATTTAGAGCAGTACCAGATAGTGTTAATAAAGTTCATGAATTAATTGAGGCAAAAAAAATTAATTTTGAGCTTGGTCAGATAAATGTTCTATCAGGAGATGATGGCTCCTTAAAAAGTGTTTCTATTAAAAACAAGGAAGAAGAAAAAAATATTAATTGTGAGGTCCTTCTGCCTTTTTTTGGTTTAACTATGAAGCTTGGTCCAGTAGCTGATTGGGGATTGAATCTTAATGAAAATTTAATTGAAGTTGATACTAAAAAATTTGAAACAAATCAAAAGGGTATCTTTGCTATTGGAGACATTAATACTTATCCAGGTAAATTAAAATTGATATTATGTGGATTTCATGAGGCGGCTTTAATGGCACAAGAAGCGCACGGCTATATTTATCCTGATAAAAAAATTACATTCCAATATACAACTTCAAGTTCAAGCTTGAAAAAAAAGTTAGGCGTGGCAACTTAACAATAATACCATCTACGACAGAATCTATCATCAAGTCCGTTTCTTTTTATCGCCTGAGTTGTATTATCTTGAGCTCTAATTGATTTTAATGTTAATCGACACCCACCATAAGCTTCAGTATTTTCCTCAAAACCAAGATTTAAGCATTCCTCATGATCTATTTTTGCTTCAAGAGCCAATCTTTCCTCTTTAGATAATGTTGAGCATCCAACAGATAAAAAACATATTAATAATATAAAATACTTTTTCATAACCTTACTTCTTCATACTAAGTTCCCTCATTGCATTGTCAATACCGTCAAGCGTAAGAGGAAACATACGTCCAGATAAAATTTGGCTTATAATTTGTGTAGATGGTGTAAAATCCCAGTGTTTTTCTTCAACAGGATTTAGCCACACAACATTGGAATAAATATCACTTATTCTTTCTAACCATAAACCACCTGGCTCTTCGTTCCAATGCTCAACACTACCACCAGAATAAGTTATTTCATACGGACTCATTGACGCATCTCCGACAAATATAACTTTATAATCGGAAGAATATTTATGAAGAATATCCCAAGTATTGAGTCTTTCTGCATGTCTTCTTCTGTTATCTTTCCATACAAATTCGTATAAGCAATTGTGGAAATAAAAATTTTCCATATTTTTAAACTCTGTTCTTGCTGCAGAAAATAACTCTTCACATAATTTAACATGAGGATCCATTGATCCTCCAATATCAAAGAAAAGAAGTACTTTCACTTTGTTACGTCTTTCTGGAACTAGAGATATATCAAGGTAACCCTTATCAGCAGTATTTTTTATTGTGCCAGGTAAATCTAATGTATCAGCAGCACCTTCCCTTGCAAATTTTCTTAAACGCCTGAGCGCAAGTTTGATATTTCTTATTCCAATCTCTATATCATCATCAAGATTTTTGAATTCTCTTTTATCCCAAACTTTCACAGCTTTAAAATTTCTATTGTTTTTTTGACCAATTCTAACGCCCTCAGGGTTGTATCCTTCAGCACCGTATGGAGAGGTTCCAGCTGTTCCAATCCACTTCGATCCACCTTCATGTCTTTTTTCTTGTTCTTCAAGGCGTTTTTTCAACTCTTCCATAAGCTTTTCCCAACCACCCATAGATTCAATTTGTTTTTTCTCTTCTTCAGTAAGATATTTTTCATTTAGGAGCTTTAGCCAATCCTCAGGAATCTCCGCAGTCTCTATTTCTTCCAAATTTTCTAGACCTTTAAATACATGCCCAAAAACCCTATCAAATTTATCCAAATTCTTTTCATCTTTTACTAATGTGGATCTTGATAGATAGTAAAAATCCTCAACTTTTCTCTGAGGAATATCGGCATTTAAGGCCTCAATAAGAGTAAGATATTCTCTTAAAGTGACAGGAATATTCGCTTGTTTTAGTTCTTGGAAAAAATTTATAAACATTCTTAATTTTGATTATCTTCCCTTCTAGCTAAAAATGCTAACCTTTCAAATAAATGAACATCTTGTTCATTTTTTAGTAACGCCCCATGTAAAGGAGGGATGATATTGTTTGAGTTCTTTTCTCTTAACATTTCTGGCGTAATATCCTCATTCATTAACAACTTTAACCAATCTAATAATTCAGATGTAGAGGGTTTTTTCTTAAGGCCAGGAATTTCTCTCAATTCATAAAAAACTTTCAAGGATTCAGAAACTAATTTTGTTTTTATGTCAGGATAGTGGACATCAACAATTTTCTGCATTGTTTCATTGTCTGGAAAACTTATATAATGAAAGAAACATCTTCTTAAAAAGGCATCTGGCAATTCTTTTTCATTATTAGATGTAATAATAACCACAGGTCGTTTCTCAGCAGCAATTGTTTCACCTGTTTCGTAAACATAAAACTCCATTCTATCTAATTCTTGAAGTAAATCATTTGGAAATTCAATATCAGCTTTATCAATTTCATCAATTAAAAGGATAGGCCGATTTTCTGACTCAAATGCCTCCCATAATTTTCCTTTTTTTATATAATTTTTTACATCTTTAACTCTTTCATCACCAAGCTGTGAATCTCTTAATCTAGTAATTGCATCATATTCATACAAACCTTGTTGAGCTTTTGTTGTAGATTTTATATGCCATGTTAATATTGGCATATCTAAAGCTTTAGCTATTTCTTCAGCTAGAACAGTTTTACCAGTTCCGGGTTCTCCTTTTACTAATAATGGTCTTTCTAGGCTTATTGATGCATTTACTGCAATTCTTAAGTCTTCTGTAGCAATATAATCTTTAGTTCCCTCAAATTTCATGACTCACCTTTATAATTTTAAAAATATCAAACAACTTACTTATCTATATTGTTAATTTCAACAAAGTTTATTTTTATTTATAAAACTATTGCGGTTTTATTATTTATCATTTAAATACCGCGTTCAGAAAGTTAGAAAAATGGCTACTCGTTTACCAAAAAATTATACTCCTACAGATAAAGAACCCTTTATGAATGCAAAACAAAAGGAATTTTTTAGAAGAAAACTTAATGATTGGAGGGACGAGATTATAAGCGAAACAAAGGAAACGCTTAACAATCTTCAGTATGAATCCTCTAATTTTGCCGATCTTGCTGACAGAGCCTCCTCTGAAACTGATAGATCGCTTGAATTAAGGTCTCGAGACAGACAAAGAAAACTTATAGCAAAAATCGATGAAGCTCTATCTCGCATTGATGACGGCTCTTATGGCTATTGTGAGGAAACTGGAGAAGAAATCAGTCTAAAAAGACTTATCGCTAGACCTATAGCAACACTTTCAATCGATGCCCAGGAATCACATGAGCGTAAAGAGAAAATATATAGGGATGATTAATAATCACCTACCGATTCGCTTACCTTTTTAAATAATTAACTCATTACTCAGATCATAACAAGAACAATATTAAAATTATCTATTTTTTTCAATAACTTATTTTTATTGCAAAAATAGAACAAAAGTAGTACAAATAACTAGTTGACCAGTTAAGGAATGGAGTAGAAGAATGAATAAATCATTAAAAGTTGTTGAAGACAAAAATATGGATAAATCAAAATCATTGGACGCAGCATTAAGCCAGATTGAAAAGCAGTTTGGAAAAGGTTCTATAATGAAATTAGGATCAGATAATGCAATAGCTGAAATTTCTTCAATACCAAGCGGTTCACTCGGTTTGGATATTGGTCTAGGAATAGGGGGCTTTCCTAAGGGTAGAGTAATTGAAATTTACGGGCCAGAAAGCTCAGGAAAAACAACATTAGCTCTCCATGTTTTAGCTGAAGCACAAAAGCAAGGCGGAGTTTGTGGTTTTATTGATGCAGAGCATGCATTAGACCCTGTCTATGCAAAGAATTTAGGTGTGAATATAGAGGAACTATTAATTTCACAACCTGATCATGGCGAACAAGCTCTAGAGATAGCTGACACATTGGTGAGGTCGGCAGCTGTTGATGTCATCGTTATTGACTCAGTTGCAGCTTTAACACCAAAGGCAGAATTAGATGGAGATATGGGAGACAGCTTACCTGGTCTTCAAGCTCGATTAATGAGTCAAGCTTTAAGAAAATTAACAGGTTCGATATCAAAATCCAACTGCATGATAATTTTTATAAACCAAATTAGAATGAAAATTGGCGTTATGTTTGGAAGTCCAGAGACAACGACAGGCGGTAACGCACTTAAATTTTATTCATCAGTAAGAGTTGATATCAGAAGAATTGGCGCCATCAAAGAGAGAGAGCAAATAATAGGCAATCAAACAAGGGTTAAGATAGTTAAAAATAAAGTTGCACCACCTTTTAAAACAATTGAATTTGACATCATGTATGGAAAAGGAATTTCGAAGAAAGGTGAGATTATCGATTTAGGTGTTGAGGCAGGAATTGTTGAGAAATCTGGTACATGGTATTCATATGAAGGCGAACGTATGGGACAAGGTCGTGAAAATGCGAAAGTATTTCTTGAAGAAAATCCAGATATTTCGAATCAAATAGAATTAGCTATTCGTGAAAGCGCAGGTCTTGTAAAAAATACTGATAAACCTACTGTTACTGAATCCATTGAATCAGAGGAAAACAAAACTGAATCTGCGGCTTCAAAGTAAATTTATATAATTATTGCGCCAATTCCTGAATTTCTGTTATTTTGGCAGCAATGAAAAACACAGCCAACATAAGACAAACATTTCTAAATTATTTTGAAAAGAATGACCACGAAATTGTTCACTCAAGTCCGCTTGTGCCAATAAATGATCCAACATTAATGTTTGTGAACGCTGGAATGGTTCCATTTAAAAATTATTTTGAGGGTAATGAGGTACCAGATTTTTTAAAAGCTACAAGTTCACAAAAATGCGTGAGGGCAGGTGGTAAACATAATGACCTTGATAATGTAGGTCATACAACGCGACATTTGACTTTTTTTGAGATGCTAGGAAATTTTTCTTTTGGAGAATATTTTAAAGAAGAAGCAATAAAGCTTGCTTGGGACTTGCTAACTAAAGAATTTGATATTTCACCTGATAGATTATTAGTAACCGTATTTAATGAAGATAATGAAGCTGAGGAAATATGGAAAAAAATTTCAGGCTTTTCTAACAACAAGATAATAAAAATTTCTACAGAGGATAACTTTTGGTCTATGGGAGATGTTGGTCCATGTGGTCCATGCTCAGAAATCTTTTTTGATCATGGGGATTCTGTTGATGGCGGCCCTCCAGGTTCAAAAAACGAGGATGGAGATAGATTTGTTGAGATATGGAATCTTGTTTTTATGCAATATTTGCAACACGCTAATTCGAACAAAACACCACTACCGAAACCATCTATTGATACTGGAATGGGATTAGAGAGGATTTCAACAGTTTTACAGGGCAAAACTAGTAATTTTGATACTGACTTATTTATTTCAATTATTAAGTATATTGAAGATAAAACTAAAATTATCAAAAATGAAGAAAATGTATCAAGTTTTAGAGTTATAGCTGATCACTTAAGATCTATTGCGTTCTTGATTTCAGATGGAGTATTACCTTCAAACGAAGGAAGAGGTTATGTATTAAGAAGAATAATGCGAAGAGCTATGAGACATGTTTACTTTTTAAATATACGAGAACCTATTCTTTATAATCTTGTAAAAAAAGTTATAGAATTAATGAAAGATGCTTACCCAGAATTATCACGTGCAGAAAAGTTAATTGAAGTTACTGTTTTTCATGAGGAGGAACGATTTCTATCTACCTTATCTAAAGGCATAAAGATTTTTAATGAAGAATCAAAAACATTAAAATCTGGAGATATTTTTAGTGGGTCTACTGCTTTTAAACTTTATGATACTTACGGCTTTCCCCTTGATTTAACTGAAGATCTTATTAGAGATAAAAATCTCAATCTTGATAAAGATGGCTTTGATCTAGAGATGAAAAAGCAGAAAGAAGAAGCTAAGAAATCTTGGTTAGGTTCTGGAGACAATAAAACTGATGAAATATGGTTTGAAGTATCTAATAAATGCAACGCTACAGAATTTTTAGGCTATCAAAATATAGAATCGGCTGCTGAAGTTGTTAACATTATATGTGATAACAAAACATCTAAAAAAGTTGAAGATGGAGATGAAGCAATTTTGGTTTTTAACCAATCCCCTTTTTACGCTGAGAGTGGTGGGCAAATAGGTGATATTGGCTTCGCAAGTAATAGTGGTTTTATGTTTCGCATATCTGACACTCAAAAAAAATTGAATAATATTTATGCACACTATGGTGTTGTAGAAAAAGGCTCTATTTCTATTGGTGATAAAGTTAATCTAAAAATAGAGAATGACCACAGGCAGATGGTAAAATGTAATCATTCTGCAACACACTTACTTCATGAGGCTTTAAGAAGAGTTCTCGGTGATCATGTAACTCAAAAAGGATCCCTAGTTTCAGCTGAAAAGTTAAGATTTGATTTTAGCCATCAGAAATCTCTAACTTCAGAAGAAATTGAAGAAATTCAACAAATTATAAATAACCAAATAAAATATAATTCTTCAGTAAAAGTTGAAATTTTATCTTTTGATAAAGCAGTTGATTCTGGCGCCTTGGCATTATTTGGAGAAAAGTATGATGAAGAAGTAAGAGTATTGACAATGGGTGAAGACTCTTTTTCTAAGGAATTATGTGGTGGAACACATGTTGATAACCTTGGAGATATTGGTGAGTTTAAAATCATTTCACAAAGCTCTGTTGCATCAGGAATTAGGAGGGTAGAAGCTGTCACAGGAATAACCGCTGATAATTCATTATCTTTGATTGATAAAATGAAAGAAATTGAAAAAAGAAAAGACAACAAAAAAAAATCAAAAGTTAAAAAACAAAAAGTTTCAAAAAGTATTCTTGATGGGAGAACAGAAGAATTTAACAATATAAAATTATTTTTTGATAAATTAGATGATGTTGACGCTAAAAACCTAAGACAGCTTGTTGACGAATGTAAAAAAGATATTAAATCTGGAATAGTTTGTCTAATAGCTACTTATGAAGGTAAGTCATCAATTGCTATTGGTGTGACAAATGATCTTTTAAATAATTATGACGCTGTCAACTTAGTTAAGACTAGTTCAGAAATTTTAGGAGGTAAAGGAGGAGGCGGTAGAAAGGATATGGCTTTAGCCGGTGCAAAAGATGTATCAAAATCAGAGGATGTTTTTGAGCAATTGTTAAAAGAGATCAAAAAAGATTCTTAAGACATAGCAGATTGAAGATTTGTATCAATTTTATCAATGAATTCTTGAGTATTTAACCAAGATTGGTTAGACCCCACAAGCAAAGCTAAATCTTTTGTCATAAACCCTTTTTCAACAGTTTTAATGCAGACTTTTTCTAAAGATTCTGAAAATGATTTTAATTCCTCATTATCATCAAGCTTAGCTCTATGTGCAAGACCTCTTGTCCAAGCAAAAATTGAAGCAATTGAATTTGTTGAAGTTTCTTCTCCTTTTTGATGTAGTCGATAATGTCTAGTAACAGTTCCATGAGCTGCTTCTGCCTCTACAGTTTTTCCATCTGGAGTCATTAAAACGCTAGACATAAGCCCTAAAGACCCAAAGCCCTGGGCCACCGTATCAGATTGAACATCCCCGTCATAATTTTTACATGCCCAAATAAATGCTCCCGACCATTTTAAAGCGCATGCCACCATATCGTCGATAAGTCTATGCTCATACTCAATGTTCAATGAATCCATTTTTTCTTTATATTCTCTTTCATAGACTTCCTGAAATAAATCTTTAAATCGTCCATCATATTTTTTTAGAATTGTATTTTTTGTAGAAAGATAAACTGGCCATTCTCTATTAATGCCGTAGTTAAAACATGCTCTAGCGAAATCTTTAATCGACTCATCATGATTGTACATTCCCATAGCAATCCCACTAGTTTCGAAATCATATATATCCTCTTCAATTTCTTTCGATCCATCTTCTGAAACCCATTTCATTGATAGCTTTCCTTTTCCAGGAACAACAAAATCTGTTGCCCTATATTGATCACCAAATGCATGTCTTCCGATAACTATTGGTTGTGTCCATCCAGGAACTAATCTTGGAATGTTTGAGCAAATAATTGGCTCTCTAAAAACTGTTCCACCAAGAATATTCCTGATTGTTCCATTAGGTGATTTCCACATTTCTTTGAGATTAAACTCCTCAACTCTATCTTCATCAGGGGTAATAGTTGCGCATTTTACCCCAACGCCATATTTTTGAATTGCTTCAGCAGCATCTATTGTTACTTGATCATTTGTTTGATCTCTATATTCAACCCCAAGGTCATAATAATGAAGGTCAATATCTAAATAAGGAAGGATAAGCTTATTTTTTATGAGATCCCAGATGATTCTTGTCATCTCATCGCCATCAATTTCAACAACTGGATTTTTTACTTTAATTTTTGTCATAACAATACCAATTTTGATTCCCCTAATGTATTGAATATCATATAGCGCATATAATTCAACAATATGTTAGGTATATATAAGGATAATCGATAAAATGCAAAAAATTGATAAAGATAAAATTAAAATAATACTAGTTGAACCTCAACTTTCAGAAAATATTGGTACTGCTGCTCGTGCAATGCTTAATTTTGGATTAGATTCGCTATCACTTGTTTCTCCAAAGCAAAATCATCTATCTTTAAAATCCATAAGGGCTTCCGCTGGCGCAGATTTTGTCTTGGAAAATGCAAAAATTTATCAAAGTGTTGAAGAGGCTATCTCAAATACATCTTATGTTTTTGCTTGTACAGTAAGAAAAAGAGATATGGTTAAGCCTTATTGCGGTCCTATGGAATTAACTAATATATTCAGTACTTTATCAAAAAAAAGTAATGTAGGTATAATGTTTGGTAGAGAAAAATCAGGCTTAACAAATGAGCAGGTTTCTTACGCTGATATGATTTTACAGATACCAACAGATCCTAAATTTTCTTCACTTAATCTAGCTCAAGCTGTTGCAATAATATCTTCTGAAATAAACAGAATTGACAACAAATATGATAAAAAAGATTTCTTCAATAGTAATTCTGTTACTGCAGAAAAAGAAGAAATAATTGGTTTTTTAAATCATTTAGAGCGCGCTCTCAATGTATCTGGTTTTTTAAGACCTATAGAAAAAAAAGAGACAATGATGATTAATATTAGAAATATTTTTACAAGATCAAAGCTTAATAGGCAGGATGTGCAAACCTTGAGAGGTATTATCACATCTCTTTTAAGGTGGCCAGCGGGACATAAAAATAAAAAAATTATCGAAAAAACAAATTTAATAGCTGACGGAAAGAACAAAACTAATAACAAAGAAATTGACTTATTTGATTAAGAAATGTACTAAGCCCTGTAGCTTTTAAACAAGGTAAATATTAATGACAAAAAGATTAAGAGCAAAATATAAGATTGATCGCAGAATGGGCGAAAATATATGGGGAAGACCAAAAAGTCCTGTTAATATACGTTCATACGGACCTGGTCAACATGGTCAGTTAAGGAAGGCAAAATTATCCGATTTTGGTTTGCAAATACGCGCTAAACAAAAGTTGAAAGGATATTATGCAAACATTAACGAGAGACAATTCAAGAATATCTTTAAAGAGGCTGTGAGAATTAAAGGAGATACATCCGAAAATATTATTGGATTACTTGAAAGTAGACTTGATGCATTTATTTATAGGGCAAAATTTGTCCCTACTGTCTTTTCTGCAAGACAATTTATTAATCATGGTCATATTAAGGTCAATGGCAAAAGGGTAAATATTCCATCTTATAGATTAAAAGCAGGCGACTTAGTTGAGATAAAAGATAAGTCAAAAAGTTTAGATCTAGTTTTAAATGGTCAGGAATCTGCAGAAAGAGATATACCTGATTATATTGAATGTGATCAAAAAAAATTAGCTGCTAAGTTAATTAGGATCCCTAAATTTGATGAAGTACCATACCCCGTACAGATGGAACCAAATTTGGTCGTTGAATTTTATTCAAGAAACTAATTATTAATAATATCTTTAAGTTCTTCTTGAAGCTCTCCCGCTTCAAACATTTCTTTTATAATATCACAGCCACCTATAAATTCACCTTTATAATAAAGTTGAGGGATAGTTGGCCAGTTAGAGAACTCTTTTACGCCTTCTCTTATATTTTCATCTTCAAGAACATTTGTTGAAGAAAAAGGGGCTTCAAGGTATGTCAATATTTGAACCACAGTACTTGAAAACCCACATTGAGGAAAAAGAGGGGTACCTTTCATGAATAAATGAAGGTCATCATTTTTAATTTTACCTTCTATTATTTCTTTAATTTCATTATCCATATTTATTCTTCGCTTATTGTTTTGATAGAGAGAGCATGCAGTTCGCCACCCATTTTTCCATCTAATGCATCATATACCATTTTATGCTGTTTAATCCTAGATAATCCGTTAAATTTACTTGATTTAATCTCAAGTGAAAAATGATCATCATCTCCTGCTAAATCAATAATATTAATTGTTGCCTCAGGAAAAGAACTTTTTATAATTTCTTCAAGCTTTTCTTTTTTTATGGCCATTATGATGCTTCCGATAAGTAATTATTAAACCAATTTTCATATAAATCCCTAAGTTCAGTAACGCTAATTTTTTCATCATTAAAGATAATATTATCTTTATTTGTTTGTCCAATTTCTTCAAAGAAAATATTTTTATCAATTAAAAATGATCTAACTTCTTCAATTTTACTTTTTTCTATAGCCACAGCATATCTTGCTTGATCTTCGCCAAACAAATATGAATTAAGATTCTCTTTCGTTATATTTACTTTATAACCAATATTATTTTTCATACTCATCTCTGTTAATGCAACTAATAATCCGCCATCAGAAATATCATGTGAAGTATCAATAAGCCTTTTAGTAATTAATTCCTTTAGCGCTAAACCGTTTTTTAATTCTTCTTCAAGATCAACCTTTGGTGGTAGCCCTTTTTTGTAATTTAGCAGCTCATTTGCATATATCGATTGAGTTAAGTGCCCATTAGTTTTACCAATTACTAAGATTAAGTCATTAATCCTTTTAAAATTTTGATCAGAGAAAATATCTAAATTATTTACCACTCCTACACCACCGATTACAGGTGTAGGATTAATCCCTTTACCGTTTGTTTCGTTGTAAAGAGATACATTTCCAGAAACTACAGGAAAATCCAAGGTATTACATGCTTCAATCATCCCCTTGATTACGCCTGCAAATTGTCCCATAATTTCTTTCTTTTCAGGATTTCCAAAATTCATACAATCAGTTATTGCGATAGGAGTTGATCCAACAGAAATCAGGTTTCTCCAGGCCTCAGCTACCGCTTGCTTACCCCCTTCAAAAGGATCGGATGCACAATATCGTGGAGTTGAGTCTGATGTTACAGATAGGCCTTTATTAGTACCGTGAACTCTAATAATAGCTGAGTCACCACCTGGAAGAAGAACAGTATCTGTCATGACCATATGATCATATTGTTCCCACACCCACCTTCGGCTACATAAATTTGGAGATTCAATCATTTTTTTTAAAATTGATATAGGGCTTTCATTTTTATATTTATCTTCTTGTATGGACTCATTATCAAAAATATTTATTTCATACGGTCGTTTATATGATGGCGCACCTTTCTCTAAAATATCTAAAGTGATATCTGCTTTTTTTTCTTTTTCATGGTTGATGACTAGTCTGTTTGTATCTGTCAACTTTCCAATTACAGAGAAATCTAGCTCCCACTTTTCAAAAATTTTCTTTGCAATATCTTCTTTATCTGGCTCTAAAATCATAAGCATTCTTTCCTGACTTTCTGAGAGCATTATTTCATAAGCTGACATTCTTTCTTCTCTACAAGGAACCTTATCCAAATCAAGTTCAATACCTAAATTTCCCTTACCCGCCATTTCAACAGCCGATGATGTAAGTCCAGCTGCACCCATATCCTGAATAGCAACTATTACATCCATTTTCATAAGTTCCATACATGCCTCTAGAAGCAGCTTTTCGGAAAAGGGATCACCAACTTGAACTGTAGGTCTTTTTTCTTCAGAGTTATCATCAAACTCTGCAGAAGCCATTGTTGCGCCATGAATTCCGTCTCTTCCGGTTTTTGATCCAACATAAACGACAGAATTACCTACCCCCGATGCTTTTGAATAAAATATTTTATCTTTTTTTGCTATTCCAACACACATAGCATTCACAAGAATATTATCATTATATGATGAATTAAATTCAACTTCACCACCTACTGTTGGAATTCCCATGCAATTTCCATAACCTCCAATACCGGAAACTACTCCTGTCAGTAGATGTTTAGTTTTTTCATGTGAAGTTTCGCCAAACCTAATTGAGTTAAGAAGTGCAACAGGCCTTGCCCCCATAGTGAATACATCTCTAAGTATACCACCTACGCCTGTCGCTGCACCTTGATATGGCTCTATAAAAGATGGGTGGTTATGACTTTCCATTTTGAAAACAGCAGCATACCCATCCCCAATATCTATAACACCAGCGTTTTCACCTGGTCCCTGAATTACAAAATCATTTTTTGTAGGTAATTGACTTAACCAATATTTTGAAGATTTATAAGAGCAATGTTCTGACCACATAGCAGAAAAGATACCTAATTCTGTGATAGTAGGGTCCCGGTTTAATGACTCGAGAATAAAATCATACTCTTCAGAACTGATTCCGTGTTCTTCAACCATTTTTTCTGTAATTTTATTCATGATAAAAACTCATATATTGATTTAAACAAGTTTTCACCATCTGTTAGTTTTGTAATTTTACATGTTGCTCTTTCTGGGTGAGGCATCATCCCTAAGACATTACCTTTTTCATTTGTTATGCCTGCAATATTTTCAATTGAACCATTTGGGTTCGATTTTTCATTAACTTCGCCATTTTGGTCACAATATTTAAAAATGATTTGATTAGAGTCTTTTATTTTTTTTAAAGTATCTTCATTAGCAAAAAAATTCCCTTCATTATGGGCTATGGGAATATTTATTATTTCTTTTTGTTTATATTTGTTAGAAAATTTTGTTTCATTATTTTCAACTCTTATTGAAACTGTCTTACATAAGAAAGAAAGGCAGTCATTTCTTATAAGAGTTCCTGGCAACAAACCTGACTCTGTAAGGATTTGAAAACCATTACATATTCCTAGAGTTGGTAATCCGTCTGAAGCTTTCTTTATAATGTCATTCATTATTGGGCTATTTGCTGCAATCGAACCACATCTCAAATAATCACCAAATGTAAATCCACCAGGAATAACTATTAAATCAGATTCGGGTATTGAGGTTTCTTTGTGCCATACCATTACAGGTTCTAGATTTGTTATTTTTTTTATGGATACAGCAATATCTCTATCACAGTTTGATCCAGGAAAGACAATTATTGATGCCTTCATTTATTTTTCTCTATCAAAAATAATTTCGTAATCCTCAATAATAAGATTAACCAATAATTTTTTACACATTTCTTCAGCAATGCTTATCGCTTTTTCTTCTTCCTCATCTATATCAATTTCAATAATTTTTCCTTGACGAATTTCAGAAAAATTATTGAATCCAAGTTGATTTAAGGAATTTTCAATGGCCTTGCCCTGGGGATCAAGTACTCCATTTTTAGGCATTATTTTTACATTTAATTTCATTATATTAATTTATTATTGAATTTTTATTCCTAACCGAGTCGCTACTTCTTTGTAAGCATCAATTAACCCACCAAGATTTTTTCTAAATCTGTCCTTATCCAACTTTTCAGATGATAATTTATCCCATAGCCTACAGGAGTCAGGACTGATTTCATCTGCAAGGATTACCTTATTATCTGAACCATAACGACCAAATTCAATTTTAAAATCAACTAATATTATGTTTATGGAAGAAAATAGATCTAAAAGAAGCCTATTAATTATAAGGGCTTGTTCTTTAATGTTTTTCATTTCATCCTTTTTTGCGTATTCGAGAACCTCAATATGTTCCTCAGATAAAATAGGGTCATCAAGTTCATCACTTTTCAGGGTGAATTCTATCAATGGTTTTTTTAGCTTCAAACCTTCTTCTACACCAAGTCTTTTAGTTAATGTTCCTGTTGCAATATTTCTTATTATTACTTCAACAGGAATTATTTCTACTTTTCTTACTAATTGCTCTCTATCATCTAATCTTTCTATAAAGTGATTTTCAACTCCATTATCGCTTAAATATTTGAATATGAATTCACTAATAAAGTTATTTAGAATTCCTTTTTTATCAATTATTTCATGTTTTTTCTTGTTGAAGGCTGTAGCATCATCCTTGAAGTATTGGATTATTTTATCATCATCATATGAGAACAATGTTTTAGCCTTGCCTTCATAAATTTGTTCTTTTTTCGTCATGATATTGTATTTTTTTTAACTATAATTAATAGATTCTTTAGATAAATATACCTTCAAATCATTTATGGCCTTATTTAAAGAGTCTTTGTTTAAAGATGAAATTTCTATTTTTACTCCATAATCATTTTCAGTATTAAAAAAAGGATAACTTCCAATATTTACATCAGTATTTTCTTTGACTGTTTTTTCTAAAATTTTTGCAATTTCACCCTCTGGGGCAGAAACTTGTATTGTAGAGTTAATAACTTTATCTTTTTTATCAATTGTCTTTAAGGCTTCATGAAGCATGAGTCTCATAACTTTTGGTATACCGGCAAATACATATACATTTTCAATATTAAAACCTGGAGCAGCAGAAATATCATTTTTTATTAAACTTGCTCCTTTTGGAATTCTTGCCATTCTTTGACGCACATCATTAAATTCAGACCCTAATTCTTTGTAATAGTCTTCCAATATTTTATAAGCCTCTTCATTGATTTCTAGTTCTACATTAAAGGCTTTTGAAACGCTTTCAGCTGTTACATCGTCATGTGTTGGTCCAATTCCTCCAGTGGTAAAAACATAATTATATTTTTTTCTAAGTTCATTTATTGCATTTATTATTTCTTGCTCATTATCTGATACAGTTCTACTTTCAGATATTGATATTCCATGTTCATTTAATTTTGATGCAATAAAATTAAAGTTCTTATCGATCGTTCTGCCTGAGAGTATTTCATTCCCTATAATTAAAACAGATGCATTTTCAGATAATTGATTTTTCATAATATCTTTTAACAGTTTCATTCAATGCGTACAACACACAGATACTAGATGTATATAGATTTTTCATATATAACTCTCGTATGGATTATATCGAAGAAAAATATGCTTCCGGTAGAATAACAGGACAAATAAAAATTCATCAAAAAGAAGATTTTGATGGCATGAGAAAAGTCGGTAAACTTGCTGCAGAATTGTTAGATTTATTTGTCACTAAGGTAGAACCTGGTGTAACAACTGAGAGTTTAGATAAATTTGCTTTAGAATTTATTCTTGATAATAAGGCTACACCCGCTCCTTTGAATTACAGGGGCTTCAAGAAGTCAATCTGCACATCCGTTAATCATGTTGTTTGTCATGGGATACCGGGTGAAAAAGTTCTTAATGATGGCGATGTTGTAAATATTGATGTTACATTAATCCTTGATGGATGGCATGGCGATACATCAAGAATGTATAGTGCCGGAGAGCCCTCAATAAAATCTAAAAATTTAATCAACACTACTTATGAAAGTTTAATGTTGTCGCTTGATATGATAAAGCCAGGTGTACTCCTTGGAGATCTTGGTAGTTTTATACAAAATTACGCGGAGGATCGAAATTTTTCTGTTGTGAGAGAATTTTGTGGACACGGAATTGGCAGGGTTTTTCATGATGAACCCAATATTCTTCATTATGGAGTTGAAGGCTCAGGTATTGAAATAAGAGAAGGTATGTTTTTTACTGTTGAGCCCATGGTTAATGCAGGTAAACCAGGAACAAAAATGTTACCTGACGGATGGACTGCTGTTACAAGAGATAGATCTTTATCAGCACAATTTGAGCATTCTATTGGAGTTACTGCAGATGGAGTTGAGATTTTTACAAAATCTCATAATAATACAGGTAATCCAATAGCCTTATGAAACTAAGTAGAAAGTAAAAAAATGATACCTAGATATTCTCGAAAACAAATGACTGATATATGGGAAGAGCAAAATAGATTTGAAATATGGGTCAAGATAGAGATTGCAGCATTGGAAGCAATGGAAAAGATAAATATTATCCCTGAAGGCACTGCAACTAAGGTAGAAAAAAAAGCCAGTTTTGATATTGATAGAATTAATGCAATTGAAAAAGAAATAAAACATGATGTTCTCGCATTTTTAACTAATTTATCAGAAAATGTTGGACCAGAATCTCGATTCATTCATCAAGGAATGACTTCTTCGGATGTAATAGATACATGCTTAAATATTCAATTAAAACAAGCTGGAAACATTCTTCTATCAGGTCTGGATAGATTAATTAATGCATTAGAGAAAAAAGCAGTCGAACATAAAAATACAATTTGCATGGGAAGAAGTCATGGCATTCATGCTGAACCAACAACTTTTGGTTTAAAAATGCTTCAAGCTTATGAAGAGTTTTATCGAAATAGGAATAGACTTCAAAACGCAATAGAAGAGATTAGTACATGTGCTATCTCAGGTTCCGTTGGTACATTTGCTAATATTGATCCTTATGTTGAAGAATATGTTGCTAAGAAATTAGATCTAAATATTGAACCAATATCGACTCAAATTATACCTAGAGATCGACATGCTTCTTTCTTTTCAGTTTTAGCTATCATTGCTAGTTCAATAGAAAGATTATCTACTGAAATAAGACATTTGCAGCGCTCAGAAGTAATGGAAGTTGCTGAATATTTTTCAAAAAATCAAAAAGGATCTTCATCAATGCCCCATAAAAGAAATCCTATATTAACAGAAAATTTAACAGGTTTAGCAAGGATAGTTAGGAGCTCGATAGTTCCGGCTTTAGAAAATATTTCTTTATGGCATGAACGAGATATATCACATTCAAGTGTAGAAAGAATGATTGCTCCAGATGCTACAGTAACTTTAGATTTTGCGATTGATAGATTAATTAATGTTATTGATGAACTTGTTGTTTACCCCGATCAAATGTTAAGAAATCTTAATCAATTTGGTGGGTTAGTTTTTTCACAGCGTTTATTATTGGTGCTAACTCAAAAAGAGGTGAGTAGAGAGGAGTCATATAAGGTTGTTCAAAAAAATGCAATGCTTGCATGGGAAAGTTATGGAAGTGAAAATCCGCTTGTTTTTGAGGACTTAATTAAAAAAGATGAATTCATTACTTCCACTTTATCTAAGAAAGAGATAGAAGATATTTTTGATTTAAAATATCACACTAAGAACATTGATAAAATTTATAAAAGAGTTTTGGAGAAGTAAATGCGGACATGGTGGAATTGGTAGACACATCAGACTTAAAATCTGAAGGAGATTATCTCCGTCCCGGTTCGAGTCCGGGTGTCCGCAC
>Ga0208410_1000435_pt1 | contig 24273 bp, 20 predicted proteins | sample ETN02SmetaG_3_FD_185787 | JGI IMG/M metagenome (GOLD analysis project Ga0208410, IMG submission 185787) | Marine microbial and viral communities from oxygen minimum zone, Eastern Pacific Ocean - ETNP2014F10-02SV257 (SPAdes) (version 2) | ecosystem: Environmental > Aquatic > Marine > Oceanic ... | reverse complement strand
TGAGATTCTTGAATTCTTAGATTTTGTGAAAATATGTCTAGGTCCAATGGCCTCCTCGGCTGAGTCATCATTTCTCTAGCCATAATCCTCTCTTCATATGAGTCAGCTTTTTCTGTAACTTCTTTGGAAGTCTTCATCATTATTTGTTGATGTAAAGCAATAATTGCATCCCTTTGTTGATCTATTTTTTCTAGAGAGGAATCTAGGTCTGATAAAAGATTCATTGCTTCTGACATAGATAGCTCCCTTCTTGTACCCAAACTATCTATTATAGAATCTAATTCTGAAGGTAATTTGTTAGAGAGTCTCATTGGGCCACCAGCAGGAATAGTTCGATGTTCCGCCTTGAATAATTCTGGACCCAAATCCAGCCTCAAAGAAAATGATTGATTTACTTTATACATTTTTTTTGGCGGCCCTCCTTTCTCCGAAGGAACAATTTCTGCTTCAATAAAACCCGCTTTTTCTAAGACCTTAATATGCTTCATCACAGCTTGTTGACTGATATCTAGTAATTCAGACAGTTGTAAGGGATAATGTGGCTCTTTTACTAAGTGTTGTAAAATACTCCTCCTGGCCCTATTTTCTAGAATAGTCATAGCCTCATCGAAGTCCATGCCACTTACCAACCTGAAGTTAGGTAGTCAGGGGTTGTCTAAAAACCCATTTAATGATATTAAATTTAGAAAAGAGAATTTTCTTAATCTCCATCATCCCAGTTTTTCCATTTTTCATCACTTTGCTTTTCATTATTATTTCCTTCATCTGGATGATTATCAGATATTTCTTCTGCCACCTGCATAGTGTTTGACAAATCATGATTTAGCAAGTCCGGATTTGTTTCTTCGTCTAAATCTACAAAAGGAGCCGGAACATCATCTTTAACAGTCGGATTATATTGTTTAAACAATTGGTCCGTAGTCATAATTTCTTCTTCAACTAACAATTTTTGTTGTGGTTTATTTTTCCTTCTCCAAACAAATAAACTCCCAATTAATGCAATTATGCCTAGCGGGAATCCTAAACAACAACTAAGCATTGAGACTAATATTGTTGTATCTGAAATTAAACTAGACTGTATTTCTAAATCATCTAAAATCCACAGTGTATTATTTCCTTCATTAAGCAATTGATATTCTGCATTTTTCGGAACATCAAAAATCATTACCGGAACATAAACTAATTTACCACTTGAATCCGGTCTTTTATTCATTTTTTCTAGCGAGTTAGGTACGATCCCATCAACTTCATTACCTTCTTGATCTATTAATTTAATTTCATTTTCTAGCAATTCATTATTTTCTAATGTGACAATGGTATAGAGACCTATCGTCTCTAATTCGACATATCCCTCCGCCCCTCCTTCTAATTCTAGTAAATTATTTTCTTCAACATTCATTTTTTCAATAATTTTATCTGTAGAGTCGCCATAAGTTGCAACAAATACCAAAATTAGAATTATTGAAAGACCGGTGAGGCGTTTAATCCAGACTTTGGCCCCACTCTTCATGACTATAGCCAGTGGCGTTTACATTTCAGATTTGGCAATCAATAACCTAAACCAATATCTTTTAGTTTTTCAGGTAGATATGTGTCTGTAACGAAATCAAGGCCATATTTTGCTAGAGACTGCTGCTCAGCCTTTTTCCCAATTTCTTTCATTAGATTAATTTGATCTTTCCAATACCCCGAATTAAAACGTGGGTCGGTCAATTCTGAATCTAATGCACTAAGATCCTGTTTAGTAAGATCATCACTGGGCAAATCATAAGCCAAAATATCATCAGCCGTTATTCCCAAATATTGAGCGCCTTTAGTTGCTAAATATTCTGAGATGTGGGCGGTTTTAATAGCTCCATATGCTATACTTGCATATATTCTAAAAGACCATGGATCACAATCGGCAAAGACAATAATCGGTTTATTCCACTCTTGACTCATCCTTTTCATAATTCTTCTAGTCGATCTTGCGGGCTGTCCTTTAAGATGAATCAAGGCACATCTTGCTTCCTCATCAAAACCATTTTCTACAAGCCTATCGAACATACCCCCTGTTTCAATTGCCATTATGAAATCTACATCTTCTTCTACTAAACTCAGTTTTTCGGATTCTACATTATACGGAACTCCATAGCCAGAATCTCCAACATCATCTCTACAATTTATCCTCATCCAGTCTCCTTTTCTGTTCCTTTCTTCAAATGTAACATTACCAATTATTCTCGCACCATCTTCTTCAGGGCGTAACTTGAAGTCCTCTCTAAGACATCTTGTTACAATTTCTAAATCCTCAGCCAGATTATTACTTTCATTTTGTGAACCGAATTTTCCATGCCCCCAAGCTTCACTAATGTAGTACATTTCTCTCAATGTAGATGACTTGCCAGAATCAATCATTTGCTCAATAAATTCAGTTACGTGTAATGATCTTAACAATTGTCTTGCTGAGCCAAGACTTGTTGCATCCCTAGTACTTTTTTTCTTACCATACTTCCAAACACCCAATTTATTATCAAATCCAATATTTGTTTTGGCTCTAACTGGAAGGGTCATAGATGGAGGAACTCCTTTCTCCATTTTGTTATGCATCTCTGCAGCTATTCCTTTTAGCGCTTCCTTTACCTCTTCTTTTGTTCTTCTTTGTCCAACGCCACTCATTCAGAAACCCCCTCATAGTCAGCGAAAATATTGAGCTCATCCGAGCGTATTTCTTCCCCAATCTCATGGCTCCTATCTTCAGTTACAATTTCACTAACTTCTTGAATCTCAGATTCGGAGATTTCGTTTCGAATAGCAACCAATGCTTCACTTTTCCGTATTTCTTCAAGTATCTTCTCATCAATCTTGGTAGCACCAATAATATCTCCATTCCCTCTAAAGAAAATATCTGTATCCGTCCAATCTCCTTTACTGAGTCCGGAAAGTGCAACATCGATTGTTGTTGAAGTACCGGGGTTGAGAGTATCAAGTCGCCAAGCCCAAATGCCTCTCGCCTCTTTCCTTCCTCCTTTCGAGTTTTCAACCATTGACACATTTTCATTTTCTGGCCATTTAAGTAGGATTGTATAGGCACGAGCCCTTGCAGTATAATTGAAAATTTTAATTGAGCATGTTGCAAGTTTCCTTTCCTTATCCCATCCCAATTCTTCTTCACAAAATACTGCATTCATTATTTGAGTTATTACAGGTGCCAGATCTGGTTCATTTCTTCCTAAAATCTTCGATGTCTTTTTCGCAATTTCAGGAAGAATTACATTCACTAATTCGAATTTTTCCTTTGCTTTTTTCCGTTGGTCCTTCTTTTTTAGATGATTCTTCAAACCTCTACCGACCTCCAAAAGGCCTTTCCTGATTTCATCAAAGACTTCTTCATTATCCGCCACTGCTTCTTTAGCTTCACTAGTAAATTGAACATTAGTTGATGCTAGATGTATTAACACAGCAGCGGCACCTTTAGGCAAACCCTTGCCACCTGGGTGATCTAAACCATATCTTTTCCAATCAATTGACTCTATTGCTTTGGTCAATGCACAACCCCCTTGTTGATACATTAAAGGAACTCTATTGGCAAAACGAAGCACTTCTATGGGTCCATCCGCAGAAATATCGCCTCCGAAAACAAGTCCAACTTCTATTTGAAATGGATTCCCTTGACTGACTGCAGGGAGTCTAGTTACCGTTGAGGCGAATCTTGAGTCAATGGCTTTTGATAGTCCTTTTTTGATCAATAAATCATCAATTGGAGAAAGACAATCCGTAGGTGGAGGGAGCAACTTCACTTTCTGAAAAGATGAAATTAATTTTTTTGCATCTTCGGCATTAATTCTTTTTGGAACTCTATCATCTTCAATTTCAGATACAGACAAAACCTCTTTTGCCGCTCTGACACTAACTCCAGAAAAATTATGTCTAAGAAAAGAGGTCATTTTTCTTTGTTCTGATTCTCTCAACATTCTCTGTAAAGTCCCTAACTGTATCCCATGCGGATGAGGTTTAATTTCTTCTACCACTCTAGGAAGCCTTTCACTAGTTCTCATCCATTTGCCTTCTTCTATAATTTCTCCCTCTTTCCCTCTAACAATCAAGCTGATTGTTGCATGAGGGTTAACAATAGACGTCATCCTAAGGTATTGATACACAGATTGCTTTCCTCGCTGATATTTTGCTTTCATTATTGTTGATATTTTTAATCCGTGGCTAATCTCTTCTCCAGTATCATCATCAATCCAAATTTCTCTCCTTTCTTTAGATTTAATTGCTTTATTTTTCCTAGTATCTAAGCCTAATTCGACAAATACTGCTGACGAATCCGTTGCAATTTTTGATATTACGCGGGTTTTGGCACCAGTTGTCAATTGTGCGTACATCACAACACCTGTTATTCCAATACCTTGCTGCCCTCTTGTTTGTCGAATTGCGTGAAATCTTGAACCTAATAGAAATTTTCCAAATACATTTTCTATAGCATCTCTTGGAATTCCTGGACCATTGTCTTGTGTAATCAATTCTACATCTTCACCCTTTAATCTATTAATTTCAACAACAATATTTGGTAGTATTCTTGCTTCTTCACAAGCATCTAATGAATTATCAACAGATTCTTTAACAGCTGTAATCAATGATCTTTGAAGGGAATCGAATCCTAGAAAGTGTTTATTTTTTTCAAAGAACTCGCTAACTGCAATTTGTTTTTGTTTTCCGGATATATCTCGTGCATCCACCATATTATTCCCTCCACTTGGTCCTCCCATGTCCTAATGACCTGGGGCCAACTTGTGATGAGTGCATGGGAACTCGATAGGCTATTGAAACATGCGCTTGTATAAATGAAGAAAGACTATATTTTCAATGTTTTTAGAAAGGGCATGATTGATACCCTTGTCAGTTTTATTCATGGCGAATTAATTGCTTATATTGGTATGATATTAATTTTAACAGCATTCTTTTTAGAAACAAGAGACATTCTTCACAGTAAGGCCGTGCCCTACTTAGGATTGATGGCCCTAGGTTCGGGATTGTTAGCCATTCGCGCTTATTTTATTGATGAATGGGCATTTTTAATTCTAGAAATTGCTTGGTTCGCTGCTGCTATTTGGGGTGTTTGGAGTATTAACTCTAAGAAAAAAGATCAGGACTCCAAGCTGTAATATGTCCAGTAAAGGCACTAGCCATAACCGTAAGCGGACTCGCTAAGTAGAGTTTTCCTGGACCGGACCTTCCTTGGAAATTCCGATTTATTGCTGAAATAGAAACTTGCTCATCCCTATCGCTTACTCCGGGGCCAGCTCCGATACATGCGCCACAACCCGGATCAATTAATTTCACGCCCGCGTCTTCAAACATTTTCGTCCAGCCATTCTTTTCAGATAATGCTTTGACTGTTTTCGATCCAAACTGGATATAACAATCAACTCCATCCGCAATTTTCAATCCCGCGTCTAAAGCTGCTTTTGTAACCTCAGCATAATATGCAAAATCATCATCTTTCCCTGCAGTACATGAACCGGCATATGCTATATCGATATTTACAATACCTAACTCGTCAATATAGGCGCCATTTGTCGGGTCAGATGGTATTCCCTTATCCGGATCTCCTGGGTGTGCTACCATTGGTTTAATTTCATCAAGATCTATGGTATGAATCCCTCCATGATATATTGCTCCTTCATCTGCAATAACAAAAGCCTCAACAATTTCTTCTCTAGTTAATCCACTTCTCCTTTCCATCAACCATTCTATGGTCAAATCATCTGGATCACATATTCCAGTTTTAGCACTACATTCTGTTGCCATGTTACATAGGGTGGCTCTTTCATCCATTGACAAACTTGAGAGGCCAGGTCCACCAAATTCCATACTTCTATCGAGAGTTTCTGATTTTGCAGCATACTTCCATAATATATGCAATATAACATCTTTAGCAGTACATCCTGAATGCAGACTTCCTACTAAATTAAATCTAATACTTTCTGGAACTTTCACAAATGCAAACTGATTGTGAATCAAATTTGCATATTCTGTCGAACCAACCCCATAGGTCAATGCATTACTTGCTCCACCCATACAGGTGTGACTATCAGTTGCTTGAATAAAATCTCCAACATCAATAAATTCTTCTCTTGCAACTTGGTGACATATCCCTGGAGAAATTCCATCAACAGCGGAATAATCTCTAACTCCTGTATGTTTCTGAAAATCATTTTGCATATCTCTCAAAGTTTGAATTTTATCTTCGAATTTACCAAATCTTGGTACGCCTGTTGCATACAACAGATGATCTTCGAATACAGCAAATTTTGGGGGGTTTGGGATTTGATATTCATTACCATATTCCGATTTTAGAAATTCATGAACTTGTGCAGTAGTAAATTCATGAGAGTAACCCCCATCTACTGATGCCAATACTGCATCTCCTGGTTTGACAAATCCTCTAGTAGAATCTTTTGAGATTAATTTTCTAGAAATAATTTTTTCAGCCATTGTCATTGGACGTGATATTTTATTAACATCTGGCAAAACAATATCTTTCGCAGCAAGTTTCTTTGCAAAGGGAAAAATCCCACCATTTTCTAATATCAGCTTAGTCACTGAGTCATATTTATTTGTAAACTCCTCCAAATCAATACTTTCTCCATTCTGTAGTCTTTGTAACATTGAATGGTCCCCCATCAATTGCCCCAAATTTATATTATTTCTCTCATGTATTGGGGCGAATGATGCCGCAATTACAATCCTAATCCCTGACCATTTTTCACATTGAGGCGCAGTTTCTCTACTTGATCCAGTTCCTTTTCTGTGCCCCGAGACAATAACTTCAAAATTACCGTTTTTCAGAGCATGAGAATCAAAAACTCGACGGCCATCATGTAGAAGACCAGCATATGCATTCTCAGCAATTTTAGAGGGATCATAATCAAAACAAACCCATGCAGGAGTCATTACATCGGTATTAATATCATCTAATAAATCGTCAATTGTTAAATCTTCCATTTTAAGATTTAATCCATCATACAATTGTTTCCGAATTAAATCCAAATCCTTCGTCAAAAATAGAACTCTTTTATCTGGATTCAGAGAAATTTTAGAAGGTGGCCACAGTTTTTCATTCATCCACACGGCCCCCTTCCAGTCTTGCCATGGTCGGGTAATATATCACCATTCTCAATATTTTCTTAATTTTTCTACATTTCAATTTTTACAATTTATATGTTAACCTTAAATAACATCGTCATTCGCGATATTTTACCTTTCCTAGGAAAGAGGACGTGATGGGATGGCAGATTATCTTGTAGAAGACACCGTAAAATGTGATGAATGTGGAAGCCGTAATTTAAATCGAGACGAAACTCGTGGAGAGGTCGTTTGTGAAGACTGTGGGTTGGTATTAGAAGACAAAGTAATAGATCAAGGCGCCGAATGGCGTGTTTTCAGTCCTGAACAGGGTGACCAAAGAGCTCGTACAGGAGCTCCAATGACAGTGATGTTGCACGACAAAGGTCTCTCTACAGATATAGATTGGCAAAACAAAGACTATTCAGGTAAATCTATTTCTTCACGTTACAGGTCTCAATTTTATAGAATGAGAAAATGGCAGAAGAGATCTCGTGTCAGTAATGCAACAGAAAGAAATCTTGCAATGGCTCTTGCTGAACTAGATAGAATGGCAAGTCGACTGGATTTACCTAAATCAATTAGAGAATCAGCAGCTGTCAATTACAAAAAAGCAGTTGAAGCTAGACTTATCCGAGGACGTTCTATTGAAGGTGTTGCAGCAGCTTCTTTGTACGCTGCTTGCCGTCAATGTCAGAATCCCAGAACCCTAGATGAGATTGGCGAAGCTAGCCGTACGGGCAGAAAAGAAATTGGTCGCACATATCGATTCATGGTCCGTGAGCTAAAAATGAAGATTCCTCCAACTAAGCCAGAAGATTACATTCCAAGATTTTGTTCAGGATTAGATCTTGATGCAGAGGTTCAATCTAAAGCATATGAATTAATTTCTGCAGCACAAGAAAAAGAACTCACAAGTGGTCGCGGGCCAACAGGAATTGCAGCATCAATAATCTATATTGCAAGTGTATTATGCGGTAAAAGAAGAACCCAGAGAGAAGTTGCAGAAGTGGCAGGAGTTACTGAAGTAACAATTAGGAATAGATACAAGGAATTAATCCAAAATCTAAATATTGAACTAGAGATTTAATCTGGTGAAAAGATGTCGAGAAGGGAGGCGAAAGCTCTCCTCCGAGAGTATTGTGACGAGTTATTGAGTGAATGCATTTCATTATCTTTTGAATATCTTCCACTGCCAAATCCACCTTTAGAGATTCCAGATTTTCCCGCTCAAAATCCTAATGATTTAGCTCTATTAACCCAACAAGCGTTAGGGATTTCATCTATCGATACTGCTGGATTTTTGTATCGATTAGAACTTATTATCGAAGATTTTGAACCCACTTATATCAAACGGCACATCGATCCCGCCACGGAAAGAGAAAAATGGCTATCTAAGAACATAGAAGAGATTTCTGAACGTATTCTTATCCTTCAAATTAAAGATTGGTTATATTCGGCACTTGATGAAGAGTCGCCCGACACAGATCGATGGTATTTGTCGGTCAGTACATTAATCGGATTAAGCCTAAAGGGTTCTAATATTGTAGAATCTGAGGGTTTTAATTTATTTAACTCAATCATTTTCGCAAGAAAACCAGGGGAACTTCCTTCTACGAAGCTAACAGGCCGCCATCAAATTGCATGGGACGGCAAACAATCTGATTCCTTCCATGAAGAAATTGGACACCCTAGCGGTGTACTAGCCGCTAATTCTATTTTAGATATTTTACAACTTCGACAAACTCATAAAAATACAGTTTTACCTTATTGGCTTGAAAAATTATCAATCAGTAAACACGTCTCTTCTTTACTAAATATTCCTTTGAGGGTACAAAATCTAATAATAGATTGTAATCAGAATAATTGTGAAATTTTACTTATGACAACAATTCACACTCTATCGCATACTCCTGAATTATCAAAAGAAATTTTATTCCAAATTTGTAATAGTGAAAAAGTAACTTTAAGGCGAGGTTTAGCATCTAATTTATCTAGAATAGATTCAGAAGATAGAGATTTTAGCATATCTCTATTGGAAAAATTGATTGAAGATGAAGACTCAGACACTAGGGTGTTATCAACAACATATTTAGGCAATTTAGCACGCCTAGAGAGGACAGTATTCATTCAATTTGCAAAGGAAATTTCTAAGAAAAAAGACGATCGAATGCTCCAGAGGCTAATTGATTCAGGGTTGAGGCATTACCTGTCTTTAGATTCAAATGATTCCGACGACTTAATCCCAATATTGTGGATACAGTGTAATTCAGCATCTAGGTCCCAATTATCTGGAATGCTAATTGAAATAGCTAAAATCAATCATAAATCCTTTTTTGATATTTCAATGAAGATATACGACTTAGATAAATCTTCACACAAAGATTTGGTTAAACGTATTACTTTACGAAATAATGAATTAGGTGAAATAATCAAGAACATCCAGTAGTGGAACCACATGCATTACATTTCAAACAAGTTCCATTTCTAACCATTTGACTACTCCCACAATCGGTACAAATATCTCCTGTAAAACCATTCTCTCTAGCTAACCTTCTTGTTTTTGCTGCTGAATCTTCTACAGTTTCAAATGCTCCTAAGGTTTGTTGTACTTCTCTAACTTCTCCTTTGGTTCTAACAACACCGTCATCCGTAATTTCAGGCCTACTTATTGAATAAGGATCGAGATCTTCTTGTGAAACATGAGACAGGTCGTGCCTATCTAGATATTTTATTGCCAATTCTCTAAATATATAATCTACAATACTAGAAGACATTTTCACACGTCCACTGCCACCCATCACCATTCCGCTTGGCTCAAACTTTTGGAAAGTAAATGAGTTAACAAATGCCTCTAAAGGAACTCCATGTTGAAGACCTAAAGACACAGCAATTGCAAATTGATTTAGCATAGATCTCCATGCAGCCCCTTCCTTTGAAGTAGTCAACATAATCTCCCCCAATCTTCCATCTTCATACGCACTGTGATTTAGATATACGGTGTGGCCGCCAACACGCGCCTTCATCCGACCTCCTTCACAACTATCTGGCAAAGACCTTCTTGTCGCAATGTAATCATGTACCATAGCTTCTGCAAGAGGTTGAGCCTTTGGTTCAGGAACTGGTAGAGAATCTACCACTTGCTCAACCATTTTTTGAACAATTATCACATCTTCTTCCTCATCTTCTTCCATAGCGCTGGAATCCACAAGTTGATTCATTAATGGTTGAGACAATTTAGAGCAATCTCTGTATACTGCACATGCTTTAATCATAGTTGAGAAACTTAAATCATAAGCATCTTTAATTTCGGACACAGTTGAATTAGAAGGCATATTGATAGTTTTCGAAATAGCACCCGATATGAAAGGCTGAGCGGCAGCCATCATATGTACATGAGCCGGCCAATCGATAGATCGAATACCGTATTTTCCACCAGGTGTAGCACAATCGAAAACAGGTAAGTGTTCATCTTTCAATCCTGGTGCGCCTTCAATAGTCCCTCTTCCTAATACGTAGTCATTTGCAGCATTAATCTGTGAAGAATCTAGCCCTAGATGCCCTAAAACATCAAAGAAATCATCATTATATTGTTCTTCAGTCATCCCCAAAGTTTCCACACACATTTCTTCACCTAGAATACTGGGCGAGAAAGCAGATCTAATATCGAATACATCAGGTAATTTCTTCTCGATATTTTTAATCTGTGCAGATGTAAATCCTAGTGATTTGAGCGTATCATAAGATAAGTGTGGACATCCATTCAAACTTTTTGTACCCATGACAAATTCTTCAATTGTCTTTGTCTGTTTATCTGAGTATCCTAGTCTGCGTAAAGCCATTGTGACACCATTATTGATGATTCTTAGAGAACCACCTCCTGCTAGTGTTTTGTATTGTACTAAGGAGAATTGTGGTTCAACCCCGGTCGTATCACATCCCATTACTAGTCCGATTGTTCCAGTAGGTGCAATAACCGTCGTTTGGGCATTCCTGTACCCATGTTCTTCTCCTTCTCTTAACGCACGATCCCAAGCATCTCTTGCTGCCAATAGTAAATCTTCAGGGCATTTCTTAGCATTTATTCCTCGAGGTAAAACAGTCAAACCTTCATATTCCTCATCGGGAGCATCATACGCAGCTCTTCGATGATTTCTCATAACTCTTAACATATGTTCTGCATTTCTCTCATAATCAGGATAAGGGCCTAGTATAGAGGCGATTTCAGCACTTGTAGCATAAGATTCTCCGCACATTATTGCAGTAAGTGCCCCACAAATTGCGTATGCTCTTTCATCGTCATAAGGAATTCCCATATGCATTAGAAGAGATCCAATGTTACAGTAACCAAGTCCTAGAGTCCTATAATCATAGGATTTCTGTGCAATTTCTGCAGAAGGGAATTGAGCCATTAATACACTAATTTCAAGAGTGGCAGTCCACAATCTTACGCTGTGTTTGAAATCTTCAATTTGGAAAGTTTGGTTATCTAAGTCATAATAATGAAGTAGATTTATACTAGCTAGATTACAAGCAGTATCGTCAAGGAACATATATTCTGAGCAAGGATTAGATCCGTTGATCCTTCCTCCTTCGGGGCAAGTATGCCACTCGTTGATGGTGGTATCAAATTGCACTCCAGGATCTGCACACGCCCAAGCAGTATATGCAATTTTATCCCAAAGTTCCCCCGCATCTAGTACCTTACAGGCTTCAGGTTCACGATTTTCCTCGGCCGCTTTGTCTTTTTCAGTCCTCCAGACCAGATTCCAATTTTCTCCGTTTTTTACAGCATCCATAAACGAGTTGGGAACTCTCACAGAGTTGTTACTATTCTGTCCTGAGACTGACATGTAAGCTTCTCCTTGCCAATCTGTATCGAAGCATTCGAAATCAACTCCTTTCCAGCCTTGCTTTGCTAGATCTAGAATACGTTGAATATGTGGCTGAGGAACATTGTCTTTAATTGCTCTAACTATGGCCTTCCTCAAAGCAGAATTTTCTGATTGATCCAGCCTTGACTCCTCATCTTCATGCTGCCAAATAGATTCCATCAATGAATTAGCGTGCTTTTGCAAAATATTAGACCCAATAACTAATGCTGAAACTTTCTCTTCTTCACTAGATTTCCAATCAATATATTCTTCTATATCGGGGTGGTCTAAGTCTAATGTTACCATTTTAGCAGCGCGACGAGTAGTCCCTCCTGATTTTATTGCACCAGCCGCTCGGTCTCCAATTTTCAAAAATGATAGCAGTCCTGAAGAACTTCCACCACCTGATAAAGGCTCACCAGCTCCTCTAATATTAGAAAAATTAGACCCAGTGCCTGAACCAAATTTGAATAACAAAGCTTCACGATTCCATAGTCCCATTATTGAACTAGTTCCGCCCACTAATGAATCACTAACCGATTGAATGAAACAAGCATGAGGCTGAGGGTGTTCGTATGCATTTTCCGATAGACATAATACACCTGTAGATGGGTCGACATAATGGTGCCCTTGAGCTGGACCCTCTATGCCATATGCCCAATGTAAACCTGTATTGAACCATTGAGGACTGTTGGGTGCAGAGCGCTGACTGGCAATTAGGTAGCACATTTCATCGAAATATGCTCTAGCATCCGCTTCTCCTGCGAAATATCCGTACTTATAGCCCCAATATGTCCATGTTCCCGCCAATCTTCGAAATAGATTTCTTCCATGAATTTCTCCAGCAAATCTGTCTTTAGGGTCTAAAGTTTGTAGTTTCTCGTGATCAGGTTCACTTCTCTGGAGCCAAACGGGGATGCCATCTTCCGCCACCTTGCGCAGATAGGTAGGCACCCCCGCTTTTCTCAGATACTTTTGAGCAGCAATTTTCCCCGGCACTCCTTCGAACCCAGATGGGAATTGTACCCCCTCAATAGAGTCCGCCATAGTTCCATCAGGATTTCTTATTTCAACATCCATAGATATCCAAGAGAACGAATCAAAAGGGTCTTCTCCAGCCGTAGTAAATCTTCTTTCAACTACCATACCATTTTCAGTATCTTGATGGCTTTTGGTCGTTTTTGATTTATCTTTTATTTTGGTTTGCATCGATTCACACTCCTATTTTTGAAAGTCTAGATATGAGGTTCCCGGCGTAAGGGATTTTCTCTTCGGAATAGAGGGTGTTTAATGCTTTACGAAAGCCCTTCTTTATTTTCCGTATTTTTACTACTTCTTTAGCCGCACGACTTCTTTAGAAATTTTGTTATTTTCAAAGATTATGGGCGTAAATCCAGACTCCAATCTAGTTTAGCCCCAGATCTTGTTATCATCACTCCTACTGAACAATATTTCTCATGGCTTTGATGTATCAATCTTCTAACTAACTTCTCAGGAACATCTCCTTCAATCACATATCTCATATTTACAGAAGTGAAAACTTTTGGTCGTTCAGAAGCTCTTTCAGATTCTAATTCAATCCACATAGCTCTTACATTTTCCATTCTATGTTTTAATCCATCAATTATATCGATCAATGAACATGCTCCATGTGCTTGAAGAACAATTTGCATAGGGCTTGCTGCGGTTTCACTATGGAATTGTGTAATTTTTCCATTGTCAGTTTCCCCCTCAATTTCTTCATCTATCACCCATCTAACTACCCCTTTCATCCGAATCACTTCTTGTTAAGGCAGAGGGGTTGGCTTCATGAATGAGTGGTAAGTGGCATCTCTGAGAACAATGTCCGAGGGAGCAGCAATTACAATTAAAAATGGCACTTTAATCGTCCCAGATCAGCCTTTAGTGCATTATATTGAAGGTGATGGTATTGGCATTGATATCACCCCAGTAATGATCAATGTTGTCAATGCTGCGGTAGAAAAAGCATATTCAGGCCAACGAAAAATACATTGGAATGAAGTTCTAGCAGGGCAAAAAGCGTTTGATAAAACAGGCCAATGGCTTCCTGAAGAAACGCTTGAAGCGATGAGGACAGGATTAGTGTCCATCAAAGGTCCATTGACAACTCCTGTTGGAGGTGGCATCAGAAGCCTCAATGTCGCACTTCGTCAAAAGCTCGATCTTTTTGCATGTGTCCGTCCAGTTAGGTGGTACGAAGGTACACCTAGCCCAGTCAAGAATCCTGAATTTGTTGACATGATAATTTTCCGTGAAAATAGTGAAGATGTTTACGCAGGTATTGAATGGGAATCGGGCAGTCCAGAAGTCCAGAAGGTAATCAATTTTCTTCAAAAAGAGATGGGCGTTACTAAAATTAGATTTCCAGAAACTAGCGGAATAGGAATAAAACCAATTAGTAGTGAAGGGACATCTAGGATAGTTAGAGCAGCAATTAATTATGCTATAGATAACGATAAATCTAGTGTTACAATAGTTCACAAAGGAAATATAATGAAGTTTACAGAAGGTGGCTTCAGAGATTGGGGATATCAGTTAGCTAAGGACGAATTCGGCGCAACAGAATTAGATGGTGGGCCTTGGTGCAAAATGAATAATCCCAAAACTAACAATCAAATTATAATTAAAGATGTAATTGCTGATGCTATGCTACAGCAAGTACTTACAAGGCCTAAAGAGTACGGGGTATTAACAACCATGAATCTCAATGGAGATTATATTTCTGATGCTTTAGCCGCTCAAGTCGGAGGAATAGGAATAGCACCAGGTGCGAATATCAATTATGATACTGGAATCTCGATATTTGAGGCCACTCATGGAACCGCCCCAAAATATACTGGACAGAACAAAGTTAATCCAGGATCTTTGATACTTTCTGCAGAGATGATGCTTCGTCATATGAGCTGGAATGAAGCAGCCGATTTAATCGTGAAAGGAATGGAAGGTGCAATATCTGCAAAGACAGTAACATATGACTTTGAAAGATTGATGGATGATGCCAAGTTACTCAGTTGTTCAGAGTTTGGAGAAGCATTAATTTCCCATATGTGACATTCCAGAAAGAAAAGCATCAATTTGAATAGAATATCTGTCATATTCTTGAATTTAATTGTTGAGCATCAGAGACTACTCCGAATCCATATTCTTCTTCCAAAGCTCTCGATACGAGTCTGAAGTCAGAATCTCTTGTCGCTACTAAAATACTACCAATTTCTTGCAAAGGTAAAGAAGCAAGTGATGCAGCATCTCGCATAATTTCCATATCTCCTCCTTCTGGATAAATTTCTTTTCCATTCAATTCAGTTCGCGTCGGTATTTCTTCAGTTCTTTTGCGCTTTTGTTCATCAACTAATTCAAATATATTTTCGTGTTTTATCAAAAATTCCTCCAACTCAATTTTCGATAATTTGTTGGAATAATCCTCTTGAGGCCAAGTACTGAAAGATTTACATATTTCCTTTACTTTATTTTTCAGGAATTCGGCAGTAATCTTCTCCTTCCACCGTTCTCTATTAATATAAACATCATTAAATAATTTTAGTACATTTTCGGGATTTTTCGTTCTATTAGTAAATTCAGATAATGCTGCAGGAGGAATCGAAAGAAACGTTTCTTTTCCGCCCTGCCTCCTTAACATCATATGGAATGATCTTTCTACAGACCAATCAAAGGAACCGAAATCATCATTAGAAATTTCTTGAAGTAAATCATCCTTTAGAGCATGAATTAATACGTTGGTATCAACCAATATCAAGGGTTTCAAACCAAGATTTTTCAGAGTTCGCCTGTCCTTGATAGGAATATTTGTACTTTGACTAACAAAAACAGCTCTTTGAGTGTCTCTCAATCTTTCAACTTGTCTTCCTTTGAAGTATCCGGTTTCAATAGCCTCCTCGAATCTTCTAATTCCTCGAAGAGGGTTTTCTTCAGCAATTTGCTCTCCCAATAAAGTCAATTCAAAAATATCTTTCATTTCATGTAATTCCAGTTGGAACCGTCTTTCCAAATCTGATTCTCTTGATCCACTTGATTTTTCTAAAGTCATCAAAGCGGCTTTCACTCTTCCTTTGAAATTTCTATCGGGTAAATTATGTTCATCAGGATATCTCTGAATTAACTCTAGAGCTTCCTTCCTCCTCTTATTGTAGTCGCCATCCAAATCTTTTTTGCCCTTTTCTTGTTCACTCACAAATCGTATTAATCTCTTGGTAGCAATATCTGTTTTACCTGAATTATTATCGGCACATGTTCTTAGATATAGTTGAAATCTTTTAGTCAATAATGTTTCCAATTCTGGTTTTTGATCTAAAAGATCGACAGCCTCTTTCCATGTTTCGGAATGTGCGTATTCAATCATTGCCTTTCTGAGAATTAAAGAAGATTCTTCATAATCATCTTTAATCTTAAGAGCGCCTTCTTTGTACGCTCTAGCTGCGTTTAGCCTATTCCCATTTTCTTTTTGGAGAGCAGCACGAATGATTTGATATTCAGCAGACTCTTTATCATGAATTCTATACCATTTTTCTAAAGATTCAATCCCTACATTATGTTCTTTAACTAAATCAGTTATTGCCCTAATGGTTCTGATTGTATTATTCTCTTTAGCTGCGAGCCTCTCCAATGTCGATAGTGCATTTTCTTCCTTTTCAGTATTTCCTGATTGTAATTGCATAGCAGATGAATTTACGTATAATGAATCAATTAGAGCATCAAATAATCTCCTATCTAATGTTGACAATTTTATTTCATCAATTGAATCTTCTAAAGAGGCAATCAAAGAGTTTTTCACAACACCTGAACCGTCCGAAGATAGAGCTTTTCTCACTTGATTTAATACAATAATTGCTCCCTTATCTAAGATTTTATGAATTGAATCAATGTTAGAAGGCACGCCTCCTAATAAGGAAATCAGAGATATCGAAACATCAGAAAGAACATCATCTTTCTCTGATTCTTCCAAAGAGACTAGGGCTTGTTTCCTTAAACTAATTAAATCATCAATTTTTTTCACACCTGCCTCTGCGGGCATTAAGTGCCATACCATCAAAGCTCTAAATGGATAGACCAATCCTAATGAACTATTATCATTCATTTTTTCAGCTAGATTTTCGATATCTGCCGTTCGTGTCATGACTGATAATATTTCGTCTGTATATCTTATTGAATCATTTTTAGAAAGAATTTTTGAAGCTTCTAGTTGGATATTCGGAGGAGCTTCTATGCACCTCATAGCAAATGCAACCCCTTCTTCTCCAGCGTCTTCCAGATATTCTAAGATAGTTTTTTCAAACTTCTCGGAGTTGCTTTTTGAAATCGCCCTTATTGCAAAAATCAATTCATCATCATTATTTATCGATAATCTTTCAATCGTTTTAATCGATTTAGCATATTCTTCTTGATCAAACAAACTTTTACTAATTCGCCAGAGCAAAATAGATGGAACATTTTCATTTGCATTTTCCAAGATCTCTTTCCCTTCTAGTAATTGTTTTAGGGGCATTTCAACATCTATCAATTCTATTTTTTTCCAGGCCTCAACTCTAATTGCATTAGCAAGATCATCTCCGCCTTTCTGATTAATACAATCGATAATAACATCATTATTGTCAGAATTGAGTAAAAATAATTTTTTTTGTTTTGCAACAACTGTTTTCATTCCACCGGATCCTTTTATTTTATCCAAAACATCAATCGCTTCATTAGAATTGGCACAAAGCAGCAAAATAGATTCCAACAAAGCCCCTTCATTTTCTAAACCCCTCAATTTCCCTTTCATTATTTGAGGCCATGTTAAAGGTCTTGGTCTTCCAGCGAGGTCTTTACGAATTTTTCCTAAAGAAAGAGCCTGGGCAGAAGATAAGGCAAATGGTATTTCCAAATCTAACCATTTTCTTAAGCCCACCATGTCATTTGGATTCAAATTTGCAGCTTTAATCCAATCTTTCGAATCGAAGGTTTTAGTTTCCTCCTCAACAATTTCAAATCTTTCAAATTCAGCAAATAAGGGGGCTTCTCTAGCCAACCTACTCCAAACAGGATGTATTCCTTGACTACACTCTAATCTCAATATATTCATCTGCTCATCAAATGCTTTATCCCATGTTGTCATTTTATGCTTTTGAGCGATTAATACAGATAATTTGAACGCTGCAGGATTTTTCGAGTCTATGGCCTGTTGCGGTGTTGGTAAATGATCCTCCAACCCCATTCGACTTTGTCTTCCTCCTCTTCTCCCAATCCTATTTCTATGGCCACGATTGACGGCATTATTTTTATTTTCAATCTCATCTTTATCTATTGTTTTAGGTGCAGTTTTTTCTGCTGCTAGAACCGCCAAAGCTTTCCAGTTTTTATTTAGTAAATCCCATGTATCCGATTTATTAATCGCTCTCTTTCTACGACCTGCATCATCCCCTGCTCTTTGCAGGTCTGAAATACAATCTAATAGATACTGCTCCAAATGAAGACACTCCGATAAGTCGCCCCAAAGCCCCTCCTACATGAACGCACCGCCTTATTATGCAAGACAGAAAAAGCGAGAACTCAAGATATGTTACGATTCAGGAGTGTTCATGGAGGCTCTGGCCACGCTAGTAATCCTGCTTCATCCTCTTGCTGCTTTAGCAATTATTCGTGAATTTTTCAGACAAAGAAAATGGCGTCAGGATAGAGTAAAAGTATCAAATGATGCGCGAAAAGAGGCCGTTTCTAAACATGAAAAAATAGGAAATAAGATATTTGTTTATGTAATATTAGTAATTTGTTTGGCTTTCGTTTCAAAGGCAATATATTTTCAAATTAATAACGGAGTAGTTACTTTTTCTGATTTAATACCAAATCACTTCCATGGTTGGGCTGGCATCATTGGACTTTTCTTGATGATATATTTGAGAAAACTTGGCATGGACGCCAGCAAAAATAGGCAGAATAAGAAATCTTATGAGAAAATTAGCAATTTTCATGGGAGAATAAGTGATGTAATGATGTACCTAGTCGTAATACATGCATTCCTTGGGTTTTTGTATTTATTCACCTATCTTTGAGACCATATATTTAGCCATTCATCAATATTAGACTCAATATCTTTACTTACTACTTCTCGATTTGTGACTATTTTCCTATCAATTGGCTTTATTCTACATCCGCAAGCATTGGCATGCCCTCCTCCGTCAGGGTCAAATTTAGTCGCTAATTTAGTCAAATCAAAAACACCTCCTGACTTATGAATGAAAGAATTAGTGTAAAATGAAGCAGATACTGGATATTTTCCCTCCTCATCAAAACTCGCTCCAATATCTCCATGTATAACCATACATGCATCACATTCGTCTCCTGCTATAGATGTCACAAGATAACCATTAGATCTTATTTTTAGATTTTCTAATCTTGCAATAGCCAATCTATCAACGATATAGAGGTTTTCTTTAATAATCCGATTTAGATATTCTTGTTTAGCTACTCTTTCATCAAATACTAATTTCACATCCGGCAAATCAAATATTTCCTCAATAGATACACGGTTTTCGATATTTTCAAGTATTTTCATTGTAATTTCTTCGTTCGAACCAATAATTCTTCCTAGCCAAAGTACAGGATTTTTTCCTTTGAATTCATCAATTGAAATAGAACCTCCATCTAATTTGTCTACCCATAACATTGTCTCTGTTAGATCAGTCAAATCAATTTTATTTTTTAGAAGGTTGTAGGCAATTCGAGCTGCACTAGGAGTTGGCTCCCATAAGATCACACAATCATCAATTGTATTCCCATGAGGGTCATTTGATTTATGATGATCTATACTTAGCCCGCAATTAGCATGTCTTGGTAGATCGCAAATTGCTGTATTTCTGTCAATTATTCCATCCATCATTCCTGCACGTAAATTTCCCGGATGGCCAAAAATCACATCTGCGTTTGGCCACCATCTTTTCAAAATGGCAGCAGTAACAATTCCATCTAAGTCACTATCAGTAATTATTTTTTTAATATCTAGGGTTAATGCCTTTGTGTAAATATCCATTGACATCACCTCATTCAGTACTAAGGCCTACCCCCCTCTTGGTATAATTCAATATCGATAACCTCTCCCCCATGTTATGGAAACGTCATGCGGCTTCATTCTAATGAATTATGACAGTATACTTTTGCTGCAATATCCCCAAGGTCATTGGAGTTTTCCTAAGGGGCATATTGAGGAAGATGACAAAGACCACTTCGCTACTGCCAAGAGAGAATTATTAGAAGAAACAGGGATCTCCGAAGTTTCAATAATCGACGGATGGATGTCTAGAACAGAATACACATTCTTTTCCAAAGGATCACCAACTACAAAACAGGTCTTTTGGTATTTAGCAAATACCGACGAACTCAATGTCAAATTATCTCATGAACATACTAATTATATGTGGGTGAATTTCGATGAAGCATCTGAGCAGTTAACTTTTGATCAGGAAGTAAATTTATTAAATTCTGCAAAGAATTTTCTAAACTTAAGCTAATTTGTGTAAATACTCCAAGCAATCCATATCATAACTATACCAATTATAACATCAATTATTTTCCATACCTTTTCAGTTTTCAATAATGGAGCTAAACGACGAGCTCCAAAACCGAGGCTGTAAAAAAACAGAAATGAAGAGGCCATAGCACCTATGGCAAATGCTATTTTTTCATCACCTTGGAATTGTAAAGAGGCAGTTCCTAAAAGTACAGTGGTATCGAGATAAACATGGGGATTCAACCAAGTAAAACCAAGAGTAATAATCGCAGTTTTTTTAGCACTGACAAGACCCTTTTCTTCATCAATATCTAGTGAATTACCGTCATAAGCTGCCTTGAATCTCATTATTGAGTAAATTATTAAGAAAGAAATAGCAAACCATCTTATTAGTTCAGAGAGATTCTCAGAATTAGATATGATTTCTCCAAAACCAAAAACACCTAGACTGATCAGAGTAGCATCTGAAAATGCACAAATCGTACAAACAAGAAATACGTGCCTATCGGATAATCCTTGGCGTATTACAAATGCGTTTTGAGCGCCAATTGCAACTATTAGTGATAAACTAATCAATGCGCCTTCGAATCCAGCTGATTCGATACTCAATTATTCCACCCTATCTTTTACCTAGAGGAGTCCAAAGAGTCTCTCCCTCTTCTCCGGTAAGCCAGCGAGAAAGCACGAAACAGTGATCTGAGAGCCTATTGAGATAGCTAATGACTTCATATCTGACTTCTTCACGAAGAGCACATGCTTCTCTCTCAGCTCTCCGAACAATAGTTCGAGCCATGTGTAAATGCGCCACTATTGGATTTCCAGTTGGGAGTATGAATGAAGACAGGGGCTCCAAATCTTCCAACATGTAATCCATCTCCTCAACCAATCGTTCACCTGCATCCGCTCCGATTATCGACATCTGCTCTGGTACTCCGCCTGGAGGACAAGCACATTCAGCACCAACATCGAACAATTCCTGTTGGATTATGCCGAGCATTCGGTCAGCCTCAACAAGACGCGGACGAAGAGCATCCATACCAACGCTCCTTTTAATCTCTGAACGAACAATACCAATTGCTGAATTTGCTTCATCAATAGTGCCGTATATAGCCACTCTAGGGTGTTCTTTTCCAACGCGAGAACCGTCTACAAGAGAGGTTTCACCACCATCCCCGCCGCCGGTATGGACCTTAGTTATCCGAACCATATTGTACCTCGGGAAGGGTTAGTCAATATGAACAATCGTCTCAAACATTAATCCAAATCTAAATGTTTTCTTATTGCTTCTATCCAAGATTTATCGACAGCATCCCAGCCACCAATTTTCTCCAATTGCATAGTATGTTCTTTCTGAGCATCCTTATTATTTTCTTTCTCATAAATTAATGCTAATGCCGAATGACTCATAGCATTAATCCACTGTTTGTCCATATCCCAAGACTTTTCAAAATGAACAATAGCGCCATTTTTTCCATGAATCAAACCTCTACTAATTTGTCTTAATCCTGATTTCGACCATGAAATTCCTTGTACACCAATTATCAGCCCTCTAAATACAAGATAAATTTCTAAGATTACTAAAATTGAAGCTAAAACAAATGAACCAATTTGCTCCGTCTGAGAAGCCTCTCCCCATCTTTCAGAGAGAAGAGTAATTGATCCTATGCAAAATAGAATTCCTCCGAATGGAGCAACGATTACATCATCGTCTGTCACTGACATTTTAATTACACCATATATGACTGCACAACCTCCAATAAATGTAGATATATAAGCAGGGGCTAACTCATTACCTTCTCCTCTTGGAGCACTTGTAGCCATCCATAAAATCGCTGCAATAAATAATAAAATAGCAGAGAAATAACCGCTTATTTCAGGAAATGGCTGTTTTCTACTGTACCAAAAAACAGTAGCACCTAGTATTGAAAATAATAAAATCCAAGTCCACACAATAATCACTCTATTGATTCTACGCCCCAGCCAGGAGCCCAAAAATCTTCGTCATCTAACCACTTCAACCATTCATTCGAATCCGCTCTTAAAAGTCTGAAACATCTTCTGTCCAAACCTGCCAATAATTCATCAGAAACATCTCCTTTTTGGTGGGAATCAGTCCATTCGATTTGCATTTGACGAATCAGTCTTTGACCTTCAGCGTAATTATCAAAATTTCTCTCACAAACTTCTCTTAAGTCTTGTAACCACAATTTAGTGCCTTTAATATGAAGATTATCATGAATGATTTCTTTCTTCTTTTTGAATGGCCACCAACTCATCCTGCTCGTTCCTGCGTCAGGGTTCTCTTTCTTGATGCTTGCGAATAATGAAAGAGTACTTATCCTTGCGAAGACCATGGGGCGTGTTTTTGTTCATTTACATGGCAAGGCTAAAGACTCATCATTTAGAGCAGCAATTTCCGATTATGCAAACAGATTAAATTCTGAGGGCGTACAAATAGTAGAGCATAGAAATAAAACAGAGCCCGGACTTTATTTGGATGATGTAATAAAAAAAGCAGGTAATGACACAGTAATTCTCTTACAAGAAAAAGGTGAAAATCTTGATAGTATGGGGTATTCAGAAAAAATGAAACAGTGGCGTATTTCTCCCAATTCTATTCATTTAGTTGTAGGCCCTCCTGGAGGATTCGGGCTCTACGGTGGCGATTTAAAATCACTTTCATTGGGAAAGATTACACTTCCTCATGAGTTAGCTGCAGTGGTTCTATTGGAACAATTATATCGCGCCTGTACGATTATCAAAGGTTTACCTTATCATCGTTCGTAATTAATCAATATTGATGATCTTATTTTGCCCATCTACATGAATAATAGTTGGTACGTGGCTCCCCGAAGTCAGCCAATGATCATCAACTATTTTGTAAGTCACTAAAATTACCAAGTCTCCAGGATTTACAAGGTGTGCAGCGGCACCATTAATGCAAATTTCACCACTACCTCTTTCTCCGAAAATCACATATGTTTCCAACCTCGAACCATTAGTTATATTCAACACATCTATTTTTTCCCATTCCGAAATATTTGCAGCCTCAGCCAACTCTTTATCGATTGTAATTGATCCGATATAATCTACATCTGCCTCTGTCACAGTAGCTCGATGAATTTTTGAATTCATTACGGTTCGAAATGATGCCATTGAACCTTCCGAACTTATTCATACATTTTAATCCAAGGTAGTCTTGAACTTTGATACTAAAACGTCTCGTTGATACATCCACTCTCAACTTAGGGTGTGCGTTGATAAATGAATTACATTTAGGAATGATACTTCGGTGGTCACGATGAAAGGAAAGTTACAAGAAAGTATTAGTCTAGAAGGCTCGAAAAAAAGTATTGTTGCAGGATTAATGGTATTCATAATGTTATTCAGCACTCAGATGTATTCTTTCCAAGATTTTGAACCATATTCCGAGGAAGAATCTGAATGGGGGCCTGTGATTAAGAGAACAGCATTTCAGCAAATAGATGTTGCCGATGGACCTATGGCAGAAAATAATGAAATGCAACCTGGAGCCGAAAATCCATTTTCTCATCCCGCATTTACTGACCCAATGTATCATGATCCACTTTCCGTTTATGGAAAAGTTTCCGACCCTGCGGCATTAGCAATTGATCCAAGCTATGGATTCTTATTAGAAGAAACAGATACTGAAGATCACGATAATGATGGAATCTCTGATTTGAATGATTTAGATGACGACAATGACGGGATATCGGATTTAATTGAAAGATTTGATGGTTGTTATGGGAC
>Ga0208410_1000434_pt1 | contig 24298 bp, 17 predicted proteins | sample ETN02SmetaG_3_FD_185787 | JGI IMG/M metagenome (GOLD analysis project Ga0208410, IMG submission 185787) | Marine microbial and viral communities from oxygen minimum zone, Eastern Pacific Ocean - ETNP2014F10-02SV257 (SPAdes) (version 2) | ecosystem: Environmental > Aquatic > Marine > Oceanic ... | reverse complement strand
TTCTCGCCATACCCATCGACTGCCGAGGTGGTCTCGTTCCTATCGAAATGGGTCCAGCATTGGCCTATGTTGTCGGTGCCCCAAAGGTGCATATGGGGATTCTCCACGGAGGGCTGCTTCGCATCCGCCGCCTGCGCGGAGGCAGGCGCGCCCGTGACTGCGATCAGCATGACCGCAAGCAAGGTAAATGCGGAGATCTTCTTACCAATCATGGCGGTCATGTCGGTATCCTCGTGTTTCAATCTATGGGGGTTCCGTGCGCCTTAACTGTCAAATCTGTGCAGTCCGTCCTCATCCCGAGCACTCTTTCGAGCTATGTTGAGCGCATCCCCGAGGAGATCCGCGGCCATTGAGCCCCCCGTGAGTCTGTCGCCCGCCACTCCAGTGATTATCGACATCACCTTGATCGTGTCTCCGAAGGCAGGGTCCTGTCGGGCGCCGAATATCACCTGAGCATCTGGAGCGAGCTTCGCCGTCATCAGCTCGACAACCTGATTGGCCTGTTCTAGCGTCATGTACGAGCCGCCAGTCACATGAATAAGCGCACCTGTCGCTCCCTCGATGTCGACATCGAGAAGAGGGTGATTCATGGCCTCGTGGACGACTTCCTCTGGCCCCTTGTCGCTCTCCCCGTAGAGCATCATCGTCACGCCTCCCCCCTTCATGATGGATCGGACATCAGCGAAGTCCAGATTTATCAGGCTCGGAACGGTGATCGTCTCGACTATGCCCTTGATTATCTCGGCAATCAGCTGATCCATGATGCTGAAGGCCTCTTCCAGGGGGAGATTGGGAACGAACTGTAGGAGCCGGTTGTTGTCCAGTACGAGGACCGCATCCGCAGCACCCCGAAGAAGGTCGAGACCCTCCAAAGCACGCTGCATCCGCATCTTCCTCTCAACAGCGAATGGCGTGGTGACGATCGCAACCACGAGAGCACCCACTCTCTTGGCCTCCGCCGCTACCACGGGCGCTATACCGGTCCCAGTCCCCCCTCCGAGGCCAGCAGTCACGAATACAAGATCTGCTCCATTCACGATCTGGGTTATGACGCCCCTGCCAGCCTCAGCGGCCTTACGGCCCATGTGGGGGTCTCCCCCTGCCCCTAGCCCTCTTGTGATATGCCTCCCAACGAGTAGCTTCTGCTGGGCTCGGGTATTGTCTAGATGCTGCTTATCCGTGTTTATCGCTACGGTTATCGCTCCTTCCACCCCTATGTGCGTAATGCGATTCATCGTGTTGTTGCCAGATCCGCCACACCCGCAAACAAGGATGCGCGGGTCGGGCGGTCCGAAGCTCTCGAGCTGCTCATCTGTGAGAGCGGTGGATGAGCCTGGTTGGGCCATGGTCCCCCAAGCTGGCGCATTACCTACCGTCATGTATTGGCCTCCACCCCAAATGGATGCAGGCAATCGATTTCTTGGCCTTCTTAATGATTGAGGGAGGCATGACGTCCGCAGGGCCGATTATCGCCCATCTTGATGCAAGCCGAAGCGACTACTTCCCGGAAACGGACATAAGTCTCCTGCTTGCCGCTCGGACCAGCCGCGCTTAGCTCAGTTGGCTAGAGCACCTGACTGTAGACTGGAAACACATGGTTGTGGGCAGCCATCAGGGGGTCCCCGGTTCAAGTCCGGGAGCGCGGACCAAACACCGTGTTCAATCTATTTTCAGTGAGGATGCCGTTTCAATCACCCTCAAATAGGGAATGGCGGTCGCTCGGGACCCGGAGGTTCAATTATGGGAGTCGCAAAGCACATGCAGGCCACTTGGAATCGTCCTAAGGCAACCATCCCAGCAAAGGCCCGCAGGGAGAGGATGGCCGGCTGGAGGCGCGAGGGCGTATTCCAGCGGATACAGCGACCAACGCGCATCGACGCTGCACGACGAGTCGGGTACAAGGCCAAGCAGGGAATCGTGATGGTCAGGACCCGTGTTCGAAGAGGTGGCTTGAGGAAGAGCAAGGTTCACATGAAGAGGAAGCCATCCAATGCAGGTATCAAGAAGATCACAATGGCGAAGTCGATTCAGAGAATCGCCGAGGAGCGTGTCAGTAGGCGCTACCCGAATCTCGAAGTCCTGAACTCGTATTGGGTCGGCGAAGACGGCAAGAACAAGTTCTACGAGGTCATAATGGTCGATCCACACCATCCCGCTATCAAAGCCGATAAGCAACTCGGATGGATATCTTCGGGATCCAGCCACTCTGGCCGCGCCTTCAGAGGCAAGACAAGCGCCGGAAAGAAGGGACGTGGCCTGTTCAACAAAGGAAAGGGCGCTGAGAAGTTGCGTCCAAGCCTCAAGGCGCATCAGAACCGCGGCAAGTGAGCAATGGCTGCGTCAGGTTGATGCCGACATCCGTTAGCCAACCATCATGGTGGACCGCAGGCTGACCGAGATGCACGGCCTTCCAGTGGTTCTTCCGGATGCACGTATACTCGGAATCGTGCACGACGTAGTGCTTGATGAACAGGCAAGGACCTGCACCCATCTTTTCGTAACAGAGACCACTGATACAATCATCGAAGGCGGAATGCACGTCTCTGTCCCATGGTCATGGGTCCGTTCGATATCTGACGTCATCCTTCTCAGATGGTTCCCGCCCACCCCCATACCCCGTCGTCCCGACTCCTAATCGTGAATTATGCAGCAACCATGGAACCGATATGATGTAAAGCATGTTTGAGCACGACAGCATCGATGAATCGTCTTAGCACTGCCGCAGTCGTGCTGATGCTCGTCCTAGTCCCTCTTTCTGCAAAGGCCGCAGAACCGAAGGGCACAGTCACATGCATCCAGGAAGACGCTTCTGATGGTCTGGCCGCATGGAGCCTTTCAGATCAAAGCTGTTTGAGAGTGGGGATCGGACTTCTAAGTCCGGGCACTGCTGTCGAGTTCAATATCAGTACCGACGCTCCCGTCGACATACTACTCTTCTCTTCGACCGGTGTCGTCGTTTATCAGCAAGAGCAGAATTATCGCAGGGCAGACGTATGGGAGTCCGATTCGGTATTCGAGTCATTCTCCGGTGACGGAAGTTGGCGATGGTCCACCCCCTCCGATAGAGGGGCAACTCGCTGGTATCTTGTTGTGGATAATTATGACCATGCCCAAGACCAAGATCAAGGCGCCTTGGGAGGTTCTAGCGTGGCAGTCTCGTTCGGAGTTTCAGTCGTCCAAGAGGAGCCATTCACGCTGTACGATGACATCGTGCACTTGTCACCATCATCATTCGCCACTCTAGCAGGTCCATTTCAGGCCGATCAAGGTACAGTGGTGAAGATATCCGCCTCTTCTATGAAGGGGGAGTCAGATGTGTTCCTCATGTCCCAGAATCAGTATCAGCTGTATTCCGCTGGAGCCGCCCCAGCACGAATCGATCAAGGGTCGATGTTGTTGGTTGGCAGTGCAAGAACCGTGTTATTCAGCGTAACAGAAGATCTTGATGGGGCTGATTTGTACGTCGTACTCGATAACAAGGCGGGAGGCGGAGGGGTTGGAACATCGTCAATCGCAACAACGGTAACGGTAACCCTGACCCCAATACTGGATCCAAGAATAACTGATTCAGAGCTGCTTGCGGTAGTGGATGTGGGCCAGACTGTGACTTTGGACGCCAGTACAACGCCAAATCGATCAGGCCAAATAACCTCTGAGGGATACCTCTGGGACCTCGATGGCGACGGTTTCAGCGATGCAGCAGGAATGTCCGTCGAGAATACTTGGAACGATCCTGCCGATCTAACAATACACCTTCGAGTGATTGGTATCGATGGTAGACCTGCTACGAAGTTCCATGAAATCAGCATCCAAGATCTATCTCCCCCCGTGGCGCAGATCGATGGCGCAGAGAACATCACCAGGACCTTCGGTGAATCAGTCTCAATGACTGGCACATATTCTGACAACTGGCAGGTTGTTTCTGTAAAGTGGTACTTTGGCGACATCCTCGTTCTCACTGACCCATCCCCTCAGAAGCAGGGAATATCCAGCCTCAATCTGGAGATTGGAACACTGGAGATTTCCGCAGGTACCCATCCTGTGCGTATGGAGGTCACGGATGCAAGTGGAATGATGTCGAACTCGACGTCGAATCTTACTGTGTATGACGCGACCCCTCCTTCAGTCAATGATGCGATTGTGGAGCTGACGAGACTATCGGGCGAGACCATCCGCCTAGAGGCAAGCGCAGCAGACCCAGAGTCTGAAACGCTGGCCTACTCGTGGGACACAGATGTCAATGTCGACAGTGACGGCGACGGAATTACGAATAATGACCAAGATTTGAGCGGCCCGGTTTATCTGGTTACATATCCCAAAACCGGAATTTACTCGCTCATTTGCACAATCACAAATGACAATGGATTGGAGACAAAAATCGAGTACATAGTGGCCATAGAGGCCTCCGATACAGAGCCAACGTTGCTAGATGCCATCGCCCCATACCTCCCACTCATCGTCGCAGGCGTTCTTGTGATCATCCTAGCTTTGTGTTTGATCTTGCTTATCTCTCGTCGCGCCAGGCGTAAGATGGCGGAGATAGAGGAAGAAATGAGGGCTCTGCAAGAAGAGCAGGCCCGCGTGCCTGATGAAGATGAGCAGAAGCAGATGTTCGCCCGGAGAAGTGCCGATGAAGGATACGGCGGAGGGTATGGCTTCCGACGCTCTGCAGCCCCGCCGGTGTCCAACGATCCAGACATAGCAGCGTTACTGGGCCGTTCACCAGACAGCGTCTCCAGCCCCGCCCCTCGAAGCAGGGGCGACGAATTGCTTTCGATGATGTTCGACGACGAGCCACTCGATGAGAGCCCTGTAGAGGCTCCTTCTGTCGGAAAAGAAGAACAACCAACAACCCAAATGCCCCCAAAAATACCTGAGATTGCCCATTTAGAAGATACAACGCCAGTGGAGCCAGAACCGGAGGCCCCGCCACCAGCAGTGGAGCCAGAACCGGAGGCCCCGCCACCAGCAGTGGAGCCAGAACCGGAGGCCCCGCCACCTCTTGCAGAAGAACAAGATCAGAACGCAACGGAAGAAGAGCCGCTACAGGATTCGGACTCTATTGAAATGAAGCCCTCTTGCAGTTCATGCTCAACTTCTTTCAAGGTCAGAATACCGCCCGGAGCCCCAGGCGTTAGGGTCCCATGTCCTGCTTGCGGCTCCATCGAGGTTGTCCGCCGACCGTGACCTAAGGGGGTCACATCGGGGAATATCCTAAATCAGCCTCGTAAGAACTCTGTTACATGGCTGCGGATGCCGCTCGTGTTGTCCATCCAATTTCTGCTGCCTCTCCACCATGGTCTGCACTGGTCATAGCACTCCTGTTTCTTTCCGCCGCATCTCCAACAATTCTCGCAAGCGCCGAGCAGAGGGTCGCCTCTGACGACTTCCAAATTCTTGACGATCTCGATGCAGTTTTATCGATGGACCGAGCAATAAAATCAGATCCTCAGGCGATGGATGAAGCCGGTGCTGCTCTAGATCTAGTCAGGGACTCAATAAGGGAAAGTGACGATTTGTCCCCGATTCATGGGACTGGCGATTTGTTGAATGGGCTCAGTGAAATCGAGACAACCCCTCCCGAAGTGATCCATCCACGCCCATATCGAATCCTAACCGACCCCAATGAACCCCTTCCCGGTGAGGTGAGAAACATATGGTCCACTATACTCAACATCACTGACTATGCTATCTGGGTAGAGTATGAAGATCAAAGTGGCGATGTACAGCAGACAATCGAGCTTGTCACATTTTCAGACTCGCTTCTTTCCTTGATATTCAACAATGGCGATCCGTTCTTGCACCCGATGGATGTAGATGGTGATGGGAATGATGATATCCAGGTGGGACTCACTCTCGAATTTGATTTCAATGGCGGCTGGGGCTTAAGCGGGGACAGACTTTGGATCAAGCCAACTATCCAGTTTCAAGTCGATGTAATTGATGAGGAGACTCCTGAAGATCCCGCATGGGCGAATCTGCAGAGTATGGAGGTATCTTTGGTCAAGGCCTTCGCCTATTCAGATACATTAGGACTCAACCAGGGTGAGAGTTACGTTTGGGTTATCGATTCTGCATTTACACAACCACCACGTCAATTTACACTAGACGTGGGCATAGAGAGAATATTCCTCGACATATCTGATGCAGGCGCAGAATTCCTGGCAGCGATCACCTTTGGAATATTCAATCCCAATGGCGACATTGATGACTCTGGAATTTCCATAGCTTCACTAGCTGCGCCATACGTGATTTCAATAAATAACCCAATAGAAGACCAGTGCCCTGATAGGTACGACCCTGTTGAACTCAACACTCTTACATCGATGGAGATTTCTTGTGGCGTTAGGGCAGGTTTTGGCTACATCCATTACTCCCCTCCAGATCAGAGCGAACGTGAGGTATGGGAAGTTGCATATATCGATCTGGGCATCCATCCAGAGGCTCAAGAACTCGTTATCCCGAGGGAGGTTTCCGTAACGATCCGCACGGATTCTTCTCTCGCCTCAGGTGTTGGTGGCGCAGGAGAGCGCAGTCTGAGTACGTTGGAATACTACTCCGACCGCGGAGCAGACATCCATCTTCATTTCCATGAGGACAGGGTAAATGTGCCTGAAGACCGTGCAGACGGAGATCACGGAAACTCCACAGATTCATTGGGTTGGCTGAGGGGGATGCCCTCCGGATCGCTTTCACCTCAGGAGATAGATAGAGTCTTCACGATGCTTGGTTCGAGATCGAGTCCAGAGTTACCAGGGTCACAACCCGATCGTCTTGGATTGATCATAGCAGTCAAGAATTTCTCCAGAGACACTTCTCCCAACGAAGACAATGATGACCTCCCAATCAATCCAGCAGACCCGCCAAAATCTATGATACTGTTCAGATCAGTAAGTAAAATAGACGCTCTTGAATACGACTCGTGGCTCACTAGGGGCGGTGTGATAACCGATCACCAGAGGATATCGATCCAAACTGGAGCGATCCCAACTGCACTGATCGTATACGGGGATTTCAATATTGGAGGCAATGACGAAGGAAACGACGTTTCGTTTGGCAATAACCAGAATCTAGACTTTCTTTCTAGAATCCTCGATGCAGCCTTGGTAAATCTGGTGGACGTGTTCTTGGAGACGGCTTTGATAATCAACTCAATTCCCACTATTGTGGTCGATGTCCTTAGCGGGGGTGTTGAGTTCTCTCCAGATGGCGGCGGACAAAATCTACATTTTGAGATTACAGACGATTTCCGAACCACCAGGGCGGCCGACATACTCCCCTCGGTGAAGCTGGCCATCGGCTCGCACGACCATATGGAGATCGAGTCTTCCGACCATTTGATTCTTTCAAGAGACCGTGAATCAGCGCTCGTACAGGGTAATGACGGGCTCATTGAACCACTTGTTCCCATTGCAGCATCCATTGCATTCTCGGGTTTGGAAGCAGTGCACGTAACTTACGATCCAGCCACGGAGGAGCGAACCTTCCAAATGAAATCAAGAAGTAGCGGCGCACTCAAATTCCTGTATATCGACCATTATGGCAGCGATCTCTCGAATGCCTCGGTCCAAAGCCTCCGTATTTCGGACCTCCCCAATGTAATAGATCTGACAATTGACTCCGATTCTTCATCATATTCTGCTAGCCAGGACATAGAGTCATTCCAGTATCATGCCTCCAATGGAACACAGCGACAGGCAGTCAGGATACTGGGCATCCCCGACTCTTTCGATGCTGATTTTGGCGATACTCTTTCATGGAGTACCGAAGGAGCAATCTCTTCAATAGAGGCGCAGATAACCAATTCCGAAGAACCTGAGATAATGACTGGAAATCACTTTCTCTATACCCATGACTCTGAAAATGAGGTTTCTTCTCTCTCCACAAGGATATCTGGATTGAATAGCATTGCATGGTCCCCTGCCAACGATCCGGGCGCATTCGGCAGCATGGGCAGGAGTACTGCTAGAATCACTACAGCGGAGCCTGTACCTTTCGGGATAGCCGTCGACCACGTGCCAGTCATAGGCCAGAATAATGCACTCACAGCAACAATTTTGCTTGATCCACTGCCCTCGGATATATCTCTGCAGATTCCCGGAAACTCAAGTGATGATGTTGGAATCGATATACCGGTTCTAGATCGCACAAAAGGTGTTTCAGGTCTAGCATTCTTTTTGGGTGGGTTCACAGATCTTGGCCAGTCAGTCAATCGTCTTCTTGCCTCTGCAACTTCTGAACTCACGACTGGGGCTGAAGGTGCTAGTACCTCATTCAACTATGGAATTGAGCTAGAATCGGATTCAAACTTCGACCTCATCGTACAAGCAGAACAGGGCGAAGAGCCGGAGATGGAGCCTCCTTGGGTACATGGAATTGCGATACATGCGCCTACTCAGGGGTTGTCTTCCGGATTTTCAATGAAGGTTTGGATACCCAATCTTCCCCCCTCAGTAGATCTTGAGATGGAAAGAAGGGTGATTGACGATGGCTCTCAGTGGACCGTAGCCGTCGATGCGAAAGGATGGTTGCCCGGGGCTGAGTCGATGATTATTGCAACGGACTCCATACAAGGAATGGATGCTTTCGTGACACTCCATGGCCTTCCGGTAGGCGTTAGTTCAGACATCGATCTTGAGATGGTATTCGATGTAACGGAGACTACCGGCAGTATATCAGAGATAGATGCTGTTGCTAGGTATGCCGCTTCATTCCCTCTTTCTAGTATCCATGCTGAGCTGCTAGATCGGAATGTAGGTGCACGTTCTGAGATCCTCATTAACGACGTTCCGAGCAGAGTCAATCTAGACGCCAGTCTTGGAACGGCCATTAGCATAAACATGGATGTTCCAACGCAATATCAGGATTCTCAGGGAAGATCGGTTGATTCAATGATGATTCAACAGATGCAGTGGTTCGATGGAGAATGGCGACCAGCGACAGTGTTCCTCAAGGACGTACCTGGAACAATCGCACTATCAACGGAACCAGGGAGGACATTTGACATAACGAAGAGCCTTGCTTTCCAGGGCATCGCACAGCTTGACTTTGCATCAAGTACCTCTGGAATGTCGCTGTTCATTGAAGCCCAGGGAGAGGCAATTAACCAAAGAGGCGACATCCTGATGTTGGCCCAAGGGATGGCAGATAGACTTTCGATAAAACCTACGGAAGACTTCGGTCTCGCTGTGAAGTCTTCGGGGGACGGCGTCGAAGTTCTTTACATGAGGATATCAGATGTTCCAGCTGCTCCTCCTGTTGTATTGGAGGATATGGAGATTCTTTGTCAAGACATAAAGAGTGCAACCATAGAAGTGCACAATCTAATTTCTCAATATGGGTACTTTGAGATTTCTGATGTCCAGGGGGGAAGAATTGTCGCCTCTGCTCGCGCGCATGCGATTCTCGATGACGATCGTAGGATAGACCTTCGAGGCGTTCTACTCGATGCTCAATTCACCAATGGAATTCCCACGGGGACGACCTTCGGTGTGAATGGCATGGCCTCCGATCTCTCAATCATAAACAGCATTCCGGGCGTCGATGGCTCAACAACTCATATCGTCATCCCCGAACCCCTAACATCCGGACTCACAACAGCGGTAATGACGATCATAGGAGGCATAAAGTCGTGAAAGACTCTCGAAGATTCTCCGACCTCGACACCACGGAGGCTGATGAAGAAGCGGCGGATGAACTCTTGGAGTCAATCGAAGAAGTTCTAGAAAGAGTACATCCGGTGAGAGTGATATTCTCAAGTCTAGTAATACTCATCGTCACAATGCTTCTGCTGGGAAGCTCCCTGTGGGTAATTCCCTATGATGGAGTCACTGCAGATGTCGTTTATCGTCAATCTGGAGGCGGGCATATCGTGTTAGTCGAATTAGATAATCGAGGCTCCAGGGCGATGGAAGACATCGAGATGTCGATAAGAATGGTTGATGACGTAGGCATCGAAATTGGAAGAACCGATTTTTCATGGGAGAAACTCGGTGCCCACACTTCAATTGCCCATGACGATTTGGAACTCATCATTGACGGCGCCTCTGTCTGGGAGAATTACACAATTGAGATAGATCTCGAATACTATGCGTATGACGGGGATAGAAAGACAGAGAGATGGACTCATGACGTGGGCCAATGGACTTCCGAATACCACATCAATGTCGGACAATTCACAATCTTCTGAATCTTGAACTGACTACCCATACGCTCATAGAGAGCCAGAAGGCCCTCAATGCATATGAAGAAGAGGGGTGCACTGCTCATAGCAGCACTTCTGACGACAATGATGTGGGGGTCGATCGATTTCGATAATCAAGACATCCTCCCCGATGAACATCAAATCAGGCAGGTCGATCTCTCTGGGCCTTCGAAGATCTCAGACATCACCGAGCCAGTTACATTCGTTGGTGTTGAAAGGGGCAGATCCATGAGCGCAGATACTCCGATCGGAATGTATACTCTGGCCGGATTCATACCCTCTCAGACCATTCAATCTGAGTTTACCCAACCAAGGCAAGATTTGGCGATGCTTCTGGTTGACGATATGACTGGCATGTGGGACGCCAGAATGACAATCGAGGAAATACCGGGCTTAGAAATAAGAACAGCGGTCCCCCCATCCGGTTTCTTAGTCCAAGGCGATGAAAACGCCCTGGAACAGGTAGCTCTTTTGCCTTTAGTAGCGGCATCTCACCCCGTACCTCTAAGTTTGCTAATACACCCCTCAATCGAACCCACACAGGACACTATCGAGGTGGAAGTACTTGGTTGGAACACCCTCGATGCAGGCAGATCGGATGACTCGATGCCTCTTGGAATCGGCAATCTCGACACTCTTGATGGGGCGGGTTTCACAGACAGCGGCATCGTCGACAATGGTCGAAGATGGGGTTCAGTCAATTACGAATCAATCGCCTCTATAGCCGAAAATCCTGCTGTAGCATGGATTGCCCCCCTCCCTCAACTCGTACTCTCAAACGATGAGGTAAGGGATCATACTGAGTCTGAAAATGTAGAGACGTGGTTCTCGACCGTGCTCGATGGTTCGGGACAAAGAATCGCTGTAGGAGACTCTGGCATAGACCACGACCATGGCGATTTCGGGTCCAGGATTGTCTCCAGAACATCAGTAACCCCCGGCGATAGCTCCACAGCCGATGGCTCTGGACATGGTACGCACGTAGCCTGTACGGCCGTGGGGTCCGGATACAGGAGCTCTGGGCAGTACGCCGGAGTTGCACCAGAGGCGGAAATCGTCTTCCAAGCAATGGAGGATGATGACTCTGGTGGCTTGTACAGCTATGGGATAGACACCATGCTTTCTCAGGCATACAACAACGGAGCACGTTTCCATACCAACAGCTGGGGCTCGGGTTCCGGTTACAACACATATACAACATCGGCAGAGGATGCCGATGATCGAATTAGCACATGGGATCAATATTGGACATACGAAGGAATGGCCGTCTTCTTCTCGGCTGGAAACGAAGGCAGCAGCGGAATTTCACCACCGGCCACAGCAAAGAATGTAGTCACAGTCGGAGCACATCAGAATAGATATGGGGGATCTCCGGATGCAATGTACCCTTACAGCAGCGAAGGCCCGACTGATGATGGCAGAATCAAACCAGATGTGATCGCTCCAGGAATGTACGTCCGATCGTGCGAGGCCCAAGAATCGGGCGGATCCAATGATCTCGGACAGTGGTACGAAGAATTCAGCGGGACATCAATGGCCACCCCAGCAGCAGCCGGGGCCTCAATTCTGATCAGAGAATACCTCATGGAAATCGCGCAGAGGCCTGCTCCACAGGCATCGCTCATCAAAGCCATGCTCATCCTTGGTGCAGAAGACACCGGCGCGCCTAATATTCCCAACAATGTAGAGGGCTGGGGAAGAATAGACCTATCCAACAGCCTGATTCCAGAATCCGATGTTGGAATATTTGTTGATGACCGTCATAGGCTGAAAAGCGGTGAAATTGATGAGTATTCGTTCGAGGTTACTCGTGCCGGTGAGCCATTGAAGGTAGTTCTCGCATGGTCAGATTACCCGGGATCCACTTCTTCCTCAGATCAGCTTCGTAATGATCTCGATCTAGAGGTAATCTCCCCGGGGGGCACATCCACCTATCTCGGGAATGTCTTCTCACAGGGTCATTCAGTGACCGGTGGCCAGGCAGATTCCGTAAACAATGTAGAAGCCGTCTTGGTCGAATCAGCAGGACTCGGTGTCTGGACTGTCAGGGTAAGCGACGTCTATCACGCAGGAGCACGACAATATCAGCCATACTCTATTGCACTTAGGGGTGTGAATGTGAATGATCTGACGCCCGATCCTGCAGTTGATTCAGAGAGCTTCACACTTTCAACCCCTATTCCACAGGTTGGGGAGACAGTTACCATTGGAGTAACCATTGCGAATCTCGGTGCAGGATCAGTACCGTCCGTCTCAATCTCTGCATCTTCTCCAGGACAGCCTCTCGGTGTACAGACAATAAGCATGGCTCCTGGTGAAGCGGTACCGCTGGAATGGCAGTGGACCCCATCGGCATCGGGAACACGTCAAATTTCTATTGAGATCGATCCCACCGACCAGGTGGAAGAATCATCAGAACAAAACAATCTGCTCACAATTCCAATAGAAGTCAGTGAGCCGGGTATTCGAGTTGAAACAGACAATCCTAACCCGGTAATGACTGTTCCAAGTGGTTCTACAACATTACAGATAGCCCTCACCAATACAGCATTATTCCCCACCAACGCCTCGATATCAGCATCGAATGTTGTTAGAATGTCGGATGGGGCCATTGTGCCGTGGTACAGCTCGTTCTCTCAGACCGAGGTCGATCTGAATGCTTCAGAGGAAAAGCAACTATCATTCGCTCTAGCGCATCCAAATCCCCCCGAACCAGGAGTATACAGAGTCATAATCACAGGTATAGACGAGGTAAATGACGTTACTAGCGAGCTCATTTTGAGATTGACTGTATCCTCATTCCCCGCTGTGGAACTTAGGGTCCCAGGCGGCACATTGGCCGTTGATGCATTTGAACCGTCAAGTGCTTCTCTACAGTTGACAAACGAAGGAAATGGACCACAGACGTACGATCTGGCTCTGGAGGCGCCTGCTGGGTGGAGAGCAACTCTGGACAATCTAGGAACGTTTGTAGATTCAACACATGGCTCCACAGGGACTCTGACACAAGGATCCTATCGTTCGATTGATATCACGCTCACACCGCCGTCTGTAGTGGTCACCGCTGGAACACTGATGAGCGCACAGCTGACCATCTCTGCCCGCACAACAACAGACTCGTGGATAGAGGACATACCGCTAATCGTCGCTGCATCGGATAAAATAAGGCTAACACCTGATTCAGATGGCATAGATGAGCAGGTTAGACCAGACGCGAGACACGAGGTTCCCGTTCAAATCGTGAATGAGGGCAATCGAGAGATCACCCTCACACCTCAGATAATTTCCCTTCCAGGGGGTTGGTCCAGTATCTCTTCAACCCAAACCATCACAATCGACAAGTCCTCCACGTCGATTTGGGATTTAGCCCTCGAAGGCAATGGACGTGCAGTTGGCGGACTTGTAAAAGTCAGATTCCTAACTCAGGACGGTGATGCCTTCCTGTGGAATCGAACAATAGACGTAACTTCGGGTGCACAGCCAGTTGTCTCCTTCTCATCCATAGTGTCCGCAGACGGCTCCTCATCTACAAGTCCGCTCGGTCTGGGCGCTCTTCCCGTGGGTACTCAGTTCGATCTTTCTTGGAATGTAGCGAATCAAGGGCTCGGGGCATGGTCTCCAGTTGCTGAACTAACGGCCCAAGAAGATGGTTGGTCTACCCCCTGCTCGCCTATCGGCACCATACAGCCGGGCACATCTTCGAAAGTCTGGTGTTCTGTGACCATCCCAGAGACACAACAGGGAGGATCAGAAGCCATATTGACCCTGAGACTTGAAGACGGGGGGTTGATAGCAATCGATACAGTATCTCTTCTAGTCAAGAAGACATCCAAGATGGAATGGTCATTTCAGGGCAATATGCCCATAATCAATACAGGAGACACCACACAGATAACTCTGGATGTAGAAAATCTTGGCAACTCGCCGATAAACAGCAAGATCCAGGTGGATGCACCGTCGGGATGGTCCCATACGATAGCGGGGGATACGATTCTATCTCTGTCCCCGGGAGAATCCAGATCCATACAAATCGAGGTCACCGTTGGTACGGCAAGAGGCCCAGTTATCATCGATCTTCAGGGCGGTTCGACCATCGAAGGGTCATCCTATGAATTGCCTCTCCAAGTTCGTGCTTCTGAATCGGGGGGCATACCTCTGTTGGCCATACTCATCGGGCTTGTCGTGGTGGTTGCAATTGGTGTATTCACGACCATGCGACTCAGATCAACAACTGAGAGTGGAAGCAATCTATTCTCGAAAGATGAGATAGAAGACAGAACCGCTGCAATTAGTTGGGCAAAGGCCGCGATAGATGCCGGCGAATCCGAGGAATCGGTTTCAATGCAATTACAATCTACAGGTTGGTCCGCATCTCAATCGAAGGCAATAATCAATTTATCCAAGAGATGATTCCGGGATATGCCGATTAACGCATGTTTTGGGACGTGAAGCACACTGAAGGCCGAAGCCCTTAGAGAGGTTAGGACCGGCAATTGGTGTCTATGAGGCCCCGTTCCGTCACCGTAGTCGCGGCGCTCATGCTCATCGCGGCCATCGCCCCGACCGTCTCTGCGGATGTAGATCCGCAGCTTTCGACCCCTGATTCAGAGAAGCCTGCAACGACAAGCGACCCAGCGATTTATGAAATCACGATAAGGAACAATGGAGATGATGACATGACATACTCACTCTCGACCCAACAGGGGGCCGGGTGCAATGGCTTCACCTCGACCGTCGACTCTCCAACTGGGAGCGTCAATTCAAACAGCGACGAACTTGTAGATCTCGAGGTCCAGGTAGATGACACAGCATCAGGGGAGTGCGAGACGACATTGACAATCCAAGCAGCGGGAGGGACACCGCCACCGCAATCCGATTCACTCACTGTTACTACAACCGCTGAGGACGGAGGCCTCTATTCCGTCGTCCTGACAACCGGCACCCTGACGAAAGAATACGACTTAGAAGGTGACTCAATCGATTGGATTGTCAATGTTGAAAATAATGGAGACCAACAGGCCAACGTACAACTCACGGTCGAGAACGATAGCGGTTGCGATTCAGATGATGAGACGGTTTCCGCTTCTGTCGATCCTGCCACGGTCAATCTGAATTCAGGCGACAATGAAGACGTTGACTTCCAGATAACCCTGGACGATGAGAGTGAGACTGAAGCCGGCGAGCACTGCTTCATACTGAGGGCCACGGTTACCAACGATCCAACCAATGGGGCTGAAGACAACCTCACACTTACAGGGGTCGTACCTCAGATCAGAACATGCGATGAAGGAGTCGATTGGTCATTCGCAAATTTACAACCCGGTCAGACAAGTTCCCCGAATAACTTCGAAGTCACAAATACAGGCAATACGGCATGGACTGCTGCAGTCCAAGCACAAAGCGCGGGAGGTGAAGATATATCCGGTTGGGTTTCCTTCGACTCCCCTACAAGCAAACTTCTCGCCGAACCGAACAACAACGGAGACACCTTCACATTCGGATTTGACATCACACCAGACTCATCTGTGGAATCTGGATCAAGTGTCGACATTAGAATAATGGCAAAGGCAGGCTCTTCAGTCGGCTGCGAGGCCACAGTTACGATCAAGGTCGGACAGATACACTCTGGAGATATTTCCATCAACACCGGATCAGTATCGAACGTAGAACCCGGGAGCCAGCCACAGGTTACGATATACCTCGAGAACACTGGAAACGGCGCTGATACTTTCACGCTTGCAACAGAACCACTACCATCCGGGTGGAGTGTATCGTTCTCACCTCCTTCCCACAGCCTCAATGCCGCACAGACTTCTCAAAATGAGGGCTCCTCAACTGCAGTTATCTCAGTCCCAGATGACGCACTAGCAGGATCAACTCAAGTGGTCTTCAAAGTCACAGGGGGAGGCGGTTCAGGAACCCTTGACACCGTTGCTCTGAACGTGAATGTCAATCAAAGACATGAGGTTACGATAGACTTCGTCTCAACTGCGCAGAATGGACGCACAGACCAAATCGTAAGATTCCCATTCATTGTTTCCAATCAAGGGAACGTGGAAGATACGATCAAACTCCAAGTGTGTAACCCTGGGGACCAGACCGGGTGCAACTCTCCTCAGTGGTCTGCATCCTATTCTGATTCGAATGGAAACGGACTCAATCAGGTACAACTCAGTCCGGGCCAATCTCGAAGCCTCTTCCTGGATGTCAATGTCGAAGGCGAAGAAAACGCAGACTCAGCCAGAATCCTAGCTAGAGCTGCTGTTTTCGGAGCAGATGCTGATGCTGAAGAGACAGTAACGGTAACAGTCTCGAATTACAATTACACATTTGAGCTATCTCCCGTGAATCCCGGCCTTACTCCCGGACAACTCGATGTAACACTCCCTCCTGGTGGTGAAGCCATACTATCCTTCTTCGTGGACAACACCGGAGATTATCCTGCGGGGGATGATCTTGTAATCGATATCTCCGGTCTCGAGGCCCTTGTTGTTAGGACCATAAGCATACAGGGGAATACCATAACTGCTCCAGTTCCAGTTCAACCGGGAGATAGGATCCAAGTCGATATTAGGATGGAAGTGGTACAAGGCTCTGCCAACGGGCTAAATGGGCTAATGCAGGTTAGTGCATACTCTGCCTTGAACCCCAATGAGGAGTCTTCAATCGACATAGCGGTTGAAATTAGAACCATCCATGACCTTAGACTGACCATTGAAGAACCAACCAAGCAGACAACAGCATACCCCGATAAGGGCGAATACTCCTTTTTTGTAACCAATAATGGCAATATTGACGAGGATGTAGTCATCATTCCAACCGAATCTCTACGCGGTTGGTCTGTTGATATCGTACCTGATGATTTTGAATTAGAGCCAGGTCAAACGATGGAGATCAAGGTGAGTACACTTCCACCGGCCGATCTGATATCTGATGATGAGTACAGATTCACAATAGTAGTACAGCCCAAGGGCCTACCTGCAGCAGGACAACCATTGGATCTGATTACGGCCACGGAGCTTCCAGCCGGCTTCCTGGCCCTCTCAGAGGACGCTGAGCAGATAATAGTCATCGTACTCATAGCAGTCGGTGTGGCGACGGTGGCCGTTCTTGCGCTCCGTTCGAAGCGTGAAAGCAGGCGAATTCTTGAAGCTCTCGGCGAAGATCGTAGGGTATGATTGACCCATTCTGATTGGATGGGTTTATGGAGCATTTTCTGGTGGGATGACTCGTTGACCCCCCGTGGGTCTGTGGTGGTGCGGATGGATACCGTTACGGAGGCCTATCTTGCGTTCGCTATAATGACGCTTGTAGGCATCGGATTTCCTGTCGGCGCATTCATCGCCTCATACTTCCTCAGGCCCACCGAAGACCCCAATAATCGCTCCAAAGTAAGATCAATATTGCTGCCAGGATATGAGCGAGATCATTCACTGTATCCTCGAGCTGCTTCGACATATGAATGTGGAGCAGAGCCGTTGGGCGAGGCGCACATAAATTTCCATTTCCAATATTATTGGTATGCCATCATCTTTCTAGTATTCGATATTGCATTCATGTTTCTTGCATTTGGGGGAATCATCGTGATTGATTCGAATCTTTCCCAATCGGATGTGATCGCGGGTCTAGTCACCATGTCCGTATTCGTCTTACTCATGAGTCTCGGAGTCTGGCATGTATTCCGGAAGAGAGGCAGGATATACATTTGAGGTGTTGATGAATGGCGGATGAAGATCAGAATTTCTCAATTTTCAACAGCAGAATACTGGTGGATACCGTCGGCCATGTAACTGATGAGGCTCTCAAAGCATCGAGAATAAAGGATGTCATAGGAGTTTTAGCAGGACGACTTTTCAATTGGGGCCAGAGAAAGTCACTCTTCCCCCTCCATCTTGGAATAAAATGCTGTGCACTTGAGATGGCCGCTGCTGGAGCAAGCCGATTCGATGCTGAGCGTTTCGGTGTCTTCTTCCGTTCGAGTCCACGACAGTGTGATGTGTTGTTGGTCAACGGCCCAGTAAGTAAGAAGTTCGCTGATCCCCTCGTCCGACTTTGGGAGCAGATGCCCGAACCCAAGTGGTGCATAGCCATGGGGGAATGTGCGATCTCAGGAGGCCCGTACTTCCAATCTTACAACATTCTTGAGGGGGTTGATACAGTAATTCCCGTTGATGTATACATCCCAGGGTGCCCCCCAAGACCTGAAGCACTTATCGACGGGTTTGCCAAACTCCGGCAGAAAATAATCCGTATCGGAGCAATTCCAAGCGAGGGACGTTCTGAAATCGATGTCCCGCTTATTCTTGGTGATGACTGAAGGAGGAGATTAGATGGGTAAGAGGGTCAGTGCTGAGGATCAGAATGAAGCTGCCACTCAGCTCGTAAATTCCCTCATAGCCATAGAAGGTGTCACCGGGGAAGTCCTCTCTAGAACTAATGGGACCCAGACTCGGAATATCGCTCATCTTCAATGTGAGCCCTCATCCTGGAGAAAGGTCGCTGAGACGATGAAATACGATCACCAAGTCGATCATTGCTCCATGATAACAGGCATACATTGGCCCGATTCTCCAGATAAGAACTGGGAAGTTATCTATCACTTTCTGAGAACTGGAGTAACTGATCCAGCCATCACAGAAGACGGATCCTCAATTATTCCAAATATCACAGAACCGAAGAAGTTGAGCGGTAAAGAAGTCCCATTAGAAATCCAGGTGAACATAGCAATACCTGAGACACGCACGCCCTCTGTATCTTCGGTCCAAGACATATGGGTTGGTGCCGATTGGAATGAGAAGGAGACTTGGGATCTCGTCGGAATCGATTTCGATGGCCACAGTGGTATGCGAAGAGTGCTAAACCCCCATGAAACTCCGCCAGGTTATCATCCTCTACAGAAACAACACAAACTCCGATATCATGGATTTGAGGAAATGTATGACGATGCTCAGGGATTCTTACGCAAGGCTCCTGATTCAGGACGGGTCAAGTGAGGGTGTATATCTATGGCAGAAATGTGGATTTCAATGGGCCCGCAACATCCGATGACCCATGGTCTCTGGACCTTGAAGGTAAAGGTGGATGGCGAAACTGTAGTCGACACCGAGCCCGATCTCGGATATATCCATCGCGGTGTCGAGAAGATATGCGAGGCTCGTGACTTCACTCAAATCACAACCTACTGTGACCGACTCTGCTATGCAAGTGCAAATACGTGGTCTCATGCCTACATTTACGCTGCTGAGGACTTGCTTGAGGTGGAAGTCCCCGAGAGGGCGGAGTATATCCGGCTAATCGCAGTCGAGCTTCAGAGAATCGCCAGCCATCTCATGTGGCTTGGTGCTTATGGGCCAGATATCGGAAACCTATCAATCATGGTCTGGTGTCTCAGAGAACGGGAGATGATGATGGATCTCCTTCAGGAATTAGGCGGATCAAGGATGCACTACAACTTCCCGAGAATCGGAGGAGTGAAGCGAGATCTTCCCTATGGTTTTGCACAGCGTGCCAGGGCTAAATTAGACCTCTTCAAGCAGAGAATCCAAGAATATGAATCGCTCTTCGATGAGAGCACAGTATTCCTCGTGCGAACCCAGGGTGTCGGATACACCAAAGCCGAAGAGATGGTCAATCATGGAGTAACCGGCCCAAATGTTCGAGCTGCAGGCGTTGACTATGACGTTCGTTGGGCTCATCCTTATTCGGTATATTCTGAGTTGGATTGGGCCCCTGCCGTCGAGAGGTCGTCAGTCAAGGGTGCTGATTGCTATGATCGGTACAGAGTACGAGTAACCGAGATGGTCGAATCAGCAAACATGGTTCTCGAGGCGATTGATAGAATCCCCGGTGGTTCTGAAACCCATCATGAACCAGGCGATCCCGCCATTCTCGCCAAGGCACCATCAAGAGCGCCAGAGGGAACATTCGGCTCTCATCATTTCGAAGATAGCAGAGGAGAGTCAATGTTTCATATCGTCGGGGGCGGAGATGGCCGGGGCAAGAATCCCTATCGGGTTTCCATACGTTCCCCCATGTTCATCACGTTACCTTACGCATCGAAGTGCATGATTGGATACAAGGTTGCAGACATTCCCGCGATTATGGGGTCATTCGATCCCTGTATCGGAGAGACAGACAGGTGAGGGAGATACATGGCAAGTAGCGACTGGCTCAACATCAGGGGATGGATGGATTCCATTATTGGATGGACCCTCGATAAGACCCACAATCTGATGCCCTCCTCCGATATAGGCCTCGGGCCTCTAGGTTCAATCAATCTACAAGAGACGTTCTCCTCGATTCAGCCTGGCCTACATCTTTTCATATTCACGTCCGTGATGTGCACCGTTGTGTTCGCTACCATGATGATCACACTCATCGTAGTCCCCTATATTGAAAGGAAATTCATTGGGAGATTAATGGACAGATTAGGAAATACGATGAGCGCAAGGAGCCTGTGGGTAGGCGAAGGAGGCGTCACTGCTGGAGAATGGTGGAATTCCCTTCCATTTGGTCTCGGCGCACCAATAGGCATGGTCAACCGCGCACTCAACAAGAATTTTGGAAACGATCATCATACTGATTCCGTCACCAGAGTTGGAGACAGAGGATATCATGGAATTTGGTTCCTACTGCCCGGCTTCGTGGCTGCAGTGGCAGATTTCGTGAAATTCAATACGAAGGCGCATATTGTCCCAGATAAGGCTGACCGCTTAGTTTTCGAAGTCGCACCGGTGATAATCATCTCAACGACTGTGATGGTCTATGCATTCATCCCCTTCGGTCCGCACATATGGGCGGCAAATCCAGAACTTTCACTTGTCTTCATGATGGCCATATTCGGCGTTGCACCGTTGGGCGTATTCTTCGCAGGTTGGGCTTCAAACAACAAATACACCCTAATTGGCGGGATGCGTTCGGCCGCTCAGCTGACGGCTTACGAAATCCCATTACTCGTCACAGTACTCGGTATCGCTGTTTTGAGTGGTTCATTCAATATTATCGAAATAGTCGATTTCCAAATCCAATCGTCAGATACATGGAATATCTTCCTAATGCCTCTTGGTGCAGTACTTTTCATCGTCACCATGATCGCAGAAGTAGAGCGCATACCGTTTGATATGCCTGAAGCAGAAGCAGAACTCGTTGAGGGGTGGTGGACAGAGTACGGAGGCATCCGTTGGGGTCTGATGTTTGCAGTTGAGATGATGCGTGCTTATGCAGCATGCATCCTATTCGCATTATTCTTCCTTGGTGGCTGGGAACTCCCTTTCCAAGACACACTCATCGGACTCCCTCTCGTCGGGGGCCTATTCGCAATCCTCGCGAAAATGACCCCTGGCATCGCTATCTTACTCATCAAGGCATATCTGATGTTCGCGCTCTTTGTTTGGGTACGTGCCTCTCTCCATCGAATCAGGACAGATCAGATATTGGAGTTCGGTTGGAGATACCTTCTGCCTCTCTCAATGCTCAATCTTGCCCTTGCGATGATCATGAGAGTTGCATTCTGGGATGGAGCATGGCCATTCTGGCTTGCCCCAGTTGTGACCCTTGCAAGCTTCGCCATATTCGTCGTACTAGCTATTGATGAGGATAAAGAGGCACTAGAGAGCTCGAACAGAATATACCATACACAGACACTCGAGAAGGCATACCCGGGCAGGAGGGAGTAAGCAATGGAGCATTATGATTTCAGAAGCGGGCATCCACATGCCCAGCCTAATTTCAGGAATCTGGTAATCCGCCCTATGTGGATCACTCTGAAGACGGCTCTGAGGACAATCCCCTTCGTCGGACGCCTACCATTCCTTCACAACAATTATCACAACAAGAGAGTCAGTATGACAGACGGGTTCACAGAGAGAAGAGTTGGCTCAGACCACGTTTCAATGAAGTGGGCTGATTCTGATTCCTACGCTGCCGATCGTGAAGCGACTGATGTGATGCCCTTCGTAGAGAGGCCCGTCACCGTCATGTACCCATATGAGCGACTTGAAGATCTAGAGCCCTGGCTTTTCGTTCCTGGCGCTTACAATGGTCGAATCGGAATCATATGGGAAACCTGCACTGCATGCAAAGCATGTGTGCGGGCCTGCCCGAATGACTGCCTACACATGACCACAGAGACAAGAGTCAATGTCCTGGATACAGCAGAAAAGGGAGATGAGTGGCACGGATATGGCGCAGATCTCGAGATCGGAGGCCATGCTGCCCTCCCAAGAAGCAACAATAGCGATGCAGAAAACTTTGATCTCGTAAACGATCACGTCGCAGCCCCTCAGGAGTATGATTTCGGGGAGGTAATCGATCTTACGGGCTCCACTGCCACGATAAAATGGCCTAACGGCGGCGGCGTCGAGGATATCCCCGTCACGGATTTGAAACCAGCTGAGCAGGACATAGTGTCTGGCCGAATTGACATTGGAAGATGCATGTTCTGCGGACTTTGTGCAGAGGCTTGCCCCTTCGAGTCATTCTTCATGACGAATGAGTACGATGGGATGTCTGGATATAGTCGACAAGATCTTTGGTTCGACGCGGACAGGACCAGAGTCCTCCCCTCTGTTCACAAAGAGAGAGTGGACATGGAGCTCGAGAAGAGAGCCAAGAAAGAGAAGACCAAGCGAGAGAAGAAGGCAGCAAAGGCAGCCGAGGCCGCTTCAGGAGCATGATCAGATGTTCAGCCCCGAAGAAGTAGTCTTCCTCATATTAGCTGCGATAGCAATCGCAGGCGCAATTGGTTGCGTCTACGCTCGACGGGTAGCCCACTCCCTCCTCTCCCTGATGATGACCTTCCTAGCCGTCGCCGGTGTCTTCATACTCGCTGAGGCTGAGATGCTTGCAGCCATACAGATACTGGTATATCTTGGATCGGTTATGCTGGTTGTACAATTCGGAGTCATGCTCACTCGACGTCAGATACAGGAGGGGGACATTGAATGAGGGCGCTGGGATTCCTAGCAAGGATCGGAGTAACTGTCCTCGTACTCGTGCTACTGAGTGAAACTATGGCATATGATGGCTGGTCAGAGTCATCACAGCCCCCAACCACCTCGTCTTTTGCCTTCGCCATGTTGGATGACTGGAATATGATGACAGTTGTCCTGGGCCTCCTTCTTAGCATGGCAATGATCGGAGCTTCATATCTTGTTAGAGATGAGAGATTAGCCAATCTTACGTGGGATCTCGGACAAGAAGTTGAAACTCCGGAGATCGGACTCCCCCCCGCCGCTGCAAGACCGGTGCAATCTGCAGGATTACTCGAAGCCAATGGAGGCGAAGAGGAATGATCGACCCATCCTGGGTCGCTGGACTAGCAGCCATCCTATTTGGCATTGGATTGATTGGAACATTCTCCAGGAAGAATGGCATTGTAGTCCTGATGTGCATCGAACTCATGCTCAATGCCGCGAATCTCAACTTCGTTGCCGGCGCTCTAAATACAGGTGGTGTAGAAGGATGGGTCTACACTGCAGTGGCCATTGCCATAGCTGCTGCTGAAGTTGCCATTGGACTTGCAATTCTGCTCTCGCTTTACAGTACTCAGGAGACAATATCTCTTGATGAAGCTACTTTGCTGAGGAATTGAGGTTAGATAATATGGGCGATAATCATCAACAGGAGTGGAATCTACTCCTCCCATTGTTGCCTGCATTGCTTATCGTCCCGATACTGGCAGTACTAGGGGTAGAACCACTAGACTTCGGCTTCGCTGCAATCCTTGCCCCCTTCCTCATGTTTCCGATTGTCCTGCTAGTAGGACAGATTTGGAATGGAAATGAGGTATGGGTCGGGAAACTCAAGGAGGGTGGAATCCTCGCCCTTGCATCATTAGCCATATCTTTCACAGCAGCTTTCTGGATGATCGTCCATTTCCTAGGTCTCCATGAGAAGAAAGTCCACGGCGACCCAATAACTTGGCTGAATTTCGATGTTCTGAGCCATGATGGCACACAATGGAGTGTGGATGCCGGATTCACCAACATATCATTCGGGATATGGCTTGATTCTGTCAGCATCATGTTGTTATTCGTAGCAACATTCCTCTGCTTCCTAATTTGTTGGTTTGCAATAGGGTACATGACAACAGAT
>Ga0208410_1000433_pt1 | contig 24308 bp, 18 predicted proteins | sample ETN02SmetaG_3_FD_185787 | JGI IMG/M metagenome (GOLD analysis project Ga0208410, IMG submission 185787) | Marine microbial and viral communities from oxygen minimum zone, Eastern Pacific Ocean - ETNP2014F10-02SV257 (SPAdes) (version 2) | ecosystem: Environmental > Aquatic > Marine > Oceanic ... | reverse complement strand
GAGCGCGCGCGATGTCATCTTCGGTCGGTCATTTCTCGGCGTCGCGCTCTGACGCTCGATGTCATCGATGTCGTCGCGTACCGCGCGCGCCGACCTCGCGGTGCGCGCCGACCTCGCGCGTCGTCGTCGAGGACGCGCGTCGCGCCCGCGCGCGTCCTCGTCGGCGTCGTCCTCGGCGTCGTCCCGCGCGGAGGGTGAGCTCGAGCTCATCTCTCTCATCGAGACCGGCGCGCGGGACGACGCCGTCACGCGCGCGATCGGTCGTCTCGTCGACGCGTTCGACGTTTCGCGGGAGTGCGAGGACGTGCGCGCGCTGGTGGACGCGCTGGAGGGGACGTGGCGGTTGGTGCACTCGACGAAGACGGAGTTCGACGCGTCCGCGCCGCTGGGACGACGCGCGGACGCGACGACGCCGGGTCTCGAGGCGTTGTTTTCCATCCTGTTCGACGATGAAAAGAAAAAGGGAAATGCGTCGAACGGGGTCGAGGCGAGCTCGTCGCCGATTCAGCGCGCGGTGTTGCAAAAGTTGAACGACGGCGGGTTCGCCGTGCGACAGGGCGTCTCGTTGGCGCGCGACGGTCGGGGACGCGTCGATCAGGCGGTGTGCTTCGGACGAGGCGGGTGGTTTCGTCTGAGCGCGAACGCGACGTTAGAATCGCCGAAAGCGACGGACGCGCGCGCGCGCGGGAGGATTAATTACGGATTTGATTTGGCGTATTTGGACGTCAAGTCGCCGTTCGAGGCGCGCGTGCCGTATCCCGTACCTTTTAAACTGCTCGGAAAGGAGGCGATGGGGTACTTGACGTGCGATTACGTGAGTGAAAACGTGCGCGTGTCCACCGGGAACAAAGGGACGACGTTCGTGTTCGTCAAGGAGGAGAAGAGCGCGTTGCCGTACGCCGACGAACTCTACGGCGCCGAATGAATTTCGTCGCTCTCTACTAGTACGCCTACATTCACTATTTCATTCACCTACTCGCGCGCCGTCTCGCGCTTCTGTCGCTCCCTCTCTCCCCCCTCGCCCGTCTCGCCGCGCGCGCCGCCGCGTACACCACCGCGAGCGCGCCCGCCGCCGTCGCCGTCGCCGTCGCCGCGCCGACGACCGCCGCGTCGTTCGCGTCCCCCACCGGCACCATCCACGCCTCACCGATCGCCCTCGACCTCGCGCTCGTCCACGATCCATCCCTCCTCATCACCATCGCTCGAACATCGTCCACCATCTCCCCCCGCGCGCCTCCGCCCGGCGTCGCGTCTCCGTATCTCGCGTGCGCGGCGACTCGCGCGCGCGCGTCGACGCGACCGAGCGTCTCTTCCCTCGTCAACATTCTCGCGCACGTCGCGCGAGATTCCGACGCATATTTCGCCATCCGTTCGACGTCGACGTCTCCGCTCGCGACGCACGTCCATTCCACCGATTTCTCCTCCTTTGTCTTCGTATTCCTCGTCTTCGTCGTCGTCGTCTCGTCGGCGTCGAAATACAACCGTCGGGACAATCGCACATCCACCGCCACCGCGATCGCGTCGTCCACGCGTTCGACGCCCGAGACGCGCACGTCGACGACGCGATGGAATCCCTCGCCCGTGACGCGCGTCGTCGCCTCGAGCGCGGCGTCACCGCGCGACGACGTCGATGATTCGGTGCCATCGGCATCATCCAAGAATCGACGCGCCGACGCCAAGACGTCGTCGTCGCGCATGTCTCGACGACCGAGAGACGCGGAGACGACCCGCGTCTGTCGTCTCGGCCCTCTGGAAAGCGCTCGCACGGCGTCTCGGCGCGTCACAGCGTGACGCATCGTCATCATTCATCATTCAGATGGCGTCGTCCCTCCCAGCCTGGCGCGCGGCGGTGACGTCGGCGCTCGAGCGCAACGGCGCGAACCCGACGAGTAGGTTCGTGCAGGTGGCGACGATTCGCGCGTCCGACGGCGCGCCCGCCGTGCGCACGGTGGTGTTTCGTGGATTTTGGGACGATTTCGTCGACGACGTCGGCGACGCCGGGCGCGCGCACGCGCTCGTGTTTTGCGCGGACGCGCGGTCGGAAAAGATGCGCGACGTCGCGCGCGACGCTCGAGCGGAGATGGCGTGGTACTTCCCGGAGACGAGGGAACAGTTTCGCGTGTCGGGGACGCTGACGCGCGCGACGGCGACGGCGACGCGCGACGACGAGGATTCTCTCGAGAGCGAGCGCGCGCGGGTCGCTCTGTGGAGACGAATGCGACGAGGAGCGCGAGGGCAATTTTTATGGCCCACTCCGGGGGGCGCGAGGGCGAAAGCGGAGAGCGGGACGAGGGATCCGCACGACGTCGACGAGTCGGACGCGAGACTGAACGACGACGTCGCGGGCGAACACTTCGCGCTCGTCGCCATGCGAGCGACGCGCGTCGATCACTTACGGCTGAAACTGAACGAACGCGTGGTGTACGAGGAGATGGAAGGGGCGTGGACGGCGACGCGGGTGAATCCGTGATGGTGACGCGGTGTTGTAATTGATTATTTCATTCATTCGTTCGTTTCTCGTCACGCCAAACCGGCGAGGACGACGCCGAAGATAAAGGCGCGCTCGCCTATGCGTGAATCGCACGCCGGTAGTAATCTGTGCGCGCACGTCCAAAATCTGCGCTCTTGCTTGTCCCACCACCCGTCGCGCATGGCGTTTCTCGCCGCTTTGCTCTTCAACGCGCCGACGCTAAACTCTTCCAAATTTCTTCGATACTCGACGGGAAGATACGGCTTCACGAGGGAGTCGTACATCATCCCGGGCGACACTCGAAGCGCGCGCATCCTAAACAGCAACTGCGTCGTCCCGGTGAACAGCAACACCGGGGCGAATAAACGCTTGAGCGCGATTTTAATCCCGTAAAAGATGACGAATCCGTACAACGCGCTCGTCGACATGTCGGCTAATTTTCTCGACCGTCTCCCGTGGCCTCTCGACGCCGCCGCGCTCACCGCGCGCGCGCTCGACGCCGTCATCATCGTCACCATCGCCGTCACCGCCGCCACGGCGACGACTCGTCCGTCGAACGACTCGTCGTTCTCGTCGTCGTCGGCGTCGCCGCCGCCGCCGAAACCGCGCGCGTCGTCGCCGTTCCCGCGTCCACCACCACCGCCACCACCACCACCGTCGACGTCATCACCCACGCGCGACGACACCGACGCCCGCGAACGAACGCGCGTCCATCCGCGCGCATCCACGCGCGCGCGCGACGACGACACGACCGTTGAACACGTCGTCGCTCGGGGACACATCATCATCATCGCCGTCCTCTCGCGCCCCCTCCCTCTCGTCGTCGACGACGAACGCCCCGCACGCGACGACACTTCCCTCACGCGCGTCTTCGCGGTTCGTCTCGTCGCGACACCGCGCGCGAGCGTCGTCATGATCCCGTCGAGCGTCGATGATTGATGTGACTTCACACGCGCACGCTCGTCGTCGACTCGGGGACGCGTCTCGACGGTCGAGACTCGGAGACGTCGCGCGCGCGTCCTCGATGACCTCTCCCGCGTCGTCGCGCCCGCGCGTCGCCATCGGATTCGAGGGAAGCGCGAATAAGATCGGCGTCGGCGTCGTCACGTCCACCGGGGACATTTTGAGCAATCCTCGAGAGACGTACGTGACGCCGCCGGGCACGGGATTTCTTCCTCGCGAGACGGCGAAACATCACCGAGACGTCGTCGTCGATCTCGCGTCGCGCGCTTTGGAGGAGGCTGGGAAATCGATGGAGGACGTGGACGCGGTGTGTTTCACCAGAGGGCCGGGCATGGGGGCGCCGCTGTGCGCGACGGCGGCGTGCGCGCGAACGCTGGCGTTGACGTGGAATAAACCGTTGATCGGGGTGAATCACTGCGTGGCGCACATTGAGATGGGGAGGTTGGTGACGGGGGTGGATGATCCGGTGATTTTGTACGCGAGCGGAGGGAACACGCAGGTCATCGCGTACAACGAGCGACGGTATCGAATATTCGGGGAAACCATCGACGTCGCGGTCGGGAACATGTTGGATCGATTCGCGCGCGTGTGTGGACTCAGTAACGATCCAGCGCCGGGGTATAACATTGAACAGGAGGCGAAAAAGGGAACCAAGTTTATCGAGGGGCCGTACGGGGTGAAAGGGATGGACGTGACGCTGAGCGGCATTTTAACTTTTTACGAGACGTACGCCGAGGAACACCTGGGGAAAGGGGACGTGACGGCGGCGGATCTGTGCTTTTCCATGCAAGAAACGGTGTTCGCCATGCTCGTGGAGATCACCGAACGCGCCATGGCGCACACGAACGCCAAGGATGTCTTAATCGTCGGCGGCGTCGGGTGCAACGCGCGTTTACAAGAGATGATGGCCGTCATGGCGCGCGAACGCGGAGGCAAACTGTACGGATTGGACGAACACGGACGAATGGATTCGAGGTTTTGTATCGATAACGGGGCGATGATCGCGCACACGGGACTGTTACAGTACCTGAACGGCGAGGTGACGCCTCTGGAGGAGACCGGGTGTACGCAACGTTTTCGCACCGACGAGGTGCTCGTGACGTGGAGGGACACGAAGAAGCGACCGGCGGAGCGGTCGCCGTAAACCGTAAACGCGCGCGCGCGCGCTGTACTGTACGAATAATAATACCACACACTAGTATGTACACAGCGCTCCTAAAAACTAAACTATACGCTACTAATGCTCGCGCTCGCGCTCGCGCGCGTCGAGCATGTCCCGCATCACGTCGCTCCGCGCGTACCGCGCCGCCCCGCACAGCGTCGCCGCGGCGAAACCGCCCTCACCCTTGCGGGCGTCGGACGCGAGTCCGAGAAACGTCTCGACGTACGTCGCGATCGAGTGCGGACGCTCGAGATCTGCGCGCGCGAGGAGGACGAGGAGAACGAGAAGTTCGTCGTCGGCGTCGAGAGGATGGTCGGTGGTGGAGCAGAGCTCTCTCGCGCGCGTCAAGACGTCGACGAGGAGACGCGCGGCGTGCGCGGGACACGTGGCGTCTTCGAGAGACGCCATCGATCGCGCGCACGCGTCGTCGTCGACGATGGCGCCGTGACGCGCGACGCGTAAACCGAGCACGTCGATCGGTAAGGCGGCGATGCGACGTAATCGCTCGCGCTCGCGCGCGTCCTCGTCGGCGTACGCGGGAAACACGCCCTCGCGCAAGAGTTTTCGCTTAACGCCTCCGGAGACGTACCCTTCGACGACGACGAGCAAGGATTGTCGGTGTCGAGGCGTCGTCGAACAACTCTCGAATCTCCCGCCGACGCCCTCGAGCGCCTCCAAGAAGACGTCGCACAGCGCGACGCACCGTCGTCGCCAAAATTCGAGCAAGTCATCGGCGTCAAAGGGTTCGCCGTCGCCGTCGCGCACGTCCACCGTCACCGCCCAGTTCTCGAGTCGTTCGTCCATCGCGCGTCGAGCGACGTTCGCCTCCGACAACGAACGCAAGACGTCTCGACACTCATCCGCGGTGACGTACGCGTTCGGATTCCCCCACAGACGTTGCATCTCCGCCGCACGCGCGTCCGTCTTCGCCGGTCCCAACGCGCGAACCTTTTGTCCCGGGAAGACGTTCGGCAAGTGTTCCGAACACCGAGGCGCGGACGTCACCTCGCTCTCGCTCGCCGCCGACGTCGTCGTCGTCGTCGACGACGCGTCGTCCTCGTCCTCGTCCTCCTCCTCGTCCTCACCATCCTCCTCCTCCTCATCGTCTCCGAAAAAATATCCCCCACTGCTCGCGCTTCGTCTCAGAGACCGTCGTCGTCGTCGTCGTCTCGCCGCCGCCGCCGCCGCCTCCGCCGTCTCCCCGCTCGCCGTCCCCGCGCTCGACTCTCTCCCCCTCCCGTCCCGAAGCACCACCTCCATCTCTTGTTCCACCCCTAATTCGATATTTTTCAGCGCCCTCGCCCCCGTGAGCGTCCCTCCTCGCCCTCGTCTCGCGTCCGCCCACTCGTCGCCGTCCTCCGCCAAGAGCGCGTCCCAGAGCGACGCCAACCACCCCGACACCGTCGTCGTCCCTCGATCCGGCGGACGAGGCGGACGCGACGACGACGACGGCGAGGCGTGCGCGTCCGCGCGTCCATCGCTCGCGCCTCGAGTCGTCCTCGTCGTCGAGCCGGTCGTCGTCGTCGTCGTCCCGCGCGCGTCATCATCGAGACTCTTGCCTCCTCCGCTCGTCGACGCTCGCCCTCGCCCTCGTCGACGCCGTTCATCCCCGTACGCCTCGTCCAGGAACAACGCCGCGAGTTCGTTCATCCCGCGTCCTCCTCCACCGACGACGACACCGGACCCGTCGACGCCTGGCGCGAATCCATCCCATCCGCGCGTGTGGAATCAAATGCATAATCCATCCATCCATCCCTAAACCCTAAACCCTAAACCCTAAACCCTACACAGCCCTCTTTTTTTCGGCACACCCCCGCGCGCGCTTTTTTCCTTTTTTTCCCCCGTAGATACCATCGCGCGGACGGTCGGTCGGCCATACTCGCGACGACCGACGAACAAACACACAGAGAGTCTTTCGATGACGTCCAGTACGACGCAACGGACGCGACGCATCGTCGAATCATCGGACATTCGGTCAACCCACCCCCCTCGCCCCCCCCCTCTCGCGTCCGCGTCGCGCGACGCGCGCGTCCTCGGCCGCACTCTCCCGCACACGGATTCAATTCACCCCATCGCCATGCTCGCGCAAAAAGTTTCCGTCTCCGCCAAGACGACCGCGGTCGTCAAGACCCCGGTCGCCAAGCGCGGCGCCACCATCGTTCGCCGTAACTCCAAGGGCGGCGAGGAAGGCGCGCGCGATTTCGGCAACACGTACGTTTTTTTTTTGTGTAAGAGAGGGGGCGCGGGTCGTCGATCGATGAGGCGGATGCGCGCGATGCGGATGCGAATGGGACCGTCGCGAGGGAATGGATGGAGGCGCGCGCGCGCGTGGATGGGCGCGGACGCGCGCGCGTGAGGGGATGGTGGGGTGAAATGAAAATATTCACGTCGAACGCGCGCGCGTGATGACGTCGTGAGACGTCGTCGTGGACGCGAAAGCGGTGATTATGGGTGAATGACGCGCGCGCTCTTATCCACTCGATGATTACGCGTGGATGGATGGGATGGATGCTCTTCGCGACGAGTGTGACTGACGCGACGTGTCTTCGTCCTTCGCGCGCGCAGCGCCATGGCGATGATCGTCAAGGCTGCCTCTTACTCCCTCTTCGGCGCCGCCATCACCAAGGTACGCGCGCGTGCGCGCACCCACCCACCGCGCCGAGGCGGCGCGATGACGATGCGATGATGACGTCACGAGGGGTCCGAACGCGCGCGCGCGATCGCGTCGCGGGCGTCGCGCGCGGACGATGGCGATGGAAAAATACGCGCGTCGCCCATCCGCGCGAGCGTCGACGACGGCGACGTCGCGCGCGCGCGCACACCCTCGACGCGCGACGCGGCGGTGATCGCGCAGCCACCCTCGGGCGCGGGGTGGTGTTCCCGGGACGAGTGATGACTCGTCGATGGCGATGGACGGACCGACTGACGCGGCTTTTCGCCTCGCCTTTTTCTTTTTCCCGCAGACTGGCTCCGAGGAAGAGTACATGCAAGACGGCCCGATCACCGTCTTCGCCCCGAACGACGATGCGTTGGGTGATTTCGCCAAGGCGCAAGGTCTCTCCAAGGTTGACTTGATGAACTACGACGGTTTGAAGGATGTCATCCTCAACCACGTCGCCGTGGGCAAGTTCGAGTCGGGCTCCATGCCGGCGCAAGTCACCATGGCGTCCGGTAAGGTTGTGGACACGGCCGGCCTCTCCTACAAGAAGAACGACATCAAGGTTGGTAACGGTTTGATCCAAGCCATCACCACCGTTATCGCGTAATCATGATTCATTCTCGACGTCGCTCTCGCGAAGGCGAAGACGCGCCTCGTCGCGCGTCTCTCGCCTCGCCGTCGTTCGACGACGCTGTTATACATTCGTCGCGTCGGGCGAACGCTCGTTCGCTCGCTCGCGGTCGACGCTTGTAATACTGTTCCGAATGAGACGTATATTTTCTTTCGACCATCCACACGAACGGCGGAACGCTCGCGCGCTCGCGCGCTCTCGCGCTCTCGTTCGCAGCCACACCCACGGCTGATCGACGCGCGTTCGTCCGCATGTCCGGTATACCGGCTGTTACCGTATACGACACCACTTTCACACCATGGAGGCGAATGTATCGCTAGAGACCGAAAAAGTCCTCGAAAATCCCTCACCTCCTACGTACACACACTCTACTACGGTACAATCACACGTACACTGTCCCCTTTTCCGCCCATAAAGTACACGCACCCCGCGGGTCGTTCCCCCTCGAGACATTGAGAATTGAATTATTCTCCCTCTCTCTCTCTCTCTCGGTCCGTAGACGCCGACGCGCGTCGTCCGACGATCGATCGCGCGCGCGCGCGATCGTCTCTGTCGTCGTCGACGCGACGGACGCTCGGACGCGCGGGAGGGAGGGACGCGTTCGATTCGAATCGAGTTCGGTTGACGACGCGCGCGCGGGCGAATCGAATCGTTCGCGCGCGTCGTCGTCGTCGTCGTCGAGCGAACGCGAAGGCGGTGCGAGAGGAAGATGGTCGCCATCGGTGGAGGCTCGCAGTCGCACAATCTACACGATGAGGAGGCGAGGATGCGGAAACTGGTGAGGGATAGGAAGAGCGCGTCGAGACGCAAATCGAAAAACGGGCGACGTTTGCAGACGTCGTTGGAGACGTTCGATGAGGTTGATCCGTGCGATGTGGACGAGGAGGAGGAGGAGGATGAGGCGTCGCAGAAAGTGTTCGGTCGAAGCGCTTCGTGGGTATCGAAAGGAGGGTTGACGTTGGGGAGATTACTCACGCTCAAGCCCGGAGATGCGTTCAAGACGTTGGCAAAGTTTGGGGACGCGCTGCGGGATAATTTCGGAGAATTACACGCGCAGGCGAAGAACGAGGCGACGTGGTTGAGTAAGAGATGGAAGAAGGGGACGCTGTACCACGACGCGCTCGTGAGAATGGTGAACGCGTTGGAGAATAGACGCATGTTGGAGGAGCGTCGGTTCAGCGTGTTGAATCAGGTGTACGACAAGGCGAAGAGCAATCCGACCGAGACCGAGCTGAACAATGCGATCGACCATTTCGATGAAGTCGTCGAGACTTTTACGACCGATCGGGAGAACATTGCAAATTTTGAAAGAATGAAAGTGGATGTGAGCGACCTGAAGCGCGATAGATTCGAAGAAACACGGAGGTCTGACGCCGAGAAAGAGTCGCGAGCGGCGGCCGAACGCAGATCGCTCGTGTTCGAACAGATATACGAAAGAGGTCAACGTCGAGAATCCAACGTGAGCACGAGTGAAAGTGAGGAAGATGGCGACGGCGACGGCAATGCCGCATTCTCGGAAAACAGTGAAATCGATTTCGAGGATGAGTTTGGGACAGTGCCGACCATGTCTCCGCTGTTGCAAACCGTGAGTGGTCAAGTAGTCCCTTCGAAACTCACGAAACGTGCCTCGAGAATTCATTCGCACCGCGAGCACTTGAGTGAAGAGACGGTGGGACACGCCGTCGGTCACGGAGGAACGGTGACCGATGTCTCCAGAGATTTGAGCTCTCTCGCCAAACAGCTGATGACGGATGAGTCAAAAAATGAGAAAAGTTCGTTGAGAAAGAATTCCAACGACGCTCTAGTCGCGGCGTTTTCTGGACAAAAACTTAGCCTGAGCAAAAGAGACGTCATGAGTGAGCCCGTCATGAATTTGGCAGAAGATATGTCAGACCTCAGAGACAGTCTGCAAGGAGCGCCGGGTCGTCAATTGCACGATCTCACCAACAGAGAACTGAGGTCTACTATAGTGCGTCTGACGAGAAGGTTGATCTGGATGACTTTCGAGCACGCTCACAGCTCAACATTCGCCTACGTGCTGTCAGTCTTCTACATCTTTCTGATTTTCGCATCGTCTTTTGCATTTTGCCTGGAGACGCTCCCCGAATATCAGGATGATGCATACGCTCAGGATGTGTTTTATGGCATTGAGGTGTTTTGTGTCGTGATGTTTACGATTGAATACGTGTTAAGGTCTCTCTGCTGTCCGGTTTGGAGAAAATTCGTCATCAAACCGTTAAACTTGATTGATTTGGCCGCCATTCTTCCGTTTTACCTCGAACTGGCTCTTCCCCTGTCGGTATCCAGTCTCCAGGTTCTTCGGACGATTCGTCTCGTGAGAGTCATTCGAATATTGAGACTTGGCGCGAAATTCGGACGATTGTCCATAATTTCGTCTTCAATCGCGGAGTGCACTGATATGCTCGTCGTGTCCGTCGCCATCGGTTCGGTTTGTACCGTCGTCTATTCGACTCTCATTTATTACGCCGAACACGGAGATTGGATCGCGTCCGAAGGGTTCTACTCGAGAAAGTCGGATGTCGTGTGTGAAATGCTCCAACCGAACGTTTCATCGGTTTATCAGAGCGACGGGTCGCTCATCAGCGGCTGTTCGTACGTGAAGAGCCCGTATAGTAGCATTCCGGCGAGTTTTTGGTGGTGCGTCGTTACATTAATGACGGTGGGTTACGGTGATAACGTTCCAGTGACACCTTGGGGCAAATTCGTCGCCTTTCTCACCATGATCACGTCAGTTTTACTCCTCGCCCTGCCCATCTCTGTCATCGGCACCGAGTTTACTCGTCAGTGGCTCGATTTCAAGGTGGAGATTGAGTCTCGCAAAGAGAGGACGCTCGTCGCACCGAGGTGTCGGGCCATGTTCAAGGCGCTCAAACATCAAAAGCGCATCGCTCAGGAGGCGCAGCAGGATGTAAGATTCCGAGCCCTCAATTTGGACGATCACATTCAAACCATCAAGACGCTCGTGCAGCGTCGAAACACAGAGACGGCTTTCCTTTATAGAAAGATTGCCAGCTGCTCGGGCGTGTTCTCGCGCACGCATGCCGACAAAATTCTTTCATCGCTCGTTATGGACGACTTGGACAACGAAATGCACGAGATGTTCATCAGCCACAGAGATTACAAGGCCACCGCGCGTGAGATGAGCACGATTTGGAGCGGATCGAAAATGCTCAAGTTTACCGAATTTCTCATTTCGGTTGAACACGTGCTGGACGGTCTGTGCAACGAAGATTTAGATTTGGTCTCTCAAGAGATCGATACGTTATTCTTCGAGGTGTGGCGCGTTCGCGCGACGCTCTCGTCGGCGTACAGCACCAAACAAGCGAAGCAGACAGCTCCGGACGGCGCGCGCGAGGACGAAGAGAAGACTCCGTCGACGCCGACCGAGAAAAAGAGAGGAGAAAAAGTAAAGACTCACGCCGATACAGACGTTATTAATCAACCAACTAGCTCATAGAAGATCCTAAGACGGTAATGCACTACAAAAAAATAGTTCATATTCACGCACGCATACACGCGCTCACGCACTCACAGCGCGTACAGAGCGACTCTCAGCGGACCGGACTCGCCGTTCGCGGACACCGCTCGATACTCGAGCGAAATGTCGTACGCGCGTGGTCTCTTTGATTTCACCATGGATATTCTACCCGCAATTTTCGACCCCTGATTCGCCGCCGAACCCACCCGCGCGCTCGCGTCCTCGACCGAGTCTCCCAACACGATCGGTTCGTGGAAGTGCAGCATCGTTTGCACCCAGTGCGTCTTCAACGCGTCCGGATTCGTGGAGAGCATCACGGGGCGGTCGACGCAAAAACGTTTGGAAAATTCCGTGTCAAACCAGAGGACGATCCCGTTCGTCTCTTCGCCTCGTCTCGCCGCCACCGCCTCGAGCGCAAACTCCGCGGTGAATTCGGTGTCCGCGATCGAACACGTGGCGAGATCGAGTTCACACACGCGCGCCGCCGTCGTCGTCACTCTCGCGCCGTCGACGTGCGTCACCACCGCCGTCTTGAGCGCGCCCGCGCGTAATTGTTTGGAAATTTCCGGCATTTTAAATCCATACACGTCGTCCCAAAATGGAAAATCCGTCGCCGCGCGATCGAAACCAGCGATGTGAATCGTCGCGATGTCCGGCAACACCGCGCCACCGGGTTTTAAGAAGCGATCTCTCGCCACCAACACCGTGTCGAGCATCGACTCGAAGAGCAACCCGTACCCCATCCATTCCGACACCAAGACGTCGAACGGCGCGTTGGGAATCTCCCCGGCGATGTCTTCCAGCTTACCGTGCACGATTTGAATCTGATTCGTCCCTTGTTCGTCGAACCCATTGCTCTTGATGTTTTCTCTCGCCACTTTCGCGATGTGTTCTGCGCCGTCGACGCCTACGACGGCGCTCGCGCCGCCTCTCGCCGCAAACATGCTCAAAATTCCAGTCCCACACCCGACGTCGAGCACCTTTTTCCCTTCAATCAACGACGGATTCATCTCCAGCGCATCTCGATACGCATCCGTGCGCGCTTTATCGCCAATCATGTCGCGGTGAATGTCAAAGTACGAGTAGGAATCAAAATATCCGTCGTCGACTTCGCGCGCCAGTCGTTCCTCGGGCGTCTCCGGGACGCGTCGTCGAGACGCGCCGGCGCCACCGCTCGTCGCTCGCGTCGCGCTCGACGATGAAGGAGCGACACCACCGCTCGTCTCGTTCCCAGCATCGCTCGACGCCGTGCCTTCGGCGACGACAGGTGAAAACGCCGCCTCGACGCTCGCCTCGTTTACCAAACCCGCGTTGGACATCACCTCGAGTATTCTCAATCGTAACTCCTCGTTCTCCATCGTCAATCGACGCTCCAAGTCGGTGGTCAATCTATCGACGTCTCCGTCGTCCCCGAACCCCTCGTCATCGCCGTCGTCGTCTCTTCCGTCGACGTACGCCTCGAATCCGAAGAGCGCGGCGTCGTCGGCGTCCTCCGGTGTCATGTACGAATCATCGTCCCACGCCCGAGACGCCGTTCCAGATCTGCACGCCTCCGCGAGCGCGCTCGCGCTGACGCCCGCGTCCGCCTCTCGCATCGTTCGCACCGTTCGTCGCACGTAATTCAACCATTTGAAGACGTCGTAAAACGCCTCGCTCGCCGCGCGTCCGCCCGCCGCCGCTCTCGCATCCACACCGTGGTCTTCTCTCGCGCGCACGAGCGCCAGCGTGGCGGACGCGTGCATCACACGATCGGGGTCGATGAGATCTCTGCATCGCTCGTCCTCGACGTCGTCTTCCGCGCGCACGTCGTCGTCGTTTTCGTCGAATTCATCGTCGGAGGGCATGGCGGCGGCGCGATCGAACGGATCGTTCGACGCGCGACGGGGTCGTCTCTCGCGAGAGCGGAGGAGAGAGAAACGAACACGGTATCGACCGCGTTCGTCGGCGCGTTCGTCGGCGTCGACGCGTCGCGCGTCGAACGAACGTCGACGAATGACGACGTCGGGCGGTGGCGACGGCATCGACAGTGCGCGCCGCGCCTCGTCGTCGTCATGTCGACGACGAAGAAGCAGCGCGCGTTCAAAATTCGCGCGAAAGACTTCGATGTGCGTCGTCGTCGCGTTCGATGCGCGCGCGCGGAGGCGGCAGCGCGCGGCGGGGCGATCGTTTCGTCGATCGCTCGAAAAACGTCCCGACGCGGGAACACGCGCTCGTCTCGCGAATGGGAACGCGCGCGCTCGTCCGAGGCGGTGAACGCGCTCGACTGACATCATTCCACGGTTTCGTTTGCCTCAATCTCGCAGACGATCGAGTATTACGGCAAGTTGGAGCTCATCTTACAGCGACTGCGTCGAGCTCTTCCGACGCTTTCGCCGGCGTTCGACGCGCGCGCGCTCTCGAAGCAGATACAACTCGTTCTCGCGGCGGAGGATCGGGTTTTAGGTTTAGGAAAAGACCCGTCGTCCTCGAACGTCGAGTCCTCGCGCGTGCGACGACCGACGTGCGTGAGAATTCCGCACGAGTTGTGGCGAGACGCGTCGCCACGAGGCGCGTTGTATCACATTTTGAAGACGTACGCGACGTGGCGACGCGAGGGATGGTTGTCCGGAGATGTGGACGATACGAAAGGTCGCGAACAGTTCGAATCGTTCGCGCGCGCGGTTCGCGAGGAATTGATCGAACAGCGTTTCATGTCGTACGTGAAGATTTACGTCCCGGACGACGCCGAGGGCGCGAGCGAGTTAAAGGCGACGGCGCGCGCGATGCGAGCGACGCTCGCGTCGTCGCCGTTCGAACAGGGCGTCACGCACGTGTTACGCTCGGACGATTCGGCGGATGATCTCGTGGAGGAGAGCTCGATGTATAGAATTGTCGAATCGTCCTCGGCGGGTTCAAGCGCGGGCAAACTTGAACACAGATTACACTTTTGGTTTTATCCGGATTCCTACGATCAGTGGTACGCGGATTCATCCATCTCGGGACGCGGGAAAGCGCCGTGGTCTCCCGAGACGAGCGACATGTTGAAACGTTCGGGTACCAGCGGATCACCTCGCAGAGTGCGCGCCAGGTGGTTGCGAGATAGTTTTAAATTCAACGAGTGGATGAATGAACTCGATTACGAGTTCGACGTCACGAGGGAGTGTCTGCAAGGACATCGACACGCGTGGGATCCTTCGCTCGAGGCGAAGACGAAGAGACAACGCGACGACACGTACGAGTTTGACGCGGAATCGTTATTACCGGAGGGCGCGGAGCGGATGTCTCACGACGTCGTGCGCCGACGCGTTTCGAGGGCGCATCCCGTCGTCAACGCGGCGTCGAGTCAAGACGACGGGGCGTTGGTGTTAATGGATGAGTTTGAAGACGTCACGAAGGAATTTTTAGCGGCGAAGAGTTTGAGGGTGACGAATCTGTCCGCGGGTCAACTTCCGGCGAGCGCGAGACCGGCGCAACGTGAGAAGACGAATGAAAACGTCGCATCGTTGGGGACGTTTCGAGTGCCGACGTACAGCGCGTGGTTTCGATGGGAAGACGCGCACGCGGTGGAAGAGAAGGCGTTACCGGAATTGTTCACCCCTCAGGCGTTGGACGACGACGGACGAGAGAAGTACATCGAGTGTCGGAACGCGATGATGCGAAAGTTCAGGGACACTGGGCGTAACATCACTCTGAACGAGGCCAATTCGGCGTTAAAGAGCGAGAGCCGCGTCGATAACGACACCGCGGGACGAATCTTTTCGTTCCTCGAGGACTGGGGACTACTGAATTGGAAATTCGCCACCGAGCGCGAAGTGTTCGACGTCAAGAGACGCGCGCCCGCGGGATGCCCCCGAATCGTCACCGACGACGACGGATCGTTGCGCGTCGAAGAGGCCGATGCGTCGAAGGCGATCGCTTCACCGTTGTTCGATTTCGGCCACATTCGCGCGACGACGCCCTCGGGACATCACGCCCTCGCGCCAGAGAACGTCGCGCTCGGCGAGATGTCTGGGCAGTTTGAGCGTCAATCCCTCGACGCGCTCTTCACCACGCATCGAGCGCTTCGAGGCGTGAAATTACGATTCGAGTGCGATGCGTGCGGTGTCAATTTAATCGGCGGCGTCTTTTACCACTCGACGCTGTTGGAGGATATCGACCTGTGTCATGCGTGCTTCTCCAGAGGCGCGCTTCCGGACGAACACGCGAGCGGTGATTTCGTCAAGGCTTTGTACCCAAACTTTGACGAGGACGAAGACGAGAGCGACGCCGCGGATGAGAACGCCGAGTGGTCGCCGCAAGAGACGGCGGCGCTCCTCGAAGCCGTCGCGCGCGACGCCGACGCGTTGAATTGGGTCGACATCGCCGCGAGCGTCGGCACGAAGAGCGAGGACGAGTGTTTGAAGTACTTTGCGCGCATGCCCATCGAGGACGACGCGATCGCATCACTCGAGCGCGAGCTAGGCGCGCCTCGAGGCGTCGTCGTGGACGCCGACGTCGGCGCGCGATTACCGGACGCCGAATCCACGCCCTTCGCGTCGGCGAATAATCCGACGGCGAAACAGCTCGAGTTTCTCGTGAACACTCTCTCGCCGAGAATCGCATCCGCGTCGGCGAAAGAGACGCTCGCCGCGCTCGCCGCCGCGACGAAAGCTGTCGATCCGCGCGAGCTCAACGCACGAGGTCTCGCCGCCGCGGCGCTGCAGGCGAAACTTCTCGCCCAAGACGAGGAACACGAGATTCGTCGACTCGTCTCCAGCGCCCTGGACGTGTTGCTCAAGAAATTAGAGATCAAGATGAAATTCTTGAGCGCTGTCTCCGAGTCCTCCGCGCGCGGACGCGCGGTGGCGGTCGAACTCAGAGGCCAAGAAGCGAGAGAGCTCGAGCAGCTTCGACGAGGAAAATCTCCCGCCGACGCGCGCGCGCGCGAACTCGAGTCCACGCACGCCACCGCGCTCGAACGGTTTCGAGCGCTCGAGCGCTCCGAGCGCGAACCTCACGGACCCGCCGTCGAGCCTTCGCCCGCCGTCTGACGACGACTTTCGTCTAGCCCCGCGTTCGAAAGCGCGCTTTAAGCGCCATCTTCTGAGCTGATGTAAAACGCACAACCCCTCTCGGGACACGGGGGCGCGGATCTCGACACTCGCGCGCGCGTCATGTCCTCCCCGGTGATGAACCCGCGCGCGCACACCATCGTCACGCCGCGTCCGCGGGCGTCTCGCGTCGCGTCTCGCGGTGCGTCGCGCGCATCGTCGCTCGCCAAAGACATTGGCATCCAAGGCGTCCATCACGTCGCCATCATATGCGACAATCTCGAGCGATCTATGGCGTTTTACGGCGATCTCTTGGGATTGGAGATCAATCCCGAGCGTCCGGAGGATAAGTTGCCCTACCGAGGGGCGTGGTTGTGGATCGGACCGGAGATGATTCACCTCATGGAGCTGCCGAATCCCGACTGCGCGCACGCCGAGTTTCGACCGACGCACGGGGGGCGGGACAGACACTTTTGCATCGGTGTCGAAAGGTTGGAGCCGCTGACGGAGGCGCTGGAGAGAGAGGGAATCGCGTACACGGCGAGTAAATCGGGAAGGCCGGCGATTTTCTTTCGAGATCCGGATTGTAACACGCTCGAGGTCGTGGAGGGGTTGGCGTGGCGAGGCGCGGGCGCGAGAGAGGAGGCGCGAGGATGCGGCGAACCGTCGCTAAAGTGATGGATGCGTTGAACGCTGTACGAGTAATCATTTATATTCTTTCATTTAATTATAAGCTTCCGTCTTGGTTTTACAATCGGCTAAATCACGCCCGCGTCGGGTTTATCGAGTAAATGCCCGGCTCCCCAGAATCCCATGCAATCGCCCGGACACTCGGCCAGCGCGCGCCCAGAGTTTCGACAGTATGACTTTTTACGAATCTCCACCTCCCCACCCGATCCTCGTCGCTCGAGCTCGGTCTCCATGCGAAGGTAGCACTTGCGAATGGTGCGCCGTCTGTTCGTCGTCGTCTTGGGATTCTCGGCGAAGAGCGCATCTTCGATCTCCTTCATGCGCGATATCCTTCGAGTCAACTCACGGGTCGATAAATCCGGGACAGAATAGTACGAGTATAATCCGTCGAGATTAGCGTGGTGCGAGCACGTCCACTCCCCTCGAAACGCGTCGTCGGATTGACACGCGGTGCAGAGCACCAGCGGGAATCGACACACCACGCACACCGCGCAACTCCCCAATGTAGGCGCACCCTCGCGACACCTCTGACACGTCCACACCTCCGCGTCCTCCTTCCCGCTCGCCGACACCCCTCGCTTGTCAAAGGTGAAGTTTTTACCCAGATATAAACACTCGTCTCGTTCGCCGAACTCTTCGAGATACTCGTGAATTCCGCCCTCCAATTGATACACCTTATCGATCCCCGGTTGTCGCTTCTCTAAATACAACGCCGCCTTCTCGCACCGAATGCCGCCGGTACAATACATAAACACCTCCTTACCCTCGCTCTCGCTCGCCTGTTCATCTAAAAACCTTCCGAGCTCTTGCATGTTTCTCGCGTCTGGACACGTGGCGCCGCAAAACTTTCCAATCAAACTCTCATTCTCGTTTCGCAAATCCAACAGTTTCGCGTCCGCACCTCGCGCTTTCAACGCCTCGTGAAACTCTTTCGGTTTCAGGTGCACCACTTTGGGACTCTTCCGGTACGGCACGTCGTCTCGAGCGTTCCATCCCACGAGCTCGCGCACTTTTTCTACTCTCGCGTCGTAAAACACCTGCTCCTGCGCCAGAGACTTCTTATACGGCATCGTCGCACATCCCGGAACCGCGCTCGAGAGCAGCGCTTGAAACGCCGGTAAGTCTCCGCTCGACCGTCGTCCGCAAACAGTGCCGTTGACGCCCTCGGAGGCGACGAGCACGCGTCCCGCGAAGCCGCCGCCTCGATGGGCAAAAAAATCCTTGAGCGTCGCCACGACCGCTTCGGGGTTCTCGATCGAGGTGTACGCGTAAAAGAGAACGACATCGTACACGTCGGCGTCGTCTGCGGGCGACGCGTCGTCGGGAGACGCTTCGGTGGCGGTCTCCATGACGCGTCTGAGCTCGGAGGGCGCAGCGCGCTCTGGGGACGACGCGTCGGGATTATAATTTACAAGTCAGACTGATGCGCGAGCGCGCGTTCAAACTAAAACGTCGTGCTCGAAGTGTCGGTGTTGGGCATGTCGCGCCCCTCGGGGGATTGTAGGTAGAGACGCTCTTGGAGGTAGGTGGCGATGCGACTGGACACTGGACGAATGTCTGCGTCCTTCTTGGCGTCGAGTTTGGGTAAAAATTCGCGGTGCACGAGCTCGAGCACCTTGATGAATTGACCGCGGTACTCATTGTGCATTCGAAAGCCGGCAATCTTGAGGAAAGAGTCGAGGGCCACCGCGGTGTGACGGTTGGCGGGACATCGATTGAGGAGACGGGCGAGCCAACGCCACGCTGCGTCGACGCCGTGCGGGTGATTCGGGGCGTCAATCTGTAAAAATGCGGCGTAGAAGAGCATGATGCCCGTCATGCGATCGACGTAATTATCCGTCGTCTCGAACGCGTCGCCTTCGTCGCTCTTGACGTATCCCATGAGTGTATAATACTCGTCGTCTGTGGCGTATCGTCCTTGCACAAACGGGTAATACTTTGGCACGGCGTTGACGCACACCTCGTGTATGAGCGCGACGAGCAACACGCCGAACCGCGGCACGTCGATCGCGATGCGCACGGCGACCTCCGCCAGCGCGAACGCGTATCGATTGAGCTTGGCCACTTGCACGTCGCACTGCGAGAGCATCTTCTTGGCCAGACTGAGCAACGCGAACGTCTTTTGCGGCTCCTGAAGCTGCACGAAGAGCATCAATATGTCGCGACTCTTCTTGTTGATTTGTTCCTTCGTCGCAGCGATCTGTTGCACGTGCACGACGATGGCGTTCGTGAGCTTTCTGCGCTCCATCTTCGCCGACGGATGCGCCTGGTACTCGGCCACCGCCGCGCGCGCCTCCGCCAACGTCTTCGCCAACGTCGTCTCCTGTTCGAGCGCTTCGGCCGCCGCAGCGACGCGCGGAATCTCACCGCCCGTCTTCCCGCTCGCGTAATCGCTCGCCGCCCGCGTGCGTTTCGCCTCCTCTTCCTCGGCTAATTTCTTGGCGTCCTCCTCCGCCTTTTTCCTTCTCGCCTCCTCCTCCTCCTCCGCCCTCTTCTTCGCCGCCTCTTCCTCCGCCTTTTTGCGCTTCTCCGCCTCCACGCGCGCGCGCTCCGCCGCCTCCTTCGCCTCGGCGTCCGCGGCGACCGCGCGCATGACGAGCGCGTCCGTCTCTCGCCTCGCCGCCGCGGCCGCCGCCGCCCGCGCGTCCCGAATTTTCTTCACATCCTCCATCAACGCCTCATCCTTCGCCCGCAACCGCGTTCCCATCTCACGCACGAGCTCTAAATTACTCTCCAACTCCTTCGCCTCGAGTTCTCTCGCCAACGACAGCTCCAACTCCAACGACGCGATCCTTTTCGCCGCCGTCGCTCTCGCCCTCGCGCGTCGTTCCCTCGCGCGCTCGAACGCATCCTGCCTCGCTCGTCCCACCGCGAGCACCGTCTCCGACCCGAGACGCGAAGCGATCGTCTCCGACGAATCCTCGGAGCGTCCTCCGACGTCCTCCGCGTCCGCGCGCGCGTCCTCTTCGCCCTCGTCGTCGCTCTCCGCCGGCGCTCGAACCGCGGAGCTCGCGCGCCGAACGCCCGCGCGCGCGCGTCGTCCACCGACGACGACCGGCAACCCGACATCATCCTCGTCATCGCTCGACGTCCCCACCTCCCTCGCGTCGCCGTCGTCGTCGTCGGCGACGTCATCGAACCGCAACGTTCGAACCGACGCCATGACCACCTCTCCGCCCCCCTCGCGCGCGCTCTTCCCGCGCGCGCGCGCTCTTCCCGCGCGCGCGCGCGACGCGACCGCGTCTCCCGAGTCCCTCTCGCGCGCTCGCTCGCCCGCGCGCGCGCACGCGCCCGCGTCGCGGTGTCGAGCGCGCGGTCGCGGTCTCGAGCTCGACGCCGACGACGCGCGCGCTGTCTCTCTCTCTCGCGCGCCTCTCTCCGCACCGCGCGAGACGCGATGGACGACGTCGTCCTCGACCGCACCGCGCGGTGACGCCGCGCGTCGGCGCGCGCGACGCGCGCGAGAGCGTCGTCGAGGACGACGCGTCGGATTATTCTTTCATCGCCAGAGGAGGATAATCTTCGAACGGTCGTCAATCGAGCGCGCGCGCGAGCGCGCACGGAGATCGCGAGCGACGAGAGGATCGTCGACGCGCGTCGTCGTCGCCCGAGAGCGGTGAGACGGTCTCGGGAGCGCGCGCGAGGGGGGAAACGGTGGAATCGGTCGACGCGCGCGCGCGCGAGTAATCTGTGCGAGAGGGGACGCGCGCGCGCGAGGGGAGGCGTTCGCGAGTTGCGCGCGCGGGGAGTGGGAAGGTGATGATGTCGATGACGCGGTGTGGGCGCGCGACGGCGGTGCGCGCGAGAGGTGGCGCGCGAGGGACGCGGGCGCGGGCGCGCGGCGGCGCGCGCGCGGCGAGTCGAAGAGACGTCGGGATAGCGCGGGCGATTCAGGAGGATCGAGGACTGAGCGCGATGGAAGGAGACTCTAACGGTGATGGAGATGCGTTCGAGGGACGCGTGCGCGAGGCGTTGATGGAGGTGCGCGCGGCGAGAGACGCCGTGGCGAAGATTAATAAAGAGGACGCTGCGGAGGGCGCGTCTGAGGAATCCATCTACGAGATGAAATCGCTCGCCATCGGTGCGTTGCCGAGCGTGAGCGAGTGGTTGCGCGAGGGCGGTCTCGCGGCGACGCTGAGCGAGGGAATGGAGGCGCGAGAGAGGTTTTTGATGCGCGCGTGCGTGGCGTGCGGGCAGGCGCATTTGTTTGAGCCCGCGGGCGACGAGATCGCGGACGACGGCGCGCGAGCGGCGGCGCTCGCGAGCTCACTCGAGATTTTGAGCAAAGTTGAAACCTTTTACGACATGATCGGCGGTCTCATCGGGTATCAGTGCACGGCCATGGAGCTCTGTCTCGAGTCGATGACGGGCGAACCGGCGCAAGTGCACAGCGACGCACAGTGCGACGGTCTCGATTGTCTCGGTGTTCCGGGCGAGGTGCAACTGCACGTGCCACCGGGCGTGGATTTGCGCGCGAATAACGGCGCGTTCGCCGCCACAGCGTCTCGCTGGGGCTTGGAGGAACTTCCAAAAATGGCGGAGATTTATCCTCTCGGCGGCGCCGGCGATCGTCTCGGTTTGGTGGACGCCGAAAGCGGCGAAAGTTTGCCCGCGGCGCTCTTGCCTTACAACGGACGTCCTCTCATCGAGGGTCTGGTGCGCGATTTAACCGCGAGAGAGTGGTTATATTACAAGTTGACCGGCGAACATCACAAGACGCCGGTGGCGGTGATGACGAGCGCGGCAAAGGGCAACCACAGACGCATCACCAATTTGCTCAAGGAGAACAATTGGTTCGGCCGAGGGAGCGACAACTATCGTTTATTTGAACAACCTCTCGTCCCCGTCATCAGCGTCGACGGTGGGCGCTGGGTGAGAGAAGGTTTCGGGAAGATGTCGCTCAAACCTGGTGGACACGGAGCCATTTGGAAACTGATGCACGACGACGGCGTTTTCGACTGGTTGGACTCCCGAGGCCGCGAAGGCGGTATCGTGCGTCAGATCACGAATCCCATGGCCGGCACGGACACGACGTTGCTGTCCTTGTCCGGAGTTGGCGTCAAGGGTAATAAGTCACTCGGTTTCGCGAGTTGCGAACGTCACGTCGGCGCCAGTGAAGGCGTCAACGTGCTCATCGAGAAGCGAAACGACTGGACGGGCGAGTACGCATACGGAGTGTCGAACATCGAATACACCGAACTGGCGCGTCTCGGTTTGGACGACAAACCCAGCGATACGAATGGCAACGAGAGCGCGTATCCAGCTAATACGAACGTGCTCTTCATCGGTTTGAAGCAAATCCGTCAAACTTTGCTGAGCTCGTCTCGAGCCGCCTTCCCGGGAATGCTGATCAATCTCACGAAACCTGTGTTAGAGAATGGAACCAAGGGTGGTCGATTGGAGTGCTCGATGCAAAACATCGCGGATGCGCTCATGCAACACTCTGAGTTGCGTCTCGGCGCCGATGATTTCGACGATTTGCCGACGTTTGTGTTGTACACGCTCCGTCGACGAATCACGAGCAGCGCGAAGAAGAAGCGCCCACCAGAGTCCTTGAACCTCGCGCAAACTCCCGATGGATCCTTTTTGGACCTTCTTCGCAACGCGAGTGATTTATTATCGCGATGCGACGTCGCGCACCCGCTACCCGATGATTACCCGGTGGAAAGATACTTGCAGGAAGGTCCCGAGTTCATCTACAGCGCCATTCCGAGCTTGGGTCCTCTGTGGGACGTTGTACAGCAAAAGATCCAGGGAGGTGAGATCAAGCGTGGCTCCGAAGTGCGCCTCGAAGTCGCGGAGATTGAGTGGAAGGACGTCACGGTGCAAGGTTCATTATTTATTGAAGCGTCCGCGCCGCTGGGTCCGATGACCAACGACGGGTTGCGTTTCGATGACGACGCGTGCGGTCGATGTCGTCTGCGCAACGTTCGCGTTTTCAACGCTGGAATCGATTGGAACGAAAAGTCGAACGTCTACTGGAGCAACTTCATCACGCGTCTCGAGCGTTGCTCCATCGTTCTCGAAGGGAGCGGCGAACTTGACGCCAAAGACGTCACGCTCTCGGGCGATGTTCGTTACGTCGTGCCGGATGGAAAGCGCCTGACACTTCGTCCGGACGGCCAAGGTGGCGTCCAAGAGACGTGGGAGGATATCTCGTCCCCGTCGTGGCGCTGGATCTACGCCTTTGGCGACAAGGACCGCGTCGACGTCCTCCTCAAGGAGTTGAATTGATTTGATAGAGCGAGCGCGCGAGCACCATGTAACAAGATATTGACAAACATTGACATTCATTATGCGAAACACATCCTCTGTTACAAGCAATCATTCCATTTTTCTACATTTGCACGCGCGGCAAGAAACCCGGCGGCACGTCGCTCTCGCGAACTTTTCGGCTGATCTCCTTGGCGTCGTCGACGACTGAGCTCCTTCGACCGCGAGGCGGCGCGACGTCGAGCTCCATCTCATCAAAGCTCGCGTTGAGTTCATTCGTGGCGAGCGCCATCGGCACGAACAGCGCTCTCGCGGACGCGACGTCCAAACGACTAAACTTTTCCTTGCCGATGGCTGTCACGAGACGCGCGTTCACGCCTCGCTTGCAATTGGAGATGCACTTACCGCTCGCCGAACACGCCCAGCCTCTCGGTAACTCAGCCTTCAGGGCGTTCACGATGGATTCCGATCCGCGTTTACGACAATCTTTGCCCGTACAAATCTCCACCATGGCGATGGGTACCTCGCGCGTGGCGTCGCCGACCACCACGGGCGACACCAGCGGACACGCGCCCAGCGTCGCCAACGCCGCCGGCCGCCGCGCGTCGTCCACCGACGCCTCGACGTCGATGACTCCCGCACCAACACCCAGAGCGTCCACTCTGAGAGATTCTTCGTACTGCTTTTGCGAGACAACCTTGCCGAGTTTCGATTTCAACGCCTCGAGGGCGGCGGCTTTCCCGCGCTTCTTCGTCTTCTTCTTTTTAGTCTTTTTACGACTCTCGCCCTTTACCTTTTTCCCCTTCTTCATCTTCCCCCGCGCATCGCTCCCGACAACGCCCACGATGGCGTCTCGAAGCGCTCGCGCGTTCACCGCCGCCGCGGCCCTCTTCCCACCGCGTTTCCCTCGTCCGCGCTCGCCATCGCTACTATCGCTACTATCGCTGCTCGAACCGCTCGAACTGCTCGAACTCGAACTGCTCGAACTCGAACTGCTCGAACTGCTCGAACT
>Ga0208410_1000432_pt1 | contig 24331 bp, 26 predicted proteins | sample ETN02SmetaG_3_FD_185787 | JGI IMG/M metagenome (GOLD analysis project Ga0208410, IMG submission 185787) | Marine microbial and viral communities from oxygen minimum zone, Eastern Pacific Ocean - ETNP2014F10-02SV257 (SPAdes) (version 2) | ecosystem: Environmental > Aquatic > Marine > Oceanic ... | reverse complement strand
ACAATAAAAATGTTGTTGTAGATTACGCACATACACCTGTCGCTACTGCAGAGGCAATTAATTATGCAAAGAGTATGTATAAAAATGTCATAGTAATAATTGGTGCTGGTGGAGACAGGGATAAAAGCAAAAGAAAAAAAATGGGTGAAGCAGCAACAAATGCTGACCATATTATTATCGCAAATGATAATCCAAGAAATGAAGATCCAATAGATATATCCAAAGAAATTCTCGAAGGTATACCTTTAAATAAAAATACTGATGTAATTCTTGATAGAAAAGAAGCAATATATAAAGGTGTAGAAAGCTTAAAAGAAAATGAAGTTTTATTAATATTAGGTAAAGGCCATGAAAAATTTCAAGAAGTTGAAAATAATTTATTACCTTTTGATGATATCAAAATCGCTAGAGAAGCATTGGAGCTAAGAAGTTGATTGGAATTATTGTATCTGGTGGCATAAGTTTTCTTGTAGTAATATTTTCGACTTTAATTGGTGTTAACTTTTTTAAATCAAGAAACATTGGGCAGGAAATTCAAGAAGAAGTAAATTTTCATGATCATAAAAAGGGAACCCCAACTATGGGAGGTATATTCATAGTATTTGGAACTTTAGCTGGGTATGCACTTTCCCATATAAATTTCTGGACAATTGGAGCAGGCTTTAAAGTAGAAGTAACATCTATGAATACAAATGTTTTACTAATTTTTGTAATTGCATTGATGATGGCACTTGTAGGGTTATTTGATGATTTTCTAAAGGTAAAAGAAGGCAGGAATCTTGGACTAAAGCCTTCACAAAAATTTTCTCTTCAGTTTTTAATTGGTTTGATAAGTGCTTATTATTTTATATATTTAAATTACGATTCAAGTTTTTATTTTTTTAGTGGGTTAGGGTTCGACATTGGATTAGCAAAATGGCTAATTGTAATATTTTTCATTATAGGAATTACTAATTCTGTTAACTTTACAGATGGTCTTGATGGATTGGTTGCAGGAAGTAGTGCTATTAGTTTCGGTGGTATTCTAATTATTTCCTTTTGGATATACAGACATCCAGAATATTATTCAAATTTCATAGGACAGAATTTTTTAACAGTAGAAATTTCATTACTAATCTCAGCTGTAGCAGGAGCATGCCTAGGTTTTCTATGGTGGAATACTAATCCAGCAAAAATAATTATGGGCGATGTTGGTTCACATTTTTTAGGTGCTTTATTTCCTCTTATATTATTTGCACTAGGTGCAGATGGTTTAATATTTTTCTTTTGTTTCCTTTTTATATTAGAAGGAGTTTCAGTGGTGATTCAGATTCTATCTTTTAAATATAGAAAAAAAAGGGTTTTTAAAATGGCCCCAATACACCATCATTTTGAAATGAGTAATTGGGCAGAAACAACAATAATTGTACGTTTTTGGATAATAAATGGAATAGCTGTTGTAATTGGACTCGGCCTTTTTTATGCCGACTATGTATTGTTTGGACAATGAAATCATCACTGATACTTGGCTATGGTTCAACTGGGCAAGATATTGAAAAATACCTACTATCCAAGAAGGAGAAGTATTTTATCTATGATGACAATAAAACAATTCCACAGGATCTAAATTTTCGATTAGAAGATATTACTAATGTGGAAACACTATTTGTTTCTCCAGGAATTAGGAAAAATCATAAAATATTAAATCTCGCAGAAGAAAATAAAGTAAAGATAACAACAGACGTTGAGTTTTTTAATGAAATAAGCAATGTAAAAATTATTGGAGTTACAGGAACTAATGGAAAGACATCTTTTGTAACCTTACTGAATAAATTATTGAACAAGTATGGATTTAAAAGTAATGTTGCTGGGAATATTGGCATTTCTCCGCTTAATTTAATTGAAGAGTCAGATTACCTAGATTTTCTAATACTAGAATTATCAAGTTTTCAACTAAAACATATTAATGAATTAAATTTAGATACCTCTATTGTATTGAATTTGTACGAAGATCACATTGATTGGCATGAGTCTTTTGAAGATTATGTAAGTTCTAAATTAAAAATATTTGAATTTACTAGTAACAATAAAAATAAATATTTGGGCTCAGTTGATGATGGATTAAAAAATAAAAATTTACTTCCAAAAAATGTAAATTTATTAGAAGATATAGGTGAGCATTTATTACCTAATTATTTTGATGAATTTGTATCTATGTTAATTACAGTTTGTAAGAGATTTGAAATATCTAAAAAAGAAGTTGTTGATTTTCTTTCTTCAGAATCTTCAGGAGAGCATAGGTTTGAGTTGTTCTTTATAAAAAATGGTGTTGAATTTATTAACGATTCAAAATCCACAAATCTTGAATCAGTAAACAAGGCTTCTTTCAAAGTTAATAATTGTTTGTTAATTATGCATGGATTATCAAAAGGGATCAGTACAAAAAAACTAAAGTTATCAGATGAAATTAAAAAAATTTTAGTACCAAAAAATTTCGAATTTGATTTAACAAGTTATAAAAATATCGTAAGAGAGTACGAATCTTTTGATGAACTTAAACTCTTAATACAAAATGAATATAAAACTTATGATACTGTTTTATTTTCATGTGGAGGTTCGAGCTTCAATGACTTTGACGATTATATAGATAGAGGTAATTTTTTTAAAAATATGATTAAAGGTGAAATTACATGAAAGTTGATTCTATAGATTTTATCAAAAGATTAAATATATTTTCAATTTTGTTTTTAATATCATTTGGAATTTTATTGAATGTATCGGCTTCTTCTGTCGAAGGATTAAATTTATATGGAGACAACTTCTATTTTATAAAACGTCACTTAACGGCAATAATACTTGGAGTGTTGACATTTAACATTCTAAAAAATTTCAGTACTGAATTTATATCAAAATTTTCATCAACTTCTATGGTTCTTATAGGTTTTACACTTTTTTTAGTTTTAACATATGGAATAGTTGTAGGCGGAAGTAGACGCTGGATAGATTTAGGAGTTGTCAATTTTCAACCTAGCGAGCTTGCTAAACCCCTGATTATTCTATGGGTTGCTAAACAAATATCAAATGATATTGCCGAAGATTCAGATATTAAAAAATTTATAAGATCAATTTTTCTTCCATTATTTTGTGCTTTCTTGGTTTTATTAGAACCTGATTATGGAACATTTGCATCAATCTGTTTCATTTTGTTTTCTCAAATATTTTTTTCAAAAATCAAAATAGTTTATCCACTGTCAACAATGTTGGTATCTCTTCTCCCTCTTTACATGGTTGCAAAGTCAAGTAGCTATAGACTTAACCGAATAAATACTTGGTTATCTGGAAAATGTGATATCGGAGTTGATTTGCTTGGCGATTGTTTCCAATTAAATCAAAGTAGAATAGCAATTAGTTCTGGAGGTTTATTTGGTCTTGGTCCTGGAACCTCTAGAGCAAGGTGGGGTTCGTTACCTAATTCTTATTCAGATTTCATTTCGTCAATTATCGGAGAAGAATACGGATTTTTTGGATTATTCTTATTAGTTTTAGCTTTTTTAATATTGATTACTACAACATTTTTAATTGCTTTAAAAGAAAAAAATGAAATGAAAAAACTAATTGCTGTTGGCTTTGGTAGCTGGATATTTTTTCAAACAGTAATAAATCTGGGTGGGGCAGTTGGTTTAATTCCAATAACTGGGATAGTGTTACCATTTGTTTCTTATGGCTCTAGTGCTATGATTTCTATCTTTGTAGCGTTAGGCATGATGTACTCAAAAGATTATGAATAAGAAAATTTGCTTTTTTTGTGTTGGAACTGGTGGACATGTTCTTCCAGTTAAAAATCTAATTAAAGAATTAGAAAAGTTAGGAACAAATCTTCAAGATATAGTTGTTGTTAGTGACGATAGGGGAGAAAAGTATTTAGAAAATTTAAATATCAATATTTACATTACAAAAGCTTATTCATCACAAAACGGAATTCTTGGCTATTTATTAAATTTTCCAAAGCTAATCAGGTCTATTAAGGAAATAAGAGATTTTTTAAGAAATAAGAACATATCAGTAGTTTTTACAACTGGAGCATACATAGCTCCAATTGCCGCTGTAATTTCGGTTTTACTTAATGCAAAATTCTACATACAAGAACAAAACGTTTATGCAGGCTTAGGAAACAAAGTAAGTGCGATTATTGCTAAATCTATTTTTAGTTCGTTTGAAGATACTAAAAACATTAATGAAAAGAAATTAATTTACACTGGACCAATTGTAAATACATCATTAACAAGAGAAGATATTTTATTACATGAAAAACAAACTATAGGATTTATAGGAGGAAGCCAGGGTTCTGAACAAATAAATCAGTATGTTGATGAATTTATGAAAAGTGAACTTCATGCAGATTTTAATATTGTCCATGTAGCCGGTAAAAATAAAACAAACCTAGAAATAGATAGTAATAATTACGAAAGTTTTGACTTTATTGAGGAAATGGATGATTTTTATAAAAAGATTGATATTTTAGTGGGAAGAGCAGGAGGTGGTTCGCTTGAAGCAGCTTATTTAGGTATTCCTCAAATATTAATTCCATACAAGCACGGAACAACATCTTCACACCAATCATTGAATGCGAAATATCTAGAAAATAAAGGTTTTGGCTTGATAGTTAATACATTTGAAGAGTTGACTATCAAAATTAATGAAATTCCGAAAGGTTTCAAGAATGGAAAGTCTAATTTGCCCAATATACCAATAGGAAATTTGAGCATTTCCAAGGAGTTATATGAGCAAATCGTTTAATTCTTATAACTCAGTGTATATAATCGGAATTGGAGGCTCTGGGATGAGCTCTATTGCAAAATACCTATCGCAAAGAGGACTAGATGTTTCAGGATACGACCAGAGAAGCTCTTACGTCACTAATTTATTAAATAATGATGGAATAAAAGTAGATTTTGATATTTCAAATCAAACATATAATAGTGAAACTTTATATATTATTTCATCAGCTATCAACATGGATTCAATTTTTCTCAGAGATTTTATAAAAGAACCTAATGTATTGACTAGACCAGATTTTCTTAAGTTACTCTCTGAAACGGTCTATTTAATTGGTGTCACAGGAACACATGGAAAAACATCCACAACGGCGTTATTAGCGCATATATTTAAATTTAATGGAATAGATGTATCGTATATTTATGGAGGTGTAACTACATTTAATGGTATCGGTGGTCACTATGGTGAAGAAGCTTTACCTTTGTTACTTGAGACTGATGAAGCATTTAATACATTTCAACAACTAGAAATTGATAATTTACTTATTACAAACATTGACCACGATCATATTGATCATTTTGGATCATATGACAACTTAGTCGAAGCATTTAGAACTGTTATTTCAAATGTAAAAGACAAGTGTGTGATTAATATTGATGATCCAACCCTTTCGAATTTCTTACGTCCGAGTGATATTTCATACTCCTCTACGAAAAAATCTAACTATATTGTAAATTTACCAAAATCGCTTATTGTCGATGAAAAAAAATATTTCATAAAAACTAAATTAATTGGGGATCATTTTATTTCAAATATAGTCGGTGCTATTGCTTTAGCGAATCAAAACGGTTTATCAATTGAACAATGTTTAAACGCTATTGAACATTTTACTGGGGTTAAAAGAAGAACTGAGTATATTGGTGAATTTAATGGAACTAATTTTTATGATGATTATGGCCATCATCCTACAGAAATTAAAGCAACTACAAAAGCTCTTAAAGAAAACACTTCAGGAAAATTAATTGTAATATTTCAACCCCATAGATTTACTAGAACAAGGGACAATTTTGAAGGATTGAAAAATTCGTTTGAGAATTCTGACTTAACACTAATTACAGATATATATTCTGCAGGTGAGAAGCCAATTCCTGGTGTATCTAGCCTTATGTTCGAAGGAGATGACATTACATACATAAAGTCTCCAAGATTAGTCCCTCATTATGTTAAAAATAATATCGAACCTGGAGATACTGTGTTAACTATTGGTGCAGGTGATATTACTCTTTTGGGGCCACAGATATTAAAATATTTAAATGAAAATAAATAAAGTTGACCTTTCAAAAGTCACTACGTATAGATTCGGTGGTTATTGTGAAAACTTTATTATATTAGAAAAGCCTGAAGATTTATTTGAATTACCAGATGGATTAAATAGTGAAAATACTTTTGTATTAGGAAAAGGGTCTAATATTGCATTTTCTGATAATGAATTTGAAGGGTATGTACTCAAGCCGGAAATTCAGTTTATTAATCAAATTAGTGATGGAGTTAACCTAGAAGTTGGCGCAGGAACATATTTACCAGATTTAGCAAGATATTTAAAAGACAATGAATTATGCGGGGGAGAGTTCCTATTAGGAATACCAGGATCTCTAGGAGGAGCCCTAAGAATGAATGCAGGTTCTTACGGTTATGAAATATCTACTAATGTAATTGAAGTAAATTGTTTTGATTTGGACAAAAAGGAATTAGTAACCCTAGATAAGAATTCTATAAATTACAGTTATCGAAATTCGGAAAACTTAAAGAATAAAATCATACTTTCGGCAATCTTAGAATTTGAAAAAGGTGACCGGAAAAGTATTCTTCAAAAAATGTCTACTTTTACTAAGCAAAGAAAAAAAAGCCAACCTCCTGCTATTTACAATGCTGGAAGTGTTTTTAAGAACACTAATGATTATTTTGCGGGTGAATTAATCGACAATGCAGGGCTGAAAGGATATTCGATAGATAACGTAAGTGTGAGCACAAAGCATGCGAATTTTTTCATTGCAAAAAAGGGAGCAAAAGCAATTTCGTTATACAATTTAGTTCAATACGTTAAAGAGAAAGTAAATGATCAATATCAAATTAAACTTGAGGAAGAGATTCAGTTTATTGGCGAGTTTACCTAAATGGAAAGTGAATACAGCTTCTCAGAGAAAAAATCACTAAAATCTTTTCTCTTATTTACTTTCTTGCTTATGTGCATAATAAATGTTGGATTCTCAATAAATTCCTCTTATTTTAGAGTTAAAACTATTGAGGTTAATAGTATTTCTAATAACTTCAGCTCTAGTGACTTCTCAAATGAATCTTTAAATCAATCCATTTGGTTGATAAACAGCGACATATTTAATGACAAAAAAATAGAATACCCAACTATTGAGAGCATAACAATAGCTAAAGAGTACCCCGACAAAATTATTGTTAATGTTATTGAATATGAGGAGCTTATAGTAGTAACAGACCTAAGAGGCACCATTCCTCTTCGGACTATACTTTATAAAAATGGACTAGAGGTAGAGTCGTCGGATATGAGGGATTTGCCAACGTTATCAATATCCAACGGTCCAGTACAAGCAGGGTTTAATGGAGAGCTGGTTTCCATGATGATGACTTTAAAGAATTATAAATTAAATGAATCTGACTTTTCATTTAGCTATGATGGTCAAAAACTTACAGGAGAGTATAGAGAAACCGTGATAAACTTTGGCCCATCAATTGACCTCGGGACAAAAGCAGCTGCTTTAGGGGCACTGCTTGAAAATTCAAAATGCAGTGGTGAAGTGCGGTTTATAGGATCAGAAGAAATTATTGCAAACTGTTAAATCTAAATCTAAACTATAGATATAGATAAAATTACAAAAAACTATTGTCTTTAAAAATAACTGGTGATATTGTTTAAATATTGAATTGGAGAAGTAAAATATGGCAGCTAAAAGAAGTACAAAAGAAAAAGGAGTCAATCTAAACATGAGACCTAGAAATTACACAGCAGTAATTAAAGTTGTTGGAGTTGGCGGAGGCGGAACTAATGCAGTCAACAGAATGATTAAAATGGGAATTAAGGGTGTTGATTTTGTCGCAGCTAATACTGATGCTCAAAGCCTACTTGGTTCAAAGGCAGATTTAAAATTAGATTTAGGAAGAAAAACCACAAGGGGACTTGGTGCTGGTGCAAACCCTGAAGTTGGTAGACAAGCGGCTATTGATTCAAGAGAACTTATAGAAGAAGCACTCAAGGGTTCCGACATGGTGTTCATTACTGCTGGTGAAGGTGGAGGAACTGGAACAGGTGCTTCACCCATTATTGCAGAAATTGCACATGAATTAGGAGCTTTAACAGTTGGAGTAGTAACTAGACCATTCGGCTTTGAAGGTAGAAGAAGATCTGTACAAGCAGAAGAAGGCGTTCAGGCATTAAGGGACGTGTTAGATACTTTAATTGTAATACCCAACGATAGACTGCTTCAAATATCAGATAAGGACATCAAAGCAAGTGAGGCTTATCTAAAATCAGATGAAATCCTGTCTAACGGTGTTAAAGGAATATCTGGCTTAATTACTCAGCCTGGAGTTATAAATGTTGACTTTGCTGATGTTAAGACAATATTGAAAGATGCTGGAAATGCTGTATTAGGTATAGGAAGATCTACAGGAGAACAAAGAGCTCCAAATGCTGCACAGGCAGCTATTTCATCGCCTTTATTGGAAGCGACAATGGATGGCGCAGAGGGTGTTCTTATTACAATTACTGGTTCTGAAGATTTGAAATTGCAAGAAATTAATGAAGCAGCAAGAGTAATTACAGAAAAAGCTGATGATAATGCAGAAATAATTTTTGGTCACACCATAGACGAAACATTGGGTGATGCTGTAGAAGTAACTGTTGTTGCAGCAGGATTTGGGCCAAGACCAAATAGAAGAGTCAAGGATTCGGGCGAAATAGAGAATAACGGAGGTGACGGTCTTCCAGATTTCATTAAAGGATGATCGAATCAAAATTAATCTCCAAAGCTATATTTACTGATAAAACTTTTACTAATTTAGATAATTTACTAGTTGAAATTGGAATTAATTCATATGCTTCTATGAAGCAGACTCATTCGGACAAGGTTGTTCAAATCAATAAAGCAGGAAGCTTTGAGTCGGACGGTATAATAACTTCAACTAAAAACCTTGGGCTAGTAGTAAAAACTGCAGATTGCCTTCCAATTCTCTTAGAAGATGATATTAACGTAGGGGCAGTACATGCTGGCTGGAGAGGCGTTAAAAATAACATTGTAGAAAATGCGTTAAGACATTTCAAATCAAGTCAATTACGCATGTCTGTTGGGCCACATGCACAGTCTTGTTGCTATGAAGTGCAAGAGGATGTAACTAAATACTTGTACAAATATATAGAAACTCGAGAAGGTAAAGATTATTTAAATATGTCCCAAAGCCTGATAGAGTTATCAAATAAGTTTGGTTTTCAAATTGAAATTTCCTCAATTTGTACAATATGTGACAACTCTTACAACTCATTTAGAGAAAATAAAACTGATAAAAGGCAGTACGGATTTATATGGCAATAAATCATTTAGAAAAAATAAACTCTAAGGTTGTTTCTTATGGTGCAAAATTATTGCCTGTTGTCAAGAGTAGAACAAATGATGAGATTAAATTTTTGTATGATTTTGGTTTTAGGGAGTTTGCTGAAAATCGATTAGAAGACTTTAAACAACACAAGGAAGTTTATGGAGATGTAAATTATCATTTTATAGCACCTATTCAATCAAGAAAACTTTCTGAAATATCACAAAACTTTACATATATACATACAATCTCAAGAATTAAAGAGGTTGATATACTAGGTTCGCTAGAAAGAAATTGTCATTATTTGATACAAGTAAACATAGACAATGACCCAAAAAAGAGTGGAGTTAATAAAAAGGAAATAAACAGTTTTTTTGAATACTGTGCTGGTAAAGGTGTTAACCCAAATGGAATTATGACTATACCCAACATTGACTCTGAACCAAAAATTGTTTTTTCAAATATGCAAAAAATTAATGAACAACTTAAAAAAAATTATGGATACCAAGGAGAATTATCAATGGGTATGTCTAATGATTACGATATTGCGCTTGATTACGGTGCTACAATAGTCCGTATAGGAACTAAACTATTTAAATAATGTTAGAAAAATTTCTTATTTCGATTGGGTTAAAACAGCCAGAATCTCTTAATGATATCGTAGAAAACCAGCAAACTACTGTTCGCCCATCAAATGAAAATCTATTTATGGATGATGAAAATATTGGCGATATAAGGGTACATTCCCCAAAAGATGAAGTAGAGATTAAAGCATTAAGGTCTTTTTCGGAGATACACAATTTAGGAATAGCAATAAAAGATGAATTTATAGTAGCTATGGATATTAGAGACATACCTGACCAACAAGAAAGAAGAAGAATATTAGATTTTGTGACCGGAATGGCTTTTATGAGTAATTCCACCATAAGATCCATTAATCGAGATGGTGTTTTCCTGATATTACCTTCTAACTCTTCACTTAGCTCATCGGAAAGAGAAAGACTTCAAGATTTAGGCCTATATAAAATAAATGTGTAGTATTACATATTTACTATTTAGGTTATTTTATTATTCTCTCTTTGCATGGATAATTTTAAGCTGGATACAAGTTCCTTATGATCATCCTATAGGTCAAGTTAAAAGTGTTTTAGATAGATATTTTGAGAGAATACTTGCACCAATAAGATCTAGAATCCCTGCTTTGAGGATTGGAATGGCTGGAATTGACCTTTCTCCATTAATTCTCATTGTTGGTTTTAACTTAGCTCAACCTTATCTTCTAAGAATCGTTTGCTAATCTGTTAATCAATATCTCAGCGTTCTTATTATGAACTTTATTATTGGTGGAAGATATTTCAATATTTAAATCAATCGCTAAAGTTTCACTTTTAATATATGTAGAAAAACTTTCAACTGTCTTTTGAACGAATTCGTCATCCGTTAGAATAGTTAGTTTTATTCTATCAGTAACATCGAATTCTTGATTTTTTCTTTCTTTTTGTATGTATGACACTAGCTCACGCGACATTCTTTCCATCAGTAGATCTTGATTTAATTCTGTATCAAGGAGTAAACTAAATTCTCCTACAATATCTAGCCCATCATCATCTCTTTTTTTTGTAAGATTCACAATAATATCTTCTACATTAACCTTAAGACCATCAACATCTATTGTTTCGCTTCCTAATAAAAGCTTTTTTTGGTCGTCAGAAATGTTCTTAAGGTATTTTGCAACTTTATTAATGTCTTTACCTAGAGAAGGCCCAAGTTTTTCATAGTTTGGTTTAAACTCATAATCTATCCATGCATCTATATTTTTTTCTATTTTTATTTCTTTTACATTGATTTCATTCATAATAAGATTTTCTATTAGCGCTATTTTTTTACTCAGATTCTCATTGTTAGAAATAATTGTTACAGATTTTAAAGGCTGTTTGTTAGGTAGTTTAAGTTTTACTCTTAAATTCCTTACACTTTTAATAATCTTTTTAGCTAAATCTACACTTTCTTCTAAATCTTGATCGATAAATTTTGGATTTGATTCAGGGTAGTCGCAATAATGTATACTTGTTTTTTCATCATCTATTAATCCTTGATAAATTTTTTCACAAATAAATGGGAGTACAGGAGCCATTGCTTTATTAAATTCGATAAGAACTTCGTGTAAAGTTTTGAAAGCATTGATTTTATCAACGTCATCTACGCCTTTTTCTTTCCAAAACCTCTTTCTATTAGATCTTACATACCAGTTAGTAAGCTCATCAACAAAATTCATTAGAGGGGGTATCACCTCATATAAATAATAATTTTCCATTTTTTCATTAACAACTTTTATTAATGATTGAAGGGAGGAGACTATCCATCTATCCATTAAGCTTCTTTCCTCTAATGGAGATGCTTTTTCTAATTCTTCAAAAGTTATTTCATCAGCATTTGCATAAGTTGAGAAAAATGAATAACTGTTCCATAATGGGAGAATAATATTTCTTGTTACTAATTTTACTCCTTCCTCTGAAAACTTGAGCGGTTCACCTCTTACTACAGGTGAGTCAATTAAGTATGCTCTTAAACTATCTCCTCCGTACTCATTCAATAACTCTTCAGGATCTGGATAGTTTTTCAAACTTTTGCTCATTTTTCTACCATCTTCCGCGAGGATCATTCCAGTGGTTATACAGTTTTTAAAAGCAACCGAATCAAACAATGCTACTGCCAAAACAGTCAATGTATAGAACCATCCTCTAGTTTGATCTAGTCCTTCCGCAATAAAATCAGCTGGAAACCCCTCCATGAATAGTTCCTCGTTTTCAAAAGGGTAGTGTTGTTGACCATATGGCATTGCACCAGACTCAAACCAGCAGTCTAGAACTTCAGAAGTCCTTCTGTAAGTTTTTCCATCTTTTTCAATAATTAAGTCATCTAAATAATGACGATGTAAGTCTGTAATATTTTCACCAGTTAAGTTCTCGAGCTCAGACACTGAGCCAATGCAGATTCTGTCATTAGGATCATCTTCATTTATCCATACAGGAATACAGCTTCCCCAGTACCTATTTCTACTAATGGCCCAATCTCTTGCATTCCCTAACCAATTTGAAAATCTTTTTTCACCAATAAAGCCTGGTACCCAGTGAGTGCTTTGATTTAATTCAACCATTCGATCTCGAATTTTTTCTACATTTACAAACCATGTTGGAATTGCTTTGTAGATTAAAGGTGTTCCGGTTCTCCAGCAAAATGGATAAGAATGCATTTCAGTTTTTTGACTAAATAAATTCCCTCTTTCTTTAAGTTGCTTCATAATTTGTATATCAGCATCTTTAACATTCAATCCTTCTAATTCACTAAATGTGTGATCAAATTTACCAGAGAGTGTAACTGGATCAGCGATAACTTCAATTCCTGAATTTTTAAGTGCATAAAAATCACTTTCCCCATAAGCCGGAGCTTGAGATACTAATCCAGAACCAGATTCAGTATTTGTGTCGTCACTATGGATTAATCTAAAGGCACCATCTAAAAATAAATCTTCATACTCTTGATATGCTGGAACATAACTTGCTCCTATTAGATCGCTTCCATCACAAGTTAATATATTCTCTATTTCATAATCTTTAAGTTCATCAAGTCTCTCGGTGGCAATCCAATAAAATTCACCATTTAGAGCTATTCGAGAGTATTCAATACCTTTACCTACAGCAATAGCAAGGTTTCCAGGAATACACCATGGTGTTGTTGTCCAAACAAGAAATTTATCTCCTTTTTTTACATGATTAAAATCCTCTCTTGCATTTAAAGTAAAGTAAATTGAGGGATCTTCAACTTCCCGATAATCCATATTTGCTTCAAAGTTTGAAAGAGGTGTAGACGCGGCCCAAGAGTAAGGTAAGACTTTGTAGTCTTGATAGATAAGCTCTTTTTCCCAGAGTTCTTTGAAAACCCACCATACGCTTTCCATAAAATCGATATCCATTGTTTTATAGTCATTTTCAAAATCAACCCACCTACCAATTTTCCTTGTAATCTTTTCCCAATTTTCTGTATTTGTTTGGACCTGGGCTCTGCAAGCTTCGTTAAATTTGTCAATTCCATACTCATCTATTTGTTGTGGATCTTCTAGATTTAAGTTTTTTTGGACTTCCATTTCAATTGGTAAGCCATGAACATCCCATCCAAACCTTCTCTCGACATAATATCCCCTCATAGTCCAATATCTTGGAACAATATCTTTAATTACACCAGCCAAGAGGTTTCCATAATGAGGACTTCCTGTCGGAAATGGTGGGCCATCATAAAATCTAAATATTTGATTATTTTTTCGATTATTTAAAGAAGTTTGAAACGCATTAATTTCATCCCAATAGTTTGAAATTTCATTTTCAACCGAAGCTAAGTTGATATTGTTATCTACTCTTTTAAACATATCTTTAGATTTTATAGGGTTTTCAGTTCAATTAGTGTTAATAAATAAAGTTTTAAAAAATCAGAAATTTGTATATTTTGTCTAAAAAATGGCTAATATACATTCATTAATAAAATTAAACATGGCAAGAAAACTTTCACCCAACACAATAAATAAATTCAAAAAAAAGCTTTTAGCTGAAAAAGAACAATTAACCCAGATTTTGGAACATCACCAACAAGAAAGAGAGAATATTAGATTGTCTGAGGCTTCTGCAGAAAGAAGCCCAGATCCATCATCAGCAGACGGCGGATCTATGGCTTTCGAGCTTGAAAAAGAACTAACTCTTGATGAAAATACTAGACATTTATTGAACCAAGTTGAACATGCACTTGTTTTAATAAAGAAGAAGAAATATGGAAATTGTGAAAATTGTCAAGAGCCGATTCCTGTTGCAAGACTAGAAGCATTACCATATTCAACATTATGTAAAAACTGCGCAGCATTAATTGAATCTTAAGAATAAAATTTTACCTTTTATAGTCACAGCATTTTTAGCTTCATTAGATCTTTTTACAAAATTTTTAATAAGAGAAAATAATATCCAAGAATATGAAATTTTTGATGGAATATTGACAATTGACTTAACCTACAATACAGGTATTGCTTTTGGCCTATTAAGCGAATACACGGTTTTTACATATGTTTTATCTATCTTTGTGTTTATTTGGTTAGTAATTCAAATCAAAGATATTGAAGATCAGAATTTGGAGCTGTTTTCATTAGTGCTTATATTATCTGGAGCAGTTGGAAACTTAGGTGAGAGAGGTTGGAATTTAATTTTTGGAAATGATGGGAAAGTAACTGATTTCGTAGAATTATTATTCATTCCTAGTTTCAACCTTGCCGACTCATATATATCAGTAGGTATTGTGCTTTTGTTATATTCGGAGATTAAAAAAAATTAATTTAGATGTAGTTTTTCAGAATGAGTTGTTTGTAATTATAAACAAACCTCACGGACTTTTAGTACATAGAACGACCACATCGAACGAGTACACATTGAGAGATTATCTCGTTGAAAATTTCGATGTTAATGGAATTGGAGAAAACAATAGAGAAGGAATCGTGCATAGGCTTGATAGGGTAACATCCGGATTAATATTATGTCCTATAAATTTAGATGCTTTCAATCAACTTAAAGATGATTTTAAGAAAAGAAAAATCAAAAAAAGCTACAAGGCTATCGTACAAGGATTTTTGAATAGTGACTCAGGTGAGATTAACTTACCATTAATTCATTCAGTTAAAAATAGAAAAAAGAGAGAAGTAAATAAGAATGGTAAAGAGGCAATCACAAAATATAAAACTATCTCTAAAGGCAATATGTACTCTCTACTGGATATAGATTTAATTACTGGTCGCAATCATCAAATAAGAGCTCATTTAGAGTATCTAAACAAACCAATTGTAAATGACGTACTTTATGGTGCAAAAATCAATCCTCTGCTAGATATGGGAACTATTTGTTTGCAATCTTACAAACTGGAATTTGAGTTGTTTAAAAAAGAATACAAGTTTTCAATTAATGAACCAGACTATTTTAGTTCAATAATGAAGATGTAATTTTTTTAAAAAACTTTACAATTGATTTATGAGTAAATCATTTGTTCACTTGCATGCCCATACTGAGTATTCAATGCTCGATGGAGCCGCCAAAATTAACGATTATTTAAAAAAAGTAAAAGAACTAAATCAACCTGCTGCAGCAATAACGGATCATGGAAATCTTTATGGTGCTTTAGAGTTTGTTCGCCAAGCTGAAACATTTGGTATAAAGCCAATAATAGGATACGAAGCATATGTAACACCGGGATCAAGATTTGATAGACCTGAAAGAGACAAAAATAAAAGATATCACCTCACTCTTTTAGCCGAGAATAATGTAGGATATCAAAACTTAGTAGAGCTTGTAAGCAAAGCATATTTAGAAGGTTTCTATTACAAACCTCGTGTTGATTATGAGCTTTTAAGAGAGCACTCAGAAGGAATAATTGCTTTATCAGGTTGTCTTGGTGGAGAAGTTGCACAACATCTAGCACCAGATGGATCAAGAGAAGAAGGAAATGCTGCAAATGAGAAAAGTTATGAAAAAGCTTTAGAAAAAGCTAAAAATTATCAAGATATTTTTGGTAAGAGTAACTTTTTTATTGAATTACATAATCATGGCATAGATCAGCAAGTAGAAATATTAGAGGACTTAGTTAACATTTCTAAAGAAATTAACGCCCCCTTAGTTGCTGCAAATGATTCCCATTATGTTACAAAAAATGATTCATCAGCTCACGATGCTTTATTGTGCGTACAAACAAATGCGACAATGGAGGATGAAGATAGATTTAAGTTTGATGGCGAAGAGTACTACGTAAAATCATCAGAAGAAATGAGGTTGCTATTTCCAGATGATTCATTTCCAAATGCATGTGACAATACTTTAGAAATTGCAAATAGGGTTAACTACACATTTGAATTCGATAAAGATTATTTACCAGATTTCCCAATTGAAGATAGTTCGTTAACCGTTGAAGAGTTCTTGAGAAAAAAAGTTCTAACGGGAGCTAAAGAAAAGTATCAAGAGATTAATTCCGAGATACAGGAAAGAATAGATTATGAGCTCGATGTAATTAACTCTATGGGATTTGCTTCATATTTTCTGATAGTTGGAGATTTGATTGACTTTGCAAATTCTAAAAATATTAGGACAGCTGCAGGAAGAGGTTCAGCAGCAGGTTCTATCGTATCATACTGTCTTGGAATAACCCGTATAGAGCCACTAAAGTATGGATTAATTTTTGAAAGATTTTTGAATAAGGGCAGGAAGTCACTTCCAGATATTGATATGGACTTCGATGAAAGATTTAGAGGAGATGTTATTCAATATGCAATTGATAAATATGGACAGGATAGAGTTGCTCACATAGTAACTTTTGCCACTATCAAAGCAAAACAAGCAATTAGAGATGCAGCAAGAGTTTTAGGCCTTCCTTTTTCAAGTGGTGATAAGGTAGCAAAGCTTATGCCGCCTATGATTTTAGGAAATACAGCAACTATTTCAGAATGTCTTCAATTAGATGAAAATAATGAGAGTGGATATAGTAAAGAGTTTTATTCTGCTTCTGAAGAATTACGTAAAGAATACTCCTCAGATCAAGAGGTTAAAAAAATAATCGATATTGCTCTTGGTCTTGAAGGATTAAGGCGCCAAGACGGCATCCATGCTGCAGCAATAGTTATATCACCTGATAAAATAACAAATTTCCTTCCTATACAAAGAAAAGGTGAAAATGCTGAAATAGTTACACAGTATGAAATGCACACCGTTGAACAATTGGGACTTCTCAAAATGGACTTTCTTGGACTAAGAAACTTATCAATTGTTGATAGAACTCTGGAGTTAATTGGTGATAAGAATTTAGATATCGACAATATAGAACTTAATGATGAAAAAACTTTTAATTTATTCTCTGAAGGAAGAATGACTGGAGTATTTCAGCTTGAAAGCAGAGTAGCTCAGTCTATTTCTCGAAGCCTTAATCCAAAGAGGTTTGAGGATATAGTTGCATTAGTTGCTCTGATTAGACCAGGGCCACTTGGAGCAGGAATGCATAATGAATTTGCAGATCGTGCAAATTCTCGTAAAGAAATTGAATATTTGCATTCAGACCTAGAAGATATTTTAAACGAAACTTACGGTGTAATTCTTTATCAAGAACAGGTTATGCAAATAGCTGAAAAAATTGCAGGATTTAATTTACAAGAAGCAGACAATCTTAGAGTTGCAATGGGAAAAAAAATTCCACAAGTCATGGAGGAGCAACGTAAAAAGTTTACTGAAGGATCAGTAGAAAGTGGGTATTCAGAGCAATTCGCGGTGGAGCTTTTTGACCAGATTGCATTCTTTGCTGGATATGGATTTAACAAAAGTCATTCTGTTCCTTATGCTTTGCTTGCATATCAAACAGCATATCTAAAAGCTAATTATCCCGCTGAGTATATTGCTGCCTCATTAACAGCAGTCAAGAGAGATAAAGACAGGACAGCAATATTTCTTTCTGAAGCTAGAGAGATGGGAGTTAAGGTTTCCACACCAGACATAAATAAAAGCGAATCTGATTTTACTGTGAATAATAATGAGATATTGTTTGGCCTATCAGCTGTTAGGAATGTTGGAGATATAACTGCTGAAAAAATTGTATTAGAGAGGGAAACAAATGGCAACTTTGAATCAATAGAAGAATTTTTATCAAGAATAGATTCAAGATCATTAAACAAAAGGGGTATAGAAGCACTTGCACAAGGTGGGGGATTTGATTATTTCGGCTATCCAAGAAAAGGTGTATTCAATGCGATTCCTGATTTGATAGATGATGCAAAAAATCTAAAAATTAAAAAAGCAAATAACCAAGCTTCTTTATTTGATCTAGATGAACAAAATGAAAATTTAGCAACTATTAAAGAAATTGAATGGCCCAAAAAAGAAAAACTTGAGAGGGAAAGAGAAATGCTTGGATTTTTTGTTAGTGAAGACCCTCTTGAGGGTTATGGTGAGGTATTAAAATCAGAATCAACTCATTCTATTATAGAACTTCAGAGTTTCGAAGAAGAAGAAGAAGTAAATGTTGTAATAGCTGGACTTATTTCAAATGTTCAAAAAAGAGTATCTAGAAGAGGGAATCCATGGATTCAGTTTGACCTACAAGACACTACAGGTTCGTTAGGAGTACTTTTATTTAACAAATTAGTAGAAAAATATAATACAAACATTGATGGTGAGATATATTTAAAAGTTTCAGGTACTTATGTTGGAGGATCAGAAAACACTATTCGAGCAAGGGATCTCGAAGTTATTGAGCCTTCTAAAATGGTTGAAGATTTAGATACGTCCCCATTAAGAATATCTGTAACAGAAGAAAAACTTGATAAAAAGAATCTAATTTTATTGAAAGAACTGTTGGAGAAATACCCTGGTTTATCAAATGTTGAGCTTGAAGTTCATGGAGGATCAAAAATAAAACTACTCGAATTAAAAGAGATTAAAGTTAAGAAAACAAATCAATTGAAAAATGAGATTAACACATTACTAACTAACTAACTAATATATTTTTATGGGTTTTAATGTAGAAGAATTTATAGAGAGATATAAAGAGAGAGCAGAAGCCGTAAAAAATAGATCTATACCACCAGTAGGCGGTGATGATCGTTTGGCTTTTATTAAACAAGCTGAAACTGATTTTCAAGATTTTATGATAATTGCTGATTCAGAATTTAAAGTCGAAGAAGAATACTTAGTATTTAAATATAAATTAGATTCTTAGTCTAAATTTTTGCTCATAGGAAAAATCTTTGTAATAACCTCAGCACACGCAACAGCTATTTCCATATGTTCTTTTTGAGTTCCATTACCAGATCTTAATTCAATGTAATGTATCCAACTTCTAAGCGTGCCATTCATATACATTCTACTAACAGTGTTTCCTTCTGGTAAAACAGCTCGGGCTTGTTCTTTTGCTATTCCATTTTCAATGGCCCAATTATATGTTTCTATTGCATTCTGAATTAAATTTTCTTGTTTTTCTTTCCACACATCAGAAATTTCTTTATCATCATTTTCAATAGAGTTTTGACGATTATTAGGATCTTGTAATCTTGCTTCTCTTGTAACAAACTCGAGATCTTTAACAGGGTTTGCGTATCGTTGAGAAAATTCTTGGAAACTAAAAGACCTATGCCTTAAAATTTGCCTTGCAATATCTCTAGTTGTCTCAATTTCTAAACATGCACTAACCATTTCGAGTGGTGACCAATGAGCATTTTTAATGAGATATTTTATTAATTTTTCACTGGTTTCTGTATTTAGCTGATTAGATGGATTAGAAACTCTAGCACAAAATGCGACAAGTTCTTGAGCATTGTCAATACCATCATCTAAGAATTCTTCTGTTGGCGTAGAATAACTTATTAACTTTACTTTCATTTATGTAACTATATTAAAATAATAAAAATATGTTTTTATTAAGGATAATTGTTTTTTTAATTCTAGTTTCTTTATTGATTATTTTGGCTTACCCACTTTTAATTATTTATGATATTTCAAGAGGCGGAAGCGGTTTTGGAATTTGTAATGATCTTGTTAATTGTGTTATACCTGTAACTGAAGGACCAAGATTATTAATCATATTGATATCGTCATTTTTCGTATTAGTTTTCTTTTTAAGATTAATAATGAAATTTATAAATTCTTTGAATCAAGAAAAATCTATTCTTTAATTACAAGATATATAGACATCAAAACAAGAACTACCCCAAACCAATTTAATAAATTTAGGTATTCATTTGCAACCAATATACCAATAAGCAATGCAAAAATTGCTTCTAAGCTTAATATCAAAGCTGAAGTTGATGCCTTTATGACTTTTTGACCGTAAAGTTGTAAATAAAATGCACCTACATTAACTACTAGTCCCAAAAATATTATTGGTAATAAGTAATTTGGTAAATAATTCAATTCAGAAAATGATATTAACGGCAGACACAACGCTCCTCCTGTAAGTGACTGAACAAACATCAGTTGTGAAATATTTTGATTTTTTACATATCTTTCTACTAATACAATATGCATTGCATAAGCTACTGCACATATGAGGGTAAACAAATTTCCAAAAACTTGTGAAATGTCGTTTATTGATATTAGGACTATTCCTGTAAATCCAAGTATTGAATAAATATAGTTTTTTGTAGCTAATTTTGTTTTATTGAAATATCTTGAAAGAAAAGGTGTCATCACTATATAAAATCCAGTTACAACACCGGAGTTAATTGTAGATGTTGTCAGTAAGCCTTGTGTTTGAGTTATATATCCTAACCAGAGAAAGAAACCCATCAAAATTCCAGGTTTCCATGTTATTTTTTTGGGAACCCCACCAATTATTGCAAAAACAATTGCTGCAATTATATATCTTAGAAATACGATGAACGTTGGACTGAAGGTATCTAATAAGTTTTTTACAATTAAAAATGTTGATCCAAAAAATAATGCAGAAATAAATAATGCAAAAAGAGACTTACTTTTTTCATTTATGAACATATGAGAGAACTTTAATATATTGTTTAAAATAATAAAGTGGTAATAAGTAAAGAAAATAAAGTAAAAGACATAATTAATATTCTTGGAAAGCTTTATCCAAAGACTCCAATTCCATTAAAACACAATGATCCCTTCACACTTCTAATTTCAGTGGTTTTGTCAGCTCAATGCACAGATGAACGAGTAAATCAAATAACTCCAATCTTGTTTGACAAAGCTGATACTCCAGAAAAAATGTTAAATTTGACTACAAAGCAAATTGAAAAAATCATTAGGCCATGTGGCTTGTCACCTCAAAAGTCAAAAGCTATCAGTGGATTATCTAGATTGTTGGTTAATAATCATAACTCAAAAGTTCCACAAAATTTTTATGATTTAGAAAACCTACCAGGTGTTGGTCACAAAACAGCTTCAGTCGTAATGAGCCAAGCATTTGGGTATCCAGCATTTCCAGTAGATACCCATATACACAGGCTTGCATGGAGGTGGGGTTTATCAAGTGGAAAAAATGTAGAAAAAACTGAAAAAGATCTTAAAAGACTTTTTCCTAAAGATAAATGGAATAAATTACATTTGCAGATCATATTTTACGGGAGAGAGTACTGCCCAGCAAGGGGCCATAAATTAGAGTTTTGTATTATTTGTACTAAATACAGAAGAAAAGAAGGCTTTAAGTAACATTATTTTTAATTTTCATCAAAGTATATATTTAAAGTATGGAAATTAATGCATCAATAGCTTTCTTTTTTGGAGCTTTATCTTTTTTCTCACCATGCGTGCTCCCTCTTGTACCAGGGTATTTTGCAATATTTTCATTAAATAAGAATTCAAAAATTTCAAGGGTAAGCGGTGCTTTTCAATTTGTGATTGGGTTTTCAATTGTGTTTGTATCTTTAGGAGCTTTAGCAAGTTCTGTTGGCTCATTCTTTAGTAGAAATGCATCTTTATTAGGTCAAATTAGTGGAATCATAATTATAGTTTTTGGTTTGGTACTTCTTATACCTTCTCTGAATAAGAGATATTTTTATAGTTCAAATGTTGTTGATATTAACGATTTTTCAAAGTCAAAAAATTTTATTATGGGATTTACATTTGGATTTGGTTTTACACCTTGTATAGGCCCTGTTCTTGGAGCTTTACTAACACTTTCCTCTAAGTCTGAAACTTTATTTTCTGGAGTAATGTATTTAATACTGTTTTCTCTGGGTTTAGCAATCCCATTCCTTTTAATTGCCGTACTCTCAGATAAGATAAATTTAAAAAATAAAATTTTCACTAATTTTCAAAAATATTCAACAAATATATCGGGTATAACATTAATTGGACTTGGTTATTTAATTTTTACAGATAAGATTTACTTACTTGCTTCTTTTTTTCAAGATGTTCTATATTTATTAAATTTAGATTGGCTAAGTACAATATAAGATTATGCATATTTTGAAATCAACTAGTTCGATGAATATAACAGGTGATGACGCTTACTCTTTTATTGATTCACTTGTATCAAACTCAATTAATGAAAACGAAATTAAATTTTCGTATTTGCTGGGACCAGATGGGAAAGTAAAATTTTGGTTTATTTTTACTTTTAGAAACAACGAAGTAAAAATATTTCAAACTGAAGAAAATTTAATTGACCTTAAAAAACTATTGGAAAAATATAAAATTCGTATAAATTGTGAACTAAATATATTGAAAGAAAATAATCTTTTTGAAATTTCAAACGGTGAAGAAATATTAAAGGTTCGGACATCGGCAAAATCTGAAAATTCTGTTGATTGGTTTGAAATTGAAATATTTTACGAACTTCCTTCTTTAAATATTATTGAAATGGGATTATTGCCTAATGAGATAAAGTGGCTCGAAAGTTTTGTTGATTTTTATAAAGGTTGTTTTATGGGTCAAGAACAAGCTTCGAGAGTAAATTTTAGAGGAAAGGCAAGAAGAATATTAAAATCACTTCCAGATTCAACACAAGAAATAGTCAAAACACAGTTATAAGTGTCTAAATACTCTACTAGATGTAACTACTGCGGCAGGATATTGTATAAAAACGTATCTGATAAGTATTTGGTCTGCTCAAGTAAGTGCAATTCGCTAATTAAAAAAATAGATTACATACGTAAAGTCGATTCCGCTGTAATTAATATCAACAATTACAAGTGGAGCACCATTGAGGATTTGTCAAAAAAAGTAGATATTGATAAATTTGATTTTATATCATCAATAAGACGCCTTGTATATTTTAAAAATATACTTAAGTCAAAAGATGAAAAAGAAATCAATCAAAAATCTTTAATTTCTAAAGTGAGAAAATAGCACCTTTATCAAATTTTTTAAGTGAATATTGAACTATAGGCCCAACTGAGACAACCATAAAAATTGTACCAAGTCCGTACGATCCACCTAGAAAAACTCCAATTACAAAAGCAGTAAAGTCAATTCCAATTCTTGTTACTCGAATGCTAGGTCCTAATTTTGCAATTCCAACCATTATTCCATCTCTTGGCCCTGGACCCAAGCCTGAACCAACATAAACTCCAACACCTAAAGCAAAAACTACGGTACCAAATACAAGAAATATTATTTTCAAATACAAACTTTCTGGACTAGGAAGGTAGTACATTGTTAAATCAATAACATTTCCTATGGTTAGAATGTTTAAAATAGTTCCAATAAATGGCTTTTGTTTTAAAGGAATCCAACCCAGTAATAAGATGAATCCAGTCAGAACTCCTGCAAATCCTATCTTGACTCCAATAAGTTTACTAAAACCATCGTGAAAAACATCCCATGAATTTAGCCCTAGGTTGGCTTCTATAGTAAATGCTAATCCAAAGCCACATAGAAATAGTCCAAACATAAGTTGTGGAATTCGCTGGAGAATAATATTATTTTGCATTATTAAACAGGTTTTCTAATACTGTTATATTTTCAGGACATAATTCATAAGTAGATTGAAATCGCAAAATAGGGATAATCCTATCATTTAATTCAATTTCATATTCTTTTAGCAAATTAAATATTACATTTAAAGAATTTTGCTCATCTTTCCATTCGCTTGAACTGTTACATATATCTTTTCCAACCTGAATGAGAATTTCGTCTGAGATATCATCAAGTGTTTTCTCGCTGTCAGAAATTCTAATTTGTTCTATAAAACTATCCCCAAAATTATCAGAATTTAGTGACGAACTAGTAATAAAAATTATTACAGTAATTATAAAAATAATTGTTGTTCCAAGAATAGTTTTATTGTTCATATTGTAATATTAAGTAATTTTGAATTTATACATCATCCATTAACAGATAAAGTACCCGGAGGGGGAGTCGAACCCCCACATCCGAAGATACTGGATTTTGAATCCAGCGCGTCTGCCAATTCCGCCATCCGGGCTTTATAAAGATTA
>Ga0208410_1000431_pt1 | contig 24335 bp, 12 predicted proteins | sample ETN02SmetaG_3_FD_185787 | JGI IMG/M metagenome (GOLD analysis project Ga0208410, IMG submission 185787) | Marine microbial and viral communities from oxygen minimum zone, Eastern Pacific Ocean - ETNP2014F10-02SV257 (SPAdes) (version 2) | ecosystem: Environmental > Aquatic > Marine > Oceanic ... | reverse complement strand
CGGCCTCGATAGTGTTACACCCGCAAACCCCGCCGCGCGACGTCTCGCGAGCGTCGCCAGCGCGCGACGACGAGTAACGAGCGCGTGGGCGCTCGTCGAAGCCGCGCGCGTACGCGCACGAACGCCAGCGTCACCGCTCGCGCGTCGGATCGTCGCGGCCGCTCGCCATGGGCTTCAAGGAGCTCATAACAGACTCCGTCACGGAGATCTTCACCTATCGCACGACCAAGCTGGTGAAGACGAATGATAAATTTTTAGTGACGCTGCACTTTACGTTCATGAGCCTGATCGGGACGTTCGCGTTGGTGTCGATCCTGTTGAGTCACAACTACATGGTCTTTGAATTGCCGTCGCTGTATTTGACGTCGACGTACGATCAGTGGACGTTGGATCCGTTCAGAGTGGACAAAACGCTCTCTGCTGCGATCGCGGCGAACGCGACCGTGGCGTATTGTAACACGGGCTACGTGGATTGGCGAAGAGGAGATAAAATTTTCAACGACGCGTACATGAGTCAGGTGCAATGTTCGAGCTTTTTCACCCCGGCAGAGTACATATGGCCGTTTCCGAAGGGTAACGGGTTTTCTTTGGGGACGTTCGCGGAGGTGACGCGGTACACGAGGACGTGCGCGAATCCGAACGCGGCCACGATGACTGCGGCCGATTGCACGACTACCGATGGTACCATGGACGTTTTCGGCCTCGCTGGCGCAGACGTTTTAGGCATGAACCTGGATGTGCGATATCAGACGCGCGATGGTGAACTTCTCCAAGCCGAAGTCGTGGATGTCGGCGGTGTCGAATTCGACACGTCTAGGCAAACGCCTACGGTTACATTCGAGGGATTGTTGAAGATGGCGGGGATCAACTCGCTCGACGAAGCGAATCCGCACGCGACGGGAGATCGCGGCTCGACGACAGGGTTGCCGTATCGTTTATCCGGTATTCGTCTCAACGTAAAAGTTGGATTCACGAATACCTATTTTAACGCGCCACTAAAGACGACCGTGAAGGCGACTTTGAGTGCGGAACAAGTTCGGTCGAACCATTTCAACGCAAAGGTGATGGTTGACACCAGCCCCGGCACGACTGGTCGTTATTCTTCCATTCAAACGTTCAAGCACTTTTCGACGGCGACGGTCGAGTTTGTATCGAGCGGAAAGATCGGGTCGTTCAATCTTTTCGCCCTCGCCCTCTCGATTACGAACGCATTTGTGCTGATTGGTATGGCGACGACCATCGTAGACTTTGTGGGCGTCATGTCTTCGGAGACGTTTTTGGATGACAAATACGAGGACGACGGAGAACGTCTCGGATTAGAAATGATGTTGGCGAACATAGAGAACGACGATCATCCAGGGGTACCGTTTGATCCGAACGACTTGCGTCTGCGCGACGAGGCGGGCGAGGCGGGATTGAGCTACGAGAAGACTCTCGAACAGCTTTTAGAAGAGGTGAGAGAGATCCAAGAGCAGCTCAGTTTGCTTCCCGAGGATGAAAACGATTTAAGAGCGATCACAACGGGTCACGCCGACGAGGAGGAGTTCAGAAGTCTGCGCCTCGTGTACGTTCCAGATCCGCTCTCCACCGAGGCGAACGATAAAACCTACGTTCCGCCTGAAATTTTATTGCACAAAGGTTTACAAACCATCGGGCGTGGCATGGGTGGAATCGACAATAAGGGTGTGAGTCGCACGCAGTTCTCCATCGCCGTCATCAAGGAGCGAATCCGCATGAAATCTTTGCACGAGGGTCCGGGCGTGTGGCGCCAGAGCACGGGTCGCTGGGAGATGCTACCGGTCGGAAAGGCGGCGGTGCTCAGCGTGGGCGATCGTCTTTGCTTTAGAATGCGCGAGGGTAAGATCGGTGGACACGAGGGCGTGTTCACGCTCGATTATCAAGACACGCGCATGGAGTGCACCGTGTTCGGAATTCCGCTCCGGTGAGTGTCGAGCGTCGGCGAACGTACACAAACGCGATGACGAGGCGCAATGTAATGATACTTGTAGATCTTTTCGTTACAACTACGTACATGAAATGCTTCTATGTATGGTACAAATTCTCATAAAAAATTAGCACCGGGCCGAGTTGCAAGATGGAAAATTGTCGTCGTGCGGAGACGTCTGGAAAACTTGATTCTTCAAAGCGCGCGCTCTTTCACCGACGCGCGCGCGCGGGCGTCGGCAATCACGCCGCTCATCGACTCATTCCATCGCCTCTAAACGTCTTCTTTCCTTCTTGCTCAACTTAACTTGCCCTCCGGTGCGTTCAAATTCCTCCTTTTCTAATCTCGCCTGCTTCTTCGCCTCCTTGGCGGCGCGGCGCTCCTCCTTGGCGCGTTGCTTTTCCCGTTCATGGTCCGCCATGATTTCAATCGCGCTCTTTTGTCGCGACTTTTCATTCTTCTTCTTCGCCTCCGCTTCGTTCAGAATTCCTTTACCGAACGATTTAATCGTCCCATCCTGCGCGTCGTCGTCGCGCGCGTCGCCCGTCGCGTCAGTCTCTCGCCTCATTGTCCACGTCAGCATCCTCGTCAGCACGATTACACCCCGATCCCACGTCATCGCCCATCGCGCGCGTCTTGGCGCGCGCCACCGCTTCGACCCCGCGCGCGAACGAACGATACATTTTATCTCCATCGCATCGCGTCATCGTCACGCACCGCGATGTGTTGCTGCACCTCGTACGCGCGCACGCTCATCGAACGCTGCATGTACGCGAACACGGCGAGTTGTTCCTCGCTCGTGAGCCCGTGGCGTTCGAGGGCGGCGTGATCGACGTTGACCGACATTTGGAGAGCGTGTTGGGTGTTGTGTGTCGAGCGAAAAGTGCTCGGTCGCGCTACGTGGTGCGCGGTGCGTGCGTGTACGGCGACGAGTTCGTCGACCGACGGAAGCGAGTGATGCAATGGCCACCTCGCGCGCGATCGAGATGTCGACGGCACGGAGCGTGGGCACCCCGAGGTTTAGCAGGTGGTGTTATTACTAGGACTATCGGTACGTGTTGTACTCTATTTCACATCTATATAATTGCATACTTCCGTGATACCAGCCGCGTGGCGCGGTTCGCGAAGAGGCGCGTTCGCCAACACGACGCATATTATAACAGGAATGAGCGCATCAAAAACCACGTCGCGCGTCGACGACCCGGGTCGGTATCGCACGGGTCGTGACTCGTCACGTATGCACACCCAGTGCCCCGGCCCCGTCCCGCCTCGTCCCCGCGCCGCGGCGCGCCCGCGGTCGTCCGCGCGCGCGCGATGACGACGACGAATCGCCCTCGTCGTCCTCGCGCGCGCGCTGAATCCGTCGATGACGTTCGTCGACGCGTCCTCGCGCGCGCGCGCGCGCTCGCGCGTCCGCGCGAGGAGGCCGAGGCCGAGGCGCGGACGGATGACGACGACGACGAGGACGACGAGGACGTCGCGCGCGAGGCTCGACGCGCGCGCGAGAGACTCCTCGCGGACGCCGAGCGAACGAAGCGAGAGATGGAGGCGGTGGAGGCGGCGCTCGAGGACGTGGATCCGACGACGGACGCGCTTCGCGCGGCGGTGGGGAAGAAACGGTTGGAGGGTCTGCGAGGGAAGATGGAGACGCAGCGCGCGCGCGCGGAGGACGCGAGACGACGCGCCGAACGCGAGGAGGCTTCGAGAGAGGCGAGGAGGAGGGTACGAGACGCGTCGGTGGCGGCGGTGGCGGCGAGGGGGGGTGAGGAGGCGGAGGTGAGGATGAAAACGGCGGGGAGGGCGAAACCGCCGACGGCGGACGACGATTTCTTTGAAGAACTCTTCGACGCGCCGAGAGCGAACGAAGCGGCGGCGACGGAGACGGAGCGCGAACGGTTGATTCGAATCGGTGTGCTCACGCCGTTTGATCGATTGGATGGGTTCGAGCGCGCGTTGAAGGAGAAGGAGACGTCGAGTAAAGCGGCGGCGGCGACCAAGGCGTGGCGGGAATCGAGAAGTCGAGCGGTGACGCTGTCGGCGGACGAGACGCCGAAATTAGAGGCGAACGCGCGGCCTTTCGCGAGTCGCGCGGTGAGAAACGCGACGAGTAACGCGACGAAACAAAAGATGGCGAAGAAACGTGCGGAGTGGCGCGCAAAGATGGGTGAGAACGCATCCGCGTCGGGCGGGAAGCGCGCGAGACGAACGCGCCGCGCGGCGATCGAGAGCGACGACGACGTCCCGAACGCCGTCGACGAGGACGGCGATGAGGGCGAAGAAGAAGACGTCATCGATGACGTCGAGTTTTCCGGTGGGTTATCGCTCCCGGGAGACACGTACGAGCGTTTACTTCCTCATCAAAAGACGTGTTTGAAGTGGTTGTGGGAATTGCACTGTCAACGCGCGGGGGGCATCATCGGCGACGAGATGGGTCTCGGTAAGACGGTGCAGGTGGCGTCGTTTCTGTGCGCGTTGCACCACTCGCGCATGTATTCGCCCACAATCATCGTCTGTCCCGCCACCATGCTTCGACAGTGGCGTCGAGAGCTTCGAATCTGGGCGCCGAAGCTCAAACCGACGATTTTACACGATTCGGCGCTGTCGAGCGAATCGGGCGGCGGGAAGAAGCGCGCGAGAGAGCGCGCGTTCGACGCGTGCGTGTCCCACGGCGACGGTGTACTGATCACGACGTACGAACACATGCGATTGTTTCGAGATCGGATATGCGCCGTACGATGGGGATACGCCGTGCTCGACGAGGGGCACAAGATTCGAAATCCCGACGCCGACGTGACCATTGTCGCCAAGCAACTCCAAACGGTGCATCGAATCATCATGAGCGGCGCGCCGATTCAAAATCGACTCTCCGAGCTCTGGTCCCTGTTCGATTTCGTGTTTCCTGGGAAACTAGGGACGTTGCCCGTGTTTCAGGCGCAATTCGCGGTGCCGATTCAAATCGGCGGATACACCAACGCGAGCAATCAACAGGTGACGACGGCGTATCGATGCGCGGTGACGCTAAAGGATCTCATCGCGCCCTATCTTCTTCGTCGTATGAAGTGCGACGTGGATGTCAAATTACCGGAGAAGACGGAGCAGGTGTTGTTCTGTCCCATGACGGCGGAACAGCGCGAGGCGTACAGGTCGTACCTGGCGAGTCGAGAGGTGGAGGAAATTTTAGACGGGGATCGAGAGGCGCTCGGCGGCATCGACGTCTTGCGTAAAATCGTCAATCACCCGGATTTACTCGAGCGTCGCACGCACGCCGCGAACGATGATTACGGTGAGGCGGTCAGGAGCGGCAAGTTACAGGTGACGCTCAAGGTGTTGTCGCTGTGGCGCGAGCAAGGCCATCGGTGTCTCGTGTTTAGTCAGACGCAACAAATGCTCGACATCATCGAGAGCGCTGTGGCGAGTGCCGGGTACAATTATCGACGAATGGACGGTAATACGTCCATCGCCGCGCGCATGTCCCTCATCGATGATTTCAACGACGAGGATTCCGGCGTGTTCGCCTTTTTATTGACGACAAAGGTGGGCGGTTTGGGCGTCAATCTCACCGGGGCGAATCGCGTGTTGCTGTACGATCCCGATTGGAATCCGTCCACGGATGCGCAGGCGCGCGAACGTGCGTGGCGAATCGGGCAGAAGAAGGAAGTGACGATCTACAGGCTCATCACCGCGGGCACGATCGAGGAGAAGGTATATCACAGGCAAATTTATAAGGAATTCCTGACGAGTAAAGTGCTCAAGGATCCGAAACAGCGCCGATTTTTCAAGGCGCGCGATATGGCCGACTTGTTCACCTTTGACGAAGCCGCGGCGGGCGGCGGCGAAGAAGAGAATAAAGGAACAATCGAAACGGTCGAACTTTTTGCCGAAGTCGAGGGACAGATCTCGCGCGGCGATGTCGAAGAGGACTCGCGCGAGACGTTTGAAGGATCCGAAGACGGCGAAATAGAGCGCGAAGAATGGGATCCCAATGATAACGAAGCTCCGCCGAAAGTGACGGCACGCGTCAAACCATCGACCGCAAATAATCGACGCGTTCGAATCGAGACAGCGCAAGCTCCGAAACCGACGACGAACGGCGATGGGGGAAGCGGCGACGCGAGCATTTTGCGCGGCTTGTTCGATTCTGGAAATATTCAAGTCGCGATGAATCACGACAAAATCATGAACGCGGCGGACGTGGATCGCATGTCACACAACGCCGAGGCCGATCGAGTCGCGCGACGCGCGGCGGAAGCGCTGCGACTGTCGACGCAGACGGCGCGCGCCGGGTTGGCCGTCAACGTTCCGACGTGGACCGGTAATCGAGGCGCCGTCGGAGGCTCGAACGCGCCTCCACCGAACGCCACCGCGCGCCCGCTCGGTCGCTTCGGTCGCACCAGTACGCGTCCGCGAGCGCTCGCCGCGAACGCCCCCGCCGTCGGGTCGCGAGCGTTGCTTGATCGCATCGCCGAGCGACAACGAGAAAACTCTCGTGCCGTCGAAGCCGATCTCGACAGCGCCGAGCTGGACGAACAGCAGGCTCACGAATTGATGAGAGATATCATTCTCCTGCTCAAATCACGCGGTGGACGTGCGCCGACGAGTTTTGTCGTTGACGCGTTCCAGGATCGCATTCAAAGCCATCAGCACGCGCTGTTTCGCAAATTACTCAAACTCGCCGCCGACTTGGAGCGCGCACCCCCGGGATCGCGTGAGGGCGCCTCGAGCTCGTGGGTTCTTAAACCAGAGTTCACAGACTTATAGAATAATTAGCACGTTAGAACGCACATAGAAACGTTGTCTAGCTAGATCGCATTCATTGCAGCCGAATTCACCGAGCTCGGAGAACATGTGTGCAATGCGCCCGAACGGCCCACGTCGACGTCGTCACTCCACCGCGCGCCGAACGGCGAAATTTTCGCGAAGACGCTCGAACGTACCACTCTCGAGCGCCTTCGCTCGTCCACGCGCGCGGTCGCGTCTCTGTTTCGATGACACCGCCGGCGCTCCCGCCACCGGACGAGCCGGTCGCTTTTCGCACCTTTTGCCTTTTTCTCCTCGCGTTTCACCTGAGCGAGTTCGCCCTGGCGTTTCATTACAACCCCCGCGAACTCGGATGGCGATCCTTCCTGCTCTCAAAACCGTACGCCGTCGCCATGGGCGCGGCGGCGCTCGAGTTTCACCTCGAATGGCGTTTCTTCGCCGAGCGCAAAGAGGCGGCGGTGGCGACGACGTTTTACGCTGGTGTTGTGATGTGTCTCTTCGGCGACTGGCTGCGTAAGGTGTCCATATGTACCGCGGGGACGGCGTTTACGCATCTCATCCAGACGCGTCGACGGCCGACGCATTTCTTGGTGACGACGGGCGCGTACGCGTACGTGCGCCACCCGGGATACCTGGGATGGTTCGCGTGGGCTCTCGGCACGCAGGTGATGCTCGGGAATCCGGTGTGTTTCGTCGCATTCGTCGTTGTCACGTGGCTTTACTTTAAACGAAGAATCACGGTCGAAGAACTTTACCTTCGACGGATGTTTAGCGAGTACGAAGACTATGCTCGCCGAGTGCCGACGTGGATTCCGGGAATCAAGTGATTCTCACACATAGAAGTACATAGAAATACTGGTAGCGCGTTGTATTGATTCCATTTTTTCATCTCTAACTAATCCCTAAGTGCTGTTGTTCTCGAGGATGACGAAATCTTCGGCGCCTCTCGTCGCGCTCACCGATCCCTTTCCGTTTTTTTCAAGTCGGTTACCCGTGACCTCGCCCTCGCAATCGATCAACTCGACACCGTACCGACCGTTTCCGCTCAACGAGCACGATGACATGTGTACCACCGCCCCGCCTCGAATGAGCGCGCCGTTTGCCCCGTTCCTCTCGAACGCGCACCGTTCCAGAGTGACGGTTCCCGAACCGGGCACGCCCGAAGAGTCGCCCAAACCGACCAAACCGTGCGACGCACACCCGCTCGCCACGCAATCGATCAACTCCACCTCCGCGCCCTCGATCCCGAACCCACTCCCGGTGGTCGACGTCACTTCGCACGACTCGAACGTCGCCGACGTTCCCTCCCGGGAGAAGATTCCGTAATTATTCGCCACCGATTTCGATCCGTGCGCCACCGCGAGGTTTCGAATCGTCACCCCTCGCGCTCGAATCTCGATCGTGCTCTCATACGGCGCCGGCGTGAAATGTCTCAACGCCGCCTTCGGTCCGCCGCCCGCCGTCTCGATCGTCACGCCGTCGACGTCGACGACGACGCGCTCGTCCAACTCGACGCCAGCCTCGAGCGCGATTCTGTCCCCCGGCTTCGCCGCTCGAAGCGCCTCTGCGATCGTCGTCCCGCCTCGCTCGACGCGAATCTCTGAAGACTCCGCGCGTCCGCGCGTCGTCGTCGCCGTCGTCGTCGCCACGAGCGCGACCAATTGCGCGCGCCTTCCGAGACGTGGTCCGTTCGCCTTCCCGCGCGCGCGCGCGTCGATCCGCGCCGGTGCCGCGCGCACCGCGCCGGCGCGCGGGGCGCATCGCATCGTTCGAGTCCGTCGCGCCGCGCGCCCGTCCGCCCGCGCGACCCGCTCGCCCGTCCGCGCGCGTCGACGAGTCGCTCGCGCGCAAACCCTCATCCCTCGACGTCACTTCGAGCGCGCCGAGCGACGCCCCGCGATCGCCTCGACGACGACGCGCGATGATGACGATGGTGTGTGACGCGTCCCGCGCGTGCGAGGCCCGGGTGACGGGCGCGCGAGAGAGAGACGGCGCCGAAGGGCGCGAGAGGACCCGAGGTTGGGTTCGAGGGCGTCGAGCGGCGATCGCGCCGGTGAACGAACGACGAGGCGGACGCGTCGTCCCGCGCGCCGGGAGCACGTTCGGGAGAATTTTCCGCGTCACCACGTTCGGGGAATCGCACGGCGGCGGCGTCGGGTGCGTCGTGGACGGGGTGCCGCCGCGTCTGTCCATCGCGCGCGAGGAGCTGCAGTTCGAGCTCGACCGTCGACGTCCGGGACAGAGCCGAATCACGACGCCGAGGAACGAGGCGGACGCGTGCGAGATTTTGTCCGGTGTGGGCCCGGACGGGGTGACGCTCGGCACGCCGGTGGCGGTGTTGGTGAGGAATAAGGACCAGCGAAGCCAAGACTATGGAGAAATCGCGGTGGCGTATCGACCGTCCCACGCGGACGCGACGTACGATATGAAGTACGGCGTGCGAGCGATCGCGGGTGGTGGTCGAAGCAGCGCGCGGGAGACGATCGGACGCGTCGCGGCGGGGGCGATCGCGAAGAAGGTGCTCAAGGAGGTGGCTGGGACGGAAATTTTGGCGTACGTGAGCGCGGTGCGCGACGTGAAGACGGACGCGGTGAACCACGAGACGATGACGATGGATGACATCGAAGCTAACATCGTGCGATGCCCGGACGAGGCGTGCGCGCAAAAGATGATCGATGCGATCGATGAGGTGCGGGTGAAGGGCGACTCGTGCGGCGGCGTGGTGACGTGCGTCGTGAGAAGCCCTCCGAGAGGCGTGGGCGCGCCCGCGTTCGATAAGCTCGAGGCCGATCTCGCCAAGGCGATGCTCAGCTTGCCGGCGACGAAGGGGTTCGAGATCGGCAGCGGCTTCGACGGCACGTTGCAAAAGGGTAGCGAGCACAACGATGAGTTTTACATGGATAGCGATAAAGGTTTGCGAACGCGCACAAACCGATCTGGGGGTATTCAAGGAGGTATCTCCAACGGTGAGATGATCGAGATGAAGGTTGCGTTCAAGCCGACGTCCACGATCACACAGGCGCAAAACACGGTGAACCGCGACGGTGTGGAGACTGAATTGAAGGCGCGCGGCAGACACGATCCTTGCGTCGTGCCCCGCGCGGTGCCCATGGTGGAAGCTATGGTCGCTCTCACGCTCGTCGACCACTTGATGCTTCAGCACGCGCAATGCAACTTGATCGACGCCGGTGACATGACCAGTCTCGTCCAAGGTAACATGGCGACCCTCTACGACGCGGACGCCATCGCCGCCGCCGCCGCCACGTCCAAGGCTCAAATGAGCACCAAGGATATGTCCGATGCCTTTAGTGAAGATTAAGCGTATCATTGCAATCTAAATTCTATTTCTTCTCCTTCTTGGCCCTCTTCTCCTTCTTCTCCTTCTTTTCTTTTTTCGCCTTCTTCTCCTTCTTCTCCTTGGGGGGGTCGGACGCCTCTCGCTCCGTCTCCTCCTCGACGTGTTTGCGCTTGGACGGAGTCTTTTTAGCCGGCTCTTCACCCCCAAACTCCTTCTCGAATTCGCTCATCATCGTCTCGGCCGTCTTTTGCTTACTCTTCCACGCGTCCGGCGCCGCTTTGAATTGAGTGACACCGAGGCGGCGCATGAGAATCGGACCGTGACGCGTCGCGTTGAGAGGCCCGTCTTGTCCCGCGAGTCCGCTGAGAATGAGCTCCTTGCCTCGCGCGTCCGCCTCACGGTAGCACGCCTCTAAGACGTGCGAACCGATCGGAGAGAGACCGAGCTGTGCCCATTTGCCCTTGAGTTTTGCGATGAACTCCTTCTTCAAGTTTTGCTTTTGCGTCGGCGACGCCAAAAACGCCTCGATGGCGCGAGACCCGGCGCTGTCTTGACACACCTTGAACACCTCCATGTCCGTCATCGTCACGAGACTTTCGGAAAACATCGGTATGCAGTCGGCGTTAAACTTGAAGAGCGTCTGAAACATCGCGCTTCCGAGAACGGAGCAGCGACCGTAGTTTGGAGTGTCGAGCCAGAACAACGCCGGAGCGAGTTGCGACCGTCCCTCCTTCCGTGCCTCCATCTTGAGTGTCAAACCGCGCGCAAGCGCCTTGGCGGCGTCCTTCTCGGAGATTTTCAATCGTGCGCACGCCGCGAGCGTCGCCGCGACGACGCCCGCGCGCTTTTCGTGAAGAAGCGTTCCGAACACTTGCGACAACTCGTTGAGCGTGCTCGAGACGTGATCCTGATCCTTCGTCGCCGCTAAAAACGCCTGGAGCACAAAGTTGGACACCGGATGCTTGGCGGTCGAGATCATCTTATCGCGGAAAAACCGGCGGTAGATTTCGTTGAAGAGTCCTCGAGGCGCCACGGCGAGAATCGCCTCCATCAAGTGTGAGCCCGCGCGCGACTGCATCATCGTCTTGATGTCCCACTCTTGCGCGTCGGCGAGGAGTTCGCCCTCGTTCGTCCCTTCCGCGGGCGCGCAGCCCAACAGGCCCGGTATGATCCACGTCAACGATTCCGCGTCGCCCTCGTGCGCCTTAAGAATGGCTTGCAACATGGCGCTTCCGCACGTGTCCTCCATCAAATTCCACAACTCGGATTCAACGGCGGCCAACACCGAGTCTGAAAATTTCCTCAACTCCTCACCGAACCTGTACGACGTGCTGAGCGTCCCCGCAAACTTACCCGCCGTGGAGGTCCCCCCTCGAAGCTTATCCGCCAAATTCTTCCCGCTCGCCGCGCCTCTGCCGCCGCCGCCCGCCTTTTGTTTCGGTTGCTGCGGCGGGTTCAAATCCGCTCGACCCGCGAGCAGGGACAAAAACTTCCTCGCCACCGGACTCGCGCGCTTATCGAAAGCCACGTCCACCGCGTTCTCCGATAACTCTCTTCCCATGTTCTCTAACACATCTCGTCGCAACGCCGCCGCCGCCGCCTCGGTCTCCGCCTCGGCGTCGCCGTCAGCCGTCGCCTTTAAATGTCTCTCCATCATCACCCCCATCGCCGTCTCTAACACTCTCGACCCGAACAACGATTTCGACAAAACGTAATATCCACCTCCCCTCGCCTCCGTCACCTCTCCGCACTTGGCGAGAAAGGACGTCGCCGCGTCCGCGCTCGCGCTCCGCAAACAATCCTCCAGCGTCCTCGAGCACTTGGCATCCATCGCCAGCGCGCACTCCGCCCCGTCCGCGCCCTCGAGCGCGTTCGATCCGATCGCACGAGACTCTTCGCGTGCTTCCGCGGCGACGTCCTCGGATTCTGCGGCGCGCGCGCGCGCGTCGCACGCCTCGAGCGCGGCGGCTATTTCGTCGTAATAGGCGCTCGCGTCCTCGTCGACGCGATACCGTCGACCGTCGACGCCCTGGACGCTGCCGTCGTACCCAGACTTGAGCGCCATGGCGGCGCGATCGGGTTCCGCCATCTCGACGATGGAGACGCGCGGTGGGACGCGCGCGAACGTCTCGCGCGTCGTCGGCGCGAGCCGCCGCCGCCGCGGCGAGACATACATGTATATATTTCTAAACCCTATATGTGTACATGGGAGTACGCATGCCTCCAACCCGTCATCCAACACGGGATGTTTCCAACGTGCGTCACACGGTTTCACTCAGATGTGTCTACATTCATAAAGTACTGACTGAATGTCCGAAAAATACACCCACCGTGCCGCACCGCGCCGCCACACGCGGGTGAGCGGTCCCATCGCGCCGCGGCACTCGTCGACGCGCGCGCCGACTCCCGCCGACCGAAAGCGCCGCACGCGGACGCGCGCACTCGCGCCCTCTCTCGCGTTCGCCTCGTCGTCATCTCGCGCTCGCGCGTGGTGTCGCGCGCGATTGAATAATCCACGCGTGCCCCGAGGGCGCCTCGCGCGCGGGGGACGCCATGACGGTGTCGCGCGTCGCCTACGCGGCGCGATTGTTGGGGATTCGAGGAAGAGCGGCGCGAGACGTCACCTCGGATCGACGCGCGCGACGCGCGGTGATGACGGCGAGCGCGGCGGTGGAGGAAGATGAGATGCGCGTGACGGAGGCGGCGCCCGGCAAGCGCCGGGTGGTGGTGCTCGGGAGCGGATGGGGCGCCATCTCGTTCGTCAAGTCTCTGGAGTCGAACGGACCGTACGACGTCACCCTGGTGTCCCCGAGGAATTATTTCTTGTACACGCCGCTGTTGCCGGGGGCGGCGACGGGGGCGGTGGAGGATCGTTCCATCGTCGAACCGATTAGACGCCCCATCGCGAGCAAAGGGTACAGGTACTTTGAGGCGAACGCGCTGAGCGTGAACCCGGAGGCGAAGACGGTGCGATGCCGTGGGAGCGATCACACGTTTCAGAGCGAGGAGGATCTGGCGATGAGCCAGAAGTGGAAGGAGTTTGACCTGGAGTACGATTACTTGGTGACGGCGGTGGGGGCCGTGCCCAACACGTTTGGGGTGCCGGGCGTGAAAGAACACTGCATGTTCTTCAAGGAGATCGTCGACGCGGCGCGATTCCGACGGGAGGTGAACGAGCGATTCGAGTGTGCGACTCTACCGGGGGTGCCGAGGGAACGCATCAAGAAATTGCTGAAATTCGTGGTCATCGGCGCGGGTCCGACGGGGGTTGAGCTCGCCGCGGAGTTGTACGATTACGTGTACCAAGATGTGGCGAAAACGTTCCCGCGACGATTGCTCGACGACGTGAGCATAGAAATAATCGATTTACAAGAAAAGATTCTTTCAACGTACGATAGGCGAATCGCCGAGTACGCCACAGATTTTTTCCAACGGGCGAACATCAAGTGTCTGTTGGGGGCCGCCGTCAAGGAGGTGAAGGAGGACGCCGTCGTCATCTCGGACAGAGACGGCAGCAACGTCCGGGAGGTTCCGTTCGGGCTCGCGGTTTGGTGCACGGGAATTAAACTCAACCCGTTCTGCGAGAAGCTCATCGACTCCTTGCCCGCGGGAGCGCAAGAGAACAAGCGCTCGTTGCTCACGGATAAGAATTTGCGCGTCAAGGGGAGCAACGGCACCATCTTCGCGCTCGGCGATTGCGCGACGATTGAGCGTCCGCGCTCGCTCGCCAAGGCGGAAGAGCTCTACCGCGAAGCCGCTCGATGCACTCCGGAGGGGGATTGCGAGATCGATCTCAGCATTGATGGAGTCAAGAAGGCTCTCAAGAATGGCCTCGAAGAGTTTCCGCACTTGGAGGAAATTTACAACCGCGTCGACGACGTGTTCAAGGATTTCACCGATGGAAGCGAGCGCATGTCGTACCCGGAATTCTGCGCCATGCTCGAAAACGTCGATAAGGGTCTTCGCGCCTTGCCGGCGACCGCGCAAGTGGCCAAGCAAGAGGGACAGTACCTGGCGTCATTCTTTAACGATTGCGCCGGCGACGACGAACAAATCCAAACCGCCGCGGCGAGATTCGATTACGTGCACAAGGGATCGCTCGCTTACATCGGTAAGGATGCCGCGGTGGCGGATATCCCTGGTTTCGCCATCGTCAAGGGTATCGCCGCCGGTCTCATCTGGAAGTCGTTCGAAACCATCTCCCAAGTCTCGCCGCGCAACGTCTTGCTCGTCGGCGCCGACATGGTGAGGACCAAAGTTTTCGGGCGAGACATTTCTCGTATTAATTAAGTTACCTACGCCTTAGCAAAATGTGTTCTTCGTCGACCGCGCGTTCGAACGGGCGCGGGCGAGGAGAAAGAAAATGAAATTTTACACGTGAGATTATTGTTGAAACACGAAAGTCTACTGTTCGTCACCTGCCATCGCTCGCCGCGAACGTCTCGGCGGACTCGCCGGCGGCGTCGACACCTTTGGCGCGTCCGGCGGTACGTTTTCATCGTGCTCGATCGTATCGGACGTCTTGCTCTCCGCTCGGACGATTGATCGATCGTCGTCGTCGTTCGCTTCCGTCGTCTCGATTGCCGCTCCGTCCTCGCGCGTGTCGTCGTTCTCCGCGACGTCTTCTCCCTCGTTCTCCTCGGGAATTTCGGTGACGATGACGGTATCTTTACCCTCCGCTCGAGCGGACACGTTGTACGCCGCCGCGCGCTCCACGTGCGCCTCGTTGAGCTTGGTCTCGAACGCCTCCACGAATTGTTTCGCCTCGGGCTTGGCGGCGCGCTTTTGCTTTTGACACATGGCGACGAAGCTCGCGTGCACCTCGTGATCGTACAGCGCGGCGTCGTATTGTTTCCACGCCTCGGTAAACTTTTTAAACGCTCGCTCGCTGAGATTGAGCTGCGACACGCAGAACGCGATGTCTCGCGCGGGTTTCGGCGAATCCGCGAGCGCTGCCTCGGCGAATCGCGCGCACATCTTGTCACAGATGGATTCCGCCTGACGCTCCTTATCGATGAACCCGACGAGTCGCGTCATGATTCGCTTGAACGCCTCCGGCGAGATGTCCTCGTCGGCGGATAATCTCGAGAGCAAGTCGGTCAACAGGTTGTAAATTGGGTTTCCGTGCTTTTGCGAGAGCTCGTGGAAAAACAGCTTGGCCACCGCGGCGACTCTCGGGTCGGCGTCCTCCAAGCACCGCGCCATCTCGCTGATGTGACCCTTGACCTTCATCATGTCGTTCAACACCAAGTGAGACAACACGGTGATGGCATGCTGACGAACGCTGGCGTCGGGATCGTGCAACGAGTTCCCCCATTCCTTGACGCCGTAGAGGTGCTCTGTCCACGGCTCGACGGCGTTCGGAAATCGAAACGCCAAATCGCCGAGGGCGACGAGTAGCGCCGCGCGCGTACCCTTGTCGGACTCGACCTTTAATCGCGAGAAGATCAATTTGAGGTGATCCTCGCAAAACTGCGCGTCGAGCACCATGAAGCGCGTGAGCGCGGCGAGGGCAGCGCCGCGCAACAACTCGGGACCCTGCGTGACGGCGGGGTGCGAGCACAACTGAACGACGAAGGGCGCGTACAGCGCGACGAGACCGCGAGCGGCGCCCTTTTTCGTGGCGAGAAGCTCAGACTCGGCCTTTTCACGCGTGGCGTCCAGTAAGAGATCCTCGGCGACGGCGCCTTCGCCCATGGCGGCGGCGAGATCGTTGTCACCGCCTTCTCCCTTCTCCTTGGCCTCGGCGGCGTCTCTGTCGCGTTGGGTGCGCGCCTGTCGAACCGCGCGCGCCAGTCGCTCGATGTGCACGAGATGCTTCAGAGAGACTTCACCGAGCACGAATAAGAACCTGGCGAGCACGGCGGTGGGGATCTTGTCAAGGGAGTTGCCGGCAAACGTGGCCTCGGCGAACGCCTTGATGACTTGCGACGCGGCGTGCTCGGGGTCCGGGTGCAGCGAATACAGGGCGGAGATGGCTTGCTCCGCAGATGGGAACCACGCGCGACCGGTCAACGGCGCGGCCGGGTGGAGAACCTTGGCGAGCTCGCTGAACACCGGATGGTTGAGATCGAGCGGTTCGTCGTCCTTGCCGCACACGACGGTGAGTGCGCAGCACGCGGCACGGCAGAGCGTCGGAGACTTCTTTTCACCCGCGAGAGCGGTTTCGATCGCACCGCACACCGTGCCGAGATGACTGCGAACGATCTCGGGGCTCGTTCGCGCGCACATCGTCAAGACGTTGAGGGCGGCAGCCTTGCGGTTGTTTGAGCACTCATCGCTCGCGACGTTGGACCAGAGCGTCTTCATCACGGCGCCGTTCGCGGGCAAGCGTCCGGATAAGACGAGAGCCTTTAAGACGTCCTCCAACGACGCGAGTTCACCGAGCGCCGCGGTGGCGGCGAGTTCGCTGAGTCCCGCGGCCGCGATCATCGGAGTCTCGGCGTTGGACAGATAGAGAACGTCCACCGCCTCGACCACCGCATCCTTGATGGTTTGCTCGCGCGCAAAGATGAGACCGAGCAAACGACGCACGCCGTCGGTGGCGCCATCGACGTTGAATTGACGCATGCGAACGAGTAAGCCGATCGCTTCGGTGACATCCGAAGCGGTGGAGGATGTGAGAAGGTTGGACAAGTTGGCGACGGTGCCGGACAGTTGCACGGTGAAACCGAGCGCCGTCTTCAACGCCGCGACCATGGTTCGAACGCCCGCGAGACCACCGTTGAGATCGATCGTCGCGTTCGCATCGCCTTCGGGGTTTTGCTTATCCTCTTCCTTGGTTTCACCGTCGTTCCCCTTGTTCTCGCCGTCCGCATTCGCTTCGCCGACTTCTCCGGTGTTTTGTTCCTCGGGCGGAGTCATCGCCGCGAGTTTCGCCTCGTAATCCTTGAGAGATTCCGCGAACGTTGCGCTCTGAAGCTGCGGCGCGAACGGGTTGAATCCGAGAAGCGCCGCCAACAGTCCCATCGCAGCCTTGCGCACGAGCGCGCCCTTGTCGTGAAGTCGACCGATGGCGAGATCTGTCACGACGAGCCAGTGCGACAACGGAATCGCCTTGGCCTCCGCCATGATGGCCCACGTGTTCAAAACGCGAGCTCGCGTGAAAGCGCTCGTGTCGTGCACGCGCTCGACGAGAAGATCCAAGAATCCTTGCTTGGTGCGAAGCAACGGCGCCGTCGAGTTGTCGTGGTGATCGCTCACCGCGACGACATCCTTTTGAGAAATCAACAACTGTCCGAGCACGGATACGATAGCGGAGCGCAGAGAGTACGCCTCACCGTCGAGGTGCGGCATCAACATGGAGATGTTCGTCATCGTCGTCTTCGGCATGCGCTCCGCGATCTCGCTGAGAAAGTTACCGACGCAGCGAACGCCGACGGCGTCACTCGTCTGTTGCAACTTGTAATCGTACGGATCGACGCGCCCGACTTCGCGAATGAGCGCCGCGGCCAAGTGCGCGTTCTCGAATCGATCGGCCGCCGAACTCGCGAGCTCAGCGATAGGCCCGGGCAAGTGTTCGTGCTTGTTCAACAAATGAATCAACGCCGTGGTGACTTGCTCGAGCTGTCCCCACTTCAGCGCGCACGAACCCATCATCTCAAACGCCGCGCGCTTGGTCACCTTGCTCTTCAACGCCGCCGGATTTTCGAGACACATCGACGCCAGACGCACGAACAATCGCAAGAAATCCTCCTCGGGCTGTTTCGGTCGGAACACTTGCCACAGATCGATGTCTAGCGCGCCCGCCATGACGTGCACGATGCGCTCTCGCTGCTCGTCCCACCGCCACTCGGCCAACTTATTCTTATTCGTCTGTTTCTTCTTCCCCTTGGCCCCCGGCGCGGGCTTTTGCGCGCACGCCATCGCAACGTCATCCTTAGACTCCTTCTCGCACGTCTCACACACGTGAAAGATGAAGACGGCGTACGCCTTGAGCGCGCGTCTGTATCCGAACATGGCCTCCGCCTGCGCGTCGTCGCCGCTCGCCCCGCTCACGACGCACGCCGTCACGCTCGCGCTCAGAACGCTCAGATTGGAACACAACGCGTCGATAACGCGCATGCGCTCCACGGGCGCGAGCTCGGTAAAATCCCTGCGCATCCCATCGTCGAGACATTTCTCTCCGTCAGTCGCCCGCATTCATTCATTCATTCATTCATTCATCCATCGCGTCGTTCCCACGCACCTACACAGCGCATACGCCCGCGCGAACGCGTCTCCATCCTCCACCAAAACCTCCGGTTCCCCATCGCACAGCGTTCGCACGCATTCCTCCACCGCATCACCTCTCGCGTCGACGTCGAGCGCGGCCACATCCATCACGTCATCCATTCGCGCGACGACGCCGCGCGTCTCGTCGTCGTCGTCGTCGTCGACGCAGAGATCGGCGAAAGAGTCGGGAACGAGAAAGTCTCGAGTCATGTCGCGCGAGAGTGGAGCGTCGAACGCGCGAGACGGTCGAACGCGCGCGCGCTCGAATGTGACGTCGGTGACGGTTGAAAGTGTCGTTTGGTTCCCCCGCGGAGCGGCGCGGGCCGGGCGGGAGAGACGCGGGCGCCGGTCGACCGGCGAGGGGATGGAATGGGACGGGATGCGATAAAAAGGTGGAATACATAGATACCGACGTGATGTGCGCGTTTACGGGTCGGTGGATGCGTCGAGGTCGAGGTCGACGTCGGCGACGGGAACGTCCGGCGAAGGCGGTTCCGGTTCCGGTTCCGGCGCGGGCGCGGGCGCGTCGTCGTCGCTTTGTGAGCGCTCGTCGGCGAATTCGTCGATTTCGGTGGCGCTGTCGACGTCGTTGGATTCTTCTTCGGACGCCGATTGTCCGCCGCCGCCGAAGAGGCTTTTGAAAAAGCCGGGCTTCTTGGTGAGCTTTCGCGCGCGCTTGAGCGCGAGCGGTTGAAGCTTGTTGGACTTTTTGTCCACGAAGGCTCGAAGACTGTCGTGCGCGACGCGCCCGATGCCGAGATTTCGTTTGCCGAAACCGCAGTGGGCGATGCCCTCGGACGCGCTGACGCACCACGCGACGAACTCTTCGACGCGCGTGCTCAATTCCGTCTCCAACGCGCTCGTGTCGCCCGCGTTGATGGCTTTCACCGCGACGTCCGTCATCTCTCGTAACGTCCGGGCGTATCGCTTGTTGCCAAATTTTTTGAAGTATTGTTGCCAATCCATCGCGCAGTACTCGATGAGTTGACTGATGTGCACGTCGTGGTTCTTCAAGTCGTCCACGGCGCCGTCGACGACGATTCTCGTGATTTCGATGTCGCCACCGATCAATTCGTGATCCTCCGGATGCTCTAATAATTCCACGCACTCATCTCTCCAGGTTTCGTGCTTGACGGCGATTTGGTGGACGGTGTCGAGAACCGCGAGCACACCCTCGAGATCGTCGCTCTCGGCGCGAGGCGCCAACGTGTCGGTGAAGACGTCCGCGTGAAGTTGAAGCGTGACCCTGTTCAATTCCTCCGTGCCGAACGGTTCGCGCAGGGTGGCTTGCTCATCTCTGAGCAGTGACACCTGCTGTCCGAGCGTCACGAGCTCGTTCACGCACTCGGATTGTGCGTACACGAGCATGTCGTCGTCGAGCTGCTTGATGGCGCGATCGTACGCGTGGACGCGCAAGAGAAGGTAGAGCGCGTTCGCGGTCGGTTCGCCCTGGCGTCTGGCGAGTTCGCCATCCGCGTCCGCGAGCAACTTTTCCAAAAGATCCATCGCGGAATCGATCTGTCGCTGCGGATCGAGTCCCTCCGGATACGGTTGCACCGTGCACGCGTTGACGATGACGGCCATCTCGTTGGCGATGCCGAGCAACGCGGTGAGCTGAGACTCGTCTGCGTGTTCTGCGGTTCGCATCGTTTCGATTTTCGAGAGCATGGCTTCGCGCGTCGCCTCCAAGCGCGCGCGCACCTTGCGTCGCTGCACCGCGACTTGCGCCTTCAACGCGTAAATGCCCACAATTTTACCGGCGACGCCGAGTTCGATGAATTTGCGATTCACCTTCATCGCCGTCTCCTCTGGTTCTTTCTCAAAGTTCCACTTTTCGGTCTTCACCGCGAACCTTTCAGAAACGATGAAGAAGACTCTCACGCACAGAAGGCACACGATAAGCGTCAACAAGAACCCGGTGGAGAGGCCGGTCAGCGAACTATCCGTGGCCAAGAGCAAACCGATCAAAGGAATGGCGCCTTGCAAAAACCCAGCGGAGGATTCTGTCTTATTCAACGCGTTATTGACTTTTCTCTGCCCGAATCCGAGGGTGATGATGCGCCAGGGTTGACAGATGAAAACGAACAGCGCCGAGAACCAGTGCACGGTGACGAGTCCGTACACGCTGATGTCTCCGGCGATTTGCGCCGAACCCGCGAGAATGACGCCGAGTTTTACCACCATCTCGAGAGCGAGATAGTAGAGGGCCAATCTGTCGACCCATCGCATGGATTCACCTCGAGCGCGCGCCTTCATCGAAGCCGTTCTGAACACGTTCGACTTTAGCGAGAACAAAAACTTCTTATTCTTCGTTTTGTCTTCGTCCTCGACGACCGCCGACATCTCTTCATTGAGCCGCTCGTCAACGTCGCGCACGACGGCTTCCGTCTCCTCATCGATTTTGAACGTCGGTTTGCGCTCAAGACTCGGCGCACTGCGCAGGCTGGCGCTCTTCGCGAGAGACTTCTGTGCGTTCACTGTTTCCAAGGTCTTCGCGCGCTTCAGACTGGGCTGGCGCGAGTTTGTCTTCGACAAGTTTCTCGAAAGTTCCGCAATCTCGAGTCGATCCACCTCGGTGAGTTCGATGCGTCTGTAAATGTCGTACAAGGCGCCCCAACTGTCGAGCGTTCGCGCATCATCCAATTTTCCATCGAGACGGATGCGTCGAACCTTTTGAATCACGAAGAACGGAAGACCGATGCCGATAACGGCGAGCACGACGCACGCCGCGGCCATGGTGATTTGGTGCGACGTCGAGTCGCAATCGACGTCGACGTCGTGCACGAGCGCAAATTTGCCCTCAGAACCATATTCCAAGCAATCGAACGCTTGCAGACAGACGCGACACACCGGTAAGTACAAGATGGTCATACAGAGCACACCAAACGTTCGAAGCGTCGCGCGACTCTTGTATTGACGTTGCAGCTCCTTGACGACTTTATCGCCCGTCTCGGACACGTGCGACTTGTACTCTCCGCACAAAAAGTTGTACCTTGCGATCCAAAACGACGACGTATCACCCACTTTCTCCCCGCGAATAGAATCGACGATTTTATTGTATCGACGGGCCGCGTACTTGTCGCGAAGGAAAAATAAGAACGCGACGGTGAGCGGGATGATCAGCGTACTCGACCAAAACAACTGCGGCCATTTGATGTTTGCTCCCGCGCACTCGGGCGCCAGAAACTCGATGCTAAAGTTGAACGCCTTCAACCAATCGGCAAAATTCAGCACAGGCAGAGGCCACCCGATCTCGACGCTGAATGAAATGTTGAAAAATTGCAGCGTCTCGACAACCTTCTTAATCATATTCGTTGAGACGGCGCCCAACGCCTCGGCGGCTTTGAAACCGGCGAGACCGGCAATGACGACGAAAATGGCAGCGATGCCCGCCGAGGCGGCGGCGTTATCGGGACACTCGAGACAGAGGGTTCCACTCTTGTAATACCCTTCCTCACACGCGCGACAGAGCTCACCCGTGGCGCCGACAGAGCAGCCCAAGTTGCCCTCCGGACAACGCTTCGGAAACGGACAATCGCCCAGAATGACGCACAAGTCGTCGACGGAGGCGTACTGTCCCACGGCGTTCGAACACTGCTGCACGAACTGGTTCGGTGGTCCATTGATAGTGCCTCGGTTGTCAGGGTTGTAGTACATGCGATTCCACACGGTGGCGTTCTCAAACATATTCGTGGCGCTCGTCGTCGCCGCCGTCCACACGGTGATGTCGCTTTTGAAACTGATGGCGCTGGAGAACATTGAGTCCATGGCCGTGACGGCGTCGGTGTTCCAAGACGTGATGTCACCGTCGAAGAGCGTCGCGTCTGCGAACATGAACCGCATGTCGACGACGTTGTTCGTGGTCCACGGGATGGTTGACTGTCCGGCGCTGGTAAACTCGCGCGCCGCCTGAAACATGTACGCCATGCTCGTGACGGCTTGGGTATCCCACGTGCTGACATCGGCGTTGAAAGACGACGCTTCTCTGAACATAGAGTCCATGGTCTGCACGAGAGACGTCTGCCACTCCAAGGCGTTCAGAGCTCTGAGAGACGAGGTTCCGTGAAACATGTACGACATGTCGGTGACTGACGCCGTGTTCCAAGGAAGAACGACTACGCCATTGTTATCGAACGCCCCGGCCCGTCCGAACATGCTCTGCATGTTCGCGACAGACGCCGTGTTCCAATTACTGAGGTCTTGATTGAAGACTTTCGCATCGGCGAACATTGATTGCATGTCGGTGACGGCAGACACGTCCCAGTTCCCGACGGCTTTACCGAATGCCGACGCGTTGGCGAACATTCGAGACATGTCGCGCACCGCGGCCGTGTTCCAGCCGTTCACGTCCTTGTTGAATGCCGATGCGAGTTCAAACATCGACGACATGTCGGTCACGCTGGCGGTGTTCCATTGTCCAATGTCCCCGTTGAAGGTGGACGCCTGGTGAAAGAGTTTAGACATGTCCTTGACGCCGTCGGTGTTTAAAAAATCCAAACTGCTTGAAAAGGATTCCGCCCCTTCAAACATCCTGGCCATGTCGAGCAAGCCCATGGTGTTCCAAGCGGATAAGTCGTCGCTGAATCCGATTGTCCGACCAAACATTCCAGACATGTTTCTCACGTTGTACACGTTCCAGGAATTCACCGAACCGCTGAAACCGCTCGCGCCGTAAAACATGTACGCCATGGACGTCACAGAGGAGGTATCCCACGCGAGATCGGACGTGAAACTGCTCGCATTCTTGAACATTGCTTCCATCGTCGTGGCGGAACTGGTATCCCACTGAGAAATCGCAGCGGTGAAACTTCCCGAGCCTTCAAACATGGATGTGAAATCTTTCACAGAGGCTGTATTCCACGTTTGCGTCGTGCTCGCAGTGGCGTCGGAATAGGCTGTGCGCGCAAACATTCTCGCCATCGACGTGACAGAGCGGGTATCCCATCCACCGAATAGAGGGGAATTGTAGGCGAGCGCATTGTGAAACATGTCCGCCATGTTCCGTACGCTCGAGACATCCCAACCAGAGATGTCTTGATTGAAACCGCTCGCGCTTCGGAACATCGTGCCCATGTCGGTCACCGAAGCCGTGTTCCAGGAGCTAATATCGGCTAAATTGAACGCCGCCGCGCCGTAAAACATTGAATTCATATCATTGACAGATGACGTGTCCCAGTTACCGATGTGCTTGCGCACCCCGTTCGTCTCTGTGATTTCACCCGTGAAAGCGTCCGACGTACCCTTGAACATGAAGGACATGTCTTGAACAGAAGCGGTGTTCCAAGTCCCAGGAAAAACGGTGGAATCGGCGTTCTCAAACATACCGCTCATATTTCTCACGGCGGCGGTGTTCCAATCGTTTAATTGGCGGTTAAATGCGGACGCACGTCTAAACATATACGCCATATTTGTCACAGACGCCGTGTCGATGGTTGAAATATCGATACTAAACGATCGCGCGCCTTCAAACATGGCGCTCATGTCAGTGACGGCGGCCGTGTTCCAGCCAGAGATGTCGCCGTTGAAGTCGGCTTTGTCCTGGAACAAGCCAGACATGTCGGTCACGAGCGACGTGTTCCAGTCGGTGAGCGCGACGTAAAGCGCTCGACCGCAATCGACGATGGTGCTGTCGCAATCGCACGCGCCGGAGGGCGACGCGGCGAGACAACTATCCACAGCGGCCTTCAAATCGGCACGATTTGAAAACGGACGCGGCGGATACCAGTTGGAAGGGGGGCCGTCCGGCGGAGACGCAGCGCCGTCAACCAGACGATACTTGGTCAACCAAGCAGTGGCGCCGTAAAACATACCAACAACATTAGCGACGGCGGGAACATTCCAAAAACGAATTCCATCTTGAAGAAAATCTGAACTGAAGTAAAACATGTAGTTCATGTTGGTTACACTACCCACATTCCAGGAAGAGATATCCTGATTGAAAGTGGTGTGAGCAAACATGTAATTCATGTCCGACACTGCAGCCGTATTCCAGCCATTCAAAGGTTGATCGAAGACGCCTGCGTTGTAAAACATGGAAGACATGCTTGTAACAGAATTCGTGTTCCAACCATTCACCGGGTGATTAAAAGCAGCAGCGTTGTAAAACATGGAATTCATGCC
>Ga0208410_1000429_pt1 | contig 24476 bp, 20 predicted proteins | sample ETN02SmetaG_3_FD_185787 | JGI IMG/M metagenome (GOLD analysis project Ga0208410, IMG submission 185787) | Marine microbial and viral communities from oxygen minimum zone, Eastern Pacific Ocean - ETNP2014F10-02SV257 (SPAdes) (version 2) | ecosystem: Environmental > Aquatic > Marine > Oceanic ... | reverse complement strand
CTCGCGTCGAGTCGTGATCGGTGAAACGATGGCGCGAGGGCGCGACGGCGCGATCGATCGATCGATCGACCGCGCGATCGACCGCTCGATCGATCGACGGATGGATGCGGGAGAGGTTGACTCGACGGATCGTGCGTCGAGGATGATCGCCGCGAGTACGAGCGCGGTGTTCGGCGCGCGCGTGCGCGCGGGCGCGACCGCGGTGAGTGGGAGACGAGGAAGAGGCGCGGCGATGACGACGCGCGCGGGCGTTCCCATTCACATCGAGTACTGCGAGAAGTGAAACTACATGCCCCGGGTGAAGATGTTCATCGATAAGACGAACGAGGCTTTACCGGGGAAGTTTGATTTCACGTATAACGACGACGCGGTGTTGAAGGAGACGGTGCCGGAGGGACAGGGGTGGTACCTGGAGAATCAGGCGGAGAAGCCCATCCCGGGCGGCGAAAACGCGTTGTGGAGAAAGGGAGCGTTTGAGGTGTTGCGATTGGACACCAAGGAGCTTCTGTACTCTAAGAAGGCGGAGGGGTCGCACCTCGTCGACGGTAAGGGCGGACCGGAGGGTAAGCTCGGGAAGTTTATCGAAGACGTGATGAAGGCGCAAGCCTAAACGCCGCGCGGGACGGACGAGGGCGCGCGCGAGAGAGAGCCTCGATGGGGGGTGTGAACGCGAGCGATGAGGGTGAATCGCGATGACGGTGACGAGAGACGTTTGAAAGTTATTCCGACACGGTTTTGTCGGACGGACGTGACTCCGATGATCATCGCGACTCCCGGCGGTCGCTCGCTCGACGCCCCTCGCGAGGCGTTACATCGAATCGGCTCGAATGTTTAATCATATTTTGTAATCGCAGACGAGTCGATATTTCGAGACGGAATCGCGCTGCGTTCAGTGGTCGATCGGTTCGTCGCTCGCGTCTTTCGCATCGCGATGAATCACATGAATTACAAATTATTCAGTCGGATGCGCGTGCGCGCCCGACGCGAGTGCGTTGCGCGCCAGGCCGATGTCCGTCTTGATGCGCGCCACGAGCTCTGGGAGAGAATCAAATCTCAACTCTGGGCGTATGAACCCACACACGTCCACCCGCATCGTCTCTCCGTAGAAATCTCGATCGTATTCCGGCGTCGCGTCCGTCGAACCCATCACGTGCACTTCAATCGTCGTTCCGTCTCCGTCCACGAACGTCGGTCTCTTACCCACGTTGAGCACGCACTCGTGCCACGCAGATTCGTCGGCAAGTTTTGCCCAGCCGAAGAAAACACCGAGAGGAAGCGTGCTCAAAAATGCCTCGCCGCCGCACAGTTCAGGATCCAAATTCGCCGTCGGCACGCCCATCTGTTTACTCCCTCTGCCGAACCCAGTCACGACGGGCGCCTCGAGCGTGAAACGCTTCGACAACTCGAACGCCTTGGGAATCGTGAGCACTAACGGATTCTCGTCGTCGTCCGCGCGCAACGATCCTTGAGCGCTCAAATCCTTACCGGCGGATCCGACCGCCGCGAGAGGAAGTCGTCTCACAATGCTCGAGAAATCAAACCCACCGTCGACACCACCCTCCACAGCCCCCGCGGGGCGCTCCGAGATCACCACTCTACCTCCCGGTTTGCACAGCATCACGACCCTCGTCAACGCGTCCACGATCGCCTCTTCGTCGCCTCTATCCACCAAGTGCGCGTTGAACGCCGCTGCGTCGAACGGACCGTGATACGGCTTCAACGCCTTCGTATCGCTCGCTCGCAAAAACCTCACCCCGTGTTCGTTCCCGAGCACGTTCACGCCGCTCTCCAGCGCCTTCCCTCCCGGTCCGCGTCCGAGAGCCTCAGCGCACCGATCGAGCATGGCGTTCGACGCGTCCACGCACAACGCTGTGCACCCGGCCGCGTCGTCACCGCCGGCGATCGCCACCGCGAGCGCCCCCGTCTCGACGCCGACCACGAGCGCGCGCGCGTGTCCGTTTCGCGGCAGCGCCATGGCGCGCGCGATCGCATCCGCGCGCGCGCGCTCGTTCGGTAGCGAACACTCGGTGCATCCAGAGACGGCGTCATCGCGGTCCTCCGCGAGCGTACGCGCGACGCGCGCGCGCGAAAATCGTCGCGTGAGGCGCGTGCATCGTCTCTCGTCGCGCGACGAGACGCTCGTCGTCGTCGACGGCGCGGACACCGCGCGCATGGTCGCGTGTCGAGCTATGGCGTCGTATCGGTCGTATCGGTCGTATCGGTCGTATCGGTCGTATCGGTTTACAGTCATCTAATCGTTCATCTAATCGTTCATCGAGGCGGTTTACGAATAATCTTTTTCTTCATCTTTTTCGTCGCTCGCTCGACGTGATACGTGCCGTCTTTGTCGCTCAGGCTCACAAAGTTGCCGGAACCGCCGAGCAAGCCGTCTCTCCCCGACAGTCTCACCGCGGCGCGTTGCCACGCGTTCACGTTGGGCACGTTGATCGTCGACGCGGCGTCCATCGCCCCCGTCTCATTCGCTTCCTCCTTGGACGCCTCGGCTTCGATTCGGACGACGTCCGCGTACACGCTCGCGTCGTCCAAATTCGTCGTCGCGTCGCAGTGAAACACCATCGTCTCCGTTCCCGCCGCTCGCGCCGCCGCGCACTCCCTCGCGTGATCCTCTCGCGCCTTATTCGTCTCATCCTCCTCCGGATCCCCCAACGCATCGATCAATCGCTCTAAACTCTCCGCCGCCTCCCCCGCCAGCTCCGCCTTGCCCTCCAAATACAAGACGCGCGCGAACAAACGCATCTTCGTCACGCAGTGTTTCCCCTTGGCGCGCTCGATCGTCTCCACCCGTCGCTTCAACGCGTTATCATCCATCGTCCGCACGCGCATGAGCGTGTGTTGATACGAATTCGTCCCCACGATGGCCGCTCTCGCCTGTTTCCCCGCGTGTCTGCTCGCGTACTCCCGCGCCGCCGTCTCGTGCGCGGCGTCGTCTCGCGCCTCCTCCTCCTCCTCGACATCGACATCGACGACGGGCGATGTCTCGACGCGTCGTCTCGACGATCGACGCACCGCCGTCGTCGCCTCCGTCGCCGTCGCGCGCGCTCGCCGTCTCTTGGCTGTCCTCGCCGGTTTCGAATTCTCGTCGACGTCTCCCTCGCGCGCGCCGCACGACGACGACGACGGACCGTCGTGCGCGCGAAGATCGCTCGCGAGTATCCCGAGCTTGACCATGATGGCGCGATTCTTCGCGATGTTGGCCGCGCGCGCGCGCTCGTACGGGTTTTCCATCATCTCTGGGCGCGGTCCCGCGGCGTCGACGGCGGCGCGTCGCGGTGTGACGCGCGCGCGCGAAGAATCGATCGATCGGTCGGTCGACGGGCGAGAGGGCGAACGAATTCGGAAGATGCGTGGACGTGTCACTCAAAACGCGCGCGATCACGCGTCGTCGCGCGCGACGACGGACGCCGCGCGCGCGCGAAACTTTTCGAGCGCTCGAAACCTGTGCGAGATGGAATTCTTCGTCTCCGTATCCATCTCCGCGTACGTCACGTCGTATCCGTCGGGTTCGAACACTGGATCCCACCCGAAATCCGTCGGTCCGCGCGCGGGGACGATTTTCCCGTGCGTCTTTCCGACGAACGTCGTCGGTTCCGCGTCGTCCGGTCCCGAGGCGTACGCGAAGACGCACTGCGCGTACGCCGACTTGTCCTCGTACGCCGCCAGCATGTTATTCAATCCCTCGTGTCCCGTCTTCTCTAAAAACCACTTCACGTACGGTCCGGGCAATCCGTTCAGGGCGTTGAAACACAGCGACGTATCCTCCACGAGCGCGGGTCCGCCCAGCGCCGCCGCCGCCAGTCGCGCCTTTTCCCGCGCCACGTCCTCGGGTTCTCCCTGAAGCTCGGGAAGGTCGATCTTCTTCGACGTCAGCGCGAACGACCCGTCTCCACCGACGATGGCGCGCACTTCCTCGAGCTTTTTCGCGTTTCCCGTGACGAAGGTGATCGTCGTCGCCATGGCGCGAGACGCGAACGCGAATGGTTTCTGAAAAAGTGCACGCACGCTCGGGACGTCAGTCGTCCGGTCGTCTCGGGCGTCGTCTCGAGGCGCGTCGCGATGCGGGACGATCGGCGAAACGGTCGCGGTCGCGGTCGCGGTCGCGCGTACTCTCGTCCTCGAGCGCGCGCGCGTCGAGAACGGAAGGGCGACGAGACGACGCGCGAGGCTCGGGCTCGGCCGCATTGTGACGCGTCGCGGGTGGATGCGCGCCGCCCCGGGCGTGTTCTCGGGATGGGCGAGCGGTGCGGGGACGGACGCGTGGTGGGGAAGACGGGCGCGCGCGTCGTCGTCGTCTGCGTCGTCGTCGGCGTCGCGCGCGCGCGTCGTCGCGCGTGGTGAAGGGGAGGCGCCCGAAGGATGCGTGCGCAGGGACGTGCGCGGGCGCGTCGTTCGATTTTGCCGCGCGCGAGAGCTTCGAGCGGTGGCCGCGCTGCAGGCGGAGGCGTTTTATGATCCCGTGATGGGACGCGCGGTCGGGTTCACGCCGTTGGACGCGCCGCTGCGGGCGTACTTTGAGCTGGACGTCTTGGGAGCGCTGCGGAAAAAGTACGCGTACGCGGCGATGGGTCGTTTCGCGCCGCTCGTGATGGAATCCGAGGAGGGACGATTGATCGGTGCGATCGAATTGAGCGTGCAACGAGATTTTGAGGTGATGCGCGCGCTCGAGGACGTGCGCGGGTCGACGCGAGACGACGAGTACGCGTATCTGTCGTGCATGTGCGTCGACGAAGATTTTCGAGGACAAAGGATCGCGACGTCGCTCGTTCGCGCGGGCGAAAAAGTCGCCATCACGTGGGGCTTCAATCTCACGACGCTTCACGTGTACGAGGAAAACGACGCGGCGCTTCGAGCGTACGAACGGTGCGGCTATAAAGTGTTGGATAGGCCGTTTCGCACGCCGTACGACGTCGTGAAAAATCAGAGAAAACTTCTCATGGCCAAGCGCGTGAGGTGACCGTTCGCTCGCGACGTTTACTAGTCTCGAACCGCGACGGCGTCGAATCGGACGTCGTCGCGCGTTCACCATTCATTCGTGTAGTGTACTCGCTCGCTCGTAGACGTACATTCATTCGTCGGCGGTCGCGCCTCACTGCGTCCCTCGCCCGCCCGGGCGCGCGCGCGCCCTCAACGCGCGCGACGCGACATGACGATCACCCGTCGCGACGCGCGGTGCGGACTCCTTCGGGTCGTCTCCTTGGCCCTGCCGTGCGCGCGTTTTAAGGAGGAGGATGCGAACGGCGCGCCCGAGGATGTCTCGCGCGCGTCGCGCTCGTCTCGCGACGACGGCACCGCGAGCGAGGGCGCGCGCGCCGGAACGTTCACCGACTCTCGCGACGGGTCGTCGTACTCGTCGTACTCGTCGTACTCGTCGCGCTCGTCCGAGTTTTCGGATTACTCGTCGTCGGCGGTCTCGCGCTCCGTCGACGGAATCGACGACGAGCGCGACGACGACGAGCGCGATGGGAGCGGGACGTCGGATGATGGAAAATCAGAATCGTCGACCGATTCGCAGGCGACGGTGAGCGATGCGAGCGACGCGGGGGAGGAGGGCGCGGACGTGCTCGTCGGCGCGGCGACGATTTTAGACGAGAGCGTGGGCGACGTGACGTCGACCAAGGTGGAGTGCGGACCGGACGCGAGCGAGGAGACGATCGAGGCGTTCGTGTCGGAGATCGACGTGGTGCGCGATCCGGACGCGTTCGGGGGTGGGATGCGAGAGAGGGAATTGTTTAAAAAGGCGCTCGCGAAACAAGTGATTTTTAACCAAGGCGAACGCGTGCTCGCGGAGGGACAGTCTTGGAGCGACGAAGAGGCGATGAAAGGTGGGTACTGCGTGTATTTTGTCGTGCGAGGCGCGTGCGCGGCGACGAAGCTCGTGCACCCGCGACATCCGCGGGCGCACACGCCAGAGGCGCTCGAGTTTGTCAAGGATCCGATGTCGGTGTTGCGGCCCATCCCGACGCAATTCACGCATCTCAACAACGATGCGTACAGCGCCACACCGGCGATTCGGCAGCGTGCGATGGATTTAAAGCGCGCGGATGACTCGGCGGAGGTTGAAGTCGCCAAGTTCATCAGAGGTGCGATCATAGGAGACTACGAAGTCTTGCGGGATCGAATTCCGCGGCGGTGCACGGTGACGGCGCTGGTAGATAACACCGCGCTCGCGGTGATGCGCGCCGATGTGTTTGAAAAGATTTGTCGACCGGGGACGAACATTCGGGAACGAGTCGACGCCGAACACGGGTTGTACGTTTAGTCCTAGGCACTACCAGAATTAGCGGAACAGGTAGCGATGTGAAGATATTTGGAATTTGTCCATGAACAACTTTCGCTATCGTGTGATTAGAATCATCCTTGAGAGAGATCGAGCGCGAACTTACAGGAAAACATCCTTTTCGAGCGCCGCGACGACGTCATCTTGGTCATTCAACCTGGCGACATCCAACGGAGACTTGTCGTCGTTGTTTTGAAGCGTGACGGAGGCGCCGCCGTTGACCAAAAGCTCGACGAGGTCCACGCGACCGTAACCCGCGGCGTAGTGCAACGGCGTGTTCTTGTTGTTATCCGTGGCGTTAACGTTCGCACCATCCTTGATGAGGATCTCGGCGCACTTGACCTCCCCGTAACCGCACGAGAAGTGGAGCGCGGTGCGACCTTCGGCGTCCTTCATGTTGACGTCTTGTCCCGCCTTTAAGAAGCCTTCCAAAGCCTCGACGTCGCCTTCGGACGCCGCGGTGAGGACGGATTCTTCCTCGTCTTCCTCGGCTTCTTCCTCTTCCTCGTCGGCTTCCGCTTCCGGTTCAGAGACCGGCGGCATGCCCGCGGTGAACATCGGGTTCACGTCGCCCATCGCGGCGTTGATCTTCTTCAAAATCTTAGGATCGTTCCAGTACTTCATCATCGCCTGCGGACCACCGGTCTCGATCTCCTTCATGATTTCGCTCATTTCTGGATCATTCTTCAATTCTTCCATCTTCGCCTTCATCTTTTCGGCGGTCGCCGGGTCGTTCATCGTCTGCATCATCGCCTTCATCTCGGGGTTTTCCATCATTTGCTCCCCGAGCTTCTTCGCCATCTGCATAAACGCCGGGTTTTGCATCACCCCTTGCATGGCCTCCATCGCGGCAGCTTGATCCATGCCCGGCATGCCCGGCACGCCCGGCACGCCCGGCATCATGCCGCCGCCCGGCATCCCCATCGCGCCCCCAGGCGGCATGCCGAACCCGGGCGCGCCTCCCGGCAACGCCCCGAGTTGCGACTGCATGTTCGCCATGTTCGCCTGCATCTGTTCCGCCATCACCTTGAAACTCGGATCATTCGCGATCTGTTCCGACATCTTCTTAATCTCCGGATCATCCAACATCTCTCGAAGCTTTTCCATGTCGAACGGCGACCCGGCGCCGCCCGCGCCGCCCATCGCCCCCGGCGGCATGCCGAATCCGGGAGGTAAATCACCTGCGCACCGCGTCCCGCGTCAGTCATCACCACCGCAGTCATCACGCACACCACTCGCACGACCGTCACCACCGCGCGCATCCCCCACGCGCGATTCACGAACGCGCGCGCTTCATTCATTCATTCATTCATTCGTGCATCCACGCGCGCGTCGCCCACGACCGTCCCGTTCGCGTCCTCGCCTCCCATCGCGCGATCCCACGCGCGTCGTCCCATCCAACCGCGCGTCGACGCACCCGCCATGTTCGCGTCGCTCGACGTCTCTCTTTCGCGCGTCGAGGTGTGCGCGCGCGTCGTCGTCATCCCTCGCGCATCGTTATCTCTCGGCGTGGGTGGTCGATGCCGGGTCGTGACTCGTCAATGACGCGTGTGTGGTCTCGCGTCCGTAGTCGAGTGGTGGAGAGTCCCATGTGGTGTATATTTATGTATGTATGTGTGCACGCGCGGGCGTCATCCGAATGAATGAATCATCGCGACGCGTCTCGTCGGAGGGCGACGCGCGCGAGGCGTTCGGTCGGTCGCGCGGGACGCGTTCGTTCGCGCGGGACGCGTCGTTCGCGCGTTCGTTCGCGCGCGTCGGTCGCGCTCGGCGAGGCGGGGCGCGGTGCGGGTGACGCGCGCGCGATCGAACGCGCGCGCGCCCGAACGGTTCGAACGACCGGTGGAGGGCGTGGGACGCGCGAGCGGCGCGGGACGGAGGCGCGGGAGACGAGGTCGAGGGAGCGTTGGGAGGTGATGTCGTCGATGGACGCGGTGGGAGCGGTCGAGGACGCGGGGGGGGTGGAGAAGACGGATGATTGGTCGCGCGGGACGCGAGGGTCGCCGGCGGCGGCGGCGGACGGCGAAGACGCGTCGTACGCGAGGGGTGACGAGCGCGGGGCGCTGAATCCGCTCGTGCCCGTGGACGCGCCGGATGCGATGGTGATGGACGATAGGGGGGATGGGGCGTTGGCGGCGGCGGCGGCGGCGATGCGTGAGGGTTTCGGCGGCGGGCTCGGCGCGGAGGGAGAGGGCGCGGCGAGCGCGGCGGCGAGCGCGGAGGACGACGAGCGCGCGGAGGAGTTTGCGTTCGCGGAAGTGCTGTCCAGGGTGAAGCGGGAGGGTATCGGTGCGGGCGCGGCGGCGGCCATGTTCGAGGACGCGTGTTGGCTGCGCGCGCGAGAGTTGCGGATGAGGAGCGAGGCGAAGAGGCGTCGAGCGCCGAGCTTGGCCAATAAGGATGTCGAGGAAGCCGAGGTGCTCGAGCGCGAGGCGCACTCGTGGTCGTTAATTTACCATTTACTCGGTGACGGCGCCACCGTCGAGCGAGAGAGCGCGGCGAAGGAGCTCGAACTGCTCGACGCGACGCCGAGAGTGGACGGCGGCGCGAGCGGAGATTTTCTCGCGCCGCCGCTGCGCAGTCGATTGCGATGCGCGTCTCGCGACGAAGCTCGCGATCCGGTGACTTTTAGATTGAACAGAATAATCGCCTGGTTAGAGGCGAACGCGGCGTCGGCCCTTCGGCGCGCCGAGTTGGACGGTACGGCGTACGACGGTCGTTTTTTGCGAGATGAATGCGATTGGCGCGCCACCGCCGACGCCATCGACTCGTCGGCCAAGTGCGATCCCGATGGGAATCCTCTCGCGACGTCGCTCGATCCGGACGGACCCATGCGCACGAAATCGGCCTTGCATCCCTCCAACGCGGAGGCTGAGGTTCGATTGTGCAAACGTCTGTGGAAACTCATCAGAGCCGGGCGCGTGCAAGAGGCGCGCGACTTGTGTTCCAAGGTTGGTCAACACTGGCGCGCCGCGTCGCTCGGAGGTGCGTCCGGTTGGGGACCCGCACCGGTTGGGTTGACCGCAGACGACGATCTCGAACGCGACATTCGCAGACTTCTGGCGCTTCGCGACGAGGATTCGCTGAAGGCGCAAAACGAAGTCGATCTCAACGACGACTCGTGCGCCGCCGAATGCGACGGCGTGGGACCTTCGCATCGCGCGCTTTGGAAGTGGACGTGCATGGTCGCGGCTCGACACATAGAAAACGCTGGAAAAATGTCGCAAGCACCGGCCGCCAAGTACGAAGCGAGCGTGTACGGGGCGTTGTGCGGCGATTTACAGACGGTCTTGCCAGCGTGCGAAGACGACTGGGAATCGACGGCTTGGGCGTACGCTCGCGCTCTGTTCGATCTTCGCGTCGACGCGGTGATCAACACCGGCAACGTCCTCGCCGACGCGCCGAACTTTGAGCCGGGAAATGTCATTCGGGATCCGACTGAACTGGAAACGACTGACGAATCGGTCGATCGACTTGGGGAGCCGCGCTGGCCGACGCGAGACGTCATCAACGCGACGCCAAAGTCTGTGGAAGAGGTGCTCTTGGTGAAGATGCCAGAGAAATTCCCAGACGCGGACGCGCACCGTACCGTGCAGACGCACTTGATTCTAGGCAAAACGAAGGAACTGCTCCTCGAGCACATGATGAAGTGGATTTTCCCAGAGGAGGAGCTCGCAAGCGAAGGCGAGCGCGTGAGTTTAAAACCGCTCGACGCCGGGCTCACTCGTTTCGTCGCGCACGCACTGCTCTTTTTGGAATCGCTGCTGGCCGAAGGTGGTGGTTTATCTCCGGGTGGTGAACTCTACTATCACTTGAACAAGGTGTTGAATTTGTACGTCGTCCACCTGATTGCCAACAAGAGATACGCACTCGTGCCGGCGTACCTGGTGCACCTGCGCCACCCGCTGCTCATTGAGACGTACGCAAACTTCCTCAACTTACTCGCACCGGCCGTGCACTCTCGCAAGGCGTTGTGCTTCGCCGAAGCGTCGCTTTGGATGGAGATGGAGGGTCTCAGTGGTTGGCGAGCAATCGTCACTCGCGCGCTTCGAGACTCGATCAGTCTCGAAAACGTTCATCGTGGGCCAGACCATCGGCGTTTGATGCTTCAGTGGGCGTGCGTCGCGAAGGAAACGTATCCGGAGGCTGCGAAACAAGCCTGTCTGTTGATTCGTCAGCTCATGTGCCAACGGACGTCGGTCAACGTCTTTAGCGTCGACGGACCCGTTGACGGCGAGTCCAGATCGCGATCGATTCTCGTCGACGAACTCACGGGTAATGTGCAAGAAATCGCCACGGTGAACGGTGCTGCGGGTGCCGCGGCCGAGATTGGCGACTGGGCGCGTTATCTCGCCGCGACGGAAGCTATATCTGGTTGGAAGGAAATTTGGACCGTGAACGAATCGCGACGGCTGGAGACGCGCGCACAAAACACGCGTCCGTACCCTCCGGATGCGACGATGGACATCGTCGGCGATGAATTAGAAGCGGCGGAACATGTCATTGGGACAGTTCTCGAGCTTCTTCGTTCGGAGAACTGGCTTGACGACGACGAGCTGTACGTCGACGACACCGAAGAGGACACCGCGAACGCGCTCCTTCGCGTCGTCGCCATCCCAGTGCTCAAGTCGTACGACGAAGGGTCTTCCACGGACGTAGAGCATATCGCTCGAGATTTAGAGACGTTACTCGCGTCCAAGTTTGAGCAAGGTTCCGTCAAGGTGAGCGCGACACGCGGCATCGAGCGCGGCGAAAGTCCGGCGAGAGAGGAGGGCGAATACGGACAAGTCGTCGTCCAAATCTCAGCCGACTTTGGCGACTGCGATCGACGCGAGCTGTATCAAGACATCGCGCTCGCCATGTCTGACTGTGTCAAGGGTGACCTTCCGGGTGAAGAAGTCACGCTCGACGTCCAATCGGTCGACGGAAACAGTTCCGCGTTGGTGCACACTCTGTGTCGAGCCGTGTGCGTACCTTCGCTCGTGATTCAAGCGGCGCAAGTTGAAGCCGCCATGCGCAGCGGAACGACGCACGTAGTCGAAATATCGGCGGATCCGAAGTACGGTATTTACAAGTATTTCGCTCCGACCGAATTGAAATGGCTCTTGGAGCTCGCGCGCGAGTCTGGATTGACCATTCTCGAAAAGAACAAATAAACTACTAGACAATAGCTACTACAGTACAGTCATGTGACCACTCGAAGACGACTACACCTCATCAACGCCGATCCCGTTTCCTCTTTAAAAGATCCTCGCGTCTCCATCGCAACTCGAACACTTCGCACGCGTCGTCCTCTGCGAACGAGACGTCCTCCGCCTGGAAAAACTCAAACTTTTCCTTGGCCAATCTCAAAAACTCTTCGTGCGCATCCGGACTTCGTCGCTGCACGCACACGTAACACACGCTGTGCTTCTTCTTTCTCATCAATCGCTCGACGCACCTCACCAACTTTCCGACGAGTGGCACCGAAAACAACACATCCGTTCCCAACACGACGTCGAACGGACCCGCCGCCGCCACCGCGTCCAACTCCTCCTCTTTTTCCCAATCCAACGCCATCGCTCGAGGCACCGTCGACGCCCCTCGCGCCTCGAGCGCCTCGACGTTCATCGCCACGTTCGCCCGCGTGACATCGGCCAACACCTTCTCTTGATCCGTCACCACCACGCGCTCGAATCCGTGATCCCTGGCGACGACGAGTCCCACCAGCGCGCACCCGCACCCGAGCTCCACCGCGGCGCGCCCCTCTCGCGTCATCAGCGCCGCGAATCGCGCGTTCGCCCGCAGATAATTCACGAGACAAAACGCCGATTCCCACACGATGCCTCCGCACGAATCCACCACCGATTGGTCCTGGCGCACGCGCAGGTCGTCGTATCGAAACGCGGGCGCATTGGCGAGCTCGAAAAACGCCCCGACGCCGTGCGTCGCGATGAGGGCATCGTAGGATGGAATCTCGGACGAGAAGGACGCGTCATCGATTTTATCAATCGTCGTTCGCGCGCGTCGTGCGTCGGACATGCGCGTCGCGTCGCGTCGCGGTGTGTCGCGAGGAACGTGCGGTGCGCGCATTCGGTGCGCTTTTTCGCTTTTTCGAGCGCGCTCGCGAGGAGGGTCGTGATGATACATGCATCGTTGAAAGAATGCGCGTCGTCTAAATTTGATCGACGTCCGGCGTGTCTTCCTCCTCGTCGAACGCCTGGGCCTCGATGTCGGTGTCGGTCTCGGCTAAAAACTCCGCCGTCGTCGTCGGACCGTCTCGCGCGCGCGAGTCTTCGTATTCCTCGATGACTTGCGTAAACGTCGGCATTTCCGCGGCGTCGAGACAGTACAACTCGCCGTCTTTGATGACGAGGGATGCGTTTGGGTTCGATGTCGCGCCGCCGACGGCGACGGCGGTCATGGTACCGTCTTCGCTCGTCAATTGCACGACGGGTTTGGTGAAATCCAACGCTCGATCGTACGCGACGCTGGGCGCGTTGTTGGCGAAGATTAAAAACACCTTGGTCGTGCGCTCCTCGGTGGTGTTGAAGTTGGGAATTCGCCCGCTCTCGAAATCTTCTTCGTTCTTCACGCGAATCTCGGTCCAGGCGATCTCTTGGTAGTACGCCGGAGGAAGCGAGACGAACGCCGACGTGTCGACGCGTCTCGCCTCTTCGACGAAGCGCCCGTACCCGTCTCGTCTGGCGACGTACACCTCGCGAAGATCCAATCGTCCATCGTTCATCTTGGAGACGATGAAATCGATGCCGTCGAGTTCGAGCGCGTGATACGCGTCGGCGGGTTTGGGTAAACCTCGCGGTGACGCCTCGCGTAAACTCACCGTCGTCGCCTCCGTCGGCGTCGGCGTCGGGTTTTCGGATAAATCTGGGAAATCCTTCGGTCCGCGGTACATGTCGTCGCGATCGATTCCGAGTTCGCGCTTGAGATCGTCGTCGTCGAATTCATCCTCGACAAATGACAGGTATCCAGCCGATCGAGAGTAAAACTGATCCTGCGCTGGGACGCCGTCCAGACCGAGTTCGCTCACGCTCGACGGCAACGGATCCTCCGACGGGTCGAAGCCCGTCGCGAAGACGTCGTCGTCGTCGAGGATGAACTTTTCCGTCGCCATGGCGTCCAAACGCGCGGACGACCACGCGGATGGATCAGCGTCGACGTCGACGTCTTCGTCGTCACCCATCATCGCGAGCGGTTCGATGCCCTCTTCGTCCTCGTCCTCGTCCTCATCCTCGTCCTCGTCCTCGTCCTCGTCCTCGTCGTCGTCTTCGACTTCGACGTACACCGTGCCCTCTTCGGAATCGTCAAACGACGCGTTCGCGTCGGTGGACGGTTCGACGGCGGCTTTGGACGCATCGGGCGACGCACGACCGATGAGCACGAGGAAATCGTGATCTCTCGCGAGCGCCTCCTTCAATCCGATCGGTTGAGGCTCCGATCTCGCCACGGCGACGATGGCGCTCAAGACGGCGTCCATGGGTTGACCCGCGCACGAACCCTTGGTTTTAATCGCGCCGAGACTGAAATATTCCCCAGCCTCGGGCGCCCAGACGAGCACGGTGGGCGCATCGACGTCCTTTGACCCGGACTCGATCCAACACACCTTCCATCCACGACCGACGGCGGAGAGATTGGCGTGCGTGCTCTCGGGCGTGACGCGCAATTCCGCGGCGGCGTCGAGCCATTTTTCTTTTCTCCACGAGCCCGAGCCCGAGGTGTCCAGTCCGCGCGCGGCGCCGACGGTGGAGATGATGGAGCGAGAGACAGTTCCAGAGGGACCGTGGAAATCGTAGTGCACGCCCACGTGCGTGTACAGCGCGCTCGGACTGACGCCGCGGCCCTTGGCCCACGTCGCCGCGAGGCTCTCGTCGCCGTCCTCGTCCACGCCAGCGTTGACCGGCGCTCCGTCCGATTCGATCTGTCGAAAGAGCATCTGCTCAAACATCTCCCATTCATCACCTCGAGATTGCTTATCCACCTCCAACATGTCCGCGTACACCTCGGCAAAGGTTTGATTGATGTTGAAAATTCTCTCTTGCGCCTCCAACAACTCTCGCGGCGTCTTATAACTCGTCTCATCCATCTCCTCCGCCTCGATCGCCCCTCTCGCCACGTCCGCTTCAAAATAAAACTTCCTCGTCGCTTGCACGTAAAACATCACGATCGGCCTCTTCTGTCCCGCCGGCATATCGCTCGCGCTCGCCCAACACACCTTGTACCCTCGACACCCCGGCAACGGCGTGTGCGAATCCAAAAACGTTATCGGCGCCCTCTTCGACGCATCGTCCCACATCGCTTTCCTCCACGTCGATATCCCTCTCAACTTATTCCCCGAGCTCGCGTGCGCCGCCTTGATCACCTGCTTCCCCTCGGGAGACGACGCCGTGATGAAATTCCACGTCAGCCCCAGGTTTCTCCACACCTCGAGCGCGGGCCACCCTCGGTTTCCCTCCGTCTCCGTCGTCGTCTTCGCCCCCAGGGTCGACGACCCATCGCTCGCGTCCATCGACGCGGCGTCCCTTCGCGTCCTCACCCTCCCACCCGTCCTCAGCGTCCTCCCGTTCGCCCCCGTCCGCGTCGTCCCACGCGAGGTCGTTCGAGGACGTCCACCGCCGCCGCCTCGCGGCCATCGTCCCGAGTCCCACCCTCGCGCGCGCGTCACCCTCGAACCACCTCGCGCGGCGCGCGCGGACGTCGTCGTCGTCACCGCGCTCGACGACATATCGACGATGGACGCCGTCGCGCGTCGGCGTCGTCGTGTGACGCGCGCGCCGCCGTCCCAATTCGAGCGCGTCACACGAACCACCTCGCGCGCGCGACGGGGGGGGGACTCGTGGCGAGTCACGAACGGTCACGTGGACACGGGTACCGGTCTGTGTCCTTGACGGGTCATGACTCGTCGATCGAGTCCCTCGGGTGCGTCCCGCGCGCGACGCGCGACGCGCGCGCGCGCGTCCGCGCGACGGACGGCGACGCGCGGGATCGGGCCGAGCGGGTCTTCGCGCGCGCGCGAACGCGTCGTCACGTGCGGTCGGTGCGCTCGTCGGCGACGAATTCGCGCGCGCGCGCGAACGAACGCGAGGCGCGACGACGACGATGATGACGGTGATGACGACGGTGATGACGACGACGGCGCGCGCTGGACGGGGACGTCCGGCGAGTGGGGTCGCGCGGAGAAGTGCGACCGCGTTGTTCTCGACGCCGTCTCGCGTCGGGTCGGCGGCGGCGGCGGCGCGCGCGGTGTCGGCGGAGACGAGCGGTCGCGTCGGCGTGTACGACGAACCCGAGACGTACGAGCTCGCGTTCGGGTTTCGTGATTTCGACGCGGAGGTTGCGTTTTTGAGAGAGTGCGTGCGAAAGCACGGCGCGTACGGTGCGCGTGGGATGGGAGCGGATGAAAATCGTGCGTTGACGAGTCTGTTGGAGTTGGGTGCGGGACCGGCGTGGCACTCGGTGGCGGCGGCGCGTCTGGGCGTGCAGGCGGTGGCGTTGGATGCGAGCGCGGCGATGCGCGCGCACGTGCTGAGTAAATTACAAGCGTTGGGTGACGATGCGCCGAGGAACATTCGCGTCGTCGATGGAGACATGCGAGAGATTGATTTAGAACCGATGACGAAGCCGGAGGGCGGGTTTGACTGCGCGACGATGTTGCTCGGCACGGCGGCGCATCTCTTGACGCAAGAGGACGCCGTGCGGTGCCTCAGCGCGGTGCGTCGCAGCTTGAAAAAGGGAGGCATATTCGTCGTCGAGCTCGAACACCCGTGGGATCTGTTCAGCGGTGATCTGAGTCGAGGCGAATCGGACGCGTGGGATCGCGTCGACGCCGAGCGCGGACTCAAGGTGTTCGTCGAGTGGGGACGCGAGGGCGATAACTTTGACATCGAGACTCAAGTGTACGAACGAACCGTCACGTTGACGCTCATGACGCACGACCCGAAGGATGACGACGAATCCGGCGCGCCGAGCGTCAAGGGTGAGGTGATCAAGACGGTGGAGGAAGTGGTGGCGTGTAAAATTTTCACCGCGCCCGAATTCGTCGCCCTCGCCGCCGCCGCGGGATTAACCTCCGTCGCCGTGTACGGAGATATGGACACGCGCATGCCCCTGGATGACAAAGACGCGCACAACATGGTGATGGTATTTCGTCGCGACGATTGATTGATGCGTTACGTTGTAATACGCGAAGGAGACGCCTCGCTTCCCGCGCGCGTCCTCGAGCTCGTGCGCTCATTCACGCATCCGCAGTCTTTCGCACGCTCCTCTCGCGCGCATGGCCGCCGTCGCGTGCGTGTGCGCCGCAGCCATCGTCGGTACGTCCTCACGAGCCTCGCGCGTCGACCGCGCGCCCGTCCCGCGACCGAATTCTCTCCGGGACGCACCGATGAAGAGACTGACCAACACCGTTCATTCATTCCTTCGCGCAGGCGTCCCGCGACGCACGGCGGTCGCCGCGGCGTCCACGGTCGGCGCGATGGGCTCGTTCACCACGCTCGCCCTCGCGTACCGCGAACCGCTCAATCGGTGTCGATGCGACGCGACGACGTCCGAGCGCGTCGAGGACGACGCCGACGAGCCCGAAGAGCCGCGGGACGAGGCGCGGACGAAGGCGAAGACGAAGAAGAAACAGTCCAAATCTCCGTTCCGCGCGCACTGTCCCAAGTGTCGCAAACGAACCAACGCCGGCGTGGCGTTGAGTTTCTTATTCTCACCGCTCTACGTCGCCATCGCGAGCGGTATAACCGCCGCCGCCGCGCACGCCGCCGGCGCGCGGTCTCTTCGTCTGGCGCGCGGGCTCGCCGCCGACGCGCGCGCCAGATTCACCACCACTTCGCGCGCGTAGGCAGATAGGCATTCATACTCGTGTAGCATACTCACATCGTCCATCTCGCGCGCGCCGTCTCGCGGTCGCACCGGAATCCTCGCCTCGAGCGCTTTCTTTCCCTCGCGCTTTCTTTCCCTCGCCGCGGCGCCGTCGAGGACAAGAAAAAATGGGAAGATGATGGAGAGATCGTCACACGGCGACGCGACGAACGATCTCGTCATGACCGCTTCGCCGCGCATGATCACGCTCGCTGAGGTGGAGCAACACGCGACGTACGACGATCTCTGGCTCGTCATCGACGGTAAAGTGTACGACGTCACGCCCTTCATGGATGACCATCCGGGCGGGGGTGAGATCATGTTGAACGCGGCGGGGAAGGACGGTACGGACGATTTTGAGGACGTCGGACACTCCCCGGGCGCGCGCGAACAGTTGAAGAAGTACGAGATCGGCGCGTTCGCGGGCGGGGAGAGCTCGAAACCGAGCGGGAATAAGGGGAAGGGCGGGAGCATGACGACGCCCGGCGGCGGCGCGGCGGCGACGGTGTTGTTGCCGGTGTTGGTCGTGTTGTTGGCGCTTTTGGCGGCGATGTTGGGAGCGAAGTGAACGGTGTGAGCGGCTCGGGTGGGCGAGTTCGGCTCGTGCGACGCGTGCGAGACGTTTGCGCGGCGTCGCGCGACGTCGCTCGCCGAACGGAACACTCGCCCAGACGAGACGGCGGTTCGAGCGTCGTTCGCACGATGCGAACGACGCGTCGATCGATGGACGCGATTGTTTTTAATACGATGAAAGATTCTACGTACATTTCCTTTCGTTCGCGCGTGACGCTCGCGTCGGCGTGTCGTTTTCGTTTCTCGCTCGCCGCGTCGACGCTCGCGGGCGACGTCCGAGGCCGACCGCCTCAGAAATCGCCTCTCGACTCGATCGCGCGCGAGACGCCGAGGACGTCATGTCCGGCACCGCGCCGACGCTCGAGTGCGGCGCGCGCGCGAACGCGGTCGTGCACTTCGGCGTCGGGAACGAACTCTTGGTGTGCAATCTCGACGACGCCGGTCGAAACGAAGCGCCCCGATGCGCGACGTGGGCGCGCGTCGGGCGCCTGGGCGCCTCCGTCGCGACGTCCACGTCCGCGGCGTTGTTGACGCTTCGCGAGCGAGAGGTACGCGGCGCGCACCGTCGACACGCGCGCGCGAATCGGTCGTCGATGGCGAGAGGGGAAACGTTTTGAAAGGAAACGCGCGAGACTGACGAAAATGAACGAACTCGCGCTCTCGTGAATCAGGTGCAATCCATCGAGCGAGGGACGTACGTGGAGGATGCGTTTGCGTCTTTGCACGAGTTCAGTCGAGCGGTGGCGGGCGCGCTGGAGGAGGCGTCGAGCTCGGAGGCGGCGGAGGCGGACGCCGAGGACGCGGCGGGCGTTGCGCTGTCTCGCGCAGTGTGGGAACTGTTGGACGTGTACTTCGTCACTCGAGGCGGAGGATTGGGCGTGGGTACGGATGACGTCGTCAAGTGGTATCGGGACAACGCGGCGAGCTTGGCGTTGGGTGATGAGAGCGCGAGCGGGCGTTTGCGAGAGCTTTTAGAGACGTTGCCCAACGCGAGACCGGAGGAAGCGCCGGGGTACTGGGACATCATCGTCACCATGGTCGCCCTGGGATGGGTGGACGCGACGATCGATTTGCTATTGATGCACAGCGCGTGGGCAGAGTGGCGTTTGCGGAAGACGAGCGTTCAGCCGCAAGTCGAGCTCATGGAAGCCGCCATCGCGCTCTTGCGCACGCTTCCCAAATTGGGCGGTGAAGATGGTGCATCGAGCGTGCCGCAGTACACGGCGTATCGAAACGAATGGTTGCGCCAAGTGAAAACCGTGCTCGCCGAGGGAGGTTTGTTCAACAACTGTTGGGGACCGACGGCGGACGGTGTGCGCAACATGCTCCTCGTCTTGTCCGGAGATGAACGCACCATCACCGCGAACGTCGGCAATTGGATCGAACTCATGCTGGCACAATTACAACACGTCCACCCGACGTTGAAGATTCAACGCGAACACGAGAGCTTGGCTCGAACCGCGCGTCAAACGAAGGGCAAGTTGATCACGGACGCGCTGGACTCGCTTCTCATGTACGCCATCGCAGGCGATTCTCAGGGCGTGATATCGGTTTGCTCTCGTCACTTGGATTCCTGGTTTATGGCGTATTCGACGACCATGCTCTCGCGAGCGGGCGGTGCGCAGGCGGACGTGCTTCGTCGACCGACGGCGTCCGGGGCGAGTCAGAGCGAACTGTACATGCTCGAATACTGCTCGTCGTTGGCAACCTCAGAGAACACTCGCGAGTTGGCGGTGCGCATTCTCGCGGCGTGCTGTTCTCAACGCGGCATAGAGATGATGTCGTCTACGCTCATGCGTCTCGCGATCGCAGAAGACGAAAACGAGGTTGAAGACGACGCCCCTGCGAAAGCCGCGTACGCGCTGGCGACGGAAGTCGGACTCACAACCACGAGCGCGCGAATCGCAAAGATGGCGAGCGAGCGCGCGAGGTCGAATGGTTACATCGCGCTCGCGTTCGATTGGCTTCGTCAATCGAGCGATACCGGGGCGAGCGATCTACTCGCCCGCGGTTTGGTGCGAGTGGGAGAGTGCGGAGACGCCGCCGCGTCGCTTGCTCGCGTAGACAAGTTCATGGCGAAAGATGGCTCCGGCGTGCTCGTGGAAACGAACGAGTTGCACGAAAACGCGGTCGACTTTTATCGCGAACGCGCCAAGTTCGACCAAGCGATGAGGACGCTCAGGGCGTGCTCCGTCGTGGACGAGCGTTCGCGCGACGTGGCGAAAACCGCCGCCGACGCGCTCATCGCCGCCCTAGCGCCGTGTTCCACCCCTCGCGAGCTCTGGACGTCCATCATCATCGATGCCGTGCCCCTCTTCGAGAGTGCCTTCTCCATGAGCGACCTCTTCGACCGAGACGCGTGTCGTCTTCTCGCCGCGCGCGCGCGCTTCGCCGCCGATCTCTCCCGATCCACCTCCGCGTCCAACCTTGACGCCATCTCCGCTCGTCCACCGACGCACATCGACGTCACCGATCTCACCGTCGCCACCGCCGCGCACGCCGTCGCCAGACTCACCAATCGCGTCGCCTTCGAGACGTAGCGCGTCTCGTCTTGCGCGCGTCTCGCGTAGATTTCCCTCACTAGCCATATAATACCAAAACGTACCCAATCAAATCACACATTTTCCGGTACCGCACGAGGGGAACCAGGGGAGCGAAGCGAACAGACACCCATCGCGTTCCCGCACTCGACGGCGCGTCTTGACCACCGCGCGCGAGCGCACGCGACGAGTTCCCGCGACACGGTGCGTCAACGCATATGTTCGCACTTTTCACTCGTTCCGCGCGCGTCCCGCGTCCACATCGCGCTCGCACCTCGACGATGGATTCGGGGCAAAAGGGGAACGGGGACGTTCGTTCGCGCGCGCGCATCGACTGACCGACGCCGTCTCTCGCTCGCAGGCGCGCGCGCGAGTCCAATTCGAGGAGACATGAACGAAAACGCCACTCGCGGACGTAACGTCCCGGGCGGGATGAAAGAGGGTGCGTTTCGACGACGAACGCGCGATGGGCGCGATGCGCATTTCGATGTCGACACGCCCACCCACGGAAACGAGCGACTCGGACAGACTGACTGACTCTGCGAATGTTTCGCCTCGTAGGCTTACGATCGCAGACGCTCGCGCCGGCGGGGAACCGCGCGGCGCTGTCAAACATCGGGAACATGATGGGCGCCGCGCAAGGGACGAGACAGACGCGTTCGTCCAAGGCGAGGTACGGGATTCGATCGGCGCGCGAAGTCGCGCGAAGCCGCTGGAATCGGATGACTGACTGTGAGCTTGTTCGTGCGCGCGAATCGCCTCGCAGTCAAAACGAAGCCTCGCAATCGCAGGGTGTGTTGAACGCCATCGGTCAGACGGCGCAACAAATCTCGAGATGGGGACGCACCGGTCAGCGCACCAGTCACGGTCGACCGAGAGAGGGAAACCAAACCGGGGGCACGATGACGACGTCGGCGGCGGATGTGGACATGCGCGAGTCGTACTCGTCCCATCTCGAACGAAGCGTCGGCGCGGACGTCATGACAGATGCGTTACCGGATATCGATCTGTACGATCACGATAATCCGCTGTGCGTCACCGAATACGTCAACGACATCTATCAGTATTGGTACAAGGTGGAGGTGCGTGGTTTTCATCCGACGAGCGCGCGCGAGCGAACGCGGCGAGACTCGATGCGCGCGCGCGATAGGAAAACACGCGGGGGAGTCGAGAGACTGACATTTTACGTCGCGCATTCGCGTCGATGTGCGCAGCCGGACACGCAAGTTTCCGAACAGTACATGTGCATCCAAACCGACATCAACAGTAAGATGCGCGCCATTCTCATCGACTGGCTCGTCGAGGTGCACCTCAAGTTTAAGCTCATGCCCGAGACTCTCTTCTTGACAACGAATCTCATCGATCGTTTCTTGGCTCAAAAGGCTGTCACTCGCAGAAACTTGCAGCTCGTCGGTGTCACCGCCATGTTGGTGGCGAGCAAGTACGAGGAGATTTGGGCGCCCGAAGTGAGAGATTTCGTGTACATCAGCGACAGAGCGTACACGCGTCAACAAATCTTGGACATGGAGAAGCAAATGCTAAACACGCTCGGTTTTCATCTCACGGTGCCGACGCCGTACCAATTTATGAACCGTTACTTCAAGGCCGCCGGTGGCGACCGCAAGTTTCAGTTGTACGCCTCGTACGCCATCGAGTGCGCGCTCCCGTCGTACGACATGCTCAAGTATTCCGGTAGCAAGTTGGCCGCAGCTGGGGTGTACATCGCGATGAGAGCGTTCCATACCGGGTCTTGGAACCATGTCATGGAGGCGCACACGCGTCTGTCCGAGGCTGACGTCTTCCAGTGCGCGTGCGACATGGCTGAACTCATGCGCAAGGCTCCGACGGCTTCTCTCACCGCCGTGTACAAAAAGTATAGCGGTGAGAAATTCATGAAGATTGCCGCGGTCCCGGTGCCGAGCGATATTCGAATTTCCTAGTCTATCGTCATACCGGGGGTGTTTGCGCATCTCTCGTCGATCGAGCGTCGATCGTGTCTTTCGACACGATTTGCGTTTGTACCGATGATGAACGCGCGCGGCACGATCGAAGCGAGTCGCGTCGCTCGATTGTCCATCTAGTCGTTTCGCCATCGTGAGACGCTCTTTCTGCTCTTCACGTACATATGAAATTGGATAACGTGTAATTTTAGTTGAAAAATATCCGCATCACACGGTTACGCTCTAATCTATTCTACTTGACGTTTACCGCGTCTCGTTCAGCCAACGCTCTAAACTCGTTCCTATTAATTTTACCCATCGCGTTCGCGTAATCCTGAAGTCGCGGAATGAACATGAAATACTTGGGTATTTTGAATCGCGCGAGGCCAGCGTCGACGCAGTGCGCGCGAATGGACGCCTCCGCGGCGTCTTCGTCTTCGACTGCGTTCGCGAGCTCGACGCACGCGCACACGATTTCGCCCCACTTTGGATGAGACGCACCGAAAACGACCGAGGCGGCGACGTGTTCGTGCGAATTCACGACGCGCTCGACTTCTTCCGGCGACACGTTCTCTCCGCCCGTTTTGATGATATCCTTCTTTCGGCCGTACAACCACACGCGCGCGCCGGTTTCTCCGCTCGAGGCGTCCACTTCTTCCACTCGCCCGAGATCACCCGTCGCGAACCACCCGTCGTCGTCGAACGTCTCCGAACGAGGAACGTCGGAGTATCCACGCATCAACGCGGGTCCGCGCACGAGGAGTTGACCTTCGGAATCCGTTTTCACCTCGACGTATCGAGACGCGTTTCCGGCGAACATCGCGTCGTGCGCTAGACGGGGATCCTCCGCATCGAGAAACGTCACAGACGACGTCGTCTCGGTCATCCCGTATGCCATAGTTATTTTACTCTGAGGAAACATCTTTTTGACGGATTCGAGTTGTCCCTCGCGCAATCTCCCCGCGCCGACGAGAATCGTGCGCACCGACGTAAACTCTCGCCCTCTGCACGTCGCGTTCGCTTGCTCGACGAGCATGTGCAGCATCGTCGGCACGGCGATGAACGCGTCGACGCTTTCGCGCTCGATGAGCTCGAGCATCTTTTCCGGATCAAACTTGGACATGAACACGTGTCCGCACCCCGCCGCGAGCGTCGCGTGCGCGCTCGATAGTCCCCCGACGTGAAACAACGGCGCGCAGTGCAAATACGTCTTCGCATCGCCGTACAACCCAGCCTCTAACTTCGCCCGCGTCGCCGACACCACCCCCTCGTGCGTCAACACCGCCGCTTTCGGCATCCCCGTCGTCCCGCTCGTGTACACGAGCGCGCACGCGTCGGCGTCCCCGCCGCTCGTCGTCGGTTCCTCCCACGCAACCTCATCACCCTCCTCCGGCCACGTCGCCTCCTCCGCGCGCACGACCACCACACCCCCACCCCACTCGACGTCCCACCACCTCGCCCGATGCGTCTCATCCAACACGACGACGTCGCACCTCGCCCGTCTCGCCGCGTCCCTCGCCTCGCGTCCCTCCCACCTCGAATTCAACGGCACCGTCGTCCCTCCCATCCCGCACGTCGCCACCCAGTGCGCCAAAAACCTCGCGCTCGTCTCGCACCCGATCCCGACGACGACCTCGTCCCCGTCCTCGCCTCGCGCGCCCCTCGCGGCCTCGAGCGCGCGCGCGGCGTTCCCCACGAGTCCGATGAACGCGGTCCCCGATCGACGCGCGCCGTCGACGTCGACGAACGCGACTCGCGGTCGTGACGAATTATCATCTCCGCCGTCGTCGTCGTCCCTCGCGTACGCGCGCGTCGCCGACCGAGCGACGGACGCGCGCGCCATCGTCTGATGGTTGGATTCATTCGATGCGCGCGCGTCTCGTCTCGTCTCGTCTCGGAGATTCATAGTACGAAATCCCGTACAGTATGAGTCAGCCGTTACGACGGCACGAAACGCTCGACCGCGCGCGTCACTCGACGTCTCGCGCGTCCTCGTCGTCGGTCGTCGCGCGCGTCGACTTCCGAGACGAGAGCGGTCCGACGACGCGGATCGTTTTTTTCCTCGTCGAGAGTCGTCATGTGGCGACGCGGTGACGTCTCTCGAGACGAATACGAGGCGATGGAACGCGCGGCGAGAGTCTTGGTGGCGAAGGAGAATTGGATGGAGGCGTACGTGCATTACACGGCGTGCGCGACGCGCGCGGGGTCGGGGGGTGGGTCCGAGTGGGAAGACTGCGCGCGCGCGCTTTGTAATCGGTCGTTGATGGC
>Ga0208410_1000427_pt1 | contig 24517 bp, 21 predicted proteins | sample ETN02SmetaG_3_FD_185787 | JGI IMG/M metagenome (GOLD analysis project Ga0208410, IMG submission 185787) | Marine microbial and viral communities from oxygen minimum zone, Eastern Pacific Ocean - ETNP2014F10-02SV257 (SPAdes) (version 2) | ecosystem: Environmental > Aquatic > Marine > Oceanic ... | reverse complement strand
TGATGCGCGAGCGATTCGCGTACTTTTACGCGTTGTAGCCATCATCTTTTGAGCACGAACGGTTCGACGCGTCGATATAACGCGCGCGAGGTGACGAGAAGCCTCCGTCGCTCGCGCGTCGATCGTCGATTGTCGATTAGATTCGAGCCTCCCATCGCCATCGGGCGCCCAGGGGCACCCACCCACCCGTCCGGTTTCATTCCATTCAATCATTTCGCGCGAACGGTCGCGCACAGGCTCCCTTGTGGTGCGAATTGGGCACCCTCGAGGGTGGTTGAAAAACAGTTGACGGTGCGCGCGACATCCCTCGACGCGCGCGCGAGCCGTCGAGGTTACGTCCCGCGTCCAACGCGCGCGAACAACTTCTTCTCTTCACCGCTTCAACTCTCGGCGTCGTCATGCGCGGCGTTCGAGCGCACGAGACGCATCGCGCGGACGCGATGACGACGACGAATCGTCGCGCACGGGCACACCCATCGTCATCGTTTCGGCGAGCCGTCGTCGCGCGCGAGCGTCGTGGTCGCTTCATCGTTCGGTCGTTGAGCGAGGAGACGAATGTTTTGAGCGCATCGGCCGGCGTGCCCGACGCGAGCGCCGCGCGACAGCGGGTGTTTCGTTTCGGCGATGGCGTCGCCGACGGAGCCTTGAGCCTGAAGGCGTCCCTTGGGGGAAAAGGATGTAACCTCGCAGAGATGGCTCGAATCGGACTCGCCGTTCCCCCTGGATTCACGGTGAGCACGGAGACGTGCGCCGAGTATCACGAAAACGGCGGTGAGTTGCCGGAAGACGCCTGGAACGACATGATGGAAGGTTTGCAATTCGTCGAGACGGCGCTCGGGAAAAAGTTTGGCGACGCCGCCGATCCGCTCCTCGTCAGCGTGCGAAGCGGCGCCGCGATCAGCATGCCAGGCATGATGGATACGATTCTCAACCTCGGTTTAAACGACGACGTCGTGCAAGGCTTGGCGAAACGCGCCGGAGGGAGATTCGCGTACGACTCGTACAGGCGTTTCCTTGACATGTTTGGCGTAGTGTGTTTGGACATTCCTCATGAAAAATTCAGCGACGCGTTGGAAACATTGAAGCAAGACGTCGGTGCGCAGTCCGACTCCGATCTGACGGAAGAAAACTTGCGTGATCTCGTCGAAATTTACAAAGGAGTTTACGCCTCGAGCGACGTATCGTTCCCTCAAGATGTGTTTGTCCAACTTCGGTACGCGTCTTGCGCCGTCTTTGACTCGTGGCAGAGCGAACGCGCGAAAAAGTACATGGCGATCAATAAAATCACCGGTTTGCGAGGCACCGCGGTCAACGTTCAAGCGATGGTTTTCGGAAACTTGGGAGATACGTCAGGAACCGGTGTTTTGTTTACTCGTAATCCAAACACCGGAGAAAAGAAGTTGTACGGCGAGTACTTGGTCGACGCGCAAGGGGAAGACGTCGTCGCCGGCATCCGCACACCGAGCGACATCTCCACCATGGCTGACGCTCTCCCGGATGCGTACGAGGAGTTGGTGAAAAACACGCAAATACTCGAATCCCACTACAAGGACATGCAAGACATTGAATTCACGGTCCAAGACGGTAAATTGTTCATGCTCCAAACGCGCTCGGGAAAACGAACGGGCACCGCCGCCGTGAAAATCGCCGTCGACTTTGTGGAGGACGGAACCGTAACCGAGAAGGAGGCCGTTCGCATGGTGGAACCGAGACACATCGATCAACTCTTACATCCACAGTTTAGGGATGAGTCGGCGTACAAGGACGACGTCATCGGATGTGGATTGCCCGCGTCTCCCGGCGCCGCCGTCGGTCAGATTGTTTTCACGACGGCCGATGCGGAGGCCGCCAAGTGCGAAGGTCGAAAGGTGATTCTCGTCCGCACGGAGACGTCACCCGAGGACGTCGGCGGTATGGACGCTGCTGAAGGCATTCTCACGGCGCGCGGTGGCATGACGTCGCACGCGGCCGTGGTCGCTCGCGGATGGGGGAAAACGTGCGTCTCCGGTTGCGGCGAGTTGCAGATTGACGAAGAATCGAAAACGCTTTCGCTCGGTGGTGTGACGTTGTTCGAGAACGATTGGTTGAGCTTGAACGGCACGACGGGCGAGATCATTGAAGGCCAGGCTGAACTCGCACCGCCGTCCACGAGCGAAGATTTGGGCAAGTTTATGTCGTGGGTCGACGCGTTTCGCACGACGAGAGTGTTGACCAACTGCGACACGCCCGAAGACGCGACGTTGGCTCGAACGAACGGCGCCGAGGGCATCGGCCTTGTGCGCACCGAGCACATGTTTTTCGGAAGTGGTGATCGCATTCGAGCCGTGCGTCGCATGATCGTCGCAAAGGACACGCCGACGCGCGAAGCCGCGCTCAAAGACATTTTGCCTTTTCAACGCGATGATTTCAAAGGCATATTTCACGCCATGAGCGGATTGCCCGTTTCCATTCGTCTCCTCGACCCGCCTCTTCACGAGTTTCTTCCGTGCGGTGAGCTGGACGACGTGTGCGAAGTGCTGAGCGAAGACACTGGGGAGAGCGAGGACGAAATCATCCGTCAAGTTGAAAAGCTCTCGGAGGTCAACCCCATGCTCGGATTCCGAGGGTGCCGTTTAGGAATCTCTTACCCGGAGATCGCTCGTATGCAAGCTCGCGCGATTTTTGAAGCGGCGTGCCGAGCGAAAGAGGAAGGTTCGGATCCAAAGCCGGACATCATGGTCCCTCTCGTCGGCACGGTTGCCGAACTCGAGGACCAAGTCCTTCTCATTCGAGAGACGGCGAAAGACGTCTTCGAAGAGATGAAAACGTCGGTGGACTATCGCGTTGGCACGATGATTGAAATCCCTCGCGCGGCTCTGCTTTCCGATGAGATCGCTCAACACGCTGAATTTTTCAGTTTTGGAACGAACGATTTGACACAAATGACGTTTGGTTATTCGAGAGACGACGTCGGTAAATTTTTGCCGGTGTACCTCGAAAAAGGCGTGCTAAAAAATGATCCATTCCAAGTCATCGATCGTGACGGTGTCGGCCAACTCGTGCGCATGTCCGTGGAACGCGGACGCTCCACGCGACCTGAACTCAAGGTTGGCGTTTGCGGCGAACACGGAGGCGATCCGACGTCCGTTGAATTTTTCGTGCAGAGCGGCCTCGATTACGTATCGTGCTCGCCGTTTCGAGTACCGATCGCACGTCTCGCGGCCGCTCAAGCCGCGATCGATATGGAACGCACGAACGACCACAGCACGTCACGATAGAAAAAGACAATTTTCACCGCCTTAGTTGCGGATGCCCTGCGCGCAATCGTGACGGTTCAGGTTCAACTGTTTACTTTTTTTCTTTAACTTTACACTACAATGTACACACGCAGCTTTAGGCTTTAGGCTTTGTAATCAAACCAAAGACTTTATACGGATGAATTCTCACGCATCCGAGGCGACTCGTTTTTCAACCTCCCTCTCCAACAGACGCGTCAAGAAACCTTTGCCGAGCATGTCCTTGACGGCGACGCCACATTCCTTCGACGCCTTTGCTACGTCGACGAGCGCCTGAGGACTGATGGGCAAATACAACTCGGCGAGCGCGCGAATGGCGTTTGCCACGCGCGATATGTTTTCTCGAAGCTGCGGATGCACTTCATCTCCGCTCTCATCGATCAAATCATCCACGGGATCGTTCGGCTCTCGACGAATATCCGTCTCTCCTCTCACCGCCGTCGCGCCACTCGGCGCGCCGACCCAGATGAAACCGTTACACCCGAGCAACACCTCGACGTCGTTGATGCCGCTCGCGACCGTCTCGCCCTTATCATCGATCGCGAGTCGGTGAAAGTGTTGGGGCAGACGCCGCACGAGATTGGCCGTCACGCGCACGAGCTGACCGCGTTTCAGACACCCGTACTTTAAGCTGCGGGTGTGCAAGGCCGCCGCGCCGTCTTGATAGACGCTCTGTACCTCGGCGCTCACGACGTCGTCTTCCGCGTACAGTCCTCGCATGTTGAGCTCATCGACGTCATTTCGTCTCCTCTGCACGTTTCCCGGAAGGTGCACGGCGCTGAGTTGCAACACGCCCGATTGTCTCGCGTTGAGGTCGACCAGCCACCTTTTCCCCGAGATGGATGCGACTCTTCCTATGACGACGTCTCCCGTCTCCGGCACGTACCTCGATTTGAGCGCTCGCACCGACACGAGCTTATTCACGCGCTCGACGACGCCCGTCGTCGTCGCCACCAGCGTCTCCTCGTCGTCCACGCCCGTCGCGCGCGCGCGCGTCCCGTGTCCCCGCAGAAAGCCTTCGCTCGCGTCGACGCCGGGGATGTCCTCGCCCGGGCTCACGAAGGCGACCGCGCGCGCAGCGTTCGGGACCGGGGCATGTTCGAGCGCGTTTTTCGCGCGCTTAAACTCTCGTCCACCGCCTCGCGAAGCCGCGTCGACGCTGAAACTCACCGTCATTCTATTCGACTCGCGCGTCCGCGTCTGCCGGCAGCCGCCGGCTCGGTGCGTCCTTCGTCGGCAGACCGCGGTCGGCGACGCGCGAACGGGGGCGAATGGGCGCGACGCGAACGCGCGCGAAGACGCCCGGCGACGCGGCGACGCCTAAGCCGACGTCAGACTCGGAGGAGGACGACGTCGCGCCATTCGCGCGCTCGGGTGAGGAGCAGGGCGGCGTGGCGACGAGGGGAGAGGACGACGCCGCGCGCGCCGCGAGGAAACGGGCGGCGAAACTGGCGAGAGACGAGGCGACGGGAGATGGGGTCACCGATGCGAACGCGGCGACGGGGCACCGGACGTGTAAGCTGTGCGACGAGACGAAACCCGTGAACGAGTTTCCGCCGAGGCAGTTGCGCAAAGCCCGAAGCGCGTGCTCCGCGTGTTGCGAGAGTCAAGCCGCCAAGGACGCGCCGGCGCCGGAGCGAAAGCGTAAGATGACGAAGAGGGAGAAATTGATGGAGGCTATCGAGGCGCGGAAAAAGAAACGGGCCGAAAACGCCAAGGAGGAAGATGCAGAGAAAAACACCGACACGCGAGAGGAGACGAAGAAGCCCGAGCAAAAGCCGCGAGAGGAGGACGAAGATGGTGATTCCTCCTCATCCTCATCCTCGTCCTCCTCGTCCTCGTCCTCGGCATCCTCCTCGGCATCTTCATCCTCATCTTCATCTTCACAAAAGGCCTCGGCGGAGACTGGCGGCGACGCCGACGGCTTGACGGAGGAGGAGCTCGCGCTTCGATCGCGACAAGTTTTCGTCGGGGGAATCCCGTTTCATAAGACGGAGGAAGAGATCAAAGAAGCGTTTGAAGATGATACCTTGACTGTCGATGGTGTGGATTGCATGACGTTTCCCGACAGTGGTCGATTCAGGGGGATAGCCATCGTAACTTTCGCGTCGGCAAACATCGCCAAGGAAGCGCTCAGATGGAACGATACGGAATGGGACGGCATGACGATCGTCGTGAAACCTTACAAGCCCAAGTCATCCGCGCCTGGCGATGGGTCGACGAAACCAAAGGGTGATGTGCGCAAGGTCGAGGGTCAGTTCGTCGCTTTCGTGGCAAATTTAGATTATAGCGTCAGCGAAGAAATTCTTCGCGAAACTTTCGACAGGTGCGACGTCAAAGACGTTCGAATGGGTGTAGACAAGGAGACAGGTGACTTCCGCGGCTACGCACACATAGAATTTGCGAGTGATGCGGATTTAGAGCGCGCGATTGAAAAAAACGGGGAGGAGCTCATCGGGGGGCGGGCGATGAAAGTGACCTACGCGACGCAGAGGAAAACGTCAACTTCGAGGACGAACGCCGTGGGCAAACCTCGGTTCAAGGGTGCGGTTCGCCGAAAGGATGGGGCGAAACGACGCAAATAAATGGATGCGATCGCCGCGAAAGCGTAGACGATTAGAACGATGGCGGAACGCCGAAATTTCAATATATCAAGTGGGTGGTAGCTAAAGTAATAACGTAGTTTTTTCCGTCGCGTGTGCAAAAAATCTAAGGCGCCTTCGCGTCCTCCATCGCCGAGGCGGTAGCGGCCGCAATCTCTCTTTCCGTACCGTTCGGCAAGTAGTAGTACTTGCCACCAGCATTTTGCGCGAGCTTTTCAGCCGTACCAGACGAGAGGAATTTGTTCTCGGTGTCGATGACGAGCACCGACATACCTGCTGCCCCGATGCGACCCGCCATTTCGGCGACTTCTTCTTCGAGCTCCTCGTTCGTAAGCTTCTTCGCATCCGGGCCGATGTATTCCGGATCGCCTTGAGACTTGTTGATGGACACATTCGCGCGACCATCGGTGAGGCAGACAATCATGACGCGACCGACGTCGCCCGTCGACATCGCGTTGAGCCCGACGCGCGCCGCGACGGACAAACCGTGAGCTAAAGGAGAACCCCCACCGCACGCCATGGTATCCAGACGGTTTCTGGCCATGGCGATCGAGCGCGACGGCGGGAGGAGCACCTCAGCCTCATCACCGCGGAACGGCACGATGGACACCATGTCACGGCTTTGGTAAGAGCTCTCCAAGATGGAGAGAGCCGCGCCCTTGGCGCCTTGCATTCTGTTCAAAGCCATCGAGCCGGAGGCATCGACGAGGAAAACGACCAAAGCGCCAGCCTTGCGCGCCAATTTCTTCGCGCGCATGTCACCCTTCTCGACGTACACCTTCTTCTTCTCCGGGTTCGGATCGCGTTCACGACGCGCTCGCTGATACGGAGCTGCGGCGCGCAACGTGGCGTCCACCGCCAATCGAATAGTGTTACCCTTCGGAAGGATCGGCTTGATGTAACGACCACGATCGGTGGAGAAGATGACGTTCTTCGAACGACCGGATCGACCGCCCTGTTTGTTGCTCTGGGACGCGAACTGAGTGACGTCCTTGTCGAGGTCGACGGTCTCCGCGTCAAAGATGAACTCCTCCGGAACGTCTGGAATGTCATCCTCTTCCTCTTCTTCTTCCTCGTTCTCCTCTTCCTGTTCTTCGTCTTGATCGTCATCTTCCATATTGTCTTCCGGCGGCGGCGGCGGCGGCGGCGGTTGCTCATCGTCGTCATCCTCAGGAGGTGGAGCATCTTGCAAGATATCGCTGCGGGGCACGATGACCAGTCGCACAGCCTCCTTCAAATCATCCGCGTTCACCTTTGATCTACCATCCAAGGCGGCGAGAGCCTTGGCCGCCTTGACCGCAAACAGTTCGGCGCGGTGACCTTGAATTTGACCGCGAATCGACTCTCTCACCAAGTACTCCACCTGCTCTTGAGAGATCACGCAATCCTTGAGCCACTCGCGCGCCAAGACGATGTTCGTCTTGATGGCCTCCGTGGCCTCTTCCACGTTCTTCACGGACATTTCCGCGGCGTTTTGGAAGTTCATCGCCTGGTTCACCGCCTCGACTCGGTCCTCGAAAGTCAACATCTGATCCGCCGAGAGCGTCACGGCGATGCGATCCAAGAGGTGCTCGCGAAGCGTCCCCTCCTCGGGGTTAAAGGTGGCGATCAACAGCGGCTTGCACGGGTGTCTGAGCGTGATACCCTCGCGCTCGACGACGTTTTCACCCTCCGCGAGCACGGAGAGCAACAAGTTGGCGACGCCATCGTCCAAAAGGTTGATTTCGTCGACGTACAAAATCCCTCGGTGCGCCTGCGCCAAGAGACCGGGTTGGAAAACCGTCTTCCCTTGCTTCATCGATTCCTCGATGTCCACCGTACCGATGAGACGATCTTCGGTGACGCCCAAAGGAAGCTGCACGAACGGTGCGTCGCGGATGATGGTCTGAACGTTACCCTCTTCGTCGCGAGTGACTTTATCTTCGAGTCCCTCCTCCCACTCCTCCGGGTTGGTCGGATCGGCGTTACAGTACGAGTCCTTAACGCACTCGATCGGCGGAAGCAACGCGTGCAAACCGCGCGCCATGATGGATTTCGCCGTGCCTCTTCTCCCCGAGATTGCGATTCCTCCCAAAGTCGGATCGATCCCTCCCAACAAGAGCGCGCTCTTGATCTTTTCTTGCCCAATGACTGCGGCGAGCGGAAACGTTTGACGCATGGTGGACTCTTCCTTCTCAATCTTTGAATCAGCCTCCATCTGCATCACCTCTCGCATGCGCGCCTCGAGTTCGGAATCGTTCGCTTCGTCCGCCACCGCTCGTCGTCGCACCACGCGCGGCATCGCCCCGCGCGCGCGTCCCCGCGTCGTCTTCGTCGTCGTCTTCCCCATCGCGACCTCCCCGAGGGAGGCGCGGTATCCTCGTCCCGCGCACGCCGCGTACATGTCTCTCGATGCGCGCGAGAGCGTTCGATACGCGCACGAACGAACGACCTGTCGTTCGCGACAATCGCGTCGCGCAGTGTCGTCGTCCTCCCCCGCGCATCGCCTCCCATCGTCCTCACCATCCTCGTCCCTCGTCTATCCACAAGGCCGCGATGGATAGATCGATCTCGTCCGTCGTGGGGGACACACGACGAGTCGTGACCCTCGACGAAGACACCTCGCCGCGACTGGGCAATCCATCGCGAGCGAGGATCGATTGATCATACGTCCGATCATGGAGGGACACATTGACCGGTCGTGATTCGTCATTGTACACTCTTTCCTCTGTATCAAATCACCCGGCACGTCTCGATCGAAGGCAATCTTCCCATAGTCTATTACATTTACACCAGTCAAATAATTCCCTCTTTCCCATCGCACGCGATCGCGACGACGCGATGGCGATGGGCGAGGAGGAGGAGGGCTGGGGAGGCGCGCGCGAAGGCGACGAGGACGGGCGGAGGACGCGCGATGGACGACGTTTGGGTGTCGAATAGGAAGATATCGTCGATGGACGATCGATGCGCGCGCACGAGCGCGCCGTCGTCCGCGGCGTGCGCGTCGAGGGCGACGGCGCGGCGGTCGGAGGCCACGCGACACGCGCGGAGGACGCCGGCGGAGGAGGAGAAGGAGAGCGCGCGACAGGCGTCGCGGTCGATGGTGTACAGGACGCGACGAGACGAGGCGTCGACGGCGAGCACGGCGTCGTCGACGGCGATGAGATAGAGTTCTTCGGATGACTCGTCGTCGTCGTCGTCGTCGTCGTCTCGAGACGCCGCGACGACGGGGAGGAAATCGGCCACGGCGCCTCGAATGGTTTCGTTCGCGTTCGGCACGGCGCCGACGAATCCGCGCACGTCGAACACGCCGGTGTCGAGAATCGGAATCTTCCACTCCAACACGCGCGATTGTCGCACGCTCGCATCCACGAAGACGGTGAGTAATCGAAAAGACGCGCCGGCGTCCGCGACGGCGAGCGACGCCGCCGAGACGCCGCCGAATCCGGACCAGTGCACGACGTTCGTGCGCGGTTCGATCGCGAGAGCGTCGTCATCGAAACGATCGCGTCGCACCGTCCAGAGTTGAAACCGTCCAGCGACGTCGGAGACGACGAACGTGCCCTCGCGCGCATCCGTCGCGAGCGCTTCCAACGCCTTGACAGCCCCGAACGCGTCCCCCGTCGGCGCGCGCGTCGCCGACGACGATCCATCGCGCGCGCGAACGAACACCGATCCGTCCAAGGCGGCGGTGACAAAAACCTCGCGTATGCCTCCATCGCTCGCGAACGCGGACGCCTTCGAACTCGCGGGTTCGAACCAATTCGCGGCGGTGATTCGACCTCCGTGCGCGTCCGTCGTCTCGCGAGGCGCCGACATCGCCCTCGCGTTTACCGTCCAAAATCTCGGTTTGCTCGTCACGTACGTCGCCGCGAGACGTCCGTCGTCGGTCAATCGCACGATCGACACCGCATCGTTCGCGTCCGTCGACGACGAAGACGCACACGACCCCACGAGCGCGCCGTCGTCGACGCGCCAACAGCTCACGCGTCCGTTCGTCTCTCCCGCGACGACGACGTCTCCCGCCGCCGTCATCGCCGTCACTCGAGTTCGGTGATCGAACCTCGCGACGACATCGTTCGCGAGCGATGACGTCTCCTTCGCGCCCCCCCGATCGTTCGCGCCTTCGTCCGCGTTCGTCCCCGTCCCGCGTCGGCGCGCGCGTCGTCTCGTCTCCTCTCCCCGTCCCTCCCTCTCCTCCCTCCCCATCTTCGTCCTCGTCGCGCGCCAATCGTACGTCGACGCGCCCGCTAACACATCTCGCCGATCGATCGCCTCGTACGCCTCGTCTCTGTCGCGCACGAGCGCGTGATACGCCCTCGAGCACCCGTTCCTTCGATCCGGGTGCGCGGCGATGACCAATCGACGAAACGCTCGTCTGACATCCTCCCTCGTCGTCGTCGCGTCGCCCAATCCGAGTCGTTCGAAACACGACGACGAGGAGGAGGCAACGATGACGTCATCGTCGTCGTCGTCCACACGAGACCCTTCCACCATCGATCGACGAATCGATCGTTCGTTCAATCCCGTCGTCATCGCGCCCCCACGCCTCGCTCGAGAAGACGTCGAAAACGCTCGAGGCGGACGCGCGCGACGTGGCTGTCTGTCTGTATATATGTATGTATTCTCGGACATTCGGATCATAAAGAATCACACCACATACAAGCATCATATCAGTCTGATACACACACCGAAAGTAGGGTTTACACCCGCCCCCCCCCGCGCTCGATCGACTGTGTTTTCGTTTCGTCTCGTCTTCGTTCGAATGATGTGATGGATGATGATGATGATGACTTTAAACTGTCGTCGTCCCGTCGTCGTCGTCTCGACGTGAGTGTGCGACGCGCGGAGACGACGACCGAGTCGAGACGAGACGAGTCGAGACGCGACACGAGACGACACGAGACGAGACGCGCGACGCGAGGCGAACGCGAGGGACGCCACCGAACGAAGGAAGGAACGAAGGAAGGAAGGAGACGAGGCGAGGCTCGGGCGGATGAGCGAGAAGAAGAGTTCGCTGTCGAGCAGCGCGAGACGCATCCAGAAGGAGTTGGCGGAGATTTCGCTGGAACCGCCGACGAATTGCAGCGCGGGACCGAAGGGGGATAATTTGTACGAATGGGTGTCGACCATCGTCGGTCCGACCGGTGCGTGAGGGGAGACGAAGACGACGCGGAGACGCGCGCGCGCCCTTCGCCGTTCGAATCGAACGCTGACCGATCGGACGGTGTACCGTCTCGACATCGCGCGCAGGATCGCCCTATAAGGATGGTGTATTTTTTCTTGACATTCAGTTTCCAACGGATTACCCGTTCAAACCGCCGAAAGTTACGTTTCGAACGAGAATCTATCACTGCAACGTCAACAGTTCGGGGCAGATTTGCTTGGACATCTTGAAGGAGCAGTGGTCGCCCGCGCTCACCATCTCCAAGGTCTTGCTCTCCATCTGCTCGTTGTTGACGGATGCGAATCCGCACGATCCTCTCGTCGGGAGCATCGCGCAACAGCTGCTGCAAGATAAAGAAAGTCACGATAAGACGGCGCAGGAGTGGACCAAGGTGCGCTCGCGACGAATCGACGGCGACGACGCGACGGACGAGACGAGAAACGCGAGAAGACTGACCCATCGACTTTATGGCGCCCGCAGAGATACGCGCAAGGATAAAAGTGATACCTTGGTCGAGATGTCGCGCGTCGCGCGCGTCGTAGAAGCTAAAGATGCGTTTAATAGAAGACGAAATTGAAAAATTTCAACTCTGCGCAGTGTACACGGGCAAGGCTACTGAGTCCGTTGTCTTGATATAGATGCTCTGTATGTTCCCCCACTTGCGCGGAATCTTATTCGCCGCTCCATTGATCGCTACCACGGCATTTTCTACGATATCATCCACGTCCATCGTGCTCTTACCCACCTTGACGTTGACGCACGTTCCGCCCTGAATGTTCAGGTACGTCGAGGTCGCCGCCAACTTCACCTGTGACACCCAATCCTTCTTCGTCAAATTCACCGCCACCGGTTGTTTCTTCTTCTTGAAGAAGTTTTTACCCAATAATTTGGGCAGGATGGGAAGAATTCGATCGTCGGCTAGAAACAAATCGTACGAGTCGCACAGCTTGCGTTTTTGCTCGTGCGCCTTGTAGTTAGCCTTGAGCTTGGAGATCCCGAGCACCTTGGCCACCCCGCACTTCTCCATCTCGGCCACTCTTTGTTTCGCCGCCTTGTGCCCCTCTCCGTCGTGATCTTTGACGATCAAACACAGTTCCGCGCTCTCTAGATCCAACAGCGGATGCGGAAGCGGCACCTGCGTCAGCCTCGCGCTCTTGGCCTCCTTGGGCGTCTGTTTCAGGGAGATGAGCGCCATGTACGTCTCCGCGTCGTCCTCGAAGAGTTTGGACGCGGGCTTATCGTTCGCCACCTTTTCCAGATGCGTCGCCAGCGCCCGCACGGCCGAGCGCACCTGCTCGACATCCATTCGCGCCGCCGTCGGAGCCGCCGCCGCCGCCGATGCCTTCGCAGTCGAATTCTTCGCCTTTGTCGCGCGCGACGACGCCTTTGCCGCGCGAGATGTCGCGGGTGCCTTGGCCATGACGACCGTGTGTCGTCTTCGCACCGCCGCGCTCGGCGAGAGAGTTCCACGCGCGTCGCACTGCGACGCGCTGGATTTCTTCCTCTCCCTTGGGTCGACGCGGCGGCGGGGAGAGGATGGGGAGGTGTGTGTTTGCTTCAATGGATGGTTTAAAATTGCTTAAAATTGCGTGTACGACGAACGAGCGAACGAAAGAACGAACTAACGGATCGCGTTCGGGCTAAAAGGTTTAATTGGTACCCGCGTTGAGGGAATCGCTCGCCGCGGCGTTTCGCGCGGTGTCGACGTCGCAATACAGAGACCCGCTCTTCACGCCCTTGAGCTGGAGAATTTCGGTGTACAGTCGACACAAATTTTCATCCATGCTCTTCAGAGTGGCGCCGTTTCTCAGCTCGTTATCGTCGAAGTGAAGAACGAAATTCATTTTGAAGAGATTAGCTTCAACCTTGACGCCCGTGTACGAGTCGATGTTCGCCCCACTCTTCGTGATGATGGCGCTCACCGTGGCGAGCAAACCGGTGCGATCCGTCGCGTCGAGCTCGAGCATATGAACGCAGTACGTCAAAGTGCGCGGACGCGGTCCGAGACTCTCTGGAATGACTTCCCCGCACAGCGTGAGTGCCTCGATCTGAAGCGACTCTCGTAACTCCTTCGTCTCCCCGCTACCGAGACGAGCGAGTTGTTTTTGAATCTTTGCGCGCGCCGATCGTGTCACCGCCGACAGACGCATGCTTCGAAGTCGCCTCATCATCATGTGAGCGGGAAGTTCTTCCTTTTCCATGAAAATCTCCACGACATCTGCATTCTTCAATAAATGGTCAAATCCAACCTGTACGCCGTTCACCTTTGCGTACTTCATGAACATACCGACGTCGGCGTAAAAGGCATAGTCGACCACGGTGGCGCCGTGCGGAAGGTTGGTCACCTGTCCCTTCGGCGTGAAGATGAACACACGCCGGCCTAGTAAGTCGGAAGTGATGGTATCGACGAATTCACGCGCACTCAACACATCGATAAACTCTTTCTGCCATTCTTGAATGTTCTTCAACCAGGCCACTTGACGCAGAGACGTGTCGACGCTCTCCGCGCTCCCTCTGTCGGCGGCGGCCGCCGCCGTGTCGAGCGCCTCCTCGCGATCCAAACCCTTGAGATCTATGTCCATGAGCTGCTGCGTCGCGGCGTAGCGTAGCTCAGTTCGTCTCTGCGCTCTGATCGCGCGACTCGTCCGACGTGCGCTCGCTCGCCACTGTTGACGAATTTCGGCGTCCGCGACGATGCCGTTCTCGGCGAGAATGTGCATCGCCTCGGTGCGAATCATAATCTCCATCGGGAAGACGGTGGAATCCTCCCGAGCGCTCTTTTCGTCTTCGGAACGAATAGGAAGAACGACTGTGTGCAAAGCTTTGTACCCGTTTAATTTGGGCGTCGCGATGTAGTCCTTCATGTTGCCCGGCACGGGCGGCCACATCGCGTGAACGATGCCGAGCACGTGATAACATACGCGGCTCGCCTGCACTTGGCGCGCCTCGGAACTCAAACCGGCCAAGTTTCCGGTGTCGTGCAAAATGATGCGAATCTGTGCCACTTGGAAAATGTCCTCGATGGTCTTCACTTCGCCATTCTTCGCGAACGCTCCCCTGTTTTGTGTCTCACTCTGACGCAACTGCCGATGCAAACCGTACAGCTCCTTTGACTTGGCTTGAATGGTCACGCCAACCGTGCTACCGCGTAAGAAATCGTCATCCTGCATCCTTTCTTGCAACGTCAGCGCCGCTTTTTGCACCAAGTCTTCTTGCTGCTTGCTCAGCTCGTCGCATCGTCGCGCCATGTCGGCGTATTCATTGGGGTAGGCGTACCGAAACGACAAATCCTCCAATTCATTCTTGATTTTATACATCCCGAGCAACTTGGCGAGAGGCGCGAAGACGAGAAGCGTCTCCTTCGCGATCTTCACTCGCTTCGCCGGCTTCAAACCCTCGAGAGTGCGCATATTATGCAAACGATCGGCGAGTTTGACGATGATGATGCGAACCTCCTCCGTCATGGCGAGAAACATTTGCGCCAAATCCTCCGACTTGACATCCTCCGTGCTCGCGGACGCCATCGCCGTCGCGACAGAATCCGTCGCACCGCCGTTTCTCTGTTCCTCTTTACTCAGCGATGAACTCACCTTGCTCACCTTGGTCTCGCCTTCGACAATTCTCCGCACGGCGGCGCCGTATCGCTTCTCGAGCGACTCAAACGTCACCGCCTGCGTGTCCTCCACGGTATCGTGAAGTAATCCTGCGACGAGACTCTCGTGGTCGAGCTCCATCTCCGCCAATATCGCCGCTACCGCCACCGGATGCGTGATGTACGGCTCCCCGCTCTTTCTTCTCTGCCCCTCGTGCGCGTCGAACGCCACCTCGAGCGCGTCTCGCACCTCGGCGCGCTCAAAGTCGTCCAGATACCGAACCCTTCGCGCCAACTCGGTGTTCCACAAAAACTCCGGCGTGATGTGTTCCCATCCCGTGATCATGTCCGCGTCATCGTTCGATCTCGGCGCCACCGCGCGCGGCCGCCGTCTCGTCCCGCGTTCCCGTCGTCCGCATCCTCGCCTCGCGCGCGTCCTCGAGCTCGGTCCCGCCGCCGCGCACGACGCCGTCCGCATCTCGCTCACTCGCCCGAGCGACCGAACGTACGGACGTCAGCGCGCGAACGAACGAACGACGCGACCGCTTCCGATTTCCACCGAACCTCGCAATCAATCGCAATCAATCAATCAATCGCAATCAATCAATCAATCGCAATCAATCAATCAATCGCAATCAATCAATCAAATCGCAATCAAACCCGGTGCGTCCTCCTCGCGCCCTCGATCGTTCGATCGCGTCGTCTCCCACGGCTCGCTCGCTCGCTCGCCCTCGTCCGGCGCCCTCTCGCGCGCTCGCGTCCCGCGCGTTCCCACCGTCCCACCGCCGCCCCGCCCCGTCGCCTCGTCCGTCCGGGCACGGCACGTCGTCCGAGTCATCGAGTCATCGATCGGGGACTCGATGAAGGGTCACGATCGGTCCACTCTCGTACAGTATGGGACATACATGGACATACATGGGATACACGCGCGCCGCACATCGCACACGGCATCGCACGCGGGACGCGCGACGGGTGACGACGGGTGACGACCGACCGAGGCGTCCGTCGTCGATCGATCGACGTCACTCGACGGTCACCGGTCGTCGGTCACCGGTCACCGGTCGCGAGTGACTCGCGCGAGGAACCATGCGCGTCGGAAACGTGCGCGCGTCGTCGTCGACGTCGACGTCGTCGTCCTCGTCCGCCGCGTGGTGGACGCGGGCGGTGACGTCGAGGAGGCGGGCGCGACGAGGGAGAGGACCGAGGCGCGCGGTGTCGGAACCGGAGACGGCGTCGGAGAGCGACGCGCGCGGAGGGGCGGTGGGGACGTCCGAGCGCGAGTCGGGGGCGTCCGGTGGTGGGGTGGCGGAGATGAAGCGACAGATAAACGACGCGCGACGACGGATGGAAGAGGATGACGATTTGAGCGTCTTGATGGCCGGGTTGCGAGGGAAGAACATCGATGACAGCGATTTCGCGGCGGATGGGGTGCAAATGAAGGTTGTGGATTTGGATAAATTGAAGAACGACGAGCTCGGGGACGAGTTGCCGCTGTATTACGATCCAGAACTCATCGCGAGTTATTGGTCGAGACGACCGGCGGCGGTGGCGCAGCGCGTGGCGCAGTTGGCCACGATCGGAGGGTCTTTCATCACGGGAATCGTGACGGATTTCGCGACGAAGAGCGTGGAGAAGAACTCGGTGAAGCGGGCAATTCAGTTACGAGAGATTGTGACGTCGCTCGGACCGGCGTACATCAAGTTGGGACAGGCGCTGTCGATTCGCCCCGACATCTTAACCCCGGCGGCGATGAACGAGTTGCAGAAACTGTGCGACAAGGTGCCGAGTTTCGATAACAAATTGGCGTTCGCAACGCTCGAGGCTGAGCTCGGGTGCAAATGGCAGGATGTGTACTCGGAGCTCGGACCGGATCCCGTCGCCGCGGCGTCGCTCGGTCAAGTGTACAAGGGCGTGCTCAAGGAAAACGGCGAGGTCGTTGCCGTCAAGGTGCAGCGACCGGCGGTGTTGGAAACGGTCTCGATCGACCTGTACGTGCTGAGAAAGGTGGGCGTGTTTCTCAAGCAGTTTCCCGCCATCACGACGGACGTCGTCGGCTTGCTCGACGAGTGGGCGGCGCGTTTCTTCGAAGAGCTCGATTACAACTTGGAGGGGGAAAACCAAACAAAGTTTGCCGAGAGCATCGCCGAGGACTTGCCACAGGTGGTCGTTCCTAGGACGTACGCAAAGTATACGCGACGTAAAGTTATCACCTCGGAGTGGTTGGAGGGTGAGAAGCTCTCTCAGAGCACCGCTGACGACGTCGGCGACTTGGTGAACATCGGCGTCATCTGTTACTTGAAGCAGCTCCTCGATACTGGTTTTTTCCACGCCGACCCGCACCCTGGTAACTTGATTCGCACGCCGGACGGTCGATTGGCCATCTTGGACTTTGGTTTGATGACGGATATCGATGACAACATCAAGTACGGGATGATTGAGGCGATTTCGCACTTGATTCACCGCGACTACGAAGCCATCGTCGAGGACTTCGTGACACTCGATTTCATCCCCGAAGGCACGGATCTCAAGCCAATCTTACCAGTTCTCGGCAGAGTCTTTGATCAAGCGCTCGAGGGTGGTGGAGCGAAGAATATCAACTTCCAAGAGCTCGCGGCGGATTTGGCACAAATCACCTTCGATTATCCGTTCCGCATCCCACCGTACTTCGCGCTCATCATTCGGGCCATCGGTGTCCTCGAGGGGATCGCGCTCGTGGGTAACCCGGAGTTTGCCCTCGTGGACGAAGCCTACCCGTACATCGCCAAGAGATTGCTGACAGACGATTCGCCGCGCTTGCGCGAGGCGCTTCGTTACATGGTGTACGGGAAGAATCAGGCATTCGATGCGGACAGGATTATCGATCTGTTGGAGGCTCTCGAAACTTTCCGGGTGGCGAGTGTGATGTCTCAAGGTGATCCGACGAAACAAGCCGCGAGCCCGCGACTGGCTTTGGAATCCTCGAACGCGCAGAAGGGTCCATCCGCCGAGGAGAAGGCGACGCGCGAGGCGCTGCAATTCGTCCTCTCCGCCGACGGCTCCTTCTTCCGAGAATTTTTATTGGATGAGGCCGTCAAGGGCATCGATGCGCTGAGCAGGGATAACGCCATCCGTCTCTTGACCGCTTTTGGTCTCCAGAACGCCTTCGTTCCCGTCTTTTTACCGGGATTCCCGAGTATCTTGCCGCTCTCGCCAAAGATGACGAGTGAAGACGAGACGACGTTGGCGAGCACCACCAAACTCCTCAACTTTCTCCTCCGAGGCACTCGAAGCGACGAGGTACAATTCGATGTTCGAGATTTCAGCGTCAACTCCGCGTCGGTCCGCATGAATAGTCGCGCTTTCAACGAAATTTCGCCGCTATTGCCGGCGGTGGCCACCGAGATCGTCCCAGAGCTCGTTCGACGCCTCTCGTCGAGAGTCGCCGCGCGCACCATTCGCGACGTTTTCGGGGCCACGTCCTAGATCATCCGACACTATTTCTTAGATTCGATTCATTTGTTATGCACGCACGCGCACACGCCGCTTCGTCGCGACATTGTCCTAGCTCGACTCGCCCCCCCAATCTGGAGGGTTTAGGCCATGTGGCTCTCGGCTGGGCATCGAGAGCCACGCGCGAGTCACCCCATCCGCCTTTGTTCGACGCGCGAGACGGTCGATAGATAACAATGAAGGGGAACAACCAGTTACCTAACGCCCACTTCAAGAAGGATTGGCAGGGCAACACGATCAACGGCCAATGCCGCGTGCGCACCTGGCTCAACCAAGGTACGCCGACGCGATCGCGATTTAGGTCTTTCTGCATGACCACCTTTAGCGCCCCGTGAGGACGACGCTGTCGACGTCTTTGAGGCGACGAGACGACGAGGAAACTGACCTAAATTCGTTTCATCTTCTTCCTTTCCTCAGCCGGCCGCAAGAAGTCTCGCCGCAACGCGCGTGAGCTCAAGGCGAAGAAGACGTTCCCGCGGCCGGTTGCCGGCGCGCTTCGTCCGATCGTCCACCCGCCGACCCAGCGATACAACTTCAAGACTCGTCTCGGCCGCGGTTTCACGCTCGAGGAATTGAAGGTGCGTTTGACCTCGTCGGAGAAGGCATTGACGCGCGCCGTCGCCGCCGTTCGGGCGCCGAACGAGACATCGTGACTGGTCGAGGGTTGTGTGACTGACGAACATCATCATCTCTTTCTCCACGCGCAGGCGGCTGGCATCCCGAAGAAGTTGGCCCCGACGATCGGCATCTGCGTCGACCACCGTCGTCGCAACCGTTCTGAGGAGTCTTTGGCGGTACGTGATTTTCGCGCGACGCGTGAGCGAGACGAGACGAATTCGGACGCGAAGGCTTTAGGGTCTTTGATCGCCACCAGAGTTCTCTCGGCGCAATGACGGACGATGCGCGCGGTGAACGAGCGCGGTATCACACGAAATGAGAGATTGAGATGACTGACGTTTGAATTCATCGTTTTTCACCCTTCACAGCTCAACAAGAAGCGTCTCGAGGAATACAAGGCCAAGTTGATCTTGTTCCCGCGCAAGAACTCCAAGCCGAAGAACGGCGATAGCCCGGCGGCTGACCTCGCGGCGGCCACTCAACACAAGGGTGCCACCATCATGCCGATTGAGAAGGAAGAGAAGGCTATTGAGATGGTTGCGGTCACCGATGAGATGAAGAACTTTGGCGCCTACGCCAAGCTCCGCGTCGAGCGCATGAACGCCCGCCAAGTCGGCCCGCGCATCGTGAAGGCTGCAAAGGAGGCGAAGGACGCGGAAGAGGCCGCGAAGCTCGCCAAGATGTAAGCTTTGATGCGTTCGGTATGAATTAAGTTCTTTAGAGGGGTTTGTGTGATCGATTGCGACGCGTAGCCGTGTCGCGTTGAGAAATTTGTAACGGAAGAGAGACATCCGTTCATTGCGTCTCATCGTCGTCCCACGCGCGCTTTGCTTCGCGCGTACGTGCACTCGACATCTTTCGTCTCGCTCACCCGCAACGCGCGACCGTCGTCCTGAAAGCCACGCTCGACTACGCGTCTCGTCGGAACGCCGCGCCCCCTCCGGTCTTCACATTTAGCAGCGACAATGTCCACTCTGGCCAGCAGCGCGTCCACGCGCGTCGTCGCGGTCACCACCGCACGAAGCACGACCAAGGTACGCGATCGATCGATCGATCGACGTCGATCGCGCTCGACGAGAGGGCGCGAGCGCGGCGGTCGGCGCCCCTCTGTCGAACGGGATTGATTGATATCCACATCCATATCCTAAACGACTAACCGTCGCCTCTTCGCGCGTTCTTCTCCATCGAACAGAGACAGACGGTCTCTGCGGGGCGAGGCGACTCGGTCAAGACGCGTGCTGGAGGCATGATGGCATTTTTTGCCCTCTCCGGCGTCGCGGTTGGCGCCACCGTCGTGTCCCAAAAGCTCATCGAACAGAGATTGGACTCCCAAATCGCCCAGGCGAAGGCGAACGGCATCGATCTCGAAGATTTGTACTACGATTTCGATCTCCCGGGCGACGCGTATCCGTTCGGTGACGCTGAGGGTATGGATTGGGTGCCCAAGGATTGGAAGCCGCCGAAGAAGGGTGACGCGAGATTCTTACCGTCTCGCATGTTGGGCCAAGTGCAGATGCGCAACAAGATGTACGAGCTCGCGCAAGAGTGCAACACCAAGGGCGTGGACATCACGGATATTTCGGTTCCCTTCGACGTGTACGAAGGCGAATTCGACACCAACCAGAAGCGCATGGTGGAGATGCGCAAAAGGTTGGGCAAGTGAGCGGAGAGGCGAGACGTCAATAAGTTGAGCGCGCTAGCTAGTGTGACTATATTTACACAGATCGCATCACGAACGGAAGCTAGCGACTACGAACGACCATCTAAACGTTTCATTCACGATTTCGCCTCGCGATCGACGGACTCCCACATTCCCGAGCGTCTGAAACCGGTCCCGGAGGAGGCTTTCGCTCTCCTGTCCTCGGGAGGCGCGATCATGACCGGATAAATCGACGACGTCATCACCGCGGCGACGGCGGCGAGCACGAGTCCACCCATGACGACCCGTCCCGACGACGACGGCACCTTGGCGGGAGGAGACATGATCGCGCGCGCGAAGAGTGACGTAAAAAGAGAAGAAGTGGGACGAACGACTGTTAGGAGACGCAACTTTATTCCTTTTGCAACAATTCTTCTATGAGTTTCGCCTTGGCGACGTTCTTTTTTATCATCTCACCTTGCTCCGCGAGCGCTTTACTCACCTTGCGTTCGTCCTCGCTGCACGCCTCCCTCGGGGTCGAAGCTCCCGCGACGCGCCGCGAGCCAACGTATCCGATGTCGTCGTCGTCTCGTTCGGTAGCGATAGCCGCTCGCTCAGTCAACTCTTCGATCCGTTGCTTTAAGAGCGGTAGATCGGCTTGGAACGCCTCCATCTGCGATTTGAATAACTTTTCAGCCTTGGTGAGTGGGTGGGGAATGGATTTTTCCTTCTCCGCCAAGTCCCTGAGACGGTTACGAATGCCCTCGTGTCTCGTCGCCGCGGACTCGAGGCGCTCGACGAGCTCGTTGTGCCGTTCGATCGCATCGTTCGCGCTGTCTAACAAAGCCGCCACTTCTTCTTTCTGTCGCCTTATCTCCGCCGTCAGACGAAGCGCCGTCGTTCTGACTTCATCGTGAACATCACGCGCGTAGTCTACATAAATTTCCTTGAGCATGCTGGCGCACTTCGCGAGAGCTTCGTTCGAGGCCGGATCTCCCGCCTTCATGTCCGGAGTGATGCCACACTCCTTCATGATCTGTTCCTCCGATTTCATCTTGTCCTTCGGAATGCCCTCCGCCAGCGCTCGAAGCTCGCTCCTCGAGCCCGCCTCGAGCGTTTGCGCGGCGACAGATGCAGAGGAGAGCGCGCCGGCTGATTCCGCCAGCGCGCTCGTCGGAGGAGGGTTTAGCATGCGATACGTCCCATCGCTTCGAATGGCGACGACCACACCCTCGGCGAGAGGATCACCGAGCGCACAGAGACCCATGAAGGATGCGTCGAATTCGCACAACGCGACGACTTGAGGCATGGGTAAGGCGTCGTACTCGTCGTGATTCTCATCCACCGCTTCTTCGGCGGCGGTCTCGATGGCCGGAAGCCACGTCAAGACGATGGAGTGCACCGTACCGTTCACGCAGACGAAAATTCTCTCGCGAAGCGCCGGATCCCACATGACGCTCCCGAAGACGACCTTCGCCAAACTCTGTTCGCCGGGCGTGGCGCTGAGTTGAATGGTGTCGACGGTGACCAACTTGGGAAGTTCAGGAGCAGACGAAGACGTATCGCTCATCACGAACGTGTATCCCCGCATGTTTCTGTGTGGACCTTGGCACCAAGACGGTTTCATTTCGCTCGGAATGATGTGTACGTGCACGGCGTTCGCGTGAAGCGTCGCCATGGTGCCGCCGCCGCCGAGATCGAAAAACGGCGGCGACACGGCAATGCTCAACGCATCTTCACTCGCGGATCCATCCCGCGCAGACGTTTTCATGGACCGAGGTAAAGGTCCCTGTAAAGCGACTGGTCGATCCTCGTCCTTTTGTACGTGCGCGGCGAGCATCGGAACTCGCGTGTCCGCGAGTTCGGGAAACGTCGCGTTCAACCAGTTCGCTGCCGCCTCGTCCGCGACGTCTAAATGCTTCAGTGTCACTCGCGGATACTTGGCGCCTCGCGGGGCCACCGGGCACATGGCGTGAATATCGCCCGTTTTGGCGAGGAAATACACCGTAAACGTCCCCCAACCGTCCGCAGGAGCGAACGCAAAGTCGACGACGTCCGGTCGCAACGGCGCCGCCTCCGGAAACGACCCGCTCAAATCTAATTTCCAGCACCTCTCCACGACAGGTCGCCCGCCCGCCGCGACTTTATCACAGTTGATCAACCGAAACACCCCATCCGTGGTCAACATGGCCAACGTGGCGTCCGCGCTCGGATGCCACGCGCAGCGCACCACGCGCACGCTCGCGACGGCGTCAAACTCCTCCTCGCACACGCTCACTGTTTCGCACTCGCACGCCTCCACGCCGTCGCTCTCCTCTCCAGAATTACCGCTCGATCCTGCTCGCGCTGGCACCGTCCCATCCGACGCTCCCGCACTCAGATACGCGACGTAACACGCCGCCGTCGGTCTCGCTCCCGAACCCTCGTCAAAGCGTCCCGACACGCACGCGTGCCTACCGCTCGGGCTCACCGCCAAGCTCTCCGCCTCGAACGCGCGATCGTATCGCGGCGCGTGTTTCACCACCGCCAACGCGCGCGCGTCGAACGAGGCATCGTTGGCGAATCGAACGACGTCTCGAGAGAGAGTTGAACGAATTTCACCCTCGACGTTCAAAACGTACACGACGCCGCGCTCGTCCTCGGCCACGGCGTTCGAGCGAGCGTGCGCGGCGGTGGACGCGCGCGCGGTGGATGCGTTCGCACCGCGCGTGACATGGTCGAAGAGCGCGGCCATGTCGGCGCGCGCGCGCGTGTGTGGATCAGATGGGGAGATTTCGAGGAGCGGCGGCGGACGCCGGAGAGCGAAGAGTGCGACGACGGCGATGGATACATCGGTTCGTTCGACGTTCGTTCGAGGTGAGCGCGTCGAAGTTTTCATTGCAACTCGTTCGGTCGCTCTATCGTCTCACCGACCGCCGACGAATACGACGGCGGCGCCGAGCGTCTCGATGTCGCGCTCGATGCGTTCGAGCTTGGCTTCGTGCACCTCTTTCCTGGCGCGCCTGTTGAGCGTGTCCACGACGAACGGAAGCCTTTGGTACGACGCGCTCAGTTTGGCATGTTCGTTTCGAAGATTTTCAATCAACATTGCGCGCTCGGCGTCGTCCATGCGTCCCGCCCGTCTTCGCGCGGCGATATTTTTAGCGCGCGCCTCCTCCTCGGCGCGCGCCTCCTCCTCTCGTCGACGATTAAACGCCATCAAATACGTCGGCACGCGTCCGAAAGCCTCGTGCGTCGCAACCTTCGTCCACGAACCACCGTCGTCTCTCTCCTCTTTCCCCTCCTCGGCGCGTTCGCGCGATCGCTCGATCACCTCCAACGCGTTCTCTCGCGTCCAGTCCCTCGCCACTCGTCTCGGCGTCCACGTCTCTCGTCCATCTGGCACCGCCGGTTTCCTCTCCATCGCTCGTCTCGCCGTTCGCACCGCGCTCGCGTTCACCCTCGTCTCTCTCGACCGCGTCATCGCCGCTCCCGCGCACGCGCGCACGCCCGTTCGTCGTCGAAGATACCTCCTCTCCTCGGTCCCTCGGTCGCCTCGCCTCGGCGCCTCGTCCTCCGTCGTCGTCGCCGTCGACCCATTCGCGTGCTCGTTCGGGCTCGTCATCCGATTCGCGCGCTCGACGATTCCCGCGCGCGTCTCCTCGTCGTCTCCCCCGTCGTCCTCTCGCGCCCGTCGTCGTCTCGCGCGTCGTCGACGACGCGTCGACCCACCGATCGATGCGTGACGATTTACATCTCCATCCATGGATACTCTTACACACGAACACAATGCGTACCGTGTGTCCTATGTACAATACACGTCACACCGCACGCGACCTCGATCGCGCGCGTCCCGTCGACATTCGCCCTCGCGCGCTCGACGTCGTCGCGTCGCCTCGTCGTCGTCTCGCGCGTCGTCGACGGTGGAGGGGATGACGACGATGGTGCGCTCGGCGTTGGTCGCGGACGCGGGCGCGCGCGGAGGGGGGAGAGGGACGACGTCGGCCGCGACCGCGCGCGGGACGCGCGCGCGAGGGCGCGGTGGGGACGACCGCGGGACGCGCGCGCGAGGGGTGATGGAGGCGCGCGCGATGCGCGGGTGGGGTGCGAGACGGTTCGTGGACGTCGCGCGCGTCGAGAGGCGAACGATCGGGGGGGGCGCGCGCGGTAGGGGGG
>Ga0208410_1000424_pt1 | contig 24718 bp, 26 predicted proteins | sample ETN02SmetaG_3_FD_185787 | JGI IMG/M metagenome (GOLD analysis project Ga0208410, IMG submission 185787) | Marine microbial and viral communities from oxygen minimum zone, Eastern Pacific Ocean - ETNP2014F10-02SV257 (SPAdes) (version 2) | ecosystem: Environmental > Aquatic > Marine > Oceanic ... | reverse complement strand
AAGCTGCTGAAAAAGTTAAAATAGCATTACAGGGTTTTAATATTGATATATTTTCAGGCAGAAATAAGTTATTAGATCATTCTGGAGATAGGCAGGTGGATCTTGTACTAAATTCATTAGTAGGAGCTTCTGGAATGGAGCCAACTCTCGCAGCATTGCAAAATGGTGTTGATGTAGCTTTATCAAATAAAGAAAGTTTAGTTGTAGCAGGTGATCTTATTTACAGTGCAATGAAAGAATCAGGTGCAAATTTATTCCCTGTTGATAGTGAACACTCAGCTATATGGCAGTGTTTATTTGGTGAAAATGAAAAAGATATAGAAAAAATAATTCTCACTGGTAGTGGTGGTCCATTTAGAACAAGACCGATTGATACATTTTCATCAATTACTAAAAATGATGCTCTAAAACATCCAAACTGGGTAATGGGTCAAAAGATAACTATTGATTCAGCGACGATGATGAATAAGGGTTTAGAAGTCATTGAAGCACATTGGTTGTTTAACATAGATTATTCCAATATAGAAATTGTTGTTCATCCGCAATCAATAATCCATTCAATGGTTCAGTTTAAAGATGGTTCAGTGAAAGCACAATTAGGTGTACCTGATATGAAAATTCCAATACAATATGCTTTATCGTATCCCAGACATTTTCCATCAAATTGGGAAAGGTTAGATTTTAAGGAAGTTAAAGACCTAACATTTGAAGCTCCAAACTTTGAGCGATTTCCTTGTCTATCACTAGCCTATGATGCTTTAGAACAAAAAGGATCTTCTCCAGCAGTCTTGAATTTTGCCAATGACTATAGTGTATTTAGATTTCTTAAAGATGAAATTAAATTTACAGATATTCCAAAAATAATAGAGTTAGCTATGAAAAATCATGAATGGGATGAAAACCCAAATCTAAGTAACCTTAAAGACCTTGATTTTTGGACGAAAGATTTTGTAAAGAATTTTGATTAATTTGGAACATCTCAATTAGATTACATTTGAAAATACTATGATATTTATTTGGTCAACAGCTCTCGTTATCGGTATACTTGTTTTTGTACATGAATTGGGTCATTACCTTGCAGCAAGGTCAGTTGGTGTAAGAGTAGAAAAATTTTCTATAGGTTTCCCTCCCAGATTTTTCACTATAACTTCAATTGATGGTGGGTTCGATATTACTTTTTTCTTTTTTAGGTACAAAGATGGTAGTTTAAAATGGCTTCCTATTTTTAATACTCACCTTGCAATTAAAGATAGAAAAGGTACTAATACAGAATATGTGATTGCACTAATACCTCTTGGTGGATATGTTAAAATGGCGGGGTCTCTTGATGAAAGTTTTGATACTAAGCTTACTGGATCCCCAGATGAATTTTCTAGTAAAACTGTACTTCAAAAAATATGGATATTGAGTGCAGGAGTTATAATGAATATTATAACTGCATTTGTGATTTTTACAGGCATTACTTTGTTTCAGGGGGTTCCTGAAGCAAATGAGGGGTCAGTCATAGGTGCTTTTGCTCAAAATAGTCCAGCTAGAATAGCTGGTCTAGAGATTGGAGATGAAATCACAAATATTAATGGTATAGAAGTATATAATTGGAGCGACTTAGTAAAAATATTAAGACCAATTCCAAATACAGGAGTAGAAATTGAAGTTCTTAGAGGTGATAAAAATTTTAATTTTTCTTTTGACACTTACGAAATACCGATACCAACTGAAAACGGTATAGATACTATCGGCGGTATTGGTATTTCACCTGAGTATGTTTATTCACCAGCCTCCTTTAATCATTCTGTATCAAGAGGATTTTTTAACACGATTAGAAGTTTCGGATTAATAACACTCACATTTAAAATGCTCGCTAGTGGTCAAGCAACATTAAAAGATCTTGGTGGGCCAATTATGATTGGACAAATCGCTGGTGAGACAGCAAAAGCAGGTTGGATACCTCTTTTTAATTTTATGGCCCTCATTAGTATTAATTTAGCATTTTTAAATATTTTACCAGTCCCGGGTTTAGATGGTGGTCACATTTTTATTATACTTATTGAGACTATAATTAGAAAGCCACTAAGTCTGAAGTCTAGGATGGTGATTCAACAAATTGGTATGGTTCTATTATTAGGGCTAATGTTCACGGTAATGTTTAATGATATAGGAAGACTATTTAATTAACTTTTTCTAACTCAAGATTTAACGACCCAAACTTCATTTTTAAATTTATAATTATTGGTAGTTTGTCTTTATCAGAAATCCATATAGTTATTTTACCTGCATTTTTAAATGGTTCTCCATTTATTTTTTTTGGCCAAACCTTATTAGCATAAAATTTACCAAATGCAGTTTCTACCTCCACTTTTTTGTCAGTGAAAAATTTTAACGGTGTTACTTTTTTATTATCGACGACTTGGATTTTATAATTTTCATCGGAAGAAAAATCTAGCGTTCTAAAATAATATATTAACGAATATGGGTTAAATATCTCACCGCCATAGGGTATGGTATCTTTCTTATAAATGAAAATATTATTTTTATGATCAAAGGTGGAAAGAGAATTCTGTTTATAGCTCCCCTCTCTTATTTTTTTTTCAACCTTCAGTGGTTGCCATGTATCTAAATCAACATCAATAATTATTTTATCATTTATTGGGAAAATATATTTCAATGATGGTCTTGATTTAGCTTTGAACTCAATTCTTAGAATGTCTTGGTTCTTGATGTTTTTAATTTTTTTTGATTTTAGAGTTGCTGTAGCAACATCTACGCCACCAAAAGAAGCGCTATAGAGTAGCTTTTCATCCCATGATCGATCAATAGCAAAAATAGCCGAAAAAAATAAAAAAAATAAAATTTTCATCTGATATTTTTTAACCCACTAGTGTCATATACATAAATTTTTGAAGCTGAGTTAATTAAATTTCCATCCTCAATTATCAGGTCTATCTCAGTAGGAAAAGAATTAAGAATCTCCTCCACGTTATTTTTTGGAGGTTCTCCAGTCCTGTTAACGCTTGTAGTTGTAATCGGTGTATCGCATGAATTTGATATTAAATTGCAAAATGGATGGTTTGGGATTCTAATGCCAAGTGTGTTGTTGGGCCCCATAATCTTCTCATGAACAATATTTTTTTTGACGGGGTATATTATTGTATTTTGAGCATCTAAATGACTAGTAGCATGTAATTTTTCTTCTTCTTTAACATTTAACCAAGTTGATACAGTTTCTCTATTTGACGCAATTACGCTAATTGGGCCTGTTCTATTTTTTATAGTATTTAACTTATCAATTGCAATGGGGTCTTTTGCATTCACACCAAATCCATAAATAGTATCGGTTGGGTAGACCAAAACGCCGCCACTATTAATAATTTTTGTAGCAACTTTTAACGCTTTTTTATCTTTCCAGTTAATTATTTTTGGTTTCATTTTACTTTTTTGTTTTCCATCTATTATGAAACCAAAAATATTGTTCTGGATATTTTTTAATAGATTGTTCAATTATTGTGGTATAAAGTTGAGTGATGTCCTCAGTAGATTTTTTCTTTGGATTTATAGGGATGAACTCAACTCGATATTTTTCTATATCTTTTTGAACGCATATACCAAATATTAGTGAAGCATTTGTATTGAGATGAAATAAGGCTGCTCCTTTATGTGTCGAAGCTGGCTTATTGAAAAAATCTACGAAAACACCTTTCCCCCTTGCATCCTGGTCACTTACTAAACCTAGAATTTTGTTCGCATTTAAAATTTCATATAAAGAATCCATGCTTGATTTTCTATAAACTTGTTTAGTTCCACTTAATTGTCGTTTTTCCTCAAAAAATAAATTGGCTCCTTTGTTTTTTTGTTTTTGAGCGATGCCCACAAGAGGATAATTATTTATTCCAAACCAATACCCTAAAATTTCCCAGGAGCCAAAATGCGCAGATACTAAAACAGTTCCACTATTTTCATTTATTGCATTATTTAAATATTTTTTACCAACAACTTCTATTTCAATAGAATTGGGGTCAAATGGGAATGCTAAGAACTGTAAAAAATTATAGGTAAAAAAACTATAACATTTTTTTAGCGTGGTATTTATCCATTCATCTGATTTATCTGGGAAGGCTATTTTAAGATTTTTTAATGCAGTATTCTTCCGTTTAGGAATATAGTTAAAAAGTATACTAGCAATATTTTGACTTAATATATGGAGCTTCCTCACTGATAATATTTTTAAAATACTACTTAAAACGCTAAGCGCGCTGTATGTCATTCTATGATATAAAGTCAAAATGTTGTGCAATAATTTTTTAATGAATATTATTAGACAAGTTGCATCATCTATAGTCAAATTTAAGTATATGAAACGTATTATATTTTATTTTTGCATAGCATTCGGTATATCCTTAGCTAATACAGTATATCACATTCCTATTGAAGGAACAATTGATTTAGGGTTACCCCCATTCATTGAACGTTCAATTGCAGAAGCGGAAGAAAATAATGCAAAGGCCATTATATTTGAAGTTAATACTTTTGGTGGTCGTGTTGATGCTGCTACGCAGATTAAAGATGCAATATTAGATTCAAAGGTCCCAACAGTTGCTTTTATAAATAAACGTGCAATTTCAGCTGGTGCACTAATTTCATTATCCTGTGAAAAAGTATTTATGGCTGGAGGTGCAACTATTGGGGCGACAACTGCAGTAGATATGCAGGGAAATAAAGCTAGCGAAAAAGTTATTAGTTACATGCGCGAAGAAATGGCTGCAACTGCAGAAAAAAGAGGCAGAGATAAATATATTGCTAGAGGTATGGTTGATGAAGAATTAGAGTTTCCGAACAAGGTTATGAAAGAGTTCATCAATGATGGTGAAGTTATTGATACGATTAAGACAAAAGTATATTATCTTGTAATAGATGGTGATACTGTTACAGTAGATGATATTGAGGGAAGAAAGCAGGGTAACTTAATTACATTAACTACAGAACAGTCTTTAAAATATAAAATAGCTGATGCTTCAATTGAAAATTTTGAAGCTGTTTTAGATACTTTAGGTTTTTCAAATTTAGTGGTAAATAAAACTACAGAAAATTGGTCTGAAAACTTTGTTCGTTTTCTTACGAATCCTGTGGTTGCATCTTTGTTAACAACATTTGGTTTCTTAGGGATTTTGTTCGAGCTCCAAAGCCCAGGGTGGGGGATCCCTGGCTCGATAGGTCTGATTTGTTTAATTTTATCTCTCAGTGCTTCATACATAGCTGAACTAGCAACAATGAGTGATCTCTTAGTTGTACTTATGGGTATGCTCTTTTTAATGCTAGAGGCATTTGTATTTCCAGGATTTGGTCTCGCTGGAGTAGCGGGAATTGTTTTTATTTTGTGGGGGCTTTACCTCTTATTGCTCCCTGATGTTCCTGTTGGAGAAGAAGTTTTGAGCCAAGCTTCCAATGGTTTAATTATTGGTATAATCGGAGGGTTAGTTGGATTAGTTTTACTTTTTAGAGCTATGACAAAAACGAAATTTTGGAGAGATCTAACTTCTCCTGATATTCAGAAGAAAGAAGATGGTTATGTTGCAAGCTTTGGTTGGGAAAAATTAGTTGGTGAAGAAGCATTAACAGAAACAGATTTACACCCATCAGGATGGATTAACGTAGGTAAAGAGAGGGTTTTTGCTTTAAGTGAGGGTAATTTCATTGATAAAAATGAAAAAGTAGTCATACTCTCTGTAGATGGTAATAGAGTTGTAGTTCGTAAAAAATAATTTATAGTATTTAAAATAAGGAGTTTATATGCCGTTAGTTCAAGGAGCTTTTTTAATTGTAATAATTTTATTTCTTGTCCTTTTCTTTTATTTTGTTCCACTTGGAATGTGGGTCCAGGCTGTTGTTTCTCTGGGTTTAGGAAGAATAAGAATAGTTGATTTAATTAGAATGCGACTAAGAAAAATATCTCCCAGGCTTGTTGTTGATGGTGTAATAAATACTCATAAAGCGGGTTTAGATCATATAAGTACTGACATGTTAGAGACTCATTACTTAGCGGGCGGGAATGTGGAAAATATTGTTTCTGCCATGATTGCGTCCGACAAAGCAAAAATCCAATTACCTTTTGAAATTGCTACAGCCATTGATTTAGCAGGAAGAGATGTTAAGTCTGCAGTTGAAACTAGTGTATATCCAAAAGTTATTAATGCTCCTGTAGATGGATATCTATCTGCTGTCGCTAAGGATGGGATTGAGCTTAAAGCTAGAGCGAGGGTGACTGTTCGAACAAATATTCCTGGTCTTGTTGGTGGAGCAACTGATGATACAATAATTGCTAGGGTAGGGGAAGGCATAGTAAGTGCTATTGGATCAGCTTTGACATATTCAGATGTATTAGAAAATCCAGATAGTATATCAAAGTCAGTATTAAATAAAGGGCTAGACTCAGGAACTGCTTTTGAGATATTATCGATTGATATTGCTGATTTAGATGTTGGGAAAAATATAGGTGCGTCATTGCAAGCAGATCAGGCTGAGGCAGACTTACGTGTTGCTCAAGCAAAAGCAGAAACTAGAAGAGCTATGGCAGTAGCAGAAGAACAAGAAATGCAAGCCAAGGTACAACAAATGAAAGCTAAAGTTGTCGAGGCAGAATCTGAAGTACCACAAGCAATGTCTCAAGCTTTTCGAGAAGGTAATTTGGGTATTTTTGATTACTACAATATGAATAATATAAAAGCGGATACGGGAATGAGAGATTCAATAGCTGATTCTTCAATGGGAACAAATGATAGTGCTGAAGACTCTAGCGTTGATGATAAGTAAATCGTAATTGACTGGATAAATTAGTATGAGTAATTGGTTATTCTTAATGCTCTTATATGCTTTTTTTGGCTGGATGAAAAAAAAGCAAAGAGATAAGGCACGTGATCAGATTGAAAGCCAAGATGATTGGGAGTCTGGAGGCATAGTAGATTTTGGAGAAGGAATTTTAGATGCTTTAATTGGTGATGATAATAATAAATCGAAAGATGACGCATTATCTTATGACCAAGATATTATATCAACTCAAGATGGTGAATTAATTCAAAATATTGAAGATGAGCAGGTTGATGTACCAGTTCAAACTCCAATTAATACTCCCATTAAAAAGGTTGAAAGTGAGGTGACGTTTTCACCATCTCAAACACTAAAGAAAAGAAAACATAAAAGCAGAAATAATAAACTAGCGGGATTGATAAATTTAGAAGATCCTATAAAAACAGGAATAGTTTTTAAGGAGATTTTTGATAAACCAAAATCTCTGAGGAGATATAAAAAATAATGCTATATGATGGAATCAAAAACTTTTTTTGATTCTTGTTCAAGTGTTTTTAAATCTGCATTATTATGGATAATATAATCTGCCAAATGCTCTTTATCTTCGTCTGACCATTGTAAAGATACACGCTTAAGAAAATCATCTCTAGTAATATTATTCCTAGACATGACTCGCTCTGTTCTAAATCTAATTAGTGAAGTTACAACTATCACATAATCCATATGTGTGTCTGCACCGGATTCGTAAATAAGTGCGGCATCAACAACAAAACAATTATGTTTATTGTCTGATTTGATTTTTTCAAATACTGTATCAATTTTTCTAAAAACATGTGGGTGAATTATAGAATTTAAAGCTAGTTGATGAAATTCATCTTGAAAGGCAATTCTAGCTAGTTTTTGTTTGTCTATATTTTGATCTAGGTCGACTACATCGCTTCCAAATTCTTTAATTATTTCTTTCTGTGCATCTATATTATTATTTATAATATCTTTAGCTTCTTTATCTGCATCAAAAATATAAGCACCCCAAGAATGGAAAAACTTACTAACTTCGCTTTTCCCTGATCCAATACCTCCAGTTAAACCAATTTTTAGCATTTTATTATATAGTATTTATGATTCTTCTTGTTATTTCTTCTATTGTTCCTAAACCATCAACTTCTTTTAACATACCTTTTCCCCTGTAGTGTTTTATAATTGGGGCAGTTTGATCCCAGTATACATCTTGCCGTTTTGAAATTATTTCTATAGCATCATCACTTCTGCCAGTATCTTTTCTTCGTTTAATTAATCTATTTATAAGTTCTTCTTTTTTTGCAGTAATGCTGATTGCAACGTCGATAGATTGATTTAATTTTTTTAATAATATTTCTAGGTCTTCAACTTGTTGAAGATTCCTTGGATAACCATCTAAAATATACCCTCCCTTATTTTTAGATTTAGTAAGGCAATCTTGAATTATTTCAATTAGTATTTCATCTGGGACGAAGAGTCCATCATTAATATATTTTTTTGATATTTTTCCAATTTCAGAGTTTAATGCTATTTCTTTTCGAAGTATTTCTCCAGTCGATATATGTGGTATTTCATAATGATTCTTTAAGATTGATGCTTGTGTCCCTTTTCCAACTCCAGGAGGGCCCATTAGTATTATTTTAAAAGACATTTTTAAATTATTATCCCCACAATGGAAGCTGTTAACCAAGAGGCAATCGCCCCTCCAAGCATAGCCTTAAAAACTATCCTTGATAAATCTTTTTTTCGTTCAGGAGCCATCGAGCCAATTCCGCCTAATTGGATACCGATAGAACCAAAGTTTGCAAACCCGCATAAAGCATAACTTGTGATAATAATAGATCGTTCTGAAAGAATATTTTTTGTAACATAATCGCTTAGGTCTCTAAAAGCAATGAGTTCAGTGAGTACTATCTTTTCACCCATTAAAGTACCTACTATTTCTGCATCTTTCCATGGGATTCCCATAGTCCATGCCAAAGGTTTAAATAGTAGTCCTAGTATCTCCTGCATTGAAGTTCCTAATAAACCAAGTACAAAATTAATCATTGCAACCATTGAAATAAAAGCAATTAACATTGCGGCAACATTTGCTGCAAGCTTAAGACCTTCTGTTGCTCCTCGGCCAACAGCATCGACAATATTATTATCATTTGACTTCAAATTAATTTTATTAGAGTTAATGGTTTTTAGAGACTCGGTCTCAGGGTAAATAATTTTGGCTACCATTAATGCGGCAGGAGCTGACATCACAGACGCAGCTAATAAGTGACCAGCTATATCTGGAATATTATTAAGCCATGTAACGTAAAGCGCCATTACACTTCCGGCAACTGTTGCAAACCCACCTACCATAACAGTCATTAACTCTGATTTAGTCATTAGTGATATATATGGTCTTATTAAAATAGGAGCCTCAGTCTGGCCGACAAAAATATTTGCGGAAATACTTAGTGTCTCTGCTCCACTGGTTTTCATAGTTTTTTCCATCAAAAGAGAAATATTTTTTATAACAAATTGAATTATTCCTAGATGGTAAGTAACAGCTATTAAACTAGAAAAAAATATTATTACGGGTAAAGCTCGAAAGGCAAAATTAAGTAATGCCTGATCATACCCTACTTCGGGGATGAATGATGTAAATAAAAAATCACTCCCAGCATCAGCAAAACTAATTAGTTTTACGATGAAAATATTAAAGTAGAAAAATAATTTTTCCCCGAAAGATGTTTTTAAGATTATAAATGCAAAAGAGAATTGTAGCCCTAATCCCCAAAAAATTATATTTTTGTCAACTAAGGACCTGTTATTAGATAGTAAAAATGAAATACTCAATAATACTATAATTCCTAAAATGCCTGTGTATTGTTCCATAGTTTATATGCTTGGAGGATCAAAGCAACTTCTACAACGAGCTTCATATGTATCAGTTTCTCCAATAACAACTTGTTGAGTTTGTTTGGTGATTCTTTGGGTATATGTTGCGTCTTTTCCGCATTGCATACATATAGCTGTTAATTTATCTAAATAATCAGACTCGCACATAATTAATGGCATTGGACCAAAAGGTAACCCTTTATAATCGGTGTCTAAACCTGCAACAATAACTCTGGTTTTGTTTTTTGCTAAGTTTTTACAAGTAGTAAGTAGGTCATCACTAAAAAATTGTGCTTCATCTATACCAACAACGTCATACTCTGATCCCATATCAAATAATGTTTTTGTATTTTCAATAGCAATGGAATCCAAAGAATTTTTATCGTGGCTTACAATCATATTTTTACTATAACGATTATCAATTTTTGGTTTAAAAGCAATTACACTAAGTTTTGCAATCCTCGCTCTTCTTAGTCTTCTTAAAAGCTCTTCTGTTTTTCCACAAAACATACTTCCACAAATTACTTCCAGCGATCCAGTTTCAATTGGTTTTTGATGCATTGTAATAAATTTATTTTCTTAATAAATCAATTTTTTTAATAATGCTATTAGCAGAATTTACAATATCTAACTCACCTGAAATAATTACATCTGCAACTGATTTTAGAGGCTCAATATATTTTACATGCATGGGCTTAACAGTGTTTTGATATTGCTTTTTAACATTAGAAATCGCTCTACCGCGTTGTTTAATATCTCTATCTATGCGCCTCTGGTAACGAACACTCTCTTTTGTTTCTATAAAAATTTTGAGATTAATTATATTGATTAATTCAATAAAGTGAAAAATAAGTGTGCCTTCGAGAAAAATTAATGTATTTGGATTAATTACATTTGTATTCGCTTGTCGTTTATGGGTTTTAAAATTATATATTGGTTTTTTTATTTTTTCCCCACTTTTCAATAAAGTTAAATGTTCTTTCAGGAGTTCAATATCAAATGAATTAGGATGGTCAAAATTTATTTTTTCTCTTTCTTTGAATGTTAGATTCTGAAAATCTTTATAGTATGAATCCAATTCAATGGCTACTGCTTTATTGTCATAATGGTTTAGCAATTGTGAAACTAAAGTAGTCTTTCCAGCTCCAGAACCACCGCAAAACCCGATAAGGTAATAATTATTCATTAAAATAATTTAGTTTTATCAAAAGGATCTGGAATAAGGTCTCTAGAATTATTTGTACTGACCAAGCCTTCTCCATCACAAATATATAAAGGAATATCTCCACATAATTCCCATATAACTTGTCTACATGCACCACAGGGCATCCCCGCATTTTCAGTGGAAATAGACATAGCTTTGAATTTAGTATAACCTTCTGAAATTGCTTTAAATAGAGCTACTCTTTCAGCGCAAATAGTTAAACTATAGCTGCTATTTTCAATATTGCATCCACTAATTATGTCTCCAGAATCTGTCAAAACTGCTGCTCCAACTTTATATTTTGAGTAGGGGGCTAAAGCTAACTCTCTCATTTCAATTGCTTTATATATTAGTTTTTTCTCAACCATGGTTTAATTTTTATTTACAGGTGAATGAGACAGTATGACTCTTTTTATTTCCAACTCTATCATTGACTACAATATCTAATTGGTGATTTCCGGGATTCATACCTCTATCAATATCATATGTGATTTGCTTTTTTACTGGTTGATAAGCGCAAAATAATCGATTCCCATTAAGTTTAATTTCAAATGACTTCTCTTTTGGTTCAATACCAGATATTGAATCTTCGATGTTAATAGATATTTTTTTGATATCTTTTCCTATATAATAACCCCCATTTGCAGGATAAGTTTTTAATATCTTTGGAGGAACTAGGTCTTGAATTATGGTAACGGCATGGAATTGATCAAGTTTCGCAGTAAGTATATTTTTATCATTATTATTTTTTGTTTCTATGTATACCCAATCCTCTGATTTTTCATCGTAGTAGTATATCCCCATTTTTGTATGGCCAGATAATCTATTACTATATCTGATACCTAAAAGAAATTCGTTCTTTAAAACTCTATCAAAAGGTTGTAGTTGATATACAGGTGATAAATGATATCCATTTTTAATAGGTGCATGCTTCTCAACTTTTTCAATCCAAATTGCTGTAGGCGAGTAAACTGTGTTGGTCAAAGTTTGGATAGAGCAATTTTTATCTTTTGATACTATGACAGTTTTTAATTTTGGCTCTGCGATACCTGGCATAAAATTGAATCTAGTATCTCTTGAAAGTTCACCTTGTACTAGTGAAACGTCAACATATTTTATATCTTCTAAAATTTTTGGAGACAACATGTCTGATAAAAAAATATTTGGTTGAATTTGATTTACAGGAAAGGATTTAAAAATATTATCATTAGATAACTTTAATTTTGCATGTCCAGGAACATACTGATTCATCTCTATTTGAAAGAAAATTCCACCTTCTGTATGGACTACTTCTAACTTAGGGTTTACATCTAATACGGTCTTTAGGGTTTTATAATTTGGCCAGTGATAAGGGGTTGCAATTGAGCCTATTTGATTCGTTGCTAAAATTTGCAATATCCTTTCATTTGGTGATTGTGTAGGAATTGATAATATTAAATTTTTCCCTTTACGTTGAGATTTAAGAATTTTTACTTTTTCATCTGGAAAACCAAAAGGAGTAAAACTATAAACTGTTGCATCTCTTATTGCTAATCCACCTCGAATGGGATTAATCTCAAAAGAAATTTGATTATCATCTCTAGATATCTCTTTCATATCGATAGACATTGGGAATGTACCAAGAAGAATGCCTTCAGCGGTTGCGGTATTTCCTGCTGCATCAGTAATTAAAATTTTTACTTTGTGGTATCCTGGAGATAATGTAATAATTCCATTAGTTTTTAAACCATGGACAGACATTTTTGGATGTTCAGAAAGGCGGTATAATTTTTGATATTCTCCAAGGTTTTGTTTTTTCAATTCAAATTGAACTAGGGTTCTAACATTATTAGTTTGATTGTAAGGTATCCTATTATAGTTCAAGGAAAACATAAGTTTATTATCTATATATAATTCAGCTTTATGAAACTGATATTTAAATTTTGAACCTTCTCTTTTATCTATAGCTTGAATGGCAAGGCCAAAGTCACCAATTACACTAACTGTATCGGCAAATAAGTAAACTCCATTTTTATTTCTAAAAAGAGGTAGTGTTTGCATTAATGGACTTGAATTAATTAATGCTCCTTTGGATAATGGTATTAATGCTATCTTATGCATTATAGGGGTTACTTTATCGGTAGTTAAATACCCATTGCTAAGAGGGTCTAATGCAGCATCAGACTCATCGCGTACTTCAAAATGTAAATTAGGGCCAAATGCATATCCTGTTTCCCCTGTTGACCCAATCATATCTCCTTGTTTTAATCGAAATTCATTTGGTGAAAAATTAGTGCTGACACTGTATTTTTTATTTTTAGCTTGTTGAAGTTTTAAGACGCGTTCCATAATTGGACTAAATTTATCTAAGTGAGCGTAAACAATGGTCTTGCCACTAGTCGTCTTTTGATAGATGGCTTTTCCATATCCAGAATAGTTAGTAACTATTCTAGATATATACCCGTTTTCTACTGCAAAAACTTTATGCCCTATGGTTCCATTAGTTCTCACGTCTAGACCCATATGGAAATGGTCATCTCTATATTCTCCAAAATTAGAAGAATAAGAATTGCCAGCATCTGTTGGCCATATTGGCTTTTGAGCAATTAATTGAGCTAAAAGCAAAAATAGGGTAAAAGTGTTCTTTGTATGCATGTGATAAGAAGTAGTATCAATTTATTTAGATAAAAATAGAGAATACAACTATATAAATAGATTTATTTCTTTAATTATTTACTTTATTTAACATTACACATAAAATTTATCATGCATTAGGAGATTATAATGAAAAATTTAAAAATATTAATACTCACAGGCTTTATTATTATTCCAAAAACAATTTTTGGAATTGTTGGTTTTGGGTTAAATGTTATTCAAGATGGAACAAAGATGGAAGGAGCAGAGAATACTGAAACCTCAGGACTAAGTAGCGCTATAGTTAAGTCGTATGAAATGGAATCCTTACCTGTTGGTGCTGGCGGATATATATTTATTGACTTAGCCGGATGGGCTATCGAACTGGAGGCTAACGTCGTTGGTGGAGAATATGACTTTGAATTCATTCAAAATATTAATGGAGGCGAAGGGTTTTTACTCCCAAAAACTTCTTTTGGATGGGGCAGGGGGACCACTGCAATCACAATCAAAAAAAATGTTGCTGATTTTTCAATTCCTCTACTTGCAAAAACTGCTTTATCAGTTGGAGTTGGTACTAGCAGTCATAAATCTACACCTAGGGCGAGTGTTAGTATGGTCAAAGAATTAATTGGTGATGATCTAATTAATGCAGATGCATCCCAATTAGAAGATAAATTACTTACATACTTAGAAGATAATCTAATTGAAGGAAGCGGCTTACATGCTCAATTAGGATTAAGGTTTAAAATTCTTGTAATTGATACTCATTTAAATTTTAGATACAATATAGCAGAAAATGTGTATGATGGATCTAATGGTTATACCGAGATTCAGTTTAAATTGGGGATGGGATTTTAATTAGACGGTAGATTCTCGTCTAAAAATATTGATTTATTCATAGAGGCAAAAAATCGTTTGAAGAATTCTGGCTCATGAATTCCGCCAGATTCTAAAATTTTTCCATCTTGCTCTAGTTCTCCACTAGCACTAACTCTAACATTAGTGTTATTGGATTCAGCTTCATCAATGTTTATAGTTACTTTGTACCGATAAATTCGAGGCCCTTTTGGAGTATCATCTTGGTAATAATTATTGACAGTTTTATGATTTGAATGAGAGGATCTTCGAGAACTTCTCCATCCGGATGATGAATTAGAACTAGAGTGCTTTTCATCATCGTCGTCGTCATCATCATCATCTTTGTCACCAAAGATTGCGTTCAACAATACAACAAAGAAAACAGCTACTACAGCTATTCCAAAAATTTTCACACAAGTCTGAGCTTGTTCTTGCTTAGCAGCTTCTTCGGCATCGAGTTCTTCCTCAAATTTATTATTTTGAGTTGATGGGCCAGTACTGACCCCATCAGATGATACTTCAGCTTTTTTTTGCTCTGTAGTTCTACTAGCAGTAATTAATCCAACGTCTGAGTTAAGGACATCAATTGTATAGTCTAGGTCTTGAAGAGCATTTATTGATGCTTTGAGTGTGGTTTTTATATCAGCAGAAAAATTTTGTGTTTGAAGAGTTCTTGATACTGCAGTAGAGGGCTTATTTTGAGAAAAAACTATATTTGAGCTAGCTAAATATAGTAATAAAGAAAATAAACGAATTTTCCCTGGAACTGTTCTAGGGCGGATTAATTGATGCATTATCTAATATCTTAAACTTTGATAAGTAAAATCTGAAACGACGTTGTCAGTATTATAAGTAATAATTACTGTAAGAGATTTGGATTCTGTGTCTCTATCTGAACTAGATTGCACAGAATTTGTAGTCCCGCCAAATAGGAAAGCCCAAAACCCCCTCCCTAATTGAGATTTTCCATATGTAGCTGAAGCTTCATTAGAGGATGATTGAGATGTACCTATTTTATCATAAGTCCATACTTCGTTCCCGCTAGAATTTTTGGTAACGATGTTTGGTGATCCTAGTACTTCTAGAACTTCAGTTTGATTCATGCCCTTTTTAATTTGGCTTTGTACTTTTCCTAAAGTGAGTTTATCATCTTTCTCTACAGGGACTTCAATAATTATAGGTTCAGGTGGAGCACAATTAAACATAATCATACTAGATATAATTGCAATTATAATATTTTTCATAGCTACGTTAATCCTCTTTATATATATAACTTAATATTTATCAATTTTGTTCCAAAATCAAATTAAAACATTTAAATCTCATTTGTTAGACAATGAACAGAACCTCCGCTTAATTGAAATTGTGAAACAGAACATATCTCAATGTTTACTCCTAATTCATGTATTTTTTTATCAACTAATTCATTTGAGTACTGTGATGAGCTAATAAGTAAACCTGGAGATGAAAAACTGTTTACAGCTAGTGTCCCTAGTTTATTATTCGATCCGATTGAATCTTCCTCAGGTACAATTATTAAATCAATATTCAACTTATTATTCAGATGTTCAAGTTTTTTAAATGAGTTTTTTGAAATTAATTTTTTGCATATGATGATAGCCTTTAAAAATCCTTCATTATCTAAAACAGTCGAGAATACAGTGTCTAAATGAAAAGATGGTGAATCAATCATTATCAGTTCATCCACATTTAAGAAAGAAGCGACCTCTTCTGCTCCTTCAATTGTATTTCGATTGATTCCACTAAAAAGTATTTTATCTTTCGGGCAGAAATAAAACTCACCACCTTCAGCATATATATTCTTTTTACTTGGTAATTCTTTTAAGTTAAAATCTAATTTTTCAAGTTCATCAGCAATAATTTTAGATTCAGGCTCTCTGTTTTTTTCAGCAAATTTTAAAAGCAAGGCATTCCCTTTTAGATCACTAATAAATGCATCTCTTATAAAAACATAATCATGTCCAAATTTTGTTTTTTCTAATTTATCAGGAAATGGGAACTCAATTACTTCAATATCATTTTTTTTTATTGTATTGATTAGGTTTAAGCGTTCTTTAACTAGAATATTTTGATCTGGGATAGTACCATCTTTCATAAATGGGTTATCATCATAGCCAGTTATTCCTTGTCCCCACCATGGGCTTATAGGTAAAGAGCTCATAGCAACTTTCATTTTATAAATTGGTTAAATCCTTTTGTTTGAGGAGGGTTTTAATCTTATCTTTAATTTCATTTCTTGCTAAACGGTAAGGTTCTAAATCTTTTTCATCATCACCCCAGCCATGAAAGGGATCTTTAATGCTCCAATGTATCCTAATTTTTCCATTAGCGAAACTAGGGCAGGATTTATTTGCATTATCGCAGACAGTCACGACGATATCAATTTTTTCTTTTAGATATTTATCTATTATTTCAGATTTTTGATTGCTTATATCTATCCCCCACTCAGCCATAACTTTAATAGAAGCAGGGTGTATTCTAGAAGGATGGCTACCTGCACTATAAACGTTAAATTTATCTCTAGCTTCATTTTTTAATAAGCCTTCAGCTATTTGAGATCGACAACTATTTCCTGTGCAAATAAAAATTATATTATGTTTCACTTGATATATACTTTAATCACATATGAAATAAGCATTCTCACCAGCTTCTCTATCTATAATATAAATCAGATCAATTAGATTAACATTCGCATCAGAATTAATATCAAGATTGTTGCTATATAAAGATTCAGATAAAATATTTTCAATTAAAAGTTCTGAGCTGACTTCTTCATAGCAGTCAAAAAACCATATTCTTTTGATTAGAGAAGAGTCTAAGACAAAAGGGTTTGGAATATTATTTTGATAGCCTGCAATAGCATAAGTTCTCGACAATTCTATTTCGTCGACTGGGTCTTCTTTATGCCAGGCATATAATATATCTTTTTGTATATCAAAAAAGTTTTGATTCGCAACATCATTGTATATTGTGTAAAAGTAAAACATGCTCCTAGCTATATTCCCCTTAACATCTTCTCTTGGTTCAAACTTTTCATTATCATTATCAACTTCAGAAAATTCATCTATGAATTGGCTAGGAATACTGGTTTCGTAGTAATCTAAGCGCCACCACTTATCTGTTTGACTATCATCTATTTCATCAAAAGGTTTATTTCCTCTAGATGAATTAACATTCCCTCTAGATGGATAAAGATGATGCATGTCACTTTTTTGTGGTGATCCACTTGCGCCCATACTCTGAGGCCAAGAATGCTCGCAGTTCATATTTAATGCATTTGTTTGCGGTCTTGGGTCTTGGGTTGGGTCGATAGTAATTGTATAATTTGTATAAATCCCTTTTAAAGTGTTATCACTTGTTAAATCAATAATAGAATACATTACGTCTCTAGCACTGTTATAACTTAGCGTACTACTAGTTTTATAGTTATTTATCAGGAAATTAAAAAGATCTGTTTTAGTATTACCCGGACCAATTATTGATTGAGCAGTAGTAAGGGTTAGGGTAATACAAGCAGAAAGAATAATCTTTTTCATTAAGCTTAATTTAAATTTTTAAACATTAACAAAAAAGCTTGGTGTAGTAATAAAATATGATATTTATCTCTTTTAACTATCTTAATACCCTGTAAAAAAATAATTACTTAAATTTAAACATGGAAAATATTCAATCTGTGCCAATTGCTGCTTCTATTAGCGATTCTTCAGATTCCACATCTGGATTAACAATAAATGATTTGAATAAGTATTTACCTGCTCTTCAGACAATTGAAGATTTGTCTATGACTAGAGACAATTTGAAAGAAGGTCTATTTTGGACTGAAGGATTATTAGGTATTCAAAACCTTCCATCAAATTCTATTGATTTAATTATTACAGAGCCGCCTAAAGAGCCTTGGATAGATTTAGAAAATAGAGGATCACAGCTTACTCTCCAGGAATATTATAATTGGAATCAAAAATGGATTAGAGAAGTAAGTAGGGTTTTGAAAAATACGGGAGGGATTTACTTACTTTGTGATTGGACTCATTCAAATATGTATAATGGTTTATTGAAAGAACAGTTTATAGTTCAAAATCGGATTACATGGCACAATCGATCAGCAAAAAATAATAATCAAAATTTAACTTGGAAAAATCAGTCTGGAGATATCTGGTTTGCTACTAAAAATGAAGATTTTTTGTTTAATAAAAATGCTAATAGTCTCAAATCTGAGAGGAGCAGCTTAATTTCTGATAGAGAAAAAAAATCTCAAACTAATTTTTGGTTTGATATTCCAGTAACAATTAATAAAAATGCTCGCTACTCTGATAAGCTATATTCAAAAATATTAGATGCAAGCAGTTTTAAGTTAAATTGGATTTTAGATCCTTTTATGAGGAGCGGAGATGTAGGTGTCTCTAGTAAAAAAACAGGAAGAAGGTTCATAGGCTTTGAAGCAAATAAGGATTTATTGTTAATGTCAATGAAGAGGATTGATCAGAATGATGAGCGTTAAAATAAAATGAATTATATAGAAAAAATAAAAGAAGATATGTATGCAGCAATGAAATCTAAGGACAAAGTTAAAGCTACTATTCTACGATCCTTATTATCAAACCTTAAGAAAATTGAGATTGAAAAGAAAGAGCCTATAGCAGAGCCTGAATATCTATCCATAGTAAAAAAAATGGTAAAACAACTTAAAGAATCAATTGACGTATATAGCCAGGCTGGGAGAATCGAATTAGCAGAAAAAGAAAAATCTGAATTAAGTATCATAGAGGCTTATCTACCTAAGCAATTTTCTGAAGAAGAAATATTAGAGTTAATAAAAAATATAATATCAGAAATTTCAGCAAAGAATATTTCAGATATTGGAAAAGTAATGGCGATTGTTATGAAAAAAGGTGGTGGGAAAGTAGATGGCGGAATAGCAAATAGGATTGCTAAAGAATTATTACAATAAATGAGTTGGTTTTTAGATGGACTAGCTCTTTTTTATATTATTTTTAATGGCGTACTAGGTTTTAATAGAGGCTTAGTAGATGAATTAGGGCGGCTGTTAGGACTAGTATTATCTATTTTAATAGCTACGAGTAAAACTGTAGAATTATCTAGTTTTTTTCTAGAGCATATTAATATTGAGCCATGGGGATCAACTTTGATGTCTTTTTGTATTATTTTTTCTATTTTTTTGCTTATTGGGAGAGTACTTACCAGATTATTTAAGATTGCGCTGTTATCAAGATCAAATATTTGGATGGATAATATACTTGGTTTCATTTTTGGTAGTATAAAAGGGTATTGTATTATTGCTGTATTTATTTGGGCTCTTATCATCCTTCCTTTAGATAGCTGGACAAATATAATTGAACAGAATTCAAAAGTCGTTCATACTACAAATGATTTTAGAATGAATATTATTAGTTTTTTTGGCTGGGAGGATCCAGTCAACTTCAGTGAAAATTTTATAAAAAAATTAGTTCAGCCATAATGCCTAAAATTCCTCAAAACACAATTGATAAAATTAGAGATCAAGCTGATATCGTTGATGTTATAGGGGACGATGTTGAGTTAAAAAGAAGAGGTGTAAATTACTTTGGTATTTGTCCTTTCCATGATGAAAAAACTCCATCTTTTAGTGTTTCACAATCGAAACAGATTTATAGGTGCTTTGGCGGTTGCGATGCTGGTGGGAATGTTTTTACTTTTATAATGGAGTTTCATAAGTTGACATTTTTTGAGTCAGTTAAATTATTAGCAGAACGATATAATGTGATATTAGATATAACCGAAAATTATTCATCAGGGAATGAGTATTCTTTTTTAAAAGAAGTTCATGAAAATGCAGCTCTTCTTTTTCAACAAAACTTATTCTCTGATATAGGTAAAAAGCCATTAAAGTATCTAGAACAAAGAAACTTAACTAAAGAGATTATCAAGAAATTTAGGATAGGTTTTGCATTAGATAGTTGGAATGGTTTGATAAATAAGATTGGACCTAAATACAATAATGAAACTCAAAAACTTTTAAAAACAGGATTGTTTGGTAGATCTAAAAAAGGAACAATCTATGATCGGTTTAGATCAAGAATAATTTTTCCAATTTCTCATCAATCAGGGGATGTCATAGCTTTTGGAGGAAGAGACTATGATAAAAATGACGAAGCGAAATATTTAAATTCTCCTGAAACTGCTATCTATCAAAAGAGTAATATATTATATGGATTAAATGTGACAAGGAAGGCAATACTTAATAGTAATAATAAATATGTTATTCTTGTTGAAGGATACATGGATCTCTTACAACTTTATCAGGCAGGTATTGAGCCTGTTGTATCGGTATCAGGAACTTCCTTAACAAAAAATCACGCAAATATGATTGCAAAGTTTAATAAGCCGGTTGTTATTTTATATGATGGGGACTCTGCTGGTGGTAATGCGGCTATTCGAGCTGGATTTATTCTTCTCCAAGCAGGAATAGAAGCATATGTTGTTAGACCTCCAGATGGATTAGATCCAGACGATTGGCTTTTAAAAGAAGGGGCAGGAGCTCTACATGATAATATAAAAACCCCAATAGAATTTATCGAATTTCATGTTGACTACTCTAAAGCAAAAAACCTTAGTGGAGTAAAGAAAAGAAATTATTTACATCAAATCATAGATGAGATAAAAAATATAAATGATGCTATTATACAAAATGAGCTTATTAAAGATTTATCTGAAAAATTGAAGTTTAAAGAACGTGAATTAATAGAAATTTTAAATGAAAAAAGAAACTATAACAGATCAGAAACTACTGTTGTAAAAAGTAGTATTTTTGATTTCAAAACAAAATTACATAGAGCAGAATTAGAACTTGTAAAGATATTAATTCATTCAGATTTTGAACAAAGGGAAAAGCTGATTAATGATATAGGGACTGATATATTTTCTCATGAGCTACTTACAAGGATTATGAGTAAAATAATCATTGATGAATCTATAGAAAATTCTAAACTTATTGATTACTTTCTAGAAAAAAGTGAACGTGATTTCATATCTGGATTATTAATGGAAGAAAAAGAAATACAAAACCCTGATCAAATAGTTAAAGATTGCGTGTTTACTATAAAATCTGATTCAATAAAAAAAAGAATTGATGATTTAAGAGAGACAATAGAGCAGAAAGAAAAAGATGGAAGAGGCATTTCCAAGGAATTAAAAGAAGTTATGAACCTTCAAAAAGAACTTAACGATTACCAACCATGAGAAACTGGCTTTTTATATTAATATTTTCAACTTTACTGGGAAATATGAATGCACATCAGGTACAGCTTATTACTCATCATGAAAAAACGAATGGAGTTTTGATAAGAGTTGTCGTAAGTAATGTCCCTGAGGTTAAAGATATAGCAGGGTGGGTAGGCCAAGAGAATTGGTTTTATTTAACTTTAAATGAAGCTGTTTTTGCTGAAGGTGTTTTAGAAAATTTAGTTACTAGCTCTCCGATTTTAGAGATAGAGGGGATTCAAAATAAACAATCAGTGCAAATAGGATTTTTAATGGAGAATTATATTTCTGATTTTGAAATATTTCACTCTCCATCTAATAGAGTATTTTTGATACATGTTTGGCATGAGCTTGATGGTAGTAACATCGCAGATATAAGAAAATCTGAAAGTGAAAATAGTAACAAAATATTTTCATTAAATGATCAAAATTCAAAAGGGATACCCTTTTATGAATCTTTTATTGATGCTCGTGAAAAATATGGTCCTGAAAAATATTTTGTATGGTATGATAATTGGTATAGTACTGAAGATAAGCTGGATTCGGTATCTAATAAAAAAGAAACAGATATATGGGATAAGCATTGGTCTGGTAATAGCTTATCAAGTAAAGAGGAATTTGCCTATGGTCCACGTTTGCCAAAAGACCGTTCAATAGCTAAGCCCGTTCAAGAATTAGTAGAGAGTGAAGAAAAAGAAAATATTTTAAAACTTGATGTCATCAAAAAAGATGTGGTGACTAATAAAGAAGAAAAATTAATTAAGCTCAAAGAAGAAATTTTAGAAAGAAAGAAAAAAATTGCTAAAAAAGAAAATGTTTCATTAAAAAAGGATTCAAAACCAAAGAAACAAAAATCAAAACCAAAAATCATCAATAAAAAGAGTTCAGAAGATTTAGCTGCGTATGCAATTGAGCCTAATCTCAGTAATAGAAAAACATATCTTAAAATTGGTTGTGATCTAGTTGATGTTAATGTTTATTTGGATGGTAGAAGAGTAGGGAAAACGCCATTGAATAAACGTTTACCAGTATCATCAGGTTGGCATAGAATAAGGATTGATGTCCCGGGAGCAAAGAAGTTTAATAAGTCAGGTATCCCTAACCCGGATTTTAGAGATGTTTTTGTAACAAAAGGTAGAACGCAGAAAGTGACTTTTAAATTCTTAAATGATCAAGAGAATTTTGAATAAAAATGCCTGAGTTTATCTTGTCCTCAGTTCGAATATATAAAACATTATTTTTTACTTTCTTTTTTTCGATATTAAATGGACAGTTTAATTCAAATATTGTTCACATTGACATTCTATCTGAATCTGAAAAAGTTGAAGCCTCAATTATTTTTGATGAAATCATTGATAGAGATGATGTTTCAGGTTGGATTGATAGAGATAATTATTTCACATTGAGCTTATTCAATGTTTCAATAGGTTCTACTAATTCTATAAATGATGAATATGAGTATCCTCTTTTATCTGTTGATGCTGCAGATACAGATGGATCAGTTCAGATAGTTTTTAATACTGCAAAAAAAATAGATTCTTACCAGCTAATACGTCATGCAAAAGATAAAAATCTATTGGTTATTTTGAACTATAGTGTTGAACAAAAACCTAAAGAAAATAAAGGCGAATTGGTTAAGTCTTTTATTGTAGAGGAACTTCCAGATACTTTTGATGTTATGAAAGATAGGTGGCGTCATCCAAAAAATTGGAAAGAGTCGAGAGAGCGATCTAGTATTAGAATTTTATGTGATACAAAAGATTTACCAATTTACGTAGATAATCAGCTTGTCGGGAAGACACCTTTAGAATATGCAGTTGATGTCCTTCCAGGTTGGCACCAAGTTGGCTATTTCCCTACCGATCCAGCATTAACTCCTAAACCAAGATCTCCAAAAGAAAAAATGATGGACAATATACTTAGAATGGGAGTTCTAGATGTTTATGTTGAAGAAGGCAAAGAGCAGGAGATTGTATTAAATTATCAAAATCTTGATCAAGATGTTTTGGCTTTCCAGAAAAGTATAACCGCTGGAAGTTGGATTGGGTTTAGTTTATTTTTTTTATTAATTATGCTAATTAGTTGGGGCGTAGCATAAATAAAAAATATTTCTTATGGCTTTTTTTAGGTCTTTTTATTTTACCAGTTCAAAATGATATATTTTCGCAAACTGAAAATGAAGAAGTATCTAAACCAAAATTAAATCCCAATCCTACTTATTATGGCTATTGGAACCCTTATAGAAGAAAATTAGAATTAAAAAACAGTCGAGATTTTTTTATCTCATCTTCATATTTTGAAGCTATAAAAAATAAAAACGGAAAACTAAAAACAGTTACAAAATATAATTCAAAAAATGAGAAAGTTGATTCTTGGCATTTGGTATGGAATCGAAAAGGCAATAGGTCAGAATATAGAGTGAAATTCCACCAAAAAGGTGATATTACAAGGTTAGATAGTTTATTGTTTTCTCATAAACTTAGTGAAGTTAAGCCTGGTTGGCGTGCTAAGGTAAAAAGTAAGAAAGATGGAAGGCCATCTCGTTACGATATTTTTGATGAGAAGGGTATTCGTTTGTATTTTTATAGATTCCATTATGCTCAAAGGTCTGATTCTATTTTATCTATGGAAACAATTCAATCATCATATTTTAGATCTGATAGCACTTTGGTTGGAAGACATATTCTGTTTATGGAGAACGGTGAATGGCTAAAAGAGATTCATTTTAAGAATGCTAAAAATGAATTAGAGGGTGTCACAAAATTTGATGTTTCATTATCAAAAGAAGAAACAGTTATAACTAGATTGGATGAGGATGGAGAAGAGATTGGAAGTAGAATAATACAATTATCATATCCTGATAAATATTCATATAAGTTTGAATGGCGACCTGATACAGTTCTAATTGTAGAAGAAATTGAAATAATTGAAGATACTACAATTAATTTTATTAGCCCAGTTTTAGCAAGTTTTTGGTATGGAATGCCTTTAGCTAGCGGAGCTGCCCTCAATATTAGTTCCGCAAAACCAACATTTGGGTTTTTCTTTGCTCCCCGAGGAAATATGATA
>Ga0208410_1000423_pt1 | contig 24763 bp, 21 predicted proteins | sample ETN02SmetaG_3_FD_185787 | JGI IMG/M metagenome (GOLD analysis project Ga0208410, IMG submission 185787) | Marine microbial and viral communities from oxygen minimum zone, Eastern Pacific Ocean - ETNP2014F10-02SV257 (SPAdes) (version 2) | ecosystem: Environmental > Aquatic > Marine > Oceanic ... | reverse complement strand
GACTTAGTATTTGAGGATGGTAAATTTTTATATGATAGCGACTCCTACAGTGATGATTTGCCTTATTGGGAATATAAAAAGAATAAAAAACAATTAATTATTCCTTATACTCTAGATAACAACGATATGAGATTTGCTACAAATCAAGGCTTTAACAGTGGAGATCAATTTTATACATATTTAAAAGATAGCTTTGATACTCTATATGAAGAGGGCAAAACTAATCCAAAAATGATGTCTATTGGACTGCATTGTAGGCTAATTGGAAGACCAGGAAGAATAAAGTCTCTTAAAAAATTCTTAGAATATGTTCTAAAGTTTAATGATATATGGATTTGTAAAAGAATAGATATTGCAAAACACTGGATTAAAAATTATCCAAGCTAACAGAAAAATGAAAAAAAATAAAATTATTTACTTAAATGGATTAATTGATTTAGCTCAGTCAAGACTGGGTTCTAAAATTGTTTATAAAACTGATGAATTTTTTGCAGCTGCTAAAAGAATAATTAACCCTTGGCCACCTGTATTTAAAGAAGGAGTGTTTGATAAACATGGCAAATGGATGGATGGATGGGAAACTAGAAGAAAGAGAACAAAAGGATACGATTATCTTATTTTAAAGTTTGGAAAGCCAGGCGTTATAAAAAAAATAGATGTTGATACATCTTACTTTTCTGGAAATCATCCTGATGAAATTTCATTACAAGCCTGTATTAGTAAAAAAAAAATACCTGATAAAAAAACTAAATGGATAACAATTATTAAAAAAAGTAAAACTAAAGCAAATAGCCATCATTTTTTTAGAGTAAAAAATAAAAATTATTTTACTCATATAAAGTTAAATATTTTTCCTGATGGAGGAGTGGCAAGATTAAGAGTTTATGGTTCTATGAAAACTAAAAATAAAGTTAATAATAAAATTCAAAATCTGACATCTATTGTAAATGGGGCTGTACCAATTGCTTGTAATAATGAACATTTTGGAAGAGCAGAAAACATACTTGCTCCAGGCGTTGGAAAAAATATGGGTGATGGGTGGGAAACTAGAAGAAGTAGAGGAAAAAATTTTGACTGGATAATAATAAAATGTTCATCACCAGGAAAAATAAATAAAATTCAATTAGATACTCATCATTTTAAAGGAAATTATCCAGACAAATGTTCTGTGCAAGCTGCTTACATTCCTAATAAAATTTCAGAAAAAAATATTGTTAATAAATCAAAAAAATGGGCTTATCTTCTTAACAAACTTAAACTCTACGCACATAGAAAACATAACTTTAACAACAAAATAATGAAAAATAAAAAAATAAATTATATTAGAATTAATATTTTTCCAGATGGTGGAATTTCAAGAATTAGAGCTTTTGGTAAACCTGAATAATGGAAAAAATTATTAAACCAATACCCATAACAATAGAAAATTTTTCTAAATTTGGAGAATTGATAACAACTGAAAATATTAAACCTCTTGAAATTAATAATGGTTACGCAAAAAGATTTGATGAAATAGCAAAACTAGATACTTCTAGTGAAAATGGTGAAACTACAATAAGTATCTTTTCCGCATTAAAAAGATCCTTTCCAATGAAAATTGATATGATGGAAAAACATCCATTAGGTAGCCAAGCTTTCATACCTATGAAAGAAACAACTTTTTTAACTTTTGTAGCTCCAGAGGGTGAAAAACTTAACTTAGAAAAAATTGAATCTTTTATAGTTCCCAAAGGGAAAGGAGTGAATTACAAAGCCGGTGTTTGGCATTTCCCTTTGATATCCACTGAAGATATGAATTTTCTTGTTGTTGATAGAAAAGGATCTGGAGATAATCTTGTAATTGAGAATTTGGAAAAAGAAGAAATAATATTAAAATATTAATTAAATCCACCAACAGATTTTATTTCAAGAAATTCGATTAAACCTTCTAATCCAGCTTCTCTTCCAATGCCCGAATGTTTAAATCCGCCAAATGGTGAAGCTCCATCAATTCCAACTCCGTTTACATCTACCATTCCTGATCTTAATTTTCTTGCAACCCTTTTAACTTTGTCTTTATCTTGAGTTTGTATGTAATTTGTTAATCCATAAGGAGTATCATTTGCTATTTGAATTGCTTCTTCTTCAGTTTCAAAAGGTATAATTGATAAAACTGGGCCAAATATTTCTGTTCTAGCTATTTCCATTTGGTTATTAACATTTGTGAATACAGTAGGTTTGACATAATAACCTTTTTCTAAACCTTCAGGTTTTCCAACTCCCCCGGCAACTAATTTTGCTCCTTCATCAATGCCTTTTTGAATTAAAGTTTGAATTTTATTAAATTGTGTTTCAGAAATTACAGGGCCTATATGATCTCCATTTTTATTTGGAGTATCTACTTTAGTTTTGTTTGCAAATTCTCTTACTTTTTCAACAGTCTCGTCATAAATAGACTTTTCAACGAGCATTCTTGTTGGTGCATTGCAAGATTGTCCAGAATTTCTAAAACATCTTAATACACTCCAAGATATTGCATCGGGACCAGCATCTTTAAAAACAATATTTGCTCCCTTTCCTCCTAATTCTAAACTAATTCTTTTAAAATCTTTTGCTGCATTTTGAGAAATTAAAGCACCAGCTCTAGTAGAGCCTGTAAATGAAATCATGTCTATTTCCGGGTGGCTAGTTAAAGCTTCGCCAGTTACAGCTCCATCACCATTTATTAAATTAAACACTCCTTTAGGAAAGCCGGCTTCATCAATCATCTCAGCCAATAACATTGATGAAAGTGGTGCAATTTCAGAAGGTTTTAAAACTACAGCGCATCCGGCTGCAAGAGCAGGAATAACTTTTAATGTAACTTGGTTTATTGGCCAATTCCAAGGAGTAATTAAAGCGCAAACCCCTTTTGGTTCATACAAGATGGTTTGATTTTTTTCTTCATTTAATACTTTTTCAAATTTAAAATCTTTTAGAATATTTTTAAATGATTTTATATGTGTTGCACCCGTTCCTGTTTGAAGTTGAGTTGAAAAATCTATAGGGGCCCCCATTTCAAGTGAAATTGTTTTAGCCATTTTATCCCAATTTTTTTTATAAATTTCGTATAATTTTTCTAAAAGAGCTAATCTTTCTTCTTTTGAAGTAAAACTCCAACTTTCATATGCTTTTCTTGCTGCAATTACAGCTGCATCAACATCTTTTTTTCCTCCAAGTGAAATTTCAGCACAAGGCTCTTCTGTTGCTGGGTTAATTACCGCAAATGATCTTGGTTCTAATGGAGAAACCCATTGTCCATTAATATAAAAATTTTTTTTATCCTGCATAATTTAAATTTATCCTATAGTTATTTTTTTGCAAACAAATTGGTTAATTCAAAAACAATTGTTGCTGCAGCTAACGAGGTGACTTCTGCATGATCATATGCTGGTGCAACTTCTACAACATCAGCTGAAATAAGATTTAATCCTGACAAACCTCTTATAACATTAACCATTTCTCTTGTGGTCATACCTGCAATCTCTGGAGTTCCAGTTCCTGGGGCAAATGCTGGGTCTAGGACATCAATATCAATTGATAAATAAAGAGCATTGTCTCCTACCCTTTTTCTAATTCTTTCGGCAATTTTGTCTGTTCCTTCAGTTTGAAATTCATCACAATGTATTATTTTAAAACCAAAACTTTCGTCATTCTTAAGGTCGTCTCTGCTGTATAATGGTCCTCTTATTCCTACATGCATTGAAGCATCATCTAAAAATAAATTTTCTTCTCTTGCCCTTCTAAATGGAGTCCCATGAGTATACGGAGCACCAAAATAAGTATCCCAAGTGTCTAGATGAGCATCAAAATGTACTAAAGAAACTGGGCCGTTATTTTTTTTATTTGCCGCTCTTAACAAAGGAACAGCGATAGTATGATCACCGCCTAAACTAATAATTCCACCTACTTTATTCAAAAGATCAGTTGCGCCAACTTCGATCTGCTTAATTGCTTCCTCTATATTAAATGGATTACAGGCGATATCACCTGCATCGGCTACTTGCTGAACTTTGAAAGGTTCGACATCATAATTAGGGTGATAATTTGTTCTTAAATGTCTTGAAGCCTGTCTAATACTTTGGGGTCCAAATCTTGCTCCTGGTCTATAACTAGTTCCAGAGTCAAAAGGCACACCTACTATTGCTACATCACAGCTTTCTACATCTCTTAATTCTGGCAATCTAGCAAAAGTATTTGGTCCAGCATATCTAGGAACTTTTGTTCCGCTTACTGGCTGAATTGTTTCTTTATTTCTTTCTTTTTTCATTTTATAAAAAACTAAGATAATATTATCTAAACGATTTCGTCTATATTTATTTAATGAGATTATTATTAATTTTACTTCTAACTTTACAGATAAATTCATTAAAAGCTGATGAAATTTTTAATCTATTAAAAATTCCAAATTTAGAGGTTTATAAATTAAACAGTTCAAATGGTTTAAAATATTTAAATGCAAAGAAAAATTTTAAAATTGGTTTTGAAAATAACATTAGATGCAACAAAACAAATAAAAAAAATTTGGATGAAAAATCTTTTATAATTTCAAAAAATTTATCTATATACGAAAAAGATTTTTTAAATAAAATCAATTTAAGATTTGTAGTTTTATGTGAAAATCTCTATATCTCTGAAGTAAATACCGCAGGAATACCTGACCACAAAAAAAGAACTTTAATTTTAGATATAAATTTTAACGAAAAATATTTTGAAAGAGTAATACATCATGAGCTTTTTCACATAATTCAAAATAAATTTGAAAGTATTTTTGATGAGAAAATTTGGTCAAATTTTAATGATAAAGCTTTTGAATATGCTGAATGCTCAACATGTTCTGACCGTCTAGGTTTAGACCTTTATAATGAAACAAATGGTTTTCTTACTGAGTATTCTAAGTCAATTGCATCAGAAGATATGGCTGAAGTTTTTTCTTTTATAATGACAGATAAATTAAAAATAAAAAATATTGTAAACAAAGACTCCATATTATCTGACAAAATAGAATTTATTAAAAATGGAATAAAAAAAATTGAAAATTTTAATTTGTAATGATTAAAGCAATAAAGACATCGGTTTCTGAAAAAATATTATTTATTTTTTTAATTTTACTAGGATTTTTTTCTTTTAGTTTTTTTTTTATAATAAAAAATAAATGTCTTTTTGTGGAAAGTATCGATCCTGAAAAAATTCAATTTACCAATCGACAAAATATTGCGATTATGAATGTGGAATGCGGAAACGTTATTATAGAACTTAATCCTAAACTTTCACCTAATGCTGTCGAAAGATTTAAATATCTAATACAAAATGAATCTTATAATCGCTCAGCTTTCTATAAAGTTATAGAAAATACTCTTATACAAGCAGGTGACCTAGAATTTGGAAATATTGATAACATTAATTATTACAAAGTTGGAAGTGGGAAGTCTGGTTTGGGCACTTTAAAATCGGAACTTAATGAAAGTTTTAAGTTTGATGAAGGTAGCGTAGTATTTGCTAGAAATGACGAATTTAACACTGAAGATAGTGAATTTTTTATAACATTAAAAAAAATTCCCTTATATGTGGGTGAATATACTCCAATTGGAAAAGTTATTTATGGGCTTGATGCTTTAAAAAAAATTAAAGTTGGTAACAAAGTTCAATATGTTTTAAGGCCAGATTTTATTAATTATTTTAAATTACTTGAATAATACTATTAAAAAAACAATTATTATAGCTGCCCCATAATAATAAGGCATCTTTTTTTTCCAAGAAATTAAAATATCTGATGCATTTTTTATCTGTTTTTTTGTTAAATTTTTTTCCACAAATTATTAGTTTACTAAAGGTTTACCTGTAGCTAGTGTATGTTTAATTCTTTCTTGAGTTTTGTTACTTTCTATAAGTTTCATAAAAGCTTCCAATTCTAATTTATACAAATCATCTTCACTAAGTTCCTTATCAACGCTTGTTTCTCCTCCACTTAAAACATTGGCTAATTCTTTTCCAACTTCCATACCATGATCTAGAATAACTTTATCGTTATAAAGTTTTTCTAAAAGCTTAACCATTTTTTCTTTAAGCGGCTTTCCAGATAATTTAAATTTACATTCCTTAGGTGGAGAAAATTCTTTATTATTTTCTAAAATTTCTTTTGAAATAGATAGCAAGCTATTTCTGCTCATTATTTTTTTATCTTCAGGTTTTAAATATTTTAGAGGCTCAGCTTCTATTGCTGAGGTAGCTGTTTTTGCGTACCCAATAATATCGAATACTTTTAATGGAGCATAATCTGGATCATTTTTTGATTCTTCAGTTTGTGACCATCTCCATAGCATTTCCTTGCAGCCACCTCCTGCTGGTATTAATCCAACAATAGTTTCTACAAGGCCAACTACTATATTAGTATGTGATACAACAAAATTACTTTGACAAAGAACTTCAAAACCTCCTCCAAGAGCCAAACCGGATGGAGCTGATATTACAGGATGCTTCGAATACTTTAGATGTTTGCAGGTTTCCTGGAAGTATCTTACGAATTTCTCAATAGATCTAAAATCCCCTTTGTTAGCAAAGTTCATTGTATATGATAAATTAACTCCTGCTGAAAATTGCATTGCTTCATTAATTATTATTAATGGTTTATCAGTTGCATTTTTTAAACTATCCATTGAGTCATAATCCAATGCATTGGCTTTTGTTGTAAATTCAACAATGTTAAAATCATTAAACCTATAAATTTCAGCTGAGTTATTTTTGTCTATTTTTATTGCTTTAGGTTTAATTTTACCAAGTGTTTCTAGTTCAGTATATAATTGTCTTTCACCGTAAAAATTTTCATCTTTTGTTTTTGAAAGATTTTCTAAAAATTTATTATTTTCAAAAGAGTCAATTTTTTCAAAGAAATTTTTAACTCCTATTTCTTTTAATATTTCAAAAGGTCCTTTTGTCCAATTAAAACCTAATCTCATAGCCTCATCAATATCATTAAACTTATCAGTAATTCCCGGAACCAATGAAGATGCATATTTGATTATTTTTGAAATAACTGACCAAGCATATTCTCCATATTTATCTTTTCTATTAATCAAATTTACAATATCCATTTTTTCTGACCCTAAGTTAAATTTTTTTGAAATAGAGTATTCTCCAGTTTCTAAATTAATTCCTTCTAAAACTTTTTTATTGTCAGTTTTATTCATTCTATAAAAACCACCTTTACCTTTTCTTCCTGTATAGCCAGTTTCTATAAGTTTTTTGACTAATGGTATTTCTTTTGCAACTTGTTGAAATTCATCATTCTCTGATAATTCTTTGATAAAACTTTTCAAAACATCCGCCATCAAATCTATTCCGATTAAATCATACAAGCCAAAAACTCCTGTTTTTGGTATTCCCATTGGTCTGCCAAAAACCGCATCGGCTTCTTCGATTGTCAGTTTCATTTTAAAGGCTTCAGTCATTGCAACTTGCATAGCATAAACACCTATTCTGTTTCCGAGAAAACCTGGTGTGTCATTACAAATTAACGTCCCTTTTCCTAAATCTTTTTCACAAAACTTTTTTAAAGAGTTTATTTTATTTAAATCGTTATTTTCACTTTTAACTATTTCCAAAAGATCCATATACCTAACGGGATTAAAGAAATGAGTAATACAAAAATCTTTTTTTTCTTCTTCCGAAAGTTTTTCAGATAAAACTTTAATTGGAATTGACGATGTATTAGAAGATACTATTGATCCAGATTTTCTCTCTTTAAATATTTTTTCGTAAATATTGTGTTTTATATCTATTCTTTCAACAACGGCTTCTACAATCCAATCTGCTTCACCAACTTCTTTAAAGTCGTCATTAATATTTCCAACATTAATATTATTTATTTTTGACTTATCTATTAGTAAAGGTGGTCTAGATTTTAAAATTCTTTCTCTTGCTTTTTCGCTTATTTCAGTAGTTAAATCTAATAAAACTACAGGAATATTGGCATTGCAAAGTTGTGCGGCTATTCCACTACCCATTGTACCAGAACCAATAACTACAACTTTTTTAATTTCCATTTTGCTTCTTTTTTAAATCTTTAATGTTTATATGACATCTTATAGCATTTCCATTATCGCCAATTTGCCACGGTGGTGTTTCATTTTTACATTTATCACCTAAAATTCTTGGACAACGTCCTTGAAAACTACATCCTTTTTCTGGAGGTTTGTCTTCAACGATATCTTCTGCAACAAGTTTTGGTTTTATATCTGGATCAGGTTCTAAAACTGCACCTAATAATACTTCTGTATAAGGATGTGATGGAAGTTTATAAACATTTTCAGATGGTCCAATTTCACACAATCGGCCTTGATATAAAACTGCAACTCTATCGCTTATAGCTCTTACAACTGCAAGATCGTGAGAAACAAAAATATATGTAGTACCAAAATCTTCTTTCAATTTTTGGAGTAAATTAAGAATTGCAGCCTGAACAGATACGTCAAGTGCTGAGGTAACCTCATCACAAAGTATTATATCTGGTTTTGCAGCAAAAGCTCGCGCAACAGCTACTCTTTGTTTTTCACCGCCAGATAATTGTCTAGGATATCTAGTCATATAAAATTTACCAAGTCTTACTTTTTCAAGAAGCTCAATGATATTTTTTTTTAATTCTTCTCCAGATAAACCAAAATATAACTTTAAAGGCTGAGCAAGAATTTCTTCAACAGTATGGTTTGGATTTAAGGATTCATCAGGATTTTGAAAAATTAACTGTATGGCTCTAAGATCGCTCGATTTTCTTTTCTTTAAATCGTTTGATAAAATTCTATCATTATCAAATTTTATATTTCCTTCTTTAGTTCTAAGTAATCCAGCTATTGATTTTAAAATAGTTGATTTACCGCTTCCTGACTCTCCAACAAGGGCTATAGTTTCTCCCTTATTAATATCAATATTAATATCTTTTACTGTTGGATTTGTATCTGTAATTTTATTTAAAATTTGATCTAATAATTTTTGTTTTGCATAACTTATTGAAACATCAGTTAAATTTAATATTTCATTTATTTTGATATTTTTTTCATTTCTTTTTAAATTTGTTTGTTTTTCACTTTTCTGTTTAATTAATTTTATATAATTAAAACATCTAACGCTTGTTTTTAATTCGCTAACATATTCAAGATCAGGTGAATTTATTTTGCATTTATCTTCGCCTAAATTACATCTGTCATAAAAACTACATCCTTTTTTTTTTATTCCTGGCTGAGGTTGGCTGCCTGGCATTGAGTTTGGTAAGCCAGCCAAAGATAGTTTAGGAATAGATTTTAATAGACCATAAGTATATGGATGAATTGGTTGTTTTAAAATATCTCTTGCGGGTCCCTCTAAAACAATTTCTCCCGAATACATAACAATAATTCTATCACTGACTTGTGCTATAGCCCCAAGGTCATGACTAACATAGACCATTGAGGTTCCGGTATCTTTTGCAATAAAATTTAAAAGTTCTAAAACGTGTGCCTGCGTTGTTACATCTAAGCCTGTTGTAGGCTCATCTAATAAAAGCAAGTCCGGGTTACCCGCTAATGCCATTCCTACTGCAACTCTTTGTTGTTGACCGCCCGATAGTTCATGTGGGTATCTAAGCGCTATAGTTTCTGGTGACGGCAGCCTAACTTTATTAAGTAATTCCGAAATCTTTTTATCTCTTTCATTCTTGTTATAATTTGTGTGTAATTTTAACGCTTCATCTATTTGATAGCCAATTTTTAAATTTGGAGTTAAAGATTGACCTGCATTTTGAGGTATCATGGCTATTTTTCTACCTCTAATTTTTTCTAATTCTCTATTATTCATTTTAAGAAGATTAGATGAGTTAAATATACATTCGCCACCCATGGTAAATAGACCTTGTTTAACATAACCCATCATTGCTAATGCAAGTGTACTTTTTCCAGATCCAGACTCTCCTACTATACCAACAGTTTCACCTTTTTTAATATTTGTTGTTATATTTTTAAGAATTGAAATCTCATGACCCATTTGGCTTTTAAAACCAATTGATAAATTTTTAACTTTTTGAATTATTTCTTCCATAATTTATACCGGGGCCTTAGTTGATCTATCAATTCCTAATGCTTTAGCAAATGCATCTGCAGTTAAATTTATTCCAATTATTAAACTACTCAGTCCAACTATTGGAGCAATCACAGCCCAATAAGCAAAAGACATTAGTCCTCTAGCGTTTGAAATCATCAATCCCCAGTCTGGAGTTGGAGGGCTTACGCCAAATCCCAAAAAAGACAAAGAACTAAATCCAAGCAACATCCAAGACCATCTCATTGCTCCCTCAACTAGTATTGCATCTCTTACGTTAGGTATTATCTCGTTCCAAATTATAGAAAGGTTGCTATGTCCTCTAGCACGAGCAGAAACAATAAAATCTTTTGCAATTACATCATGAGTTGCTGCTCTTGCAACTCTAACTATTCCTTTGCCATAAAAGAAACCAAGGGCAGGAATTAAAACTTCAGTTGAAGTACCTAATAGAGATACTATTAATAACATTGCTAATATCCATGGGATCGATAAAAAAGCATCGACAATTCTCATAACTACATCATCTATTTTACCTCCAACCAATCCACAAAAAATTCCTAACAAACCACCCCAAAGTAAAGCTATTAAAGATCCAAAAAAAGTTATTGTAAGAGCGGTTCTTCCTCCCATGATTGTTCTTGTAAAAACATCTCTTCCTAAACTGTCAGTTCCAAACCAATAATCTGAGGATGGTGCTTGAAGCATAAGAGAAGGATCAATTGCTTTAAAATCATAAGGCGCCAAGTATGGGCTTAAAAATGCTAAAAAGACATGAAAAACTAAAATACTTAAACCTATAAAGCCAGACGGCTTAGACGCCATAGTGATTAACACCTCAGAAATTTTAGAGAAAATACTTTTTTTTTTATATTCTGAAATATTATTTGTTTCCATATTATTTTCTAATTTGTAAAGTTTTTAATCTTGGATTTAACATTAATGTCAATAAGTCAGCTATTAAGTTTATGCTTACATAAATTGATGCAAGAATAATTGCCAAAGCTTGTACTGTTGGTAAATCTCTATTAGATATAGATTCAATTACTAAACGTCCTAAACCTGGATAATTAAATACCACTTCTGTAACTACAACGCCTCCTAATAACCAAGCAATAGTTAAGGCAACAACATTTATTGCTGGCAACAATGCATTGGGTAAAACATGTTTGAATACCATTTTCCAGTAAGGCACTCCTTTTAGAATTGCCATTTGAACATAATCACTTGCCATTACCTGTATGACGCTTGAACGAACCATTCTAGCCATGTGGGCAGTCATAATCATTGCTATTGCTATTACTGGTAAAATTATATTTGGAAGTAATTCTGAGATTGTAGCATCAGTTGCAACTATTACTATTCCGGGTAACCATTCTAACCAAATAGCAACTACTAAAATCAATAAAGTAGCACTTATAAATTCTGGGATTGTCATTGCAAATATCGTAATTGTTGAAATTGTAATATCTGGCAATTTATCTCTCCACAGTGCAGTGATTATCCCGAGTATTAGTGCTATTGGAATTCCAATTATTATTGCTGCTGACGCTAAAACCATAGAATTTTTTACTCTTGGTCCTAAAACTTCGTTAATTGGCATTTGTCCACTTAAAGAATATCCAAAATCACCTTGTATTACACTGTATGCCCAAGAGAGATATCTTTCATGAGCGGGAATATCTAATCCTAATCTTTTATAACATGCTTCTAATGCTGCCCCATATGCTTCACGCTCAAGATAAGTAGTACAAGCATCACCAGGCAAAACTTCAGTTCCAACAAAAGTAATTAATGAAACTATAATTAATGTGATTAAACCAAGTAAAATTCTTTTTATTATTAAAAAAAACATAATTAAGATTATTGTTCTTAATTTTAAAAATAAATATTAATAAATGAAACAGTTTTACAGGCCTTAAATTAAGGCCTGTAAAATATAATTTGTATTAATCTACTTTTACTCTATGCCATCTAACTGAAAAAACCTCAACTTCATCGAGATTTTTTACTTTAGAAGATGTAACTACTAATTTAGATACATGATATGGAATCATTGTTCCAGATTCTTCCCATAAAGTTTTCTGTGCATTTTGATAGGCTTTTTTTCTTTTTTTGAAATTAAGCTCACCTCTAGCATCTGCTAAATTTTTATCAAATGAAGCACTTTTATAAAAAGACTCATTCCATTTTGCGCCACTATGATAAATTTCATGCAATGCACTATCAGCAGGTCTTTCGTTCCAACGAGTCATAGCAACAGCTTTTTTCATCCATGTCTCTTTCCAATAACTTTTTGAAGGAGTCATTTGAATGTCTGCTTTTATTCCAGCTTTAGCTAGTTGTTGTTGCATTACTTCAGCAATAGTTGGCCATGTTGGTTCTTTAGTAGAAACATGAATAGTCATCTCAATTCCATTTGGATATCCAGCTTCTTTTAAAAGTTTCTTAGCTCCATTAATGTCTTGACCACACTTCATATTAAGACGATATTGGTCCGATGGTGCTACAGGCGTGTCGCAAGCAACAGTTGCTGCTCCACCCATAACAAGATCAACTAATTCTTGTCTGTCCACAGCTAAACGAACAGCTTTTCTAACTTTTGGATTATCAAAAGGCGCTGTATCAGTTCTCATAACCATTCCTCTCCAGTTTCCTGTTGGAACTACTGAAACATTAAATTTAGAATTACCATCAAATATTTTTTTCTGAGCAAATGGAACATATCTATTCATGTCAATTTGACCTGTAAGAAGAGCTTGTACTCTAGCTTCTCCATCTGGTATTGCAATTATATGAACTTCTGCAAGTCCTGGTGCACCTTCCCAGTAGTCTGGATTTGCTTTTAGAATTGTTGTTCCTTCTGCATCAAATTTATCTACTATAAAAGGACCAGTTCCTATTCCAGTTTGCCCAATAGTGTCTCCAGATCCTGAAGGAATCATTCTTAATCTATAATCTGTTAATAATAATGGAAAATCAGCAAATGAAGTATTTAATTTCATTTTTACTGTATGTGAATCTACAACTTCAATATCTGTTACAGAACTCATACTTTTTTTTGCTGGTGATCCAATATCTGGATCTTTAACTCTCATTAGAGAATATTTTACATCCTCTGCATCAAAATCTGAACCATCATGAAATTTAACTCCTTTACGAAGATTAAAAGTCCACTCAGTTGCATCTGAATTTCCAGACCAATCTGTTGCTAGTTCAGGTGATGTAACTCCATCAAGATTTTTTCTTACCAATCTATTTTGAGTCATAATTACTACTTGGAATAAACGTCCTTTCGTAATTGCGTCTAAATTAGTATCTTTTCCAAATCCAAGATCGTGTGATAATTTAAAAACTCCACTTGATGCATTGGCTGAAGAAAAAGCTACTAATAGAGATATCAAAGAAATTGATATCAATTTTATTATGTTTTTCATATTTTCCCTCTCTTTAAAAAAAAGGAAGTTAACAATTCGAGACAAGGTTAGCAACAGGCAAAATTGCTACGTTTTTATTGATTGTATTTGATAGTTAAACTAATTTGCATGATTAAATAAATGAACAAAATATTAAATAAGTACAGGTTTACTGTTAAACCAAGTATTTCTGAAGGAGAAAGTGCTTTAGAATTAGCTAGAACTATAGGTTTACATCCTTTAACTTATCAAGAATTACCTTTCGATCCAGAATATTCAATTTATGCTGGCCGCCTAACTCCTGAAAAACTTTCTAATGCAACGGCAGATGAAATGTATTGGAAAATAAGACAAGAATTAATTTTTCGACACACTGGAGAACATCCTTATGAAATCTCAGGACCTGATGCATTAAACTTTTTGCAAAAAATATTTCCAAGAGATATTTCTAAAATTAAAATTGGAAGATGCTCTTATCAATTTGCCTGTTATCACGATGGAGGCATGATCACAGATGGAATATTATTAAGGATAGATCAAAACAAGTATTGGTTTGCCCAAGCTGAAGGAGACATGTTTTCCTGGTACAAGGCTCAAGCAGAAGGTTTAAATGTAAAAATTGATGAACCCAATGTATGGGTCAGTCAAGTACAAGGTCCAAGATCTATGGAGCTTCTAGACCTTTTGACCAAAACAAATATTTCTTCAAATTGGAAATATTTTGATTGGAAAGAAGTTAATATTTCAGGAGAAAAAACTATAATAAGTCGTTCAGGCTTTAGTAATGAACTTGGATGGGAAGTATATTTTCGACCAGAAAATAATATAGAAAAATTAGGAGATCTAATACTTGAAGAAGGCTCCAAGTTGGGAATGATAATAACGGCTACTCCGGTATTTAGATGTAGAAGAATTGAAGCTGGTCTTTTATCTGCTGGTCAAGATTTTACAAATAAAACAAACCCATATTCTGTGGGACTTGGAAAATTTGTTGATATAGATAAAGAAAATTTCATCGGCAAAGAAGCTCTGCAAAAAGCAAATAAAAAATGTAGAACTTGGGGTATAAGAATTGATGGAGGGACTGCAAATAGAGGTAAAAGTTTAAAAATAAATAGTAAAGTTGTTGGAGAAGTTACTTCAAGCACTTGGTCGCCTTATCAAGTTTGTGGTGTTGGAATTGTTCATATGTATAACAGTGATCTAGGCCCAGGAACAGTTCTTGATGTTGATTGTGCAAATGGAAAAATTCATAAAGGAGAATTATGTAAACTTCCAATGTACGATACCAAAGGCGAGATTGTTAGAGGAATAAATAAAGATGTTCCAAAAGAACCAAGTCCATGGTCAGGAATAAAAAAAAAATAATATCTATTGGCGGAGGAGGATTCACGCATGAAACAGATGAAAGTCTGGATCAATTCGTATTAAGTCAATTAAGTATAGAGAATTTTAAAATTGGATTTTTACCTACCGCAAGCAAAGATAATCAAAAAAAAATTGATTTATTTTACAAAAGATTTGAGAACTCTAACTCAGAATTATCGCACTTTAATCTTTGCTCTAAAATAGAAGGTTTTAGAGACTGGCTTTTAAGTAAAGATATAATCTATGTTGGTGGAGGAAATACTTTTTACATGCTTGAAATTTGGGAAAAAAATAATTTAATAAAAATATTTAAAGAAGCTTATAATAAAGGAATAATTCTATCAGGTGTTAGTGCGGGAGCAGTTTGTTGGTTTGATTGGATATTATCAGACTCCAAAGGTTTAGGACTAAAACCCTTACGAGGTATAAATTTAATTTCCGGAAGTTGCACACCGCATTCATCAGAAGATGAAAGAATGTATCAATTTCAAAATGATATTAAAAACAGTAGATTGCCAGAAGGAATAGCTATCGATGATGGTGTGGCAGTGCTTTTTATTGACGGAAAACCGACAGAAGTTTATTCTTCAAGAAAAAATCATGATGCTTATTTTATAGATAAAAGTGAAAAAATTAGTCTAAAAGATCATATAAAAAAAAATTATGAGTGAGAAAATTACACCAAGTAAAAAAATTCATAGTCTAGAAGATGCGCGTAAGCTTGCAAAAAAAAGACTTCCCAGAATGTTTTTTGATTTTGTAGATGGAGCTGCGGGTGATGAAAAACTTTGTGAATTAAACAGTATTGCTTTAGACCAAATAAGACTAGAGCCAAAAGTTCTTAGAAATGTTGAAAAAAGAAATTTAAGTAAAAAAATTTTTGGTATTAACTATGATCTGCCTTTTGGATTTGCACCAATGGGAATGTGTGATTTAACTTGGCCTGGTGCAGACAAGATGCTAGCTAAAGAAAGTATAATTAATAATATTCCAACATGTGTATCTATGGCGTCGACAACTTCGTTAGAAAAAATGTATGAATTTACTGAAGGAAGATCTTGGCTGCAGTTATATATATTTCAAGATGAAAAATTTGTAATGGAACTTTTAGATAGAGCAGAAAAAACTGGATATAAAACATTAGTATTAACAGTAGATGTTCCAATTCAATTTAGAAGAGCTAAAGATGATAAAAATGGATTTACAGTTCCATTTAAAATTGGACCTAAACAATTTTTTGATTTTGCAACCCACCCTAATTGGTCAATTTCAACTTTATTATATGGTATTCCAAAACCAATGAATTATGAAACCTCAAAAGGTGGAAATAAATTTGTTAGAAGTGAAAGCAGAGGTTCAACTGATTGGGAAACTTTAAAACGAATAAGAAGTGCATGGAAAGGAAATTTAGTAGTAAAAGGAGTAATGTCGCAAGATGATGCTATAAAAATAAAAGATATAGGAGCTGACGCTATTCAAGTTTCAAATCATGGTGGAAGACAATTGGAAAGCGCAACTTCAGCAATTAATGCGTTACCATTAATTAGAAAAGTTTTAGGTCCAGAATTTCCTTTAATTTTTGATAGCGGAATTAGAAGTGGTGGAGATATTATTAGAGCCCTTGCTTTTGGAGCTGATTATGTCATGATTGGAAGACCATTAATGTATGCTATTGGAGCAGATGGCGCAAAAGGTTTAAGAAAAATTATAGAAATAATTAAAGGAGAATTAAGTACAACACTTGGTTTAGTTGGATTAACTGATATTAATGACATTACTTCTGAAATTATTGCTCAGAAATTTTTTAAAGATATGAAATATTAAAAATATGGAAAAAAAGATTAGAGGTGGTGGATTAATTGCAAGAGCATTAAAAGAAAAAGGTATTGATAGAGTTTTTACTTTATCAGGAGGTTTTTGTAATCCTGCTTTAGAAGGTTTCATGGAATGCCAAATGGAAATTACAAATTGTCCTCATGAACAAATTGCGGGACATTTAGCAGACGGACATACTAGGATCACACGTAAACCTTCTATTTGTTTAGTGGGACCTGAAGGTTTTGCAAATGCTGTTCCATCGATGATGGAGGCTTGGGGAGAAAGAACTCCTATAATTTATATTACTGGATCAAGTAGCTTAAAAAGACAAGGATCAGGAGGATTTAAAGAAATAGATGATGTTTCGATAGCTGCTCCTTTAACTAAGTACAGTGCTAGCATTACTGATGGGAGTAGAATTAGAGAATTTGTAGATAAAGCTTATAGAATAGCAACAAATGGTTACCCAGGAGCAGTTCATTTGAGTTTGCCTGTAGACATAATGTTTTCTTCTTTTCCAGAAGATGCAGGACTTGAGGAAAGACCTTTTTCACATAAAGCAAAACCAATTGCAAAAGCGTGGCCTGACCCTAATTCAATTTCAGAAGTTTTAGAACTTGCTTCCAATTCAAAAAAACCAATTTTGATTGGCGGGCATGGAATATGGTGGTCACATTCAGAAACAAAATTAGAAAATGCTGGAAATAGTTTAAATATTCCAGTTTTTAATATTCCATATCATCAAAAATTGTTAGGAGAGGAAGTTAACTCATATATGGGTTTGGCTGATATCCATCAATATCCACCTTCTGAATTTGCATTAAGCAATTCAGATCTTGTTTTAATGGTAGGGGCTAGACTGGATAATCAAATGAATTTTGGAAATCCTCCTTTTTTTCCAAAAAGTACTAAACTTGTTTGTATAAATGGCTCTCATGAAGAAATAGAATTTAATCGAGCTGCTGATATTAATCTTTTATGTGACCCTGGTGTATTCTTAGACACTTTAAGCAATTTAAAGAAAAATAATAAATGGAACTTAGGTAATAATTGGTTTGAAGAAAATAAAAATAAAAAAAATGAATGGGTTAATAAATCTTTAAAAAATCTAGAAGTAGAAGCTGAAGAAGCGAAAAAAAATGGAGGCAAAATACATCCTCTGCAATTGTCTCTAGATATTCAAGATGCTATGAGTGAAAAAGATTGGCTGGTTATAGATGGAGGAAATACACATTTTTGGTCAGAAATTGCAATAAACATTGCAGGAGCAAAAGGGAAAAAGCTTGGTGGAATTTTACACCCAGGTACATTTAGTATGTTGGGTGTTGGAGTATCTTTCGCATTGTCTGCAAAAAATAATAATCCTAATTCAAATGTTATTCTTATAAGTGGAGATGGGGCTTTTTTATCTGGAGGAATGTCAATAGAAGCTGCTTTTTTTGAAAATAAACCAATTATTGTTGTTATTGATAATAATGGAGGTTTAGCTTCTATTGGACAGCAGCAAGAACGTTTATTTGAAAGTGGAAAGCGGGTTGCTACTGATTTTAGAGATATTCCTTTTCATAAAATTTTTGAAGGTTTTGGAGGGCATGGGGAGCTTGTTACAAAAAGAGAAGAACTTGGTCCAGCTTTAAAAAGAGCAATTGCAAGTGGTAAGACCGCATGTGTAAATGTAAAAGCAAAACCAGTATTAAGCCCTATAGTTGCTGCTGTTGCATCTAAAAGAGAAAAATCTTCAATAGAATAATTATGGCAACATTATCATCACATTTATTAAATTCTGTAAACGGTACACATGCTAATAATGTGGATGTAATTATTTATCAAATTAAATCTAATGGTGAAAAAAAAGTTTTCTGCGAAGCTAAAACTGACAGTGGTGGAAGAGTTTTAAAAGAGTTTAAACTTAATGATGAAGATTGCAAATCTGAATATGAAATGATTTGTAAAACTGGAGATTATTTTTCTGAAAAAAAAATAGTTTCAGAAATTATTGTTAAATTTAAAATGCCAGATCCAAATAAAAAATATCATATACCAATAATAATATCACCAAATGGTTACTCGATTTGGTGGTCTGACTAATAATTAATTTATAATTTTCAAATATGACAAAAAATATTAAGTTAAATATGTCTAGACGAATAAGAAGAACTCCTTTTACAAATAAAGTTGAAGAATGTGGAGTTTCAGATTTTACTGTAGTTAATCATATGCTTTTGCCAAAAGGATTTAAAAATTCAATTGAAGAAGATTATTGGCATTTAAGTCAACATGTTCAAATATGGGATGTTTCATGTCAAAGACAAGTGCAAATTAAAGGACCGGATGCAAATAAACTTGTGCAACTTATGACACCAAGATCATTGAAAAGTATGGAAATTGGAAAATGTTTTTATATTCCCATAATAGATGAAAATGCAGGAATGATAAATGATCCAGTTTTGCTAAAACTTGACGATGATATGTTTTGGATATCAATAGCAGACTCGGATATTTTGTTATGGGCGAAAGGTTTGGCACTAGGTTCTAATTTAGATGTAAATATTGTCGAGCCCGATGTTTATCCTTTAGCAATACAAGGTCCGAAATCAGAAGCTTTAATGACAACTATTTTTGGTGAAGAAATAAAAAAAATAAAATTTTTTAATTTTAAAGTTTTTGATTTTTTAGGAACCAAACAAATCATATCTAGATCCGGATATAGTAAAGAAGATGGCTTTGAAATTTATTTTAAAGGACATGAAAATTATTTTGATAGCGTTAAATTAGGAGAACAACTTTGGGATACTATTTACAAAGTTGGACAAAATTTTAATATTTTACCAGGTTGTCCAAATTTAATTGATAGAATTGAAGCTGGTTTGATGTCTTATGGTAATGACTTTACAAAAGAAAATAATCCTCTGGAATGCAATTTAGAAAAGTACTGCGATCCAAAAGAAACTCATGACTTCATAGGTAAAAATGCTTTAAGAAAAATTCAGTCAGATGGAATTAAACAAAAAATGAGAGGAATTATCTTTAACGGCAAACCTTGTGCTGCCACTGGAAAACCTCTTCCAATATATTCAAAAAATAATGATAAAATAGGTCAAATTGCATCTGGTATTTATTCTCCTAGAATTAAAAAAAACATCGGACTTTCAATGGTTTTAAAAAATCATTGGGAAATTGGCCAAAATATTATAGTTGAAGGTCTTGATGGTGCTAAACATGAAGGAATTATAACCACTTTACCATTTCCAAAATAATCCTATATTGTATTTTTTAAAATGTATAAATCTGTAATAGCTGGATATTCTCGATCGCCATTTACTATGGCTAGAAAAGGTGCTCTTATAGATACAAAACCTGTTAGCTTGCTTGCAGATGTAATTAAAAATTTAGTTTCAAAATCTAATATTAAAAAAGAAGATATTGAAGATGTTGTTGTAGGTTGTGCATTTCAAGTTGGAGAACAATGTTTTAACATTGGAAAATTAGTAACTTTCTTAACTAATATGGAAGTTAAAACTTCCGGTATGACAGTTGATAGGTGGTGTGGATCATCTATGGAAGCAATACATATAGCCGCTGGTAAAATAGCAATGGGATCTGGAAAAGTTTTTATTTGTGGCGGTGTTGAAAGCATGACAAGAGTAAACACTGGATTTGATCCAATTCCATATCCTGAAAGTGAAAAAGATAATCCAAACGTATATTTTTCAATGGGTGTTACTGCAGAAAATGTTGCTAAAAAATATGATATTTCAAGAAAAGATCAACAAGAGTTTGCAATATTAAGTCACCAAAAAGCACATGAAGCGCAATCTTCAGGAAAATTTAAAAATGAAATTGTAGCCATAGATGGTTGTGAAACTGATGGAAATATAAGACCTCAAAGTAATCAAGAAACTTTAAATGGTTTAAAATTAGCATTTGATCAAAATGGAACTGTTACAGCAGCAACTTCATCACCTCTTACTGATGGTGCGGCAGCTACATTAATCTGTGAAGAAAATTACGCAAAAGAAAATAATTTAGAAATTTTAGGTAGAATTGTATCTACAGCTGTAGAAGGTTGTGAGCCAAATTACATGGGACTTGGTCCAATTGGTGCTTCGAGAAAAGCGTTAGAAAGAGCAAACTTAACTATAGATAAGATAGATATTATAGAATTAAATGAAGCATTTGCTTCTCAATCCTTAGCATGCATTAAAGATTTAAAAATAGATCAAAAAAAAGTTAATTTAGATGGAGGGGCATTAGCTTTGGGACATCCTCTTGGCGCAACAGGAGCTAGAATTACCGGTAAAGCTGCAGAATTATTAAAAAGAGAAAATAAAAAATACGCTCTATCTACTCAATGTATTGGTTTAGGAATGGGTATTGCCACAATAATCGAAAATATAAATTAAAGAAAACTTGGAAGCCAAGTTGAAAAAATTGGAAATAAAATCATTAAAATTCCATAAATAATTCCAACTAAAGTAAATAATGGAACTTCTTTAAAAGCATTGGCAGGGTTTTCTTTTATAACACCTGCGGCTGTATAAATACCAACACAGACGGGGGGGGTGATCATTCCAATACCCGCAAAAGCAACAAAGACAACATATAAATGTAATAAGCTTTGATTAAATGAAAGAGTTATTGCTGCAAAAATAGGTACTGTTAAATAGAAAACTGGAACAATTTCTATAAATGTACCTAAAATTAAACATATAGCTCCTAACATAATCCAAAATAAATTTACGCTAACACCCATATCAGTGAAATATGTAATTATTTTTTGCGGGGCTTGAGTATAAGTAAGAACAACACTTAGAAATGTTGCTGTCGCAATAATAGAGAATATTACAGCAGTAATAATTGCTGTTTCTTTAAGACAGCTAATTAAAGAAGACAAGGTTAGTTCTTTATAAATTAAAAAACCTATAGCCACAGCATAAACGCCCGCTACAGCTGCTGACTCGGATGGAGTTAAAAAACCAGCATATATACCTCCTAAAATTATTACTGGAGTTATTAAAGCTGGTAAAGCTGAAATAAAGGAATTTATTCTTTCTTTAAATGAAGCTTTTTTATCTGTTTTAATGTGTCTGCATTTAAATAAAACTAATAGAATCATTAAAACAAGAAGTATTAATCCTGGTATAACACCTGCAGCAAAAGTTTTAGAAACAGGAACATATGTAAGTGCGCTAAATAAAATAGCCGCATTTGAAGGAGGTATTAAAGCTTCAAGTAAAGCCGCAGAAGCTGCTAACACAACAACAAATGGAGTCGGATAACCTTGTTCAATCATTTTAGGCATCATAATGGTTCCTACAGCAGTAATTGCGGCAAGTATTGATCCACAAAAAGCTGCAAAGAAACCCATGGCAATAACCATTGCTACTCCTAAACCACCAGGCCAATGTCCAACTAATGTAGTTGCAAATTTTACTAGTCTTAATGCGGCGCCTCCTTTTAACATGGCCATTCCACTAAATATAAATAATGGAACGGCTATAAGAACATGTTTAGTTAAAGCTCCAAAAGATACTTGAATCAAAACTGACCAAGGAAGATTAAGCCCACCAATGGCAGCTATGGAACTACCTAAACCAAAAACTAAGAATATAGGAACGGAAATAATTAAAGTTATTAATGATAATATAAATGCAATTACAAACATCTATTCAACTAACGATTAAATAAGTCTGAAATATTATCAAACATTAATTCTAATGACGCCAAAGCCAAAATTAAGAAACCAACAGGAAAAGCTAAAAACATCCACCATATTGGAATACTGATTTCTATTTCCATTACCTGTCCTAAATTATAATACATTATTGTTGCATCCAGTCCTGCTTTAAAAAAAATGCAAGCTGAAATAAAAGCAACTAAATTAACAATAAGAAATAAAATATTTTTAACTTTTTCAGATACTAAAGGGGTTAAAAAATCTACTTTTATATGTTGGCCTTTTTTTAACAAAGGTCCAAGTAATGGGAAAACTAACCAGCTAACTAAAACGGGTGGCAGTTCTATAAACCAAGCAAATCCTGTTCCTGTTATAAATCTTGTGGTTGCACTTAAAAATAAAGCTGCAACCATTATAAAAATAATTATTATTGCGAGAGTTAATGTAGCAGAAGCAACAACGCTATTAACTGCTCGCAATAATTTCATTTTTTAGACTAAGTTAAAAACCTACTCTAATTATTTAGCGTACTCTTGAGCCGCAAGTAAGGCATCAGAGTCAATCATTTTAGCCATAGCAGGCATAACTTTTTCTTTCATAAGCTTATCAAATTTTGCTTTTTCAGCTCCTGAAAGAGTAGTTACTACACCACCTCTATCTTGGAATTCTTTAAGAACAGTTTCACCGTGATCCATAATTCTATCTGTTGAAAGAGTTCCTACTTCTTTACCAACATCCATAATTATTTTTTGTAAATCTGCCGGTAAACCGTTAAACCAAGTAGAATTTGCCATAATATATGCATCAGCATAATATTGATATGGCTTTTGAGCGTATTTTAAAAATTCCCACCAGCTATATGCTTTAATACTTCCTGGGGGACTATTTATTGTATCAATCATATCAGACTGTAAAGCGTTATAAACTTCCCCGGTTTTTAAAGAGACTCGGTTTGCTCCAAGAGCATCCCACATAGGCTCTTCACTTTTAAGTAACCTTCTTGCTTTCAAGCCTTTCATGGCATCAATGCCAGTTAATTCACGTGCACTAGAAAGTGTCATTACTGGTCCTACTGGATTGTACATAATTAAAGTAGAGTTAGTTTTTTTAGTTAAATCACTCCAAATTGCTTTACCGGTAGAAGAGTTTTGGAAGAATCCTCTTTGTTGTTCCCAAGAATTGAAAAGACCTGGAAATGATGCAACATTAAAATTTTTATTTATTGAAGGAAAACTAACCACTCCAACTATACCGCCAAGCTCAACCGCACCTGAAGTTACAGCTCCCATTACCTCTCTTATTCCAAATAATTGTTTAGATGGATAAACTTCTATTTTTAATTTTCCTTTTGCTCTTTTATTTACTTCATCAGCAAAAATTTGTGCGTGTTTGGCGCTATGGTGCTTTGGAGCCCAATGTACCGAAAGACGTCCAACTATTTCTGCGTAAGATACTGTTGAAGAAATTACAAATGAAATTAAAAATAAAAAGCTAACAAATGTTTTATATAAAGATCTTAATTTAATCATATTTATTTCCCTAGTTATATTTTTAAAATTAGATTGTATTAACTGGTCAGAAATTAACAACGTAAAATATTGATATAAAACAGTCTTTATTAAAGAGAAATAGCTTATCTATTAATTCCTCTAAGTCTTTCTGATCTTCTTCTTATAAGCTCAGCAGTAACAAGTATTAAAACTGAAAGGACAATTAAACAAGTTGCAACAGCTAATATTGTGGGGCTTAATTGCTCTCTTAAACCTGTCCACATTTGAATAGGTATAGTTGTATTTTCTAATCCAGCTAAAAATAAAACAACTACCACTTCATCAAAAGATGTAACAAAAGCAAATAATCCTCCGGATATAACTCCAGGTAAAATAAGAGGAAGAGTTATTTTTATAAATGTATTTACCGGATTACTTCCTAAACTTGCAGCTGCTCTAGTAACACTATGATCGAAACCTGATAATGTAGCTGTAACCGTAATTACAACAAATGGAGTACCAAGAATTATATGTGCTAGTATAATTCCTAAATGAGTTGCGGCCAAGCCTACTTTTGCCATAAAAAAGAAAATTGCAACACCAGAAATAATAAGCGGAACAATCATTGGTGAAATTAAAGTTGCCATTATCAAACCTTTGTATGGCATATGTCTACTACTTAAACCTAAAGCGGCAACAGTTCCAAGAACTATAGATCCCATTGTTGCAAATATAGCAATGATAAAACTATTTTTTGCTGCAGCTCCCCAGGGATTTTTGGTTCCATAAATCATATCTACGTACCATCTTAAAGAAAATGCATCTGGATCAAGTCTTTTCATTCCATCAGAAAAAACTAAAAATTCTTCAGCGTTAAATGATAATGGAAATATTACAAATAATGGAGCTAT
>Ga0208410_1000418_pt1 | contig 24856 bp, 26 predicted proteins | sample ETN02SmetaG_3_FD_185787 | JGI IMG/M metagenome (GOLD analysis project Ga0208410, IMG submission 185787) | Marine microbial and viral communities from oxygen minimum zone, Eastern Pacific Ocean - ETNP2014F10-02SV257 (SPAdes) (version 2) | ecosystem: Environmental > Aquatic > Marine > Oceanic ... | reverse complement strand
AGTTCTATCTTGGCATTTATATTTAGAGATAATGCACCAAGTAAAATAAAAGAAATCAAATTTTTGAAAGCAAATACTGAGTATTCGTAAGGCCAAAATCTATTCATAGGTGCTATTGTCTTCTTTTTTAAAATTCTTGCAATTATTCAAGCACTGTAGATGAGATTACTTCAGATATTTCTTTTCCTATTCTGCCTATGTCTTTAAGCTCAAAGAAGAAATAAATATTATCTCTTTGTAGTTCTGGATTGATACCACTTGCCAATGCTTTAAAAGCTTCTGTAGGGCTTGCATGCCAAGTGTAATAATCTTGGTCTTTCCATTTTCTTTTCATTAATCCTGCCTTCAAACAACAGTTGGAATACTGAAACCCAAAAGAGAGGTCTTTGGATTTATGAATTTCGTTATCCTTTTGTAATTTTCCAAAGATCATAAATTGATCTGATATAGACCATTGAGCTAATAGTTCCAACTGGGAGATAGGTAGATCATTATCAAACCAGGGCATATTGCTTATAGAAGGATTGAGCCTTTTGTAAACAGATCTTAATTCAATTCTTTTACTTTCATCTCGCTCATACATTAAACCAAATGAGCTGGAACGAACTTTATCAAGATCTGAATCTATCTCTAACGTGCCATTTGTGAATAAATAGCTATTTAATTTCTGTTTATATTCCATTACTAAAGGAGAGGTCCTTTTATTCTTAATACCAACAACGTATTCATCTTTTAAAAAAAATGCTTTTCCAATAGAGAAACTCAAATTTATATTATTCTTTAAGTCTATATTCTGGTGTTCTACTCCTAAAATAACTCTATCTTGATTCAAAAATCTATCTGGGCCTGAGTACCAGTTTCTTAAGAAGATATTATTATAATTAAGCCCCATAAGTCTTGAATCTATTGACTCAGCAGGAAGCGATTCTTCATTAAGCAAAATAAACTTAATAGTTGGGTTTAAGGATTTAAATGATTGGTTGGACCTATTCTCAAAGAATACTTTATATTCCGTTTCAAACCAATTTGAAGATCTATCAAAGGAACTTGAATTTATATCGTATTTTAAATCTTCGACACCAATAGCGATAGAAAAACTGGAACTAGCAAAATATTTACTATAACTTAAAGAAGGCTCTATAGATTTCCTTGTGATTTCTTTTTGTTTATTAAAAGGATTGAAAGATCCATCAAAGGCGAATTTAGTGTAGTTAGATAATAGCCTAAAGTTAATCCCTTTATATCTATCTTGGAAAATCAGTGAGAAATTAGGTCTAGTTTCGTATTGTTCAGAAGTAAACGGGTTCAAATCTTCGTATTCTTTGATTTCTCCTTCAAGCTTTAGCGACTCTCCAATCCATTTAGCGCTTACCCTTTTTGTTAAATAATTCTTTTGCTTAGTTCCTAAAATATCTTCATTTAAATTTTCAAAAAAGAAATTATCACTTACACCTTCAGTATGTATATCTATGAATAGATTAGAGCCAATTTGGGATCTATGAAACCACTGAGCCATCCACCTATTGCCTTGATAGTTAGTTTCATTAGAAAATCTTCTGTCATTAAATATATTTGAGGCAGTAATATTTCCTTTAGAAGCTTCAGTGAGATATCTGTATTCTGCAGCTATACCTGAACCTCTTTCTTCAATGAATCTGGGAGAAATGGTGAGGTCATAGTTAGATGAAAGGTTAAAAAAATAAGGCATAGAGATATCGATTCCATCTCTTCCTTGTTTTAAAGAAGGAGGCAGGAACCCTGAAAACTTATCTTTTCCAACAGCAGTTCTTACATAAGGGATATAAAGAACCGGAATTTCTTTAATTTTGAGACTGACCCCCTTAATAATTGCATTTCTACCCGTTTCAAGAAGGGTGAGACTTTCTGCTTTCAATTGCCAAGCAGGATCTTCAATTGAACAACTATTTAAAGAAGTATTTAATAGTTCAATTTTTTCATTGGCATAGACCCTAATTGAATCAGCACTACCAAAGTTCTTTTTCATAAAAGAAAAGGATGTTTCAGCAATATAGAAAGTTCTATCTAATAAATTAGCTTCCATTTCTTTGGCACTTATATCAAGGTGTTTAGAGAGAACTCTTATAGAGCCTTCAAGTTTTATGGTTTTTTTACTCTTATCATAAATAGCTTTTTCACTCCAAAATTCTAGTAGTTCTGTTTTTATAACTACATTACCTTCTAAAGAAAGGGTATTGGGGTCTATGGTGGTTATTATTTGGGCATCTATAGAATCAATTTTTATTTCTTCCGCTGACCATAGTGGCGTTGTGATTGATAGCACAAACCAAAGACTTAAGAATCTAAGAAATGTATATTGTTTAGGCATACAGATCATTAGAGTATATTTAACTTGGATTGTTCCATAAACTTATTTATAGATCATAAAGCAAGCTGATGTCAGTTAGAATAAAGAAATGATCTTGTAAGGTTAATGTAATGCTAAATCTCGAAGATAATTTATATACATGGGCAAAGTCTCAGATTGCAGATCTTGGGCCTATGGAGCTTCTCAGAGAGCAGGCAAGCTCTAGAAAATATTACAGAGTAAACTCGAAAGGGAAAAGCTTTATCCTTGCTCTTTCAGACCCACAAAAAGAATTAAACGATGAATTCATCAAATATTCAGAATTCCTGATTAAAAACAATGTTTCTGTTCCTAGGGTTGAAGCCTTCGATGCAGAAAATGGATTTATGTTAATAGAGGACTTTGGAGACAAGGTATTTTTGGATGAAGTAAATAGTAGTAATCGAAAGAATCTCTATTTATTGGCCATTGACCAGATAATTAAATTGCAATCTGTAGAAACCAATGATGACATCAATGAATTAAATGAAGTTTCAATAAAAGAACAAATGAAACTGTTTGAAGAATGGTTTTTATTGGATTACTTGAAGTTAGAAGTTCATTCCCTAGAGAAGGATATTATTAATGATGCTTATATTTCTATATCAAATAAATTTTTAGAGCAAAAAAGGACTTTATGTCACTTTGACTTTGAATTAAGGAATCTTATGTTAAAAGAAGATGGGACAATAGGAGTGCTAGATTTCCAAGACCTTACATATGGCCCCTCCACTTTAGACCTTGTTTCCTTAATTAAAGATATAGATAACCCTATCTCCGACAAAGAAATAGAGTATTACTTAGAAGCGTATGTATCCTTATCTAACGAAGCAGGTATACAAGTCACGGAAGATTTAATTTCTTTAAATGAGGATCTAGATTTTGCTGGATTACAAAGACAATTAAGAATTCTAGGTACTTTAGCAAGACTACATGTTAGAGACGGCAAGTCTTTTAGACTGCCTGATTTAAAACAAACCCTTATTTATGTCATCGAAACAAGCAATAAATACGATGGACTCAAAGAGTTTTCACAATTATTAAAATCAAAAGTTCAACCCGCTTTAGAAGAAAATTTAGGGGGTATAAATGACTAAAGCGTTTGTGTTGGCTGCAGGCCAAGGAAAAAGATTTTTACCTTTTTCAGAAATAAAACCTAAACCACTTTTTAAGGTAGGTGAAATTTCTCTTATAGAAAGAAATTTGAATAATTTAAAAAATTGTGGCGTAGATGAGGTGGTAATTAATATATTTCATTTAGGAGAAAAGATTATTGATGTTCTTGGTGACGGTTCTAACTATGGATTAAAGGTTTCTTATTCAATTGAAACTGAACTTCTAGGGACGGGTGGAGGAATCGCTAATGCCATTCATCTCTTCAAAGAACCTTTTATAGTATTAAGTGGTGATGTATGGACAGACTTTGATTTCTCAAATTTAAAACTACAAGATAAAAAATTGGCACATATGGTTCTGATTAAGAATCCTATTTCTAATCTAAAGGGAGATGTTTGCCTTACTGAGGGTTTAGTTAAACCACACGGGGAAGGTTCAACTTATACTTATTCCGGTATCTCTGTTCTGTCTCCTAAATTATTTCAGAATATAGATAAAAAAAAATATGGTCTTTGGGAGGAGGTTCTTTTGCCTGCATCATTAAACAATCTTGTTTCTGGAGAACTTTTTGATGGCTTATTGGATAATCTAAATACCCTCGAAGAAGCTGAAAAATTAGACGCCTCATTAAGCTGAGAGTAAACTTGCCGTTTATATGGCAACAAAAGATTACATAATTGCTCCATCAATACTTTCTGCTGACTTTTCTCGTTTAGGAGAAGAAGTTAATTCAGTTCTAAAGGCGGGCGCAGATTGGATTCATTTTGATGTAATGGATAATCACTACGTTCCCAATCTAACAATAGGACCTATGGTTTGTCAGTCTTTAAGAGACTACGGAATTACTGCACCTATTGATGTCCATTTAATGGTAAAGCCTGTGGACCAATTAATTAAAAGCTTTTCGAAGGCTGGAGCAACTTACATAACTTTCCATCCAGAAGCTTCAGATGATGTGGATAGATCGTTAGATTTAATAAAAGATAACGGTTGTAAAGCTGGACTTGTTCTTAATCCTGATATCTCAATAGAAGTATTAGATAGTTTTTTAGATAAATTGGATATGATTCTATTGATGTCTGTTTTCCCTGGTTTTGGAGGACAGGAATTTATTGATTCAGTTTTAGATAAAGTTACAAAAATGAGATCAATCATTAATAAAAATAACCTTAAAACAAGATTAGAAATCGATGGAGGCATTAAGTTAGAAAATATAAGAGAAGTTGCTGATGCAGGAGCTGATACTTTTGTTTCTGGCTCTGCTATTTTTGGTGAGCCCGATTATTCTGAAATCATACAAAAGATGCGAGACTCTCTTAAGGTTGAGTGATTAGTGGAAATTAAAACAAAGATACCTATTTCTAGAGAGATTCTGGTTGATATGGAAACTCCATTGAGTGTTTATAGAAAACTTGCAGATGGTCCTTACACTTATCTTTTTGAATCAGTTGAAGGGGGAGAAAACTGGGCCAGATACTCCTTGATAGGTTTAGAGTCCTCTAAAATTATTTTCGTCAGAAAGAACCAGATAGAAGTTGAGCTTAATGGAGAGATTATTGAAAGCTTTCACTGCGATGATCCCTTGGATTATATAGACAAACTTCACAAGAGCTTTGAGATAGAGCAGATTGATGATTTGCCCTTATTTAATGGCGGCTTGGTTGGTTACTTTGGATATGATTGTGTTAGATATATTGAAAGCAGATTAGTTGATTCCGAGCCGCCAGACCTTATTGGCACTCCTGATGCTCTATTTATGATTTCGGATGAAGTGGCTGTCTTTGACAATCTTAAGAATAAATTACATTTAATTGTATTAGTTGAATCAGAAGATGATCAAGAGAAAGCTAATATGCGCTTAGACGAACTAGTAGATACATTAAAAGAGAGTTTACCATTTGAAGATTTTAATAAACCAGTTAAGAGTATTGAAGAAACAGATTTTGTTTCTGGTTTTGGTGAGGAAGAATTTAAGAATTCTGTAGATAAGGCTAAAAAATATATAGAAAGCGGTGACATTATGCAGGTTGTTTGTTCTCAAAGGATGTCTATACCATTTAATGCTGACCCTGTAGCTTTATATAGGTCTATAAGACAATTAAATCCTTCCCCTTATATGTATTATCTAAATTTGAAAGAATTTCATATTGTAGGTTCTTCTCCTGAGATTCTTGCAAGACTTGAAGATGGCAAGATTACTGTAAGACCAATAGCAGGGACTCGCAGAAGAGGAAAAGATGAAACCGATGATGCTGCTATGGAAGAAGATTTGGTTAATGACCCAAAAGAGATTGCCGAACATCTGATGTTAATAGACTTAGGAAGAAATGATGTAGGAAGGGTAGCTAAACCAGGAACAGTTAAGGTCACAGAACAATTTGGTATTGAAAAGTACAGTCACGTTATGCATATGGTATCTAATGTGGAAGCTGATTTAGATGAAGGCTTAAGTGCTATAGATCTATTTAAAGCTACTTTCCCAGCTGGTACAGTTTCTGGAGCACCTAAAGTTAGAGCCATGGAGATTATCGACGAATTTGAACCTGTAAAAAGAGGAATTTACGGAGGGGCGGTAGGTTATCTTTCTTGGCAAGGTAATATGGATATGGCTATTGCTATAAGAACCGCCGTCATCAAGGATGAAGTTTTATATATACAAGCTGGAGGAGGTTGGGTGGCTGATTCTCAACCCAACCTTGAGTGGAAAGAATCTTTAAATAAAGGCAGAGCAATTTTTAAGGCAGCTGAAATGGTTCAAGAGAAGTTGGAAGGTTAATATGTTGTTGATGATAGATAATTATGATTCTTTTACTTATAACCTAGTGCAGTACTTTTTTGAATTAGGGCAAGAAGTTGAAGTTTTTAGAAATGATCAGATAGGCCTTCAAGAGATTGAAAAAAAATCTCCTGATTTCCTAGTTATTTCTCCTGGACCTTGTACTCCGAAAGAGGCCGGCATCTCCGTTAGTGCCATTTCTCATTTTGCAGGGAAAATTCCAATTCTAGGAGTTTGTTTAGGTCATCAGTCAATTGGTGCTGCTTATGGCGCAGATATAATTAAAGCAAAGAAAATAATGCACGGAAAACTATCAAAGATTAATCACAATCAGTCTGGTATTTTTTCTTCGGTAGAAAATAATTTTGTTGCAACAAGATACCACTCATTGGTGATTGATGAGGATAGTTTAAGCAAGGACTTTGAGATGAGTGCAAGATCAGATGACGGTACTTTAATGGCTATACAGCACAATACTCTTCCTGTTACGGGAATACAGTTTCACCCTGAATCCATCGCTACAGAAAATGGAAAAACTCTATTAAAAAATTTCTTGGAAGGCAAATGAATATAACCTCAGCGATTTCGAAGATAACTTCAGGATCAAACCTTAAAGAAAGTGAAATGTCTGACGTAATGTTGGATTTACTAGAAGGGAGGACCACAGATGCACAGATAGGGGCATTTTTGATAGCTTTAGATATGAAAGGTGAAACCGTAGAAGAGGTTTTAGGTGCTGCTAAGATCATGAGGAAACTTTCAGCTAAGGTTGAAGTCAATAAAGATAAATTAGTAGATACTTGTGGAACAGGCGGCTCAGGTATAGGAATATTCAATGTCTCAACAACTGCTGCATTTGTTGCGTGTGCCTGTGGAGCTAGAGTTGCAAAACATGGAAATAGATCTGCAACAAGAAAAAGCGGAAGTGCTGATTTATTAGAGGCAGCAGGAGTCTCTCTCGAACTTAGCCCTTCTCAAGTTTCGGACTGTATAGAGAACATTGGTTTGGGTTTTATGTTTGCGCCAGGTCACCATAGCGCCATGAGGCACGTAATAGGACCAAGAAAAGAAATAGCTCATAAAAGTATTTTTAATATATTAGGACCTTTAACGAATCCAGCATCTACTCCCAATCAAGTTATGGGAGTTTATGACGAGAAATGGATGAAGCCAGTTGCAGAAGTTCATCAATCCCTTGGAAGTAAAAGCGTTATGGTGGTGCATTCTGAAGATAATTTAGATGAAATCAGCATTGCTTCCAAAACTAAAGTTGTTGAATTAAGAGAAGATAAGATAACTGAATACGTTATCTCACCTGAAGAATTTGGTCTTGAACTTCAGCCCCTGGATGAACTGAAGGTAAATTCCCCTGAAGAAAGTTTAATTATGGCCAAGAAAGCCCTAAATGGAGAACATTCAGCAGCTAGCTCTATGGTAGCCTTGAATGCAGGGGCGGCCTTGTATGTCTCTGGGGTAGAGAATTCATTAGCTGAAGGCGTAGAAAAAGCCTTGGAAGGAATAAAAAAGAAAAAAGGTCTAGATAAACTTCAAGAACTATCAGAATATTCACAATCTTTTTAATGAATTCTTATTTAGACAAAATCATTGAACAAACTGCATCTGCTGTTGAAATAGATAAACAGAAGATTCCTTTGCAAGAATTAAAATCTTATCTTTCAGATTTAAATGAAACAAAAGGATTCTTTAAATCTATAAAGGCTAGACATGATGACGGGCTTGTTTCAGTTATTGCTGAAATTAAAAGAGCTTCTCCCAGCCAAGGGTTAATAAGAGAAAATTTTAATCCCAAAGATATAGCACAAAGCTACCAAGCTTCTCAAGCTACCTGCTTAAGCGTCTTAACAGACGCCCCCTTCTTTCAAGGCTGTTTAGAAGACTTGTCTTCTGTAAGGGAAGTTGTTGACCTTCCTTTATTGAGGAAAGATTTCATTGTTGATGAATATCAGATCTACCAAAGTAGATTTTATGGAGCTGATTGTATTTTACTAATAGCTTCTGTTTTGTCCGACATTCAATTAAAGGAGTTTAAAGAAATTGCTCAAGAATTAAATCTTGATGTATTAGTTGAGGTACATGACAGGCCTGAGATGGATAGAGCGAAAGATTTAGGATTTTCATTAATTGGAATTAATAACAGGGATCTTAAAACTTTTAAAGTAAATCTAGAGACCACTATTAATCTGTCTGAAGATCTACAAGATAAGATAATCGTATCGGAGAGTGGAATTAAAACAAAAGAAGATGTAAAAAAAATAATGTCTTCTGGAACAAAAGCTTTCTTAGTAGGTGAGTCTTTCATGAGAGCTTCTGATCCTGGCGAAGAGTTACAGAAACTTTTCTTTTCTTGTTAATATTAAAGAGATGGAAGAAGGGGAAGTTCTATTTACAATTTTTATTGGGGTGCTGTTCTTTCTTCTGCTTCTCTTCGTTCTTATACAAAGGATCAGAGAATATAAGAATGATAAATACAAAGATGTGGAGAAATGATCATGTTAATTGCAACTACTTTTGATATAGCTGATAAGAAAATAGTAAAAACTCTTGGCCTGGTAAAAGGCAATACTATTAGGGCAAGACATGTTGGAAGAGACATAATGGCTGGCTTAAGAGGGATTGTTGGGGGCGAACTGCACGAATACACAAAGTTACTTGCTGAAAGCAGAGAGCAAGCTCTTGATAGAATGATTGAAGATGCTCAGAAATTAGGAGCAGATGCTGTTGTTGGAGTATCTTTTTCTACTTCAGTAATGACCCAAGGGGCTGCAGAATTAATGGCCTTCGGAACAGCAGTTCTTATTGAAGACAATTAATCTAAGTTGAAGAATAGGCACTTTAATGAGTGCCTGACAAGTCTATGTTCTTTCTTTTGCTTGGTTAACTCTTAGATCCCTGCCACCGAAGTCATTCCCATTTAAAGCTTCTATAGCGGCGTTAGCAGAATCTGCGGTTGCCATTTCAACAAAACCAAATCCCTTAGATCTACCAGATTCTCTATCGGTAATTATTCTTGCAGAATTCACTTCACCATATTGAGCAAATAGAGCTTCTAATTCATCATCAGAAACACCCCAAGCAATATTGCCTACGTATATATTCATTTTAATTATAAAGTTAGACTGATTAGTCTCTAGGCTTAGCTTCGTTGACTCTTAAGTCCCTGCCGCCAAAGTCGGTTCCATCTAAAGCTTCTATTGCAGCTTTTCCGGCTTCTTCAGATTCCATTTCAACAAATCCAAAACCCTTGGATCTTCCAGAATGGCCTTCTGTGATTATTCTTACTGCACTTACGTTTCCGTACTGAGCAAAATGAGATTCTAGATCTTCCTCAGATGTACTCCAAGCAATATTTCCTACGTATAAATTCATTTAATTTTTCCTTATTCTATTTTCTAATGTAACTAACTAGTAGTTACGCGCGCCACTATACTTATGTTGCCTCAATTATCAACCCATAATTCATAAAACTTTCTTTACGATTAAATGTGATAGCTAGAGTTCGTCATTACCTTAGCTACCTTAGACATTAAGTCCTTAATCTCATCAGGTAATATTTCTGCTCCAGCTTCTAAAGCATCATGACTATGCTGTTCTTCATCAATTCGCATTTGTTCAATAACGACTTTTGTTTTGAGATCTTTTTTTGATAAATTATCTAAATGGCCATCTAGGTGCTTTACAACTTGTTCTTCAGTTTCGTGAACGAAACCAAGACTCCATTTATCTCCAACTAGCCCTGCTACCGCCCCAATACTAAATGACATACCATACCAAATTGGATTTAAGACGCTTGGTTTATTATTAAGCTCTTCTAGTCTTTTATTGCACCAAGATAAATGATCTAGTTCTTCAGAAGCGGCCTGTTCCATTTTAGTTCTGGTATCACCAAGTTTAGCTGTTAGTGCTTGGCCTCTGTAAAGAGCTTGAGCACATACCTCTCCAGAATGATTAACTCGCATAAGCCCAGCAGAATGATTTCTTTCTAATTCATTTAAAGGGTCTTGTTCAATTTTATCAGCCGGGTAAGGCCTAGATTCAGTTTGATAATTTTGGGTTGAATATTTCAACCCCTTATCAACTTCATTTATCACTAAATCTATTAAGTTCAATTTTTTTCTCTTTCAATGGCTCTGTAACCAATATCATTTCTATAAAAGCAGTCTTTCCACGTGATGCTTGAAATCGCATCATAAGCCTTTTTTTGTGCCAACGAAACAGAATCACCTAAAGCTGTTACACAAAGAACCCGACCTCCACTAGATTTAATGTTCCCTTCTTCATAAATTGTTCCTGCATGAAATACTTTAAGATCTTCAGACTCTTCTGTTATTCCTTCAATGACATTCCCTTTCTCATAGGCGAAAGGGTACCCCCCAGAAGCCATAACCACCCCTAAAGATTTCCTTTCATCCCAATCTAGCTTCTCATTTGATAATTCTTTCTTACAAGCCTTTAGGCATAATTGAGCTAAGTCAGTTTTTAGACGCATCATGATGGGTTGAGTCTCGGGATCTCCAAACCGACAATTAAATTCAAGAACTTTAATTTGTGCGTTGGCATCAACCATTATTCCTGCATAAAGGAATCCACAATAATTACTGCCTTCGGATTTAAGGCCTTCAATGGTTGGTAGTATTACTTCTTTAAGAATTTTCTCATGTACAGGTTTTGTGACTACCGGAGCAGGAGAATAAGCTCCCATGCCTCCAGTATTAGGTCCTAGATCTCCTTCGTCCCTGGCTTTATGGTCTTGCGAAGAAGCAAAAGGAATTACTGTATTACCATCTGTTAAGACTATAAAGCTGGCTTCTTCACCTTCTAGGTACTCTTCAACTACAATTTTAGAACCAGCTTCACCAAAGGTTTTAGACTCTAATGATTGATTGACTGCTTCTATAGCTTGATCGATATTAAAAGCTACAGTTACGCCCTTACCAGCAGCCAGCCCGTCAGCCTTTATAACTATTGGGCAGTCTTGTTCTTTTATATAACTAATGGCTTTTTTCGAATCAGTGAAAGTTTCATAACTAGCTGTAGGAATGTTGTGTCTTATTAGGAAGTCTTTCATGAACTCTTTAGAGCCTTCTAATCTCGCTGCATCTTTCGAAGGTCCAAAACACAAAAGACCTTCTTCTTGGAATTTATCTGTTATTCCTTTCACTAAAGGGTCTTCTGGCCCCACTATGGTTAGGTCAACTCTTTCTCTTTTTGCAAAAGCACATAAATTCTCTATATCATTTGCTTCTATATCTATATTTTGAATCAATTCTTCAATCTCAGTTCCTCCATTTCCAGGAGCAACAAAAACGTTAGTTACCATATTACTTTTAGATAACTTCCAGGCTAGAGCGTGTTCTCTTCCGCCACCTCCTATAACAAGAACCTTCATAGTTAAATTTAATGTCTAAAGTGTCTAATGCCAGTAAAGATCATGGCCATATCGGCTTCATCTGCTGCTTGAATAACTTCATCATCTTTTACTGAACCTCCAGGCTGGATTACAGAGGTTATTCCAATTTCTGCCGCAGCATCAATACCATCCCTAAAAGGGAAAAATGCATCTGAAGCCATGGTGCATCCTTCAGTTTTAAATCCCCTTTCTGTAGCTTTAGAGGCTGCTATCTTGGCACTGTCAATTCTGCTCATTTGCCCAGCACCAATTCCTACTGTTTGATTCTCTCTTGTATATACAATTGCGTTTGATTTAACAAATTTACAAACTTTCCATGCAAATAAACAGTTTTGGATTTCTATCTCTGAAGGCACTCTTTTTGAGACAATCTTAAGATCTTCTTTAGTAACAATTCCATTATCTGTTTCTTGAACTAACATTCCGTCAGTAACACTAAGAAATTTAAAACCTTTTACCTGGGAGCCAAGTGTTTTACTATTTAAAATTCTTACATTTTCTTTAACCTTGGTCAGATTAAGCGCTTCTTCCGTTACTCCAGGGGAAATTATTACTTCTACAAATTGATTATTTATAATTTTTTCTGCAAGTTCTTTATCTAGCTCTCTGTTAAGGGCAATAATTCCACCAAATGCAGATGTAGGGTCAGATGCAAAGGCTTTTTCATAAGCTACGAGAATATCTTTATCTGTTGCTATGCCACATGGGTTAGCGTGTTTTACAATTACACAAGCAGGCTCTTCAAAAGCTTTAACGCATTCGTATGCTGCGTCTGTGTCAGCTATATTGTTATAAGAAAGCTGTTTACCTTGAAGTTGAGCAGCATTTGCTACTCCATTGCCTTGCTTGGCGTCGTCTACATAAAAAGCTGCTCTTTGGTGTGGATTTTCTCCATATCTCATCACTTCTTTTTTAATAAACTTAGCAAACATACGATTAGGAAAGTCATCGTCTTCAAGAGAGGATAAATAGTCAGAAATAACTGTATCGTAATTAGCTGTATGACCGAAAGCCTTAGCAGCTAATAAGCTCCTCCTTTCTTGAGAAATAGAACCATTGTTTAACTTCATCTCTTCAATTATTAAAGGGTAGTCGTCTGGATCAACGACGACACCTACATACTTATTATTCTTTGCAGCCGATCGGAGCATGCTAGGGCCGCCAATATCAATATTCTCAATTGCAACTTCTAAGGTAGTTTCTGGTTTAGAAATAGTTTCTGCAAATGGATATAGATTAACAACAACAAGGTCTATTTCCTTTATATCGTTTTCTTTCATAACCTCTTGGTCAATATCTCTTCTCGCTAAAATGCCTCCATGGACTTTAGGATGGAGGGTCTTAACTCTTCCGTCCATCATTTCTGGGAAACCAGTAAATTCACTTATATCAATTGCCTTTACACCTCCGTCAAGAAGAGACCTTAGAGTTCCGCCAGTAGATATAATTTCAACTTGATGTTCGTTAGAAAGGACAGAACATAATTCTACAATTCCTTCTTTGTTGGAAACGCTGATTAGTGCTCTTTTAATTTTAGGGTTGGCAGTTTGACCCATTTATTTCCTAAAGTAATTTATGTGCTTTAAGTTTTGTACGAAGAGTGCCTCTATTGATTCCAAGCATTTCACTTGCTCTTGTTTGATTGTCATCGCATTGTTGCATAACAATTTCTAACAAAGACGATTCAACTTCTTTAAGAACCATGTTGTAAACATCATTGGGAGATTCCCCATCCAGCTGCTCAAAATATTTACGCATACTTTTAGAAACTTGATGGCTTAGTTTTTCTCCTTCGCCGTTAAATTTCTTTCTTTTGTTTGCAGTCATGTAATTAAAATTTGGATAATATTATTTCTTTGAATCGGACTGTTGATAATACCCAACAAAAATTTTCTTTCAAGAGGTTTAATAGTTTAAATTATATTTATTACTATTGAACGATCGTGTCCAGCTCTTACCCTAGTTTTATTAATTTCGTTATTGTTTCCTTTTATAAGCTGACCCATTTTAATTTAATGTTTTAATATATACGTATTAAATATGAACATGAACTTAACAAGAAGTTTCGCAGATCAGGAATTCTCATTAAACAAAAAGTTAATTCTAGAAAAGCCTTCTTCTCATCATCTTCTAAAAGTCCTTAGAAAAAAAGAAGGTGATGAAATAGTTCTATTTGACGGGAAAGGAAATTCCTGTTTGGGAGTTATTTCCAAGATCCATAGATCAAAGATTGAAATGGAAATAATTGACATATTTAAAAAGTCTCTTAGATCTGGCGTAGAAATCAATTTAGGCCAATCACTTATAAAGAATGATCCATTCAATCTCACTATTCAGAAGGCAACAGAATTGGGAGTAACTTCTTTTCATCCTTTAATTACTGATAGATCTGTAGTAAAAATCAAAATGACAAATAATAGAAATTTAAGATGGAATTTAATTGCAAGAGGAGCATGTGAACAATGCGGCGAGAACTGGTTACCTGTTATTGAGGACCCAATAAAATTAGATAGATGGGCTACAAATGTAAAATCGGAAATTAAGATAGTTCTTTCCCCAAATGCCGACAATAAAATTTCAGATTTTGAATATAAAGATTCAGTTTCGCTAGCCATAGGACCTGAAGGAGATTTCAGTGATTATGAGGTTGATTCTTTAACTGAGAAAGGCTTTATTCCTGTTAGTATAGGCAAGAGGATTTTGCGGGCAGAAACAGCAGCTATTTCTGCTATAAGCTCTGTAAGATTTAGTGCAAAAGAATTTTAATTAGAATTTTATTTTATGAAGTTAGGCGTAGTAATGGATCCAATAGAGTCCATTAATTTTAAGAAAGATAGCACTTTAGCCATGATGCTAGAAGCTCAAACAAGAGAGCATGAGCTCTTTTACATGACTCCAGATTCATTGTATATAAATGAAAGCGGTGCATTTGCTATAGCAAAAACAATAAATGTTAAAAATGAACCGACTGGATGGTTTGATTTTAAAGAGGAGATGCAAATTAAATTATCTGATTTAGATGTCATATTGATGAGACAAGATCCTCCATTTAATTCAAATTTCATATATAACACATACGTATTAGAGTCCGCTGAAAGAGAAGGTGTGTTGGTTGTAAATAAACCTGCCAGCCTTAGGGATTGTAATGAAAAAGTTTTCGCTACAGAGTTTCCTGAATGCTGCACGCCATTTTTAGTAACTAGCGACCTCTCTTTATTGAGATCTTTCATCGATGAGCATAAAGATACTGTAATAAAACCTTTGGATGGGATGGGTGGCTCTTCAATATTTAGAATAAGAAGTTCGGATCCTAATTTAAATGTGATCTTGGAGACTGTAACTGAATCTTACTCAACTAAGGTGATGATACAAACATATATACCAGAAATAGTTGATGGTGATAAAAGAATTTTATTATTAAATGGAGTTCCAATGAATGCTGCTGTTGCCAGAGTCCCTGCTGAAGGTGAACTTAGAGGAAACTTAGCAGCTGGAGCTTCTGCGGTTGCAAGATCACTAACAGAAAAAGACTTATGGATTTGTGAGCAAGTTGGACCAAGGCTAAAAGAGTTAGGTTTAGTGCTTGTTGGATTAGATATCATTGGAGACTATCTAACTGAAATTAATGTCACTAGCCCCACTTGCTTTAAGGAATATGAGAATTTATGCGATATTAATGTTGCGTTTAATTTTTTAGAGACCTTAGAAGGTTTGCACAAAAATGATTAAGGAGTCTGGTGCAGTAATGGCTTTTGATTACGGCTTAAGGAATATCGGAATAGCTATAGGTCAAAATATTACTAAGAGCGCTTCTACTTTCTATGCTCTTAAAGCTAAAGAAGGAAAGCCGGACTGGGTAAAATTAGATTCAATTGTTGATGAATGGCAGCCTGGCATGTTCATTGTTGGTGATCCGTTTAATATGGACGGAACAAAAAGCGACTTTCAAAAAAGAATCTCTAAGTTTGCTTCTGAATTAAAAAAACGGTATGAGATCAGGGTACATATGATGGATGAAAGACTTACCACTAAAGAAGCCAAAGAAAGGATTAAGAATGAATCCAATTTACTAAAAGGGTCAACCAATAAACACAGTATTTCTGCTCAAATTATTCTAGAAGATTGGTTTAGGAGCGCAGGTTAGTGTCTGGTTCTATTCCACAAGATTTCATAAGAGAGATTGTAGATACAACAGATATTGTTTCTTTAATTGATGGATACTTGCCACTCAAAAGAAAGGGTAAGGACCATTGGGGAATATGTCCTTTTTGTGATGATGGTAAGAATCCTTCGTTTAGTGTTAGCGAACAAAAACAATTTTTCTATTGTTTCAAGTGCAGAGCAACTGGAAATGTAATTGGTTTTTTACAATCCCATCAAGGCTTTGATTTTGTTGAATCCGTTGAAGCTCTAGCTAGCAAAGCTGGTCTTGAAGTGCCTTATGAGTCAAGTCAAGCACCGAATAAAGAAAGAGATCCATTATTAGAATGCATGAAGGCCGCTTGCGAAATCTTTGAAAAAAATCTAAGTGAAAATGATTCTGCAGAAAAGACTCGAAAATACATAAGACAAGATAGAAAAATTTCACCTGAGATTTGTAAAAAATACTCTATAGGTTATTCGTTAAATTCTTGGGATTCTTTAAACGAAGAATTAAAAAAGAAAGGTTTTACAGAGGAAATATTAATTAAAGCAGGTTTAGCCAAGAAAAATAAAGAAGCTAAATTGTATGATGTTTTTAGAGACAGGTTGATGTTTCCGATCAAAGACAGAAAAGGAAGAGTTGTAGGCTTTGGTGGCAGGGTAATGAATCCAGACGATCAACCTAAATATTTAAATACAGGTGATACGCCTATATTTCAAAAAGGAAAAGAACTATATGGTTTATATGAGGCACTAGAGGTAAGAAAGGATCTAAATAAACTATTTGTGGTTGAAGGTTACATGGATACCGTTGCCATGTCAGAACACGGTCTGAGAAACTCAGTAGCTACTTTAGGAATAGCAACCAATAGATTTCACGTTCAAAAATTATTACAACTAACCAGCGAGATAATTTTTTGTTTTGATGGAGACGATGCGGGCAGAGGTGCAGCCTGGGGGGCATTAAAAAATGTTCTACCTGCTGTTGTAGACGGTACAGAAATAAAGTTTTTATTTTTACCAGAAGGAGAAGATCCAGCTAGTTTGCTTGAGAAAGAAAGCGTTGAAGATTTCAAGAAAAGGATAGATGAAGCAAAATTATTGTCTGAATACTTTATAGAGAAATTAACACAAACATTTGATGTAACTTCGCTAGAAAAAAAGGCTTCTTTAGCCTCTAAAGCTATGGGCCATTTATCTTCAATGCAAGAGAGTTCGATAAAGAAACTTTTAGAAAGTGAAGTCTCAAATATTACTGGGCTAGATAAAGATGATATAAGAACGCACAGTCAATCTTCAAGCTATCAAAGAAAGTCTCCGCGATTTAAGAAAGAAATATCTGAAACTAAAGAAGAAAGAGTTTTCCAGCAAACGGGCCTAGGTTCAAAAATTCTCAATGTAATTCTTGCCTATCCTTTTTTAGCTTCAGAAATAAAAGACTTGGAAAGATTTATGGGGTTTAAAGAACCGGAAGTGAGGTTGATGGTAGAAGTCATTCAATACTTCATCTCCGATCCAAAATTAGGAATCTCCGATTTATTAAGTAATATTGATCCAGATTCTGCTTCATTTATAGGAACTTTAATTTCTACAAGCCCGATAATTGAAGAAAAGAATGCTGCAGCTTATTTAGAAGACTGCTTGTCTTTACTAAAAAAGTCAGATTCCATCTCTAGAATCCTTGAGTTAAAAGAAATCTATCAGACCGACGGCCTCTCTGATGATGAAACTTTTGAACTTCAGCAGCATTTACTATCTAATATAGATAAGTTAGAGGAGCCTGAAAGAAAGCTTTTAAAAGACTTAAGCCAAAAAGCAAATTAAAGAGTTTTTTATATTAAATAAGGCATTTATCGAGAAAAAATAATATAATTGCGCACCCCTAAGATTTAGATATGGCAAAAAAAGCAAAAACCCCAATAGTTGAAGTTAAAGAAAAGGAAGTAGAATCACCTGAAGAGGCAGAAGAAGTCTCATTCGGAGAGGAAGATTTAGAAAATTCTGGCCTTAGAGAGTTACTTGATAAAGGTAAGGATCAAGGATTTTTAACTTATCAAGAAATAAACTCAATGCTACCTGAGGATATATCAGATCCTGACCAAGTAGAAGAGACGATACAAATGCTTATGGATATAGGCATAGAAGTTTTAGAGTCAACAACTTCTTCTGGTGGAGATAATGCAGATGCGGCTCCAGAAACGATAGCAGACACAAGAACAACCTTAACAACTGTTGAATCAGAGGTTGGGAGAACCACTGATCCAGTTAGGTTGTATATGAGAGAAATGGGAACAGTTGATCTTCTTACGAGAGAAGGAGAAATCGCTATTGCAAAAAGAATAGAAGAGGGAGCTAGGGAGTTACTATTCGCTTGTTGCTTCTATCCCGGAATTGTTGATCGAATATTAGATGAATATCAAGAAGTAGTTGCAGAAGACAAAAGATTGTCTGAAGTGCTTGTTGGATTCATGGATATTGAAGAAGGAATTCCACCTCCAGCTTTAGCTCAAAAGAAAGAAAAAGAAGAGAAAGGTGAAACTGATGAAGAAGAGCAAACCGGTCCAGACCCTGCTGAGGTAAAGAAAAGGTTTAGTTCTTTAAAGAGACAATTTAATAAAACTGAGAAGGCTTGTGTGAAATCAAGAACAAGCAAAGCAGCAATTAAAGAACAAGAAAAATTAGGAGAAATCTTTAAATTTCTGAAATTATCTCCAACTCAATTTGAGATAATTGCCAATCCTGCAAGAGATGCTTTAGAAATTATCAGAGAATGTGAGAAATTCATATTCACCGTGATGGTTAAAAGAGGAAAGATGCCAAGAAAAGATTTCATTAAAGATTTTGCAGGAAACGAAGCTAATGCAAGCTGGTCTGAGAAGATAGCAAAATCAAGAAAGCCTTATGCAAAAGAAGTAAAAGAGAATATTGATGAAATTGTAAGACTCCAAAACAAGCTTTTAAAGTTAGAAAAAATTATTCAATTGCCAATAGCTGAAATTAAAGACATCAACAGAAAAATGTCTATAGGCGAGGCTAAGATCAGAAGAGCTAAAAAAGATATGGTAGAAGCTAACTTAAGATTAGTTATTTCTATTGCCAAGAAATACACAAACAGAGGTCTTCAATTCTTAGATTTGATCCAGGAAGGCAACATAGGCCTCATGAAAGCAGTGGATAAGTTCGAGTACAGAAGAGGGTACAAGTTTTCTACTTATGCTACATGGTGGATAAGGCAAGCAATAACCAGATCCATAGCCGACCAAGCAAGAACAATTCGTATACCAGTTCATATGATAGAAACTATCAATAAGCTAAATAGAGTCTCACGTCAGATGGTTCAAGAGATGGGCAGAGAGCCTACTCCAGAAGAATTAGGTGAAAGAATGGATTTACCTGAGGACAAAGTTAGAAGGGTTTTGAAGATAGCTAAAGAACCTATATCTACGGAAACACCTATTGGAGATGAAGAAGACACTACTCTCGGAGATTTTATTGAAGATACATCTATTGATTCCCCAGATGAAGCAGCCACAGAAGAGAATCTTCAATTTGCCACTGATGATATTCTCGGAAGCCTTACAGCAAGAGAAGCTAAAGTTTTAAGAATGAGATTTGGCATAGGCATGAACACAGATCACACTTTAGAAGAAGTGGGGAAACAATTTGATGTGACAAGAGAGAGGATCAGGCAGATTGAAGCTAAAGCTTTAAGAAAGCTGAGACACCCAACAAGATCTTCTCACTTAAAAGGTTTTTTAGACGAGTAACAGTTTCTACAGGGCCTGTAGCTCAGTTGGTTAGAGCAGTGGACTCATAATCCATTGGTCGGAGGTTCGAGTCCTCCCGGGCCCACCATATAATTTTAAATGCTTTATTTTGTCAGTTTTATATTCATAGTCATTTCTATTTGGATTGGAAACGCTGCTTTAGCTCTTTTTCTAGGCATAATCCTTGCTTCTTACAAAGAAGTACCAAAAACGTTCTTTACTCAAAAATACGGATCAAGAATCCTTCAAACAGGCATAGTTTTTTTAGGAGGAAGTTTAAGCCTCGATTCTTTCTTTGAGATAAATTCTTCTTATTTTCTTTTAATTTCTATGTACGTTATTGCTGCATTCTGTCTTGTTCTTTTGGTTGGAAGAATATTAGGAGTTTCTAAGAAACTCACTTACTTACTGGGCTCAGGAACAGCCATTTGTGGAGGTACAGCAATTGCTGCCGTAGGACCTGCGATTAAGGCTAAGCCCGAAGAATTTACTACAGCCATTACAATTATTTTTTTATTGAATGCTTTGGCAGTCATCTTATTTCCCATTGCAGGAGATTTCTTTAACCTTTCTGAGAGAGAATTTGGAGCTTGGGTTGCTTTAGCAATTCATGACACAGCTTCGGTTATTGGAGCAGCATCAATGATGGGAGACGAGGCTATTGAGGTAGCAGCAACCTTGAAAGTTACAAGAACTTTATGGATAGTTCCTTTAGTTATAGGATCTGCCTGGTTATTCAGAAATAAGTCTTCCGGATTTGGATTGCCTTTATTTGTGGTTTTCTTTTTGATAGCCACAATTCTTAATTCCTTAATAAACCCTTCAAATGATCTAACGGAAATTCTTAAACTAATAAATAAAGTATGCTTGTTAACTGGTTTGTTCTGTATAGGTACTCAAATTAATATTGACAGTCTAAAGTCAATATCTATAAAGCCTGTACTTTTAGCTGTTTCTGTTTGGTTGATCGTTATCCCAACCTCTTTTTGGTTGGTTTCGGTAATTTAAATACCTGCTTAAGATTTCTTCTCTTTCTTCGTTGATTCGTAGGCATTCTTGCTAGCCCTGCCTACCGTATAATCTTTAGAAAGATCTTCTTTTGATGATTTGGGGGACAATTCTCTTACTCTTTCATATTTCCCTTCGTCATAGGCCGTCCTGAACGGTTTCATATTTCCCCATACATCTCCTACTTTGCCACTAGCCCCCATACCAAATCCCTCTATCGTTGCACCATAGACTATGGCCTGCATTCCCATTCTATGCAGTAATTTTGGGCTGGCGTTCTCAATTACATCAGGAGCAACAGAAAGTGACCAATTTTCTTGGGTTCTCATCCAGGCTTTTACATTACTCATGGTCGCAACGAAACGTCTCTTGTCTGTTTTATTAACACCTGTTCCATGTAAGAGCCTTCCATCGAAAATCATTATTGTTCCAGCCTCAGCTTCAAGGTTTATAGCTGGAGGAAGTTTTCCTATTTTTCCTCCGCTGCCTGCCTCACTCATAATTTTATGGCTTCCGGGAATGACTAGAGTTCCTCCATTCTCTTCATTTATGTCTTGAGGTATATACATCGTATTCACCAAAGCTGGTGCTTGTTCTGTGATCCAAGGCACTAAAGGACCTTGATCCATATGCATACCTTGAGGGTATTTTCCTGGGTCCGCTCCATTAGATAAGAAGCTATGGCAGATCCAACCAGGGCCCAAAGTTTCGTTTAACAATTGTTCTATGAGAGGACCTGCTTGCACAGCGTCAGGGTGTTGTTCAATGCATTTTCCAAATATTTCGCCTTTATTAATTAATGTGTGGATATATTGACCAGTAGGAGACATGGCTTTTATTCCCGCTATTTCCTCTCCTTCAGCTTGCTCTAGAATTCTGGTTATAAAAGCTTCCGTTTGTGTTTTGGACATAGCCTCTTCAATCAAACCGAAACCCCACTCTTTTAGATCAGATCTTAGGACATGTATATCTTTAGTAGGAACCGGCAATTCAAAATCTTTCCAGTAAGGGTGTTTTCTGGCAACCGTAGTATTCCAATAATTCTCACCCCACTCCAATGGTTTCTTTAAGTTAGGCGGAATCATCCATGGATTCTCCTTAAAGAGCGATTCATAAGGTTCTTTAGAGTTTAGGAAATCATAAAAAATAGAATCTTCCGGAGAAGAGTTTTCAGCAACGTGCTCAGGACTGAATTCAGGAACAACTTTCATAAGTAAATCTTACCAAATAATAAGAAATCATGTTTAGGATAGGATATTTTTAATAAAGTTAATCTCTTCTTCATTAAAAGCTGTTCCATCTTTTCTAAAAATATCGTGAAACCAAATTTCTGGCTCAGGAATATTATCTCCTTCTTCAATAAATTCTCCTTTTTCTTTTAGATTGTGCAGGTTCATTATTGTTTCCCATCCAAAGTGAGTTTGACTTTTCCCAGCCACCAAGCCCCAGTTATAACACCCCACGTTGTATTTTTGGAATATAGGGAGGCTAAATTGAAATGTTGTTCCAAATTCTCTAGCCATGTATTCAGTGCAGATAATTGGCCTATTAGTTTCTTTAAGCCTTTTTATAGTTGGTTCGAGTTGATCTTTTTCATATGTATGGAAAGTTATAACATCAGAATTTTCTTGATTTAATTTGATTATTTCATCGCCAACCGATCCATCCAAACAAGACGTCAAAGGCTGAGACGGGCTAATTTCTCTGGCCCATTCCCAAGTACGTTCTAATAATTTAATAGATTTTTCTCCTACTCCGAACTGCCCAGGTTCGTTGTATAAATCCCACATCAATATCCTCTTGTCTTCTGCATAGAATTCTAAGACACCTTGCACATAAGCTTTTAGATCTGATAATTCTTCTTTAGAAAGAGAGCCGTCAAATAAGTCATGAACTACTTTCATTCCTGGACTCTGCTTCCATCCAGAATTATGAACTCCTTTAACAGGTTTGGGTTGTTTCCCTAGTTTAGGGTAGGCTCTATGGCAATCATCAAATAATACCAATATAGGCTTTATGCCTTTCGAGGCACAAAAATCCAAAACAAGATTTAATTTAGACGTTAAATTATCTTTATCACTCCACAACAGATCGTGAAGATAAATTCTAAGGGAATTGAACCCTAAACCTGATGCCCAAGTTATTTCTTTTTTTATAGTATCTAAATCAAAAGTATCATCTTGGAACATTTCGAGCTGGTTGATCGCTGAGCTTGGAAGAAAATTACATCCAACGATCCATTCTTGGTCTTCGTACCAAGAATTGGCTTTTTCTTCAGACCACTTATTCATCAATCTTAGCGCATCTGGTCATTCCGGCAACAAATACTCCTTGCCTAGCAATTTCACAATTTTCTCTCAATTTAAATACTTCTGGATAGGTAATCCAACTACAATCTCTACATGTTTTAATTAACAAATTATAGTCATTATTAGCTTCTGCAGTAGAACTAAGGGCTAATGTCATTAATAGAATTAAACTGTTAACTTTCATAGAGAGATTTAATTTTATAATTTTTAATTATACTGTTGATATATGAGTTTAATAGAGACACATGATTTATCTATCTATTATGAAAGGTCTTCAAAACAAAGCAATGGACCTCTTCTCTATATTGGCGGCACCGGCGGAGATCTTAGGAATAGGCCTAATCAGCTCGACTCACCATTAAAAGATTCTTTTGAAATAATTTCTTACGATCAAAGAGGCCTTGGACAGACATCTAAGCCAGAAAATGAATACACGATGAAGCAGTATGCAAATGACGCCGCAGATTTCATTGATAAGTTGGGTTTTTCGAGTTTACCGGTAATGGGAGTTTCATTTGGAGGAATGGTTGCTCAAGAATTAGCTATTCGTCATCCAGATAAAGTGACTAAGTTAGTCTTAGCTTGCACTTCATCGGGAGGAAAGGGCGGATCCTCTTATCCGCTTCATGAATTAGAAGAGCTAGACCCAGAAAAAAAGTTAGAAACTGGTATTAAGATTAATGATTTAAGAATTACTGACGAGTGGACAAAAGAAAACCCTAAAGAATGGGGAAAGCTTAAAGAATTATCTGTCAACAGGATTCAATATAAGCCAGAGCCTTCTGGCCTTAAGAATCAGTTACTGGCAAGAAAAGATCATGACACAACTTCACGCTTAACTAAAATTAAAGCACCTGTTTTGTTGGCAGGAGGAAAATACGATGGCATTGCTCCAATAAAGAATATGGAATACCTTCATCGGAACATTAAATGCAGTACGCTTAAGTTTTATGAAGGAGGTCACTTATTCCTTATTCAAGACAAGCTGGCATTTAAAGAAATTATTGAATGGCTAATCAGAATAGATGAGTGAATTCTTATAAAGTTAACTAATAAGCTATAATACAGTTCATCTTAATAAAGATGGGGGTTATTAATGAAGAAATTGCTTGCAGTTCTTTTATTTTTTGGGGTTTCCTTCTTATCAGCTGACGACGAAGACTTTTCTTACACTTATTTTGATTTAAGTGCAGTTCAAGCAGACAATACTGGTTATGACGCAACCTTTTCGCTAGGCCTTCCCTTTTCTCTTTATCTTCGTGGGTCTGTAGAAGATATTGATGCCGAAATAGAAAACGCTATTTTTGAAAAATCTTCTTCTATAGTTACGCTTGGCGCCCATGTATCGATTGCGGATTTACTTAAGAATGTAACTAAAGATGGTTTTAAATTTAATTTTGCTAGATTTATGGATTTTTATGCTGAACTCGGATCCGATAAATGGGAGTTAGAAAACATAGATGGAGTCTCAGAAGAAGGAACAGATGCCTATATTCAAGGTGGAATAAGAATAGGAGATTCTGAAGGTTGGGAATTAAGTGTTTATTTAGAGAACAGGAGCCTTGCAGAGGTAGAAATTAGCCAAGACAATGGAAAGGCAGAATACACACTTTCTGATGATGTAAACAATACCCTCGGAATCAAATTCACAAATAATTTTCAAGAGAATATGTCTATGAACATTAATCTTGATAATGATGATGTCATTGGCTCAACAGCTTCAATAGGAATAAGATTCCGTTTATAAAAAAGGCCTCCTTAGCTCAGTTGGTAGAGCAGATGACTCTTAATCATTTGGTCGTAGGTTCGAATCCTACAGGGGGCACCATATTTTATAAAGCCTTGTTATATATACGTTTCAAAGCTTTTTTATTTAAGATGTCGGCACAGGAGATGTTTTTGTCGGCATAGAGTGTCGGCATATTGTCGGCAGATTTTCCCTTA